>FTHL01000090.1_pt1 | contig 15598 bp, 13 predicted proteins | sample 1640951 | NCBI WGS metagenome assembly FTHL01 (sample SAMEA3914788, study PRJEB12502) | metagenome | biome: forest; material: soil | place: Canada | collected 2011-07-03 | depth 0.1 m
GCGGCCGGGGGCTCGGCAAGAGGCGCGGGCGGGGGAGGCGGAGCAGCCGCCGGCGGCGCAGTGCGTGCGGCCAGGGCGGCCGCGGAGCCCCCCGGGGGGCGGCTGACCACGCCCATGAGTCTGACGGCCTCGCTGAGCATCTCGTAGTTCCGGCGAACCCGCTCCTGGAAGGCGGCGTCGATCGCCTGGGTTTCCTCGGCCGCCGCGCGGGCGGAGGCGAGCAGCTCGTCGAAACCCTGGGCCAGGGTGGCCTTCAGGTTCTGCGCCTGGGCGTCGGCCTTGGCCGGCAGTTCTTCGACCCGGGCCTCGAACTCGGCGACAGCGGCCTGCAGCTCGGTGAGGTTGGCGCGCGCCTTGGCGGCGGCCTGCTCCATGCGCTCGGCGGTGGTGGCGCCGGCCTGGTCGATCAGGTCGGCTGAGCGGGCGATCAGGGCGCCGGCCTCGCTCAGCCGCGACTCGAAGGCGGCCTCGGCCTGCTGGCCAGCCGTAAACGCGATCTCGGCCAGCTCCTCCAGCTTCTTGCGGGCGGATTCGTTGTAGCCCTCCGCCACCTTGCTGGCGGTGGAGGCGGCCTCGGTCATGGTGTCGAGGCTGCGCAAGGAATCGGCCTCCAGCGTCTCGCGCACTGACGAAGCCGCCTCCGCCAGATCGTTCAGCCGCGAGCGCAGGGTCTCTTCCATGGCGGCCTGCTGGCGCGCGACGGCGTCGGACATCGCCTGAAGGGTCTTGTCGAGGTCCGTTTCCAGGGTCTCGCGCTCGAAGCGTGCGGCTTCTGAGAGCGCGCCCAGAGATTGCAGGGCGCCGGCCGCGAGCTGGTCGCGCTCGCCCGAGGCCGTGTTGGCGAACGCCCTGGCCTGGCTGGCCGCCTGGGCGGCGAGGTCGGCCAAGGTCTCGGACGCGCCCGCCGCATTGTCGTTCAGCTCGGTCAGGGCGGTCCTGGCCCGGGTGAGCACCTCCGACAGTTGGGCGCCCTGGGTCTCGATCTTGAGGGCGAAATCCTCGTGGTCGGCGCGGACGGTGTGGGCCACCGAGACCAGCGCGGCGCGCTGCTGGGTAAGGGTGTCCTCCATGGACCGGACCTGATCGCTCACGCCGATGGTGGCCGTCTCGAGCCGCGCCGCCTGGCGCGCGAGGTCTTCGCTGGCGAGCCGGGAGGCGTCCTGGGCGTCCCCCGCGGCCGAGGCGAGGTCGGCGGCCCGCGCGGCCAGAGCCGCTTCGGCTTCGCCGATCTGGGTCTGGGCTAGGTCGGAGGCTTCGGCAACCATCTTGGCCTGGCGGGTGATGGCGCCCTCGACCGCCGCGGCCTGGTTCTCGAGCATCCGCGAGAGGTCGGTCATGCTCTCGCGCTCGTGGCTCAGCTCGTCCTTCAGGCCGCGGGCGGTGCGCGCGGACGTCTCGGCCGCGGCCCTGAGGCCGGCGGTCTCCTCGGCCAGGGCCTGGCGAAGGTTGTAGAGCTCGCCGCGCGCCCGGGCGGCGGCGGCGGCGGCGGCTTCGATCTCGACCCTCACGGTCTCGACGATCCCGCCCGCGTCGGCGGCGGCCATGGCGGCCGGCTCGAGCATGTCCTGGGCCATGGTCTTGGTGCGCACCACTTCCGAGGCGAGCCTGGCGCCCTGGCGCACGCAATAGGCGGCGATCCACATCATGCCGATCGGCGCGATCGCGAAAATGGCCAGCGCGGCCTGCTGGAAGGGCAGGAACTCCGCCGCGCCGGCGACGCCCTGATAGCCGATGGCGTAGACCGCCAGCGCCGCCCACAGCACCGAGCCGATCAGAGCCGCCACATAGAGGAACTTGCCGAAGTCGGGCGAGCGCGGCGGCCGCGCCGGAGACGCGACCATCGGGCGGTCGGGCCTGCGGCTGAGCTCCGACGGCCCCGCGGACGGCGCCAGATGGCCCGCCGACGTCGCAGCCGGCTCGATCGAAGGCAGCTCCAGGTCAGTATCCGGCTCGACGGACAGTTCCGCCGATGCGCCGAGATCCAGAGGCGCGGGCTTCTCCAGTTTCATCGCCGCCAGATCCTTCGGAGGGGATAGATGCCAATGCGCCCGCGCGTCCCGCCCATGACTTCGCGCGTCATCTTAAAATTACCGGATGATCGCCCTCGGCGCAAAGCGGCCTTGCGGCCGCAGGCGGACCGATCAGGCCGTGGTCGCCCCGCGCTCAAGCGGGCAGGGGACGTCGCTGCGTGCCGGGGCGGCCGGCGCGGTGGCGGAGATCCTGTGCACGACCGCCGGCGGCGCGGGATGCGGCGGCTCTTTCAGCGCGAGGCCGAAATGGGCCAAGCAGGCCGCAGCAAGCCCGACGACCAAGCTCTGGATCAGCTGGATAAGGACGTGCATGCCGATTCCCCCACGGAATCGACCGCCTTATGGTTCAGCTTACGGCGGTCGGCAAGACGCCGTTATGTGAACTTTTGGTCATGTTCGCCCTAGCCGAACGGCAGCGGGATGTGCAGCCAGAAGCCGTTGGCGACCAGGGCGGCCCCTAGCACGCCTAGCCCCATGCAGACGCGCAACAAGGCGTGGGACGAGGTCAGGATGCTGACCGATCCCAGCACGATGGCGAGCTGCAGCAGCATTTGTCCGAAATCGAAGCTGTCGTTGCGGTCGGCGGCCTTCTCGCGCGCCTCTTCGTAGCTTTTGGCGCGGGCGCTGAGCTGCTTCTTGCCTTCGCCCTTGGTCGGATCGTTCGGCGCGGACGCGTCCGGCTCATCGTCGTAACGGACCACCGTCTTCTGGTATTTCTCGTAGTCGGCCTGGATCGCGGGCTTGGCCGCAGCGGGCAACGCCGGATTGGACAGCTCGCGCTTCAAGCCGTCGGCGGCGAGCTTGTAGGCGGTCTGGCGCTGGTTCTTGGCCTGGTAGAAGTTCCAGGCGTCGCTGGCCTTGATATTGAAGTCGATCATCGCGTTCTTGGCGTTCTCGCCGCCGAGCTCGCAGACGGCCAGGACGGCCGCGATGACGGCGATGACCACGGCGCCGCGGCTCCGGAAATTCTCCGACGCCTCGTGGCGCCGCTCCTCGGCGGTTTCGGTGATGGTGTCGGCGGCTTCGGCGGCGTCCATGCAAGCTCCATCGGCAGGAGGGACTCAACGCGCGCCCTTTAGGGCCGCGGCGCCGGCCTTTGCAATCGTCAGCGGCTTTGAGCCGCAGCCTAGAGGCCAAGCTCGGTGAGCCCGGGGTGGTCGAAGGGGCGCGGGCCTGGAGCGGTCCAGCGGAAGCGGCGCTCCGCCTCGGCGATGGAAACGTCGTTGATGCTGGCATCGCGCCGGCGCATCAGGCCTTCGTCGTCGAACTCCCACTGCTCGTTGCCATACGAGCGGAACCAGCAGCCGGCGCCGTCGCGCCACTCGTACTGGAAGCGCACGGCGATGCGGGCATCGTGGAAGGCCCAGAGCTCCTTGACGAGCCGGTAGTCGAGCTCGCGCGTCCATTTGCGCTGAAGGAAGGCCGTGATCGCCGCGCGGCCCTCGAAAAATTCCGACCGGTTCCGCCAGCGGCTGGCCGGGGTGTAGGCCAGGGCCACCCGTTCCGGATCGCGGCTGTTCCAGGCGTCCTCGGCGAGCCTCACCTTCTGTCGGGCGCTCTCCAGGTCGAACGGCGGCAGAGGCGGGCGGGCCATCAGATCCCCTTAGAGCAGGTCCTCGCGACCGGCCGCCCTCAAGGCCTCGACCACGCCCTTCACGCTCTGGGCTCTGGCGCGTGGCGCCACCAGCACCATGCCGTCCTTGGCCACGACGATCAGGTCCTGGAGCTCGACCACCGCCACGGTCGGACCGTCGCTGCGCACGAGGCAGCCGCTCGAGCCGAGCAGGACAACGTCCCCGACGGCGGCGTTGCCCTGGGCGTCCTTGGCGACCGCCTCCCACACCGAATCCCAGGCCCCGAGATCGCTCCAGCCCAGCCTGAGCGGGGCGACGGCCACGCGCTCGGCGTCTTCCATGATGGCATAGTCGATGGAGTCCACCGGGCAGGCGGCGAAGGCTGAAGCGCCGAGCGCGATCGTGTCCTTTTCCCGCGCCGCGGCGTCCAGGGCCGACTGGCAGGCCTTCAGGATCTGCGGTTGCCGTTCGCGGAAATCCTCCAGCATACGGCTGGCGCGGAACAGGAAATAGCCGCCGTTCCAATAGTAGCCGCCATCGTCGAGGTAGCGCTGGGCGGTGGCGAGATCGGGCTTCTCGACGAAGGCCGCGGCTTCCAGCACCTGCCCCAGCGGCCGCCCGGCTCGGACATAGCCCAGCCCGGTGGCCGGCGCCGACGGCGCGATGCCGAAGGTCACGATCCAGCCGTCCTGCGCCGCCTCCATGCCCTCCGCCACCGCCGACCTGAACACGACGGGGTCGTCCATGTGATGGTCGGCCGGCGCCAGCAGCACGAGGGCGTCGGGACCCGCCTCCGCCGCGGCCCAGGCGGCGGCCACGGCCGCGCAGGCCGCGGTATTTCGGGCGAAAGGCTCCAGTATCAGCAAAGGCTCCGGATCCAGGCCGGCAAGCTGGCGTCGGGTCTCGGCCTCCTGGCCCGCGGCGGCGATCACGACGGGGCGGCCGAACGGCGATCCGGCGCCCGGCGCGACCCGCTCCAGCGCTTCGCGCAGCAGGCTCCGCTCGCCGGTCAGGGCCTGAAGCTGCTTGGGGTTGGCCTTGCGGGACGCCGGCCAGAGCCGCGTCCCTGAGCCGCCCGACAGCACCACGGGGATAACGATCGCCACCTTGGCCTCACCTGCGACCGCGTGCTGCGGCCAGGCAAGGCGATAGCACGCGCGACCGTCGACCGGTCAATCGGACGCGCTTCAGGCGAGAGCGGCGGCTCCCGCGCCGGCCGGGAGCGCCAGGCAGATTATCGGCTGTTCATCACCAAGTCGGCGATCAGGCCCGTCGCCACGGCGGCGAGCACGTAATTGCCGTTCACTTCGCGCCATTCATAGCCGCGCGGCGGACGGCGAAGGTGGCGGGTGCGCCAATCGACGCGGGAGGCGTGACCCCAGTAGGTCCTGTCGATGCGGCCGCCGCGCCGCCATTCCGGACGCCAGTTGTTCTGAGCCGCGCCGTCGTGGCGATCATTGCCCCGGTCGTGGCGAGGTTGGGCCGAGGCCGCGCCTGCGCCGGCGAGGATGAGGCAGGCCGCGAATGCCACGGTCAGTTGCCGTTTCATGAGGTTTCCTTTGGTTGAGTGTCGGCGCCCCGCCGTAAGAACGCGTGGCGGGACGGTCCGTTCAGAGCCCGCCCGCGCCGTCCAACCAGCTTGAACCTCGCGTCGGAGTGCGGGATGGGGAAGAAAAGCCCGAAGCAGGCCGGGCAACGGCCGAACGGGGCGACGTCGGGAAGGGGGCGCAGATGGCGCTGGAGCACGTCAGGCGCTGGATGGTCGGCGAGGTCGAGGTTTCCCGGATCGTCGAGGTCTATGGCTTCGCGGACAACCTCTCCATGCTGTTCGAGGGCGGGTCGCCCGAGCTGCTTCGCAAGTACGACTGGCTATTCCCTCACTTCGCCACGCCCGAGGGGCAGATGGTGATCTCGTTCCAGGCTTTTGTGGTCAAGGTCGGCGAGCGCCGGATCATGGTCGACACCTGCCTCGGCAACGACCGCCAGCGCCACTTCGCGGTCTTCAACGACATGCAGACCAGCTTCCTGGACGACATCGCTTCCGTCGGCTGCCCGGCCGACAGCATCGATACCGTGCTTTGCACCCACCTTCATTTCGATCACACCGGCTGGAACACGCGGCGGGTGGACGGCAAGTGGGTCCCGACCTTCCCGAACGCCCGCTACCTGATGGCCAGCAGCGAGTTTGCCGACCTGCGTCACGCCCAGGAGGACGGCGGCCACTACACCGGCCACATAGCGGACTCCATCCAACCGGTGCTCGACGCGGGCCTGGTCGATTTCATTGACGTCCCCCATCAGGTGCTTCCGGAGATCCGCCTGTTCCCCACGCCGGGCCACACCGCCGGCCACTGCAGCGTGCACATCTCCTCGCGCGGCGAGGACGCCGTGATCACCGGCGACCTGATGCACCATCCGATCCAGTGCGCAGAGCCTGACCGGCCGGGCAATTTCGACGGCGACAAGCCGCTCGCCGCGCAGACCCGGCGCGCCTTCCTGAAGCGCTATGGCGATGGACGCTCCCTGGTGATCGGCTCGCACTTCGCCGAGCCCACCGCTGGCCACGTGGTCCCTGACGGCCCGGCTTGGCGCTTCAACGCGCGAGAGGCTTGAGCCATGGCGGACGCAAGGCCGGATCTGGCCGGACAGGTCGTTCTGATCACCGGGGCGGGCAGGGGGCTCGGCCGGTCGCTGGCCCTGCATCTCTCTCGTTGCGGCGCCGTCGTCGGCGTCGCCGACATCGACGCGGCCAGCTGCGTGCAGACCGCCGACGCCGTGAAGGCCCTGGGCGGGACCGCCCACGCTTTTCCCGCCGATGTTTCCGGGCGGGCGGCCTTCGAGGCGCTGGCGGCGGGCCTGGCGCGCGCGGCCGGCCGCATCGACGCCGTGGTGAACAACGCCGCGTTCCTGCGCTACGAGCCGATCGAGCAGGTCGAGGAGACGACCGCCGACCTGATGCTCGGCGCGGGCTTCAAGTCGGCCGTGTGGGGCGCCCAGGCCCTGCTGCGCCACATGGACCCTGAGCGGGGCGGATCGATCGTCAACTATTCCTCGCCGGTGGCCTTCCGGGGCTATCCGACAACGGCGATCTATAGCGCGGTGAAGGCCGCCGTGACCTCGCTCACCCGCACCCTCGCCGCCGAGCTGGGACCCCGCAAAGTCCGCGTCAACGCCGTGGCCCCGGGCTCGGTGCCGACGCCCGGCGCGGTCGGCCTGAACGATCCGGCGGAATACGAGCGCCGTTCGCGGACCATCCCCATGCGGCGGCTGGGACGTGAAAGCGACAACGACCAGGCGGTCGCCTTCCTGCTCAGCCGGGAGGCCGAGTTCATCTCCGGGACAGTTCTCAACGTCGATGGCGGGATCGCTGCGTCCAATTAAAGCATAAGATCAAGTTGGGGAGAAAAAACGAATGACAGGCACGGCTTGGCGACAAGATCTGCTGGATCACGTTCAAGACGTGATTCGGGACGACATTCGCCGGGGCCGCTATTTCGGCGCGGTGATCAAGGCGGCCCGCGGAGGCGAGGTCGGCCTGGAGGCGGCCATTGGCGACGAAGGCGGGCCGGGGACCAAGCCGCTCGCCTTGGACTCGGTCTTCAGCATCTTCTCCACGACCAAAGCCATCACCAACATCCTGGCGTTCCGCGCCATCGAGCGCGGCCAGTTCCTGTTGACCACCAAGGTGTCGGAGGTGATTCCCGAATTCGCCGGGGGGCTGCGCCAGCAGATCACGGTGTTCGACCTTTTGACCCACGCCTCGGGCCTGCCCAGCGTGTTCACGCCCAAGCCCGGGATGAACATCGACCGCCTCGACCTGGTCATCCAGGCCATCTGCGAGAACGTGCACGCCACCTGCGAGGCCCAGGAGCGCGTCGACTACTCGCCGCTCGCCCACCACGCCCTGCTCGGCGAGATGGTCCGGCGGACCGACCCCAGGGGCCGCAGCTACCGCGATATCGCCACGCAGGATCTGCTCGAGCCCTTGAAGATGACCTCCTCGGCGATCGGCCGGCCGGATCGGCTCAAGGACCGCCACGTCATCCCCAACTTCGGCCCGAACTCGCCCACTCAGCACCTGAGCTCGCGCGTGCCCGGCGTGAACGGCGCCTTCGAGGATCCAGACGCCGAGATGCCCTGGGTCGGGGCGGTCTGCTCGACGCCGGACCTGTTCCGCTTCGCCGAGATGCTCAGGCTCGGCGGCGAGCTCGACGGCGCCCGCATCGTGTCGCCGGCAATCCTCGAGCTGGCGGTGCGCAACTGGACGGGGGACAAGCCGAACGAGCTCTACAAGGCGGTCGCCAACCGGGCCGGCTGGCGACCCTATCCGGCCTATATGGGCCTCGGCTTTGCGCTGAGGGGCCCCGGCGTGCACCACGCCATCTACGGCACGCTCTGCTCGCCCGAGACGTTCGGCAACTACGGCGCCGGCAGCGCCCTGTTCTGGGTCGATCCGGTGCGCGAGATCACCTTCGCCTTCCTGAGCGCCGGGGTGATGGGCCAGGCCGAGAACATCGAACGGTTCCAGAGGGTCTGCGACATCGTCTCGTCCGCGGCGGTGTGACGGCATGGCCGGCGGGCTCGCGGACGGGTTCGACTACGTCATCGTCGGCGCGGGGACCGCCGGCTGCGTGCTGGCCAACCGCCTGTCGGCGGACCCGTCCGTGCGCGTGCTCCTGTTGGAGGCCGGCCCGCCGGACCGCAGCTACAAGATCCACGTGCCGGCCGGGGTCGCGGCGGCGATCGCCGACAAGCGCTTCGGCTGGGGCCTGACCACCACGCCACAGCCGGGTGCGGGCGGCCGGCCGATCTTCCTGCCGCGCGGCCGGGTGATCGGCGGCTCCAGCTCGATCAACGGCATGGTCTATTTCCGGGGCCACCCGCGCGACTTCGACGACTGGGCCTGGCTGCACGGCGCCGCCGGCTGGAGCTACCGGGAGCTCTTGCCCTACTTCAAGCGCTCGGAGAACAACGAGGCCTGGCCGCAGTCCCCGTTCCACGGCGTGGGCGGCGAGATGAACGTCATCGACATCCCGCGCAACAACCCGCTGGTCGAGCTGTTCCTGGCCGCGACCGACGGGCTGCAGTTTCGCCGCAACCAGGACTTCAACGGCCCCGACCCCGAGGGATTCGGGCCGCGCCAGGCGACCATCAAGCGCGGCCGGCGGGTGTCGATGGCGACCGCGTTCCTGGAGCCCGTGCGGGGCCGCAAGAATCTCACCGTGCTGCCGGACGCGACCGTGACGCGGGTGCTGATCGAGTCCGGACGCGCCGTGGGCGTGGAGCTTGAGACGGGCGGGGAGCGGCGGTGCATCGACGCCCGGAGGGAAGTGGTGCTCAGCGGCGGCGCCTACGGCTCGCCTCAGCTGCTGCTGCTGTCGGGGATCGGGGACGGCGAGGCGCTGCGGGCGCTTGGGATCGAGACCGCCCGCCACCTGCCGGCGGTTGGCCGGGGCCTCGGCGACCACCCGGCCGCGGCGCTGGCCATGCGCACCCGAAGCCCGGAGTCCTACGGCCTGTCCGCGCCGGCGCTGCCGCGCGACCTCTGGAACATCGCCGAGTACCTGCTGCTGCGCAAAGGCCCGCTCGGCAGCAACCTCTTGGAGGCCCACGGCTTCACCCGCAGCCGGCCGGAGGTCGAGCGGCCGGACTTGCAGCTGGTCTTCATCCCCGCCCACCGCAACGCCTCGGGCTTCCCCATCCCATTCGGCCATGGCTATGGGATCATCTCCATCAACGTCCGGCCAAAGAGCCGAGGCGCGGTGAGTCTGGCGAGTCCAGACCCGCGCGCGGCCCCGGCGATCGACCCGAACTTCTTCGGCGAGGCCGAGGACATCGAGACGGTCCTGCGCGGCCTGCGGCTCGGCCGCCGGATCCTGGCCGCCGCGCCGTTCCAACGGCTGAAGGCGCACGAGATCCTGCCCGGCGACGGCGTGCAGACCGATGAAGCCTGGTTGGACTACATCCGCCGCACGGTGGTTTCGGTGCATCATCCGTCCGGCACCTGCGCCATGGGCGGCGCGCCCGAGACCGTGGTCGATGCGGCGCTGAAGGTGCGCGGCGTCGAGGGGCTCAGAGTCGCCGACGCTTCGGTGTTCCCCCAGCCGGTGGCCGGGAACACCAACGCGGCGGTGGTGATGGTGGCGGAGAAGGCGGCCGACCTGATCCTCGGCCGGCAAGCGCCGGCGCCTGCCGAGGTCGACTACTGATGCCGGGCCGCCGGAGCCCAAATTGAGGCCGCCCGCCGAGCCGTGCGTCCTGCCCGGACTTCTGGCCTGGCGCGCGGCGGAGCGGCCGGGGCAGACCGCCATCATCTTCCCCGAGGGCGAGAGCTGGAGCTACGCCGAGCTCGAGGCCAGGGTGCTCGAGCGCGCGGCGGGCCTGCGCGCGCTCGGCGTCAGGCAGGACGACTACGTGCTGAGCTGGCTGCCGAACGGGCCGCACGCAGTGCTCACCTTCCTGGCGCTGGGCAAGCTCGGCGCGGTCTATACGCCGATCAACACGGCCTACCGCGGCGGGGTGCTGGCGCATGTGCTCGCCAACGCCGGCGCCCGGTTGATGATCGCCCACGGCGGGCTGGTCCAGCGCCTGGCCGAGGTCGACCGCGCCCGGCTCGAGGCGGTCGTGGTGATCGGGGGGGAGCGGCCGGCGCTGCCTGGGATCCGGCTGATCGACGAAGAGGCCCTGTCCGGCCCGGCCGGAGAGGCGCCGGAGCCGGAGCGGCGGCTGAGGCCCTGGGACACCCAGATGGTGATCTACACCTCCGGGACGACCGGCCCCTCCAAGGGGGTGCTGGTCAGCTATCGCCACGCCTACACCGCGGCCCTGGAGTTCCGCAACGTGGGCCCGGGCGACCGCAACTACACCGCCTTGCCGATGCATCATGTCGGCGGGCCCTATGGGATCCAGTGGGCGCTGATCCACGGCGGGTCGGTGGTGCTGGCGGAATCCTTCCGCACCCAGGCGTTCTGGGAGATCGTCCGCCGGCACCGCGTCACCACCACCGGCCTGCTGGGCGCCATGGTGCGCTTCTTGTTGTCCCAGCCGCCGTCGCCGGCCGACCGCGACCACCCGCTGAAGACCGTGATCGTCGCCCCGTACGACGAGGCGGCGCTGCAGTTCGCCGCGCGCTTCGGCGTGGAGGTCTACACCGAGTTCAACATGACCGAGCTGTCGGTGCCGATGTTCGCGGGCCCCGAGCCCCTGCCGCCGGGGGCCTGCGGGCGGCTGCGCGAAGGCCTGGAGGCGCGGCTGGTGGACGGACACGACGTCGAGGTCGCCCCGGGCGCGCCTGGCGAGCTGGTCCTGCGCGCGGACGAGCCCTGGACCCTGAGCCACGGCTACCTCAACGATCCCGCCGCCACCGCGCGGGCGTGGCGCAACGGCTGGTTCCACACCGGCGACCTGTTCCGGCGCGACGACGACGGCGTCTACTACTTCCTGGACCGGGCCAAGGACGCCTTGCGCCGGCGGGGCGAGAACATCTCGTCCTTCGAGGTGGAGAGCGCGGTCCTGCTGCATCCGGCCGTTCGCGAGGCCGCGGTGATCGCCGCGCCGGGCATCGGCGGCGAGGACGAGGTGATGGCGGTGATCGCCCTGGAGCCGGGCGCCGGGCTCGCGCCGGCGGCGCTGCTGGACTTCCTGCAACCGCGGCTGCCGCACTTCATGCTGCCCCGCTACGTGCGGATCCTTCCCGAGCTTCCCAAGACCGCGACCCACAAGGTGGAGAAGCACCGCCTGCGCGCGGAGGGCGTCGGCGCCGACGCCTGGGACCGCGAGGCCGCGGGCGTCCAGGTCCGCGCCGATCGCCTGCAGCGCCGCTAGCGGGCCGGTGCGAGCTTGACTTCCGGCCCAAGCCGCCGCCGACTTGGCCAACCGCCGCGCGACGGCGGACGATAGGGGGCGTCATGGCCACGGCACCATTCTGCTGCGCCCACGGCGAGGCGCCGTTGGCCGCCATGCATTTCTGACAGGTGGTTGAAGATGGCTGTTGAACACATCCGGCGCTGGCGCGTCGGCGAGGTCGAGATCGTCCGCATCGCCGAGCTCTACGACTTCCAGGACGACGTCTGGGTGCTGCTCAAGGACGCCAAGCCGGAGCTGCTGCTCTCCTACGATTGGCTGAGGCCGAACTTCGTCACCCCCGACGGGCGCATGCGGATGAACTTCCAGGCCTTCCTGGTGGTCTCCCAGGGCAAGCGGATCATGGTCGACACCTGCATCGGCAACGACCGCAAGCGCGAGTACGACGTCTTCTCCAACCTGCAGGGCAGCTTCCTTGAGGACCTCGCCGCCGCCGGCTATCCGCCCGAGAGCATCAACACGGTGCTGTGCACCCACCTGCACCTGGACCACTGCGGCTGGAACACCCGCAAGGTCGGCGACAGCTGGGTCCCGAGCTTCCCCAACGCCCGCTACCTGTTCGGCGCCTCGGAGGTCGAGTTCTGGCGCAAGAAGCGCGCCGCCGGCGAGGCGCACATGGAGCATGTCGAGGACGCCATCCAGCCGATACTCGACGCCGGCCTGGCCGACCTGATCGGGCTCGAGCACAGGATCACCGACGAGGTCTGGCTGGTGCCGACGCCCGGCCATACCCCCGGCCACGTCAGCGTGCACATCGCCTCAGCCGGCCAGGAGGCGGTGATCACCGGGGACGTGGTCCACCATCCGGTACAGCTGGCGGTGCCGGACTGGGTCAACAACTTCGACTTCGACGTCGAAGCCGGGCGGCAGTCTCGCCGGCGCTTTTTCGCCGCCTATGCCGACAAGCCCTCGCTGGTGATCGGCAGCCACTTCTTCGAGCCCTGCTGCGGCCACATCAAGAGCGACGGCGACGCCTGGCGGCTGGAGAGCGCTTGAGCCCGGGCCCGGCCATGTCCGACGACGCGTACGACTACATCGTGGTGGGGGCGGGGACCGCCGGCTGCGTTCTGGCCAACCGGCTCTCGGCCGACCCGTCGGTGCGCGTGGCCCTGATCGAGGCCGGCCCGCGCGACACCCATCCCTGGATCCACATCCCGGCGGCGGTAGGGGCGGCCATAGTCACGCCGAAGCTCGGCTGGGGCTACGCCACGGCCCCGCAGGCGCACATGGGCGGGCGGCGGATCCCGATCCCGCGCGGTCGGGTGCTGGGCGGCTGCAGCTCGATCAACGGCATGGTCTACAACCGCGGCCATCCGAGGGACTACGACGACTGGGCGGCGATGGGGAACGCCGGCTGGAGCTACCGCGAGGTGCTGCCCTATTTCCTGCGCTCGGAGGACAACGCCCGCTTCGCCGGCTCGCCCTTCCACGGCCACGGCGGCGAGATGGCGGTCACCGACATCGCCCGCACCAACCCGATGAACGCGGCCTTCTTCGAGGCGATGGAGGCGCTGCAGGTCCGCCGCTGCCCCGACTTCAACGGGCCGGACCCGGAGGGCTACGGCTACCGCCAGGCCACCATCCGCGGCGGCCGGCGCGAATCCATGGCCACCGCCTTCCTGCGCCCGGTCCGCGGGCGCCGGAACCTTCAGGTCGTCACCGACTCCCCCGCCCGGCGGGTGCTGATCGAGCAGGGACGGGCCGTCGGCGTCGAGCTCACCGGCCCCGGCGGCGTGCGGACCCTGCGAGCCCGCCGCGAGGTGGTGCTGGCCGCCGGCGCCATCGGCTCGCCCCAGCTTCTGCTGTTGTCCGGCGTCGGCGACGGCGCGGCGCTGCAGGCGCTGGGCCTCGAGGTGCAGCACCACCTGCCCGCCGTCGGCGCCAACCTGCAGGACCACCTCGCGGTGCTGGTGCAGATGCTGATGAGGGACACGAGCTCCTACGGCATATCGCTCAGGGCCGCCCCGCGCGGGGCCTGGAACATCCTGGAGTACCTGCTGTTCCGGCAAGGGCCCCTGGCCAGCTTCGTGTTCGAGGCCAACGCCTTCCTGAAGACCCTGCCCACGCTCGACCGGCCCGACATCCAGCTGGTGTTCCAGCCGGCGCGGCGCAACCACACCAGCTTCCCGATCCCGGTCGGCCACGGCTTCGTCGGCTCCTCGGTGCTTCTCTACCCCAAGAGCCGCGGCAGCGTGTCCCTGGCCAGCCCCCGGCCCGAGGACGCCGCGGTGATCGACCCCAACCTCCTGGCCGACCCGGCCGACTACGAGCCGCTGCTGCGGGCCATCGCCTTCTGCCGGCGCGTGTTCGCCACGCCCGCCTTCGCCCGCTACCGCGCCGCCGAGTTCAAGCCCGGGCCGGAGGCGCAGGACGAGGCGGCCCTCAGGCCCTACATCCGCGACACCGGCTCGACCGTGCACCACCCGGCCGGCACCTGCCGCATGGGGACGAGGGAGGACGCGGTGGTGGATCCGCAGCTACGCGTGCGCGGCGTCGAAGGCCTGCGCGTCGCCGACGCCTCGATCTTCCCGCGGCTGGTGGGCGGCAACACCAATGCGGTGGTGGTGATGGTGGCTGAGAAGGCGGCGGACCTGATCCTCGGCCGGCCGCAGCTGGCCGCCGCCGAGCTGGAGGCGGCCTGAGCCCCGTTTCGCCTCAGCGCGCCACGCTGTAGAGCGCGTCGATCAGCCGCCGGGCGCGCGGGCCGTTGTCCCCGACCGCGTGCATCTTGTTGCAGGCGTAGGAAAAGCCGATCGCCGCGTCCGGGTCGGCGAAGCCGATCGAGCCGCCGATGCCATGGTGGCCGAAGGCGCGCGGATTGGGGCCCATATAGACCGCCTCGGGCGTGTTCAGGAGCACCCCCAGCGCCTGGTGATAGGGCCGGTCCTGCAAGAGCTCGGTCTGGTGGTGCTGCTCGGTGATCATCCGCTCCAGCCCGGCCCGCGACATCAGCCGCACTCCGTCCATTTCGCCGCCCCGGGCCATCGCGCCATAGATCCGCGCCACGCCGCGGGCGTTGCCGTGCCCGTTGCCGCTGGCGATCTCGGCCGTGCGCCAGACCGGGGAATTCAGGGTGTCGTACCAGGGCTCGTCCGGGTTCTGGCGGAAGGCGAGGGCGCCCAGGGTCTCAGGGGCCTCGGCGTCCTTGGCCGCGAACAGCCGCGCGCCCATGTTCGGCATAACCTCGGCCACGTGCGCCTGCTCCTCGGCGCTCATGCCGCCAATGTAGTATTCGGCGTGGAGCGGCCCCGCGATCTCGGCGCGCAGGAACGGGCCCACCGTCTGGCCGGTCACCCGCCGCATGATCTCGCCCAGCAGATAGCCCTGGTTGTGCACGTGGTAGGCGGCTTGGGTCCCCGGCGCCCACAGAGGCGCCTGCTCGGCCAGCGCCTGCACATAGGCCTCGCGGTCGAACATCGCCCCGGGCCACAGGGGATTGGTGGTCAAGACCGGAATGGCGGCGCGGTGGTCCAGCAGCCAGCGCACCAGGATCCCCGCCTTGCCGTTCCGGGCGAACTCCGGCCAGTAGCGGGCCACCGGCTGGTCGATGTCCACCAGGCCGCGGTCCACCAGCATGTTGAAGGCGATGCCGGTGATCCCCTTGGCCACCGACATCATGCAGACCGTGCTCGCCGCGTCCCACGGATCGGTGCGCGCGTCGTCGCGGAAGCCGCCCCAGACGTCGACCACCGTGCGCCCGTCGACGATCACCGAGACCGCCGAGCCGACCTCGTCCTCGACCTCAAAGTTTTGCTTGAACGCCTCCACCACGGGCCGGAAGGCCTCGTCGTAGCGGCCGCGGATCGGGAAGCGGGCGCCGCGCGCCTCCACCGTCTCGTCCAGCGCCGCGCCGTCGGGGGAGTTGGGCGAGGGGTCGGCGAAGGTGTCCATGGCGTGCTCCGCGCGCCGCCTGGCTCCCCGGGCAGGACTCGTCTTATCGTCCCAGCACATCCAGAGGCATCCTATAGTGGTATGAATTCATTAGATAATCAGAAAACGCTTGTCCAGAGACGCCTCACTGGATACCAGGAAATTCGCGTCTGGTGTTGGGGTAGATGTTGGGGTAGGGATTGGCCCGACAGCTTCATAGGCTCACTGCGAGGAAGGTGGATAGCCTAAAGAGGCCCGGCC
>FTHL01000225.1_pt1 | contig 15477 bp, 15 predicted proteins | sample 1640951 | NCBI WGS metagenome assembly FTHL01 (sample SAMEA3914788, study PRJEB12502) | metagenome | biome: forest; material: soil | place: Canada | collected 2011-07-03 | depth 0.1 m
CCGCCCCGAGCGCCCGCCGCGCCGCCCCGATGCAGGTCGCGTCCGCCCCCGCGCCCGCCGCGCCCAAGGTCGCGCCGGCGGCCAAGCCGTCCGCCCCGCAGGCGCCCGGCCCGGGAGCGCGGGCTGTGGCCATGGCGACCTCCGAAGACGGCGATCCGCCCGCCACGGCCCGCTTCTATTCGCTGCATCGGGCCTATGGCGACACACCCGACCCGATCACCCTGACGCCGCAGTTCCTGGCGTCGGGCACCGACGACCTCGCCCAGCCGCCGCCGCCGGTGGCGCGCCCGCAGACCACCGCGACCGGCCGGGTGCTGCAGCCGATGCCGGCCAATCCCGACGGCCCCGACTCCTCGGGCGGCTGACGATGCCCCCGTCGCGACTGCACGACCTGATCGAACTCGCCCGCGAACCTTCGAGCGATCGCCGCCGCGAACTCCTGCGGCAGATCACCGACCTGTTCCTGGCCTGCTCGCCCAGCCAGCTCGACGAGGGACAGCTGGTCCTGTTCGACGACGTGATGGGCCGCCTCACCGACGAGATGGAGGTGATGGTCCGCGCCGAGCTGTCGCAGCGCATCTCCAACAACCTGTCGCCACCGCCGCGGCTGCTGCGCCGGCTGGCGACCGACGCGCCGCCGGTCGCCGAGCCGGTCCTGCGCCAATCTCCGGCCCTGACCGACGAAGACCTGGTCGAGCTCGCGCGCACCCAGAGCCAGGTGCATCTGGCGGCGATCTCCCAGCGCGGCTCGCTGTCGGCCGAAGTGTCCGACGCCATCATCGAGCGCGCCGACGACCAGACCCTGCGGGTGCTGCTCCGCAACGAGGGCGCGGAGCTTTCCCGGCACGCCACCGAAGCAGCGGTGGACCGCGCGCACGAGAATCCTGAGCTGCACGACGCGGTGGTGGAACGGCGCGAGCTGCCCGCCGACCTGCTGAACGAGATGTACTTCATCGTGGAAGCCAGGCTTCGCCAAAAGATCATGTCGCGCAACGCAGCGCTGGACCCCAAGGATCTGGAAGCCGCGCTCGAAGTCGGGCGCAGCCGCCTGGCCACGCGGGACGGCGTGGTGCCCGCCGACCTCCGCCAGATCGAAGCCGAGATCCGCGCCCTGGCCGCTCAGCGCCAGCTCACGCCCGCCGTCCTCACCGCCTTCCTGAGGCAGGGAGAGAAGACCAGGTTCACCGTGGCCCTGGCCGAGATGGCCGACATCGACTTCCTGACCAGCCGCCGCATCCTGGAAGGCCGGCAGGTGGACGCCCTCGCCATCGTCTGCAAGGCGGCCGGCTTCGACCGGACCCTGTTCATCACCTTCGTGGTGCTGATGATCGGCGAAGAGGCCGACGGGATGGGCCGGGCCCAGGAGTACGGCGTGCTCTACAACCAGCTCACCCAGGACGCCGCCTCACGCGCGATCCGGTTCTGGCGCCTGCGCCGGCAGTCCAACAGCCTCGCGGCCTGAGCCGGACCGCTTCCGACGACGCTACCTGACCTGGGACGCCTGCTCGCGTAGCCGTTCCAGCCCCGCGTCCGCCGCGGTGGTCAGGGAACGCAGGCCGTGGTCGGCGAACACCTCCATGGCGGCGATCAGGGCTTCGGCGGCGCGGTCCCGCTCGCCGCGGTCGCATCCGCGCACCTGCATGCGGGTGGTGTAGACGCGGGCGAGATTCAGCTGCAGCACCGCCCAGGCCACCGGATCGGGGGCGGAGGGCAGGCCGGCCAGCTCGCTGCGGAGGATGGCCTCGGCCTCGTCGAGCGCATAATCGTCTCCGCAGAGCTCGGCCCGGCGGACCAGGGCGGCGGCGCGGTCCTGGGCCGCGGTCGTCCGCAACGCGACCGCCGGCACCCGGTCGAGCATCTGCAGGGCGGCGCTGAACGCCTTCAGCGACCGGTCGAAAGCCCGCTCGCTCTGGGCGATCTCGCCCAGCACCGAAAGGGCCAGGCCCAGGCTGTGATGCAGCCGGGCCCAGTCCATCGGCGAATGGTCAGGCGTGATCAGCTCAATGGCGGACTGCAGGGCGTCGATCCCGTCCATCACCGGGCGCACCTCGCCGGTCGACTCGGCCAGACGCACGTGGGCCAGGCCCTGCGCCTCGCGCGCCCGCGCCAGGGTCAGAGGCTGGTAGGCCGCGTCCAGCGCACGCACGGCCTGCTCCAGGTCGGCCAGGGCGGTGCGGACCAGCGACGGCTCGTGCAGGCGCCCGGCGCATCCGGTCAGGAACTCCGCGCGCTCGCAGCGCAGCCGGGCCGCGGTCTGGGCGCCCCCGCGGCGGCCCTTGAAGGCCGCGAGCGCCGGATCGAAGGCGAGCGCCGCGGCGCGGACCGTGGCGAGGTCGCCGGACGACAGCGCCCGGCGGGCCTGCAGCCCAGCCTGAAGCGCGTTGGACAGGGGCGAGGGCTCGGCCCGTCCCAGCAGGTGCTCTCCGGCGGCGGTGAGCCCGTCCTCGCCGTAGAGATCCGCCCCAAGCAGTGCGGCGGAGGCCTGTTCGCACAGGGCGCGCGCCAGGACGTGGGTGCGGCCCTCCTCCCGCGCCAGCTTGGCGGCCTGGTCGGCGTTGGCGGCGGCCTTGCGCAAGGATACGGGATCTCCGGTGCGCCGGGCCAGCTCGCGCCACACCTGGGCGGCTTCGATCAGGCGTAACGGGCGGTCCTTGGCGCCGATGCGGCCCGCGGCGACCTGGGCCGCGCGCGCCTCGCTCTGCAGCAGCTTGAGGTCCAGCAGCTCCAGCAGCGACGGATCGCCGAGGCAGAGCCCGTCGCGGGGTTCCGGGGCGGAGAACCAACGTCTGAGCTCGCGGCCGATCTCGAACATGCGCCTGGACTCCCGGCGGGGCTGTGCCGTCGCGGCACGGCCCATTCGCCTAAACGCCTGAACAGCAAAGCAGGAGCCGCGCGCGGCGCGGAATAATTAAGGGCGGGTTAAGGGCGCCGCAGTCAAGCGGTTGTGGATGCCGGTCGCGGCGATGGCGGCCTCGGCCTCGGCGACGCTGATCTGGTTCAGCCCGCGCACGACGTCCCCCGCGGCGTAGAGCCCCTCGACAGTCGTCTCCTGGTGCTCGTCCACCCTGAGGCAGCCCAGCGGGTCGGCCTTGGCGCCCAGGGCTTCGGCCAGCCGGCTCTGCGGGGTCGCCCCCAGGGCCGAATAGAGGGTGTCGAAGCGGCGGACGTCTCCCGCGCCGAAGTCCAGGGCGGCGATGCGGCCGGTCTCGACCACCACGTTCTCCACCGGCGTGTCGATCACGTCGATGCGGGCCTCGGCGAGGGCGGAGCGGTCCTTGGCCGCGAGCGTCTTGGGCTCGCCGATATGGATCAGGGTGAGGCGGTCCGAGTAGGTGCGCAGGAACATGGCTTCGCGAACCGCCTTGTCGCTGTGGCCGATCACGCCGATAGCCTGGCCCATGGCCTCATAGCCGTCGCAGATGGGGCAGATGCGTATCAGCCCCTGCTTCACCGCCTGCTCGAAGCGGGGCAGCCTGGGCTCGTTGTCCAGGACGCCGGTGGCCAGCAGCACCTTGCGCGCCCGGATCGGCGCGCCGCCTTCGTCGAGGCCGGCGGAAAACACGCCGTCGCCAAGGCTAAGGCTCCGCACCAGCCCGCGCCGGATCGGCGCTCCGAAGCGCTCCGCCTGCGCCGTCAGCCGCGCGAGCAGCGCCTCGCCTTCCAGACCGTCGGGAAAGCCGGGCAGGTTGTGGCTGCGCGGGATGAGCCAGACCCGGCTCGAGCCGCTCTCCACCAGCAGGAAGCGCCGGCGGAAGCGCGCGAGGTAGATCGCCGCCGTGAGCCCGGCCGGGCCGCCGCCGATGATCAGCGCATCCAGGGGGTCGTCGTGGTGGTCGGGCAAGCGAGCCTCCCGGCTAGTGGAGCTGTTCAACAGCCGGGAAGCCTATCCGGTTCAGCCGCGCGGCTGTGGGACCACGCGCAGATAGGGCTTAGGCGAGGTCCAGCCCTCGGGATAGGTCTTCTTGGCGTCCTCGTCCGAGACCGAGCCGGCGATGATCACGTCCTGGCCGTGCGTCCAGTTGGCGGGCGTGGCGACCTTGTGCCGGGCGGTGAGCTGGCAGGAGTCCAGCAGCCGCAGCACCTCGTCGAAGTTGCGCCCCGAGGTCATCGGATAGCTGAGCGAGGCCTTGATCACCTTGTCCGGCCCGATGATGTAGACCACCCGGACCGTGGCGTTGTTGGCGGCGGTCCGGCCCTGGGAGCTCTCCCCCGCGTCGCCGGGCAGCATCTGGTAGAGCTTGGCCACCTTCAGATCGTGGTCGCCGATGATCGGATAATTCACCACCGCGCCGGTGACGTCGGTGATGTCCTTGGCCCAGCGATGGTGGTCGTCCACCGGATCGACCGACAGGCCGATGACCTTGGTGTTCCGCTTCTGGAACTCCGGCTCCAGCTTGGCGAGCGCACCGAGTTCGGTGGTGCACACCGGGGTGAAGTCCTTCGGGTGCGAGAAGAGCACCGCCCAGGAATCGCCGATCCAGTCGTGGAAGCGGATGTGGCCGTGGGTGGTGTCGGCTTCGAAGTCCGGCGCGGTCTGGCCGATGTTCAGCGTCATGGTGTTCGCATCCTCTGCTCAGGCCCTGCCGACCAGATAATACCGCCGCGGCCGCCGCAACAGGTCAGCCGCGCTCCTTGGTGCGGCGGAATTCGACCTCCGGATACCGCTCGGCCACGTAGCTGATCTCCCAGGCGGACTTGGCGAGGAAGACGGGCTGGTTGTCGATGTCCTCGGCCATCGCCCCCTTGTGCTTGCCGGCGAAATCCTCCACCGCCGCCTCCGCGCCCCCCAGCCAGCGGGCCTCGGCGAAGGGCGCGGGCTCGAACGCCACCTCGAGGGCGTATTCGCCGGATAGCCGGTCGGCCATCACCTCCAGCTGCAGCTGGCCCACCGCGCCGACGATGAAGTCCGAGCCGATGTACGGGCGGAACAGCTGGGTCACGCCCTCTTCGCCCAGGCCCTCCAGCGCCTTCTTCAGGTGCTTGGCCTTGAGCGGGTCCTTCACCCGCACCCGCTGCAGGATCTCGGGCGCAAAGTTGGGCAGGCCGGCGAAGCGCACCGCCCCGCTTTCCGACAGGGAATCCCCGACCCTGAGCACGCCGTGGTTGGGGATGCCGATCACGTCGCCGGCGAAGGCCTCCTCGGCCAGCTCGCGCTCGGCGGCGAAGAACAGCATGGGGTTGTGCACCCCCAGCTGCCGGCCGGTGTTCTGCACCTTCAGCTTCATCCCGCGGGTGAACCGGCCCGAGCACAGCCGGACCATGGCGATGCGGTCGCGGTGGTTGGGGTCCATGTTCGCCTGCACCTTGAACACGAAACCCGCCACCTCGCTGTCGCCGGGCGCGAGGTGGGTCTCCTCGCCCCCACGGCGGATCGCCGTCAGGCCCGGCGCCGGCGCATAGGCGGCCAGGCCCTCCAGCAGCTCGAGCACGCCGAAGCGGCGCAGCGCGGAGCCGAAGAAGACCGGGGTCATGTGGCCCTCGAGGAAGGCCTGGGGATCGAACGGCTTGGCCGCCTCCTGCACCAGCTCGGCGCCTTCCTGGGCCTCCTCCAGCTCGTCCGGCTCCAGGTGCTGGACGATAGCGTTCGACTTCAGAGCCGCCGGGGCGCCGTGGCCCTCGTCGCGGTTGCGGCTGTAGGGCAGGAAGGCCTGGGCCCTAAGGTCGATCACGCCCTTGAACCGGTTCCCCGAGCCCGCGGGCCAGTAGAGCGGGGCGGGGTCGAGGGCGAGCTTGGAGGCGATCTCGTCGAGCAGGGCGAAGGGGTCCAGCGCCTCGCGGTCCATCTTGTTGATGAAGGTCAGGATCGGGATGTCGCGCAGGCGGCAGACCTCGAACAGCTTGAGCGTCTGCGGCTCGATGCCCTTGGCCGCGTCCAGCACCATCACCGCCGCGTCGGCGGCCGTCAGGGTGCGGTAGGTATCCTCCGAGAAGTCCTCGTGCCCGGGCGTGTCGAGCAGGTTGAACACCAGGCCCTCGTGCTCGAAGGTCATGACGCTGGCCGAGACCGAGATGCCGCGCTCTCGCTCGATCTTCATCCAGTCCGACCGGGTCCGCCGCTGCTCGCCGCGCGCCCGAACCGCCCCGGCCAGGCGGATCGCGCCGGCGGTGTAGAGCAGGTTCTCGGTCAGCGTGGTCTTGCCGGCGTCGGGGTGCGAGATGATCGCGAAGGTGCGCCGTCGCGCGGCCTCGAGGCTGGGGCTCTCGGCCGTCCGGCGCGCCGCGGCCGGCGCGGAAGGTGAGATGGACATGGGCGGCAGGTAATGGCCCGCCGCCCGCTTGTCACGCGCCCTAGTGCAGGGTGTCGCCCGGCTTCAGCACCACCTTAGTGCATTCGTCCTGGTGGTCGTGGAACAGCTTGTAGCCTTCCGCCGCCTGGTCGAGCGGCAGCCGGTGGCTGATCACGAAGGAGGGGTCGATCTTCCCCTCCTGCACCATGGTCATCAGCTTGGGGATATACTTCTGGCAGTGGGTCTGGCCGGTCTTGATCGTCAGGCCCTTCTCCATCAGCGCGCCCATTGGCATCTTGTCGATGAAGCCGCCATAGACGCCCGGCACCGAGACGTGCCCGGCCTTGCGGCAGGCCATCAGGGTCTCGCGGAAGGCATGCGGCCGGTCGGTGCCGATCCGCAGCTCCTGCTTTATGGTGTCGACGATGTTATCGGCGGCGAAGCCGTGGGCCTCCATGCCGACGGCGTCGATGCACCCGTCCGGGCCGCGGCCGGCGGTGATGTCCCTGAGCGCGCCCAGGATCTTGACCTCGTGGTAGTTCAGCACCTCGGCCCCGGCGGCCTTGGCCATGGCCAGGCGGTTGGGATGGTGGTCGATCGCCACCACCCTCTCGGCGCCCAGGAGGAAGGCCGAGCGGATGGCGAACTGGCCGACCGGGCCGCAGCCCCACACCGCCACCGTATCGCCCGGCTGGATGTCGCAGTTCTCGGCGGCCATGTAGCCGGTGGGGAAGATGTCGGTCAGGAACAGCACCTGCTCGTCGGGCAGGCCGTCCGGGATCTTGAAGGCGTTCACGTCGGCATAGACCACGCGCACAAACTCGGCCTGGCCGCCGGCGTAGCCGCCGGTCATGTGCGAATAGCCGTAGAGGCCGGTCATCGGATAGCCGTAGGCCAACTCGCCGATCTCGGCCTTGTCGACGGGATTGGAGTTGTCGCAGCCGGAGTACTGCTCGTTCTCGCAGAAGAAGCAGGAGCCGCAAGCGATGTTGAACGGCACGATCACGCGGTCGCCCACCTGCAGGGCGTGGGCCGCGCCCGGGCCGACCTCGACCACCTCGCCCATGAACTCGTGCCCCAGGATGTCGCCCCGGTGCATCGAAGGGATGAAGCTGTCGTAGATGTGCAGGTCCGAACCGCAGATGGCGGTGGAGGTGACGCGGATGATGGCGTCGCGGGGATTGACGATCTGAGGGTCGGGCACGGTCTCGACGCGGACGTCGTGCTTGCCGTGCCAAGTCAGGGCGCGCATGCGGCGGTCTCCTTGAATGGGCTGAAGGCTGAGGGGGATCAGCTGCGCGGGGCGGCGTCGGGAGCCTTGGACGTGGCGATCTCGCCGGTCTCCATCAGCTGCTTGAACCGGCGCAGGTCCCGGCGCGCCTGGATGTTCGGCTCCTTCTGCATGACCTTGGCGAAGGTCCGGCCGAGGTCGCCGCCCGGCGGGTCGTAGCTGATGAAGGCGCGCACCTCGGCGCCGCGGCCGGTCGGCCCGTCGCTGAACTCGACCCAGCCGGAATTCCTGATCTGGGAGCCTTCGGTCGACGACCAGGCGATCCGGCGCCCCGGCGTGTCTTCGGTGATCACCGAATCCCATTCGACGCGCGTTCCGGCCGGCGCCTTCACCACCCAGTGGGAGCGGCGCTCGTCCTGCACGTCGATGCGCTCGATGTTCTCCATGAAGCTGGCGAGGTTTGAGACCTCGCGCCAGAAGGCATAGAGCTCCTCGCGCGGCCGGTTGATGCTGACCGCGCGGGCCGCGGCGGCGGAATACTCTCCGGTGTCCTGGTCGTGGCGGAAGACGGTCGGCGCGACGTCGGCGTCGGTGGTCCGGGTTTCGTGCTCCTGGGGCTGGTCCATGAGGCGATCTCCATGCTCACGAGATCACCAAGCGCCCTCTGGACGGGCCTGTTCCAGCTTGGCCGGTAAAATAGCCGGTCAGGCCGCCTGGCTGGTCCAGACCAGGTTGTCGGCGAGGGCGGCCGTCAGCCGGCCATGCTGCTGCTCCTGGTGCAACCGCGCGAGCAGCGGGACCGGCAGCGAGGTCAGACGGACGGCCACCTCCGCGGGCATGCAGTCGCGGGCGGGGGCCACGAACAGGGCGGCGTTGGTCTCGGGCGACTTGGAGACGATCAGGCTGGCGAGCCGGCGGGCCTTGTCCACCCGGTGATGCTGCAGCCGCGGCTCCTCGGCGAACAGCTCCCGCCCCAGACGCTCGACGCTGTCGAGGCTCAGGGACGACACCAGGCGGGCCTTCATCGGCGGCGCCAGGAGCTGAAGCTCCAGGCTGAAGACGACATCGTTCATCAGGAAGAACATGGGGCGCGGCTCCAGGCAAAGATCCCCCCGGGAGACGCGCGACATTGCGACCCAAGGCTTTCCGCCCCGTGTAGGAAGGCGGTTAAGCCGAATGCTTAAGCCTCAGCGGTCGTCCACGCGCTCGGTCAGGAAGTGGCGCCCCTGCTTGTCCTCGATCTCCACCACCCAGAGGTCCGGATCCACACGCGCGGCGCGCTCGGCGTAGGCGTCCAGGTCCGCTTCCGCCCCAGCCGAGGCCGGCCGCATCCACACCCGCTCGCCATCGGCCTGCAGCGCCTCGGCATAGAGCCTGGCCCCTCCGGTGGTCCGGTCGAGCACCTTGACCAGCACCGCGCCGGCGCGCGGGTCCCCCTTGCGGGCGACGGTGGCGAAGGCGCCGCCCATCTCGGCCCGGCGGATCAGGGCCGCCACCCAGATGTCGGTGGAGAGGATCAAGCCCGCGTAACGCTCCGGAAACGGCCGGCGCCTAGAGTGGAGCGCCTGCGAGCCAACAAGAGTATTGCGATGACCGGCCCAGGGCCACACCGATGGCCGCAGCGATGGACGCCGGTGCTGCTCGCCCTTTCCCTGACGGCCGCGCCGGGCGCGGCCTCGGCGGCGGCGGCCGACCTCTTTTACGAGCGCGCGGTGATGAGCGCGGCCGACGCGCGTTGCCGCCTGTTCGAGCCCGACGTCGCCGCCGCGCTCAAGGTGGCCGAGGCCCAGGCCAGGGGCGCGGCCCTGCGCGCCGGCGCCAGCAACGCCGCCCTGGCCCAGGTCGCGGCCCAGGCCAGGGCCCGCGCCGGCGGCGTCCCCTGCGGCTCGAAGGACGTGGCGGTGGCGGCCGGACGGGTCCGCGGCGCCTTCGCCGGCTACTCGCGGCTGGTGCGCATGGACTTTCCCGGCGACGTGGCGGGCTGGAGTGCGGACCGCAGCTTCGCGGTCGAGGGTCCGACCTGGAAGCTGTCGCAATCGACCCGGCTCGGCGGCGCGCCGCTGCGGGTCGGGCTGGCGGGACGTCGTGGCGAGCGGGCGCGGCTGTTGGCGGTGGCCGCCTTCGGCGCGGTGGAGCCGCCCTACGCCGCCCGCCTGGTGCTCCGCGACCCCGCGCGGGCCCCCGAACCCTATCTGGCGGTGATGCGCGTCAGCACCTCGGCGCACATTCCGCTGCAGGACCGCGTTGCGCCGCGCGCGGCCAGCCGCATCTTCCTGGCCGACGACCGCGCGCCCGCCGAGCCCACTCTGGCGCCCCGCCCGGCCCTGGCTTTCCGCTTTCCGGCGTCCGCCGTGGACGCCCTGGCGGCGCTGGACCCGCGCGAGGCGGTCACGGTGGAGTTCATCTATTCCGGCCGCGGCGCCGACACGGTCCGCTCGGCCCTGCTCGAGGTCGGCGACTTCGCCGCCGGGCGCGCCTTCATCGACCAGGCTCGTTAGCCGCCCGGCCCGCGCCCGGATTGAAGGCGATGATCTTGGCGCTGGGCAGGGGCGGCCCGGGGTCGAGATCGCCGGAGACCGGCAGCAGCACCGGCATGCGCACGGTGATGGAGGCGCCCTCGCCGAGCCGGCTCTCGATCGACATGCCGCCGCCGTGCAGCTCGGCGAACGCCCGCACCAGCGACAGGCCGAGCCCGGTGCCGAGGTTGCGCTTCTCGGAATCGCCGGCCTGCTCGTAAGGCCTGCCCAGCCGGTCAAGGTCCGCCTCGGCGATGCCGACCCCGGTGTCCGACACGATGATCTCCAGGTCCTCGCCCACGGCGCTGACCGCCACCGTCACCGAGCCTCCCCGCGGCGTGAACTTCAGGGCGTTGGAGACCAGGTTCAGCACGATCTGCTTCAAGGCGCGCGGATCGGCGTCCACCTCCAGCGGCCGCGGGGGCAACAGCCCCCGCAACGACACGCCCGCGGCGTCGGCCTGCAGCCGGGTCAGGCGCAGGGCCCCCGACACCGGCTCGCGGGCGTCGATCAGCTCGCGATGCAGCTCGTAACGCTCCGCCTCGATCTTGGAGATGTCGAGCACGTCGTTGATCAGGTCGAGGAGGTGCCGGCCCGCGTCGTGGATCAGCTCGGCGTATTCGGCGTAGCGGGGCAGCAGGTCGCCGAACAAGCGCGACTTCATCACGTCGGAGAAGCCCATGATGGCGTTGAGCGGCGTGCGCAGCTCGTGGCTCATGTTGGCGAGGAAGCGCGACTTGCCGGCGTTCAGCGCCTCGGCCGCCTCGCGCGCGGCCTCCAGCTCCGCCTCGCGGGCGCGCTCGGAGGTGGCGTCGCGCACGGCCGCCAGCACCACGCCTTCGGAGCCGCGGCGAAGATCCAGGTCGCAGGTGCGGTCGGGCGCGCCGCGGGGCGCGAAGCGGCAGACGGCGGCGCCTTGGGCGAAGGCGGCCGCGACCGCGGCGTTGACGGCGTCGGCGTCCGACGGATCGGACAGCTTCTCCAGCCGCACCCCCGCGAGGATCTCCTCCGGGATCCCCAAAGGCGAGCTTCCGAAGGCGGCCTGCACCACGCCTTCGGCGTCGAGGACCAGCATCAGGTGCGGTTGCTCGGCCAGGAAGCGTTGGAAGCGCTGCGCCTCCGATCGCCGCGCCGACAGCTCCCGCTGGGCGCGCCGGCGCGAGATCAAGAGGCCGGCCCCCAGGCCGACGCCGGCGGTGGCCATGGCCAGAAGCGCCAGCCAGAAGGTCAGGGACGCGGCGGGCGCGGCCGGCGTATATCCGGAGGCCTCGACCAGCGAGGCGGCCGCGGCGGCGGCCAGCGCCAGGGCCGAGGCGAACGCCAAAAGGCGCGGCGTGCCCATCACCGCCGCCGCCGCGATCGGGGCCAGGCACCAGATCGCCAGAGGCCCCGAAATCCCGCCCGCGAGCACCGCGGCCGCAGCCCCGGCGACGCCCCACAGCGCCAGCAGGAGCGCCCGCCATCGGGACATCTCGTCGCCCGGAAGCGCCAGCCCGGCCACGCCGGGCGCCGCCGCCGCTGCGAGGGCGGCGAGCAACCGTTCGTCCGGCTGGCCGAAGGCGAGCCAGAGACCGCCGAGACCGGCCAGCACGGCCGCCGCCCAGGCGCCGTGCCAGAGGCGCACCTGCAGACGCTCGCGGCGCGAGGGAGACGAGGCGGCCTTGGAGCGGGCGGAACTGTCGGCCACGGGCTTCCAAACCGTTGGGGGAAGGGCGCCTTGTACTGTCGCCGGCCCGGCCGCTCCAGGGCGCTCAATCCGCGGGCGAGCCTCTGGAATGTCCCGGACGAAACCGAATCGTAAGCGCGACCGGGCCATCATACCCCGGTTCGAGGGACCTCTCGCATGGCCGGACAGGCGTCGTCGTCAGCCCAAAAGCCCGCCCCGGCGGGCGGTGATCCCTCCGGGGGCGCCGAGAGCGAGGCGCGGGCGTCGTTCCTGCGGCTGGTGAGCCATGAGCTTCGCACGCCGCTCAACTCGATCATCGGCTTCTCCGAGCTGATCAGCTGCGAGCTGTTCGGCCCGCTCGGCGCGCCGCAGTACCAGGAATACGCCGGCATCATCCATCAGAGCGGCCACCGCCTGCTCAAGCTGGTCAACCAGGTGATCGAGGTGGTGCGGCTGCAAGAAGGCGCGGCGGAGCTCGAGCTCGCGCCGCAGCGGCTGGACACCGTCGTCCAGGAGGCGCTGGCGGCAATCCAGCCGGAGCTGGCCGCCCGCGGCGTCGGGGTCGAGGTGGAGGACGCCGCCCGCCTGCCAGTGGTCATCGCCGACGCCCGCGGCCTGAGGACGGTGATCTGCAACCTGCTGCAGAACGCCGTCGCCTTTTCCACCGGCGGCGCCACGGTCCGCCTCCGCGCGGGCCGTCACGGGGGCCTGGTCCTGCTCCAGATCGAGGATACCGCGGGCGGGGTGCCCATCGAGGACATCCCGCGGCTGCTGCGGCCATTCGAGCAGGGCGAGAACGCCCTCACCCGCCGCACCGAGGGCGCGGGACTCGGCCTCACCATCGTGCGGATGCTGGCCGAGGCCATGGGCGGCGCCCTGCGGCTGGATTCCCGGCCGGGCGAAGGCCTCACCGCGGTGGTGAGCCTGCCCGCCGCGCCGTCCGTCGAGATTGCGACGGAGCGCCCGCCCGCCTAAGTGCTGGTCATGGCCGAAGGCATGAACGACGCGCTGGACTCCCTGGCGGAGGAGCTTTCGCAGCTGGACGACTGGGAAGACCGCTACCGCTACATCATCGATCTCGGGCGCGAGCTCGAGCCGCTGAGCGAGGCCGAGCACGACGAGGCGCATAGGGTGCGCGGCTGCGCCAGCCAGGTCTGGCTGGTGACCGAACCGGGCGCGGACGGCGCGCTGCACTTCCGCGGGGATTCCGACGCCCACATCGTTCGCGGTCTGATCGCCATCCTGCTCCGACTCTATTCCGATCACCGGCCCGAGGAACTGCTGAGGTTCGACGCCCGCGCCGCCTACAAACGGCTCGGCCTGGACGGGGCCCTGACCGCCCAGCGCTCCAACGGCCTGTTCTCGATGGTCGAGCGCATCCGCCGCGATGCGGAGGCGGCCCTGGTCGCCTGACGGCGGGCTTGCTATGCCCTCGGGGCCTTCAGGAGACCCAACGAATGAATGCGCCGGCCCGTTTCGCCGACCCCGCCCTGCCCAGGCATGACTGGTCGCTGGAGGAGGTGGAGGCGCTGTTCGAGCTGCCGTTCACCGAGCTGGTGTTCCGGGCGGCGGAGGTCCATCGGCGCGGGTTCGACCCCGCCGAGGTCCAGCTCTCGCAGTTGTTGTCGGTCAAGACCGGCGGTTGCGCCGAGAATTGCGGCTATTGCAGCCAGTCGGCCCATTTCGACACCGGCCTGAAGGCCTCCAAACTGATGGAACCGGACGCGGTGGTGGCCGAGGCGGCGCGCGCGAAGGCCTCGGGCGCCCAGCGCTTCTGCATGGGCGCCGCCTGGCGCGAGCTGAAGGACCGCGACCTCCCTAAGCTCACGGCCATGATCTCTGGGGTGAAGGCGCTCGGGATGGAGACCTGCGCCACCCTGGGCATGCTGACGCCGCCGCAGGCCCGCGCCCTGAAGGCCGCCGGGCTCGACTACTACAACCACAACCTCGACACCGGCCCCGAGCACTACGCCGCCGTGGTCACCACCCGCACCTACCAGGACCGGCTGGACACCCTGCAGGCCGTGCGCGCCGAAGGCATGGCGGTCTGCTGCGGCGGCATCGTCGGGCTCGGCGAGAGCCGTCGCGACCGAGCGGGCCTGCTGCACGCCCTGGCCGTGCTGCCCGACCACCCGGAAAGCCTGCCGATCAACAGCCTGGTGCCGATCGAGGGCACGCCGCTGGGCGACAAGGCCGTCCGCGACGGCGCGGTGGACGGGCTGGAGTTCGTCCGCACCATCGCCGTGGCCCGGCTGGTCTGCCCCAGGTCGATGGTCCGGCTCTCCGCAGGGCGCGAGACCATGAGCCGCGAGCTGCAGGCGCTCTGTTTCCTGGCCGGGGCCAATTCCATCTTCGTCGGCGCGCGGCTGCTCACCACCGCCAATCCCGAGATGGACGACGACGCCCGCCTGTTCGCCGACCTCGGCCTGCGCCCGATGGGCCAGGACGCCGTTCAGACCGAGGGCTAGGCCGCCGCCTGCATGGCGCGCAGCACCGCCAGCGCCGCGTTGCTGGCCGCGATCAGCGCCGTTTCGACGTAGCGACGGGCCTCGCCGCGCGCCCAGACCGGATCGGGCCAGGCCTCGTCGTCCGTGCGGCGGCCGATGACGTGCACGTGCAGCTGGGGGGTGACGTTGCCGAGCGCGCCGACATTGAGCTTCTCGACTGGGCGGCCCAGCGCCGCGCCGATGGCCCGCACCGCCGCGCCCGCGAGGATGATCTCCTCCATCAGCTGGGTCCGATCGCCGTTGCCGATGTGCTCCAGCTCGCGCGCCCCCGCCGGGCGGGGGATCAGCAGGATCCAGGGATAACGGGCGTCCGCCTGCAGCCGCGCATCGCACAGCTTCAGCGACACCAGGGGCTCTGAGCCGGAGAGCAGGGGCGGAGCGATGACGAACCTGTCCAAAAGAATTCCCTGGCCCGCCGCGGAGCCGCGGACCGGCCGCGCACGAAGGCGGGGCTCTCTAACGGCCTAATCCGCGGGCGTCCATGGCCATGGCGACGCGCAACCCTCGCTCCATCGCGGCGCCGCTTCGGCGGGCGCCTTGCGGGGGCCAGCGCCCAAGGCTAGACCCGCGCCGCCCTTTCCCCTGCACCTGGAGACCTCGATGGCCCGCGCGAAGATCGCCCTTGTGGGCGCCGGCATGATCGGCGGTACGCTCGCCCACATCGCCGCCCGCGAGGAGCTGGGGGACGTGATCCTTTTCGACATCGCCGAGGGCACGCCGCAGGGCAAGGCGCTGGACCTCGCCGAGGCCAGCCCGATCTTCGGCAAGGACGCCGCGCTGAAGGGGGTCGGGGACTACGCCGGCATCGCCGGCGCGGACGTCTGCATCGTCACCGCCGGGGTGCCGCGCAAGCCCGGCATGAGCCGCGACGACCTGCTCGGCATCAATCTGAAGGTGATGAAGGCCGTCGGCGAGGGCATCAGGACGCACGCGCCGGACGCCTTCGTGATCTGCATCACCAATCCACTGGACGCGATGGTCTGGGCGCTGCGGCAATTCTCGGGGCTGGCGCACAACCGCGTTGTCGGCATGGCGGGCGTGCTCGATTCCTCTCGCTTTCGCTACTTCCTGGCCGAGAAGCTCGGGGTGTCGGTGGAGGACGTGCATGCCTGGACCCTGGGCGGCCACGGCGACGACATGGTGCCGATGACCCGCTACTCCACCGTCGGCGGCCTGCCGCTGCCGGTGCTGGTGCAGCAGGGCCTGCTCAGCCAGGCGGACCTCGACGGCATCGTCCAGCGCACCCGCGGCGGCGGCGGCGAGATCGTCGCCCTGCTGAAGACCGGCTCGGCCTTCTACGCCCCGGCCGAGAGCGCCATCGCCATGGCCA
>FTHL01000085.1_pt1 | contig 15316 bp, 11 predicted proteins | sample 1640951 | NCBI WGS metagenome assembly FTHL01 (sample SAMEA3914788, study PRJEB12502) | metagenome | biome: forest; material: soil | place: Canada | collected 2011-07-03 | depth 0.1 m
CGCTGGCGCCGAGCAGGGCCAGGCGCCCGATCCGTTCGGGCGCCATGCGCATCATCTCCAAGGCGACGCGGCCTCCCATCGAGAACCCGGCGAGGGCGAAGCGCTCCGGCGCGGCCTCGAGGGCCGCCTGCGCCATGGCCAGGATGGAGTCGAACCCGGTGAGGTGCGGCACGGAGACTGCCCATCGCCCGCCCAAGGCCGCGATCTGTGGCTCCCAGACCGCGGCGTCGCACAGGGACCCGGGCAGCAGCAACAGATGCGTGTCGAGCGGCACGGATGGAATCCCTCAGGAATGTATAATATCCATACTAACTATGACGCATGACAGTTACAATTATCACGCGCCCCGCAGACGGTCGCGTCGGGGACTCGGCGGGGGAGGCCTCGGATGATCGTCGACGCTCATTGCCACGCCTCGGACGTCTGGTTCGAGCCGATCGAGCCCCTGTTGTTCCAGATGGACGCGCACGGCGTTTCCGTCGGGGTGCTGACCCAGGTCCTCGGCCAGTATGACAACAGCTACCAGCAGGCGTGCGTAACCCGTTTCCCGGGCCGCTTCGCCAGCGTCGTGGCGGTCGATCCGGCTGCGGAGGACGCTGCCGGCAAGGTCGCCGCCCTCGCCGCCGCCGGGGCCCGAGGCCTGAGGCTGCGTCCCGATGCGCGGTCTCCCGGCGAGGACCCCCTTGCGGTGTGGAGGGCGGCCCGCGACGCGGGATTGACGGTGAGCTGCGGCGGCCCGGCGGCGAACATCCTCTCGCCGGAGTTCAGCCAGCTGGTCGAAAGCCTGCCCGGCCTGACCATAGTGCTCGAGCACCTGGGCGGGTGGTCACGCCCGGACTGCGACGGCGGCGAGCAGACGAGGGACGGCATCAGGTCCTTGGCCAAGTGGCCCAACCTGCACCTGAAGGTTCCCGCCCTGGGGCAGCTGGCCAAGCGCGATCCGATCCTTCCGGCTTCTGGACGGACCCTCAGCCTGGAGCCCGGGGCGATCGTCCTGGACATGCTGAAGCGCTTCGGCGCTGAACGGCTGATGTGGGGCAGCGACTTTCCGCCGGTGGCCTCGCGCGAGGGCTACGCCAACGCCCTCAACTGGACGCGCGAGCTGTTTTCCGGGGAGTCGCCGGGAACCGTGGACGAGGTGTTCGGCGCCGCCGCCAAACGCGCATTTTCGATCCCATGACCCCTGGATCCGGGTCGACGGCGATCTGAAAGTAATATACTAAAATGCATACACTCATGAGCCGCCGCGTGGCGCACGCCGAGGAGAGCCGGATGTCGTCGGAACCTCAAGCCTTGATGATCTGCCTGTCGCCGAACGGGAAGACGATCTCGCGCTCCCGCCAGGCGCCGACCTCGCTGATGGTCGCCACCGCCGACGCCGTGTTCGAGTTCCGGCGCGAGGGCGCTGGATCGCCTTGGAGCCTGCATCGCGACCAGATCCTGGCAGGTCGGCATGTCAGCGCGCTCCTGTTCGAGGAGGGTTCTGGCCTGCTGTTCGCCGGCCTTCACTATGAGGGCGGGCTGCTGGCGAGCGACGACGGCGGGGCCACGTGGCAGAGCCGCAACGAGGGTCTCAAGTCTGGCCACGTCTACTCCCTGATGGTGCAGCACCAGGGCGACAAGACGGTGCTCTATGCCGGCACCGAGCCGGTCATGCTCTATCGCAGCGAAGATCTCGGCCTGACATGGACCGAGCTGCCGGCGGTCCTCGACGTCCCCGACACCGACAAGTGGCTCTTCCCCCGCTCGTCGCCGCACATCAAGAACATCGCCTCCCATCCCGCCGCGCCAGACACGCTCTACGTCTGCGTGGAACAGGGCGATCTGTTGAAGAGCACCGACGCCGGACAGAGCTGGCGACAGCTGACGTCCTTCGAGCAGCCGGGCGACAAGTTCCGCCGCGATATTCACCGGGTCACCTTCCGGGGCGATGACCCGAACGAAATCTTTCTGACCACGGGCATCGGCCTCTACCACACCGTCGACGGCGGCGAGACCTGGGAGCAGCTCACCGACAGCCAGTTTGTCCTCGGCTACCCGGACCCGTTCTTCATCGATCCCAAAGATCGGGACCTGATGTACATGGTCGGCGCGGGGGTCTCGCCAAACCCGGACTGGGGGAAGGAAGGCACCGCCAATCCCCTGTTCATGCGCAGCCGCGACTCCGGACGCACCTGGTCGGAGGCGATGGACGGCATGCGCCGGCCTGTGCGGGGCAACCTCGAGGCGGCGGCGATGCACGTCTCCGAGGAGGCGGGCGTGGAGCTGTTCACCGGCAGCTCGTGCGGCGAGCTCTACGTCAGCGGCGACGGCGCCGCGCACTGGAGCCTGATCACCGACCAGCTCGCGCCCATCTCCAAGGGGCCCCACTTCCGCCACTTCCTCACCCCGGAGCGGCGTGAGGCCTACGAATCCAAGCTGCGCGCGATGAACGCCTTTGCGTGAAGCGCCGTGATCGCGGCCGGGGGGCGGCAGGCGCAAGCAGGGCCAGCGAAGACGGCGGCGGCGCTCGCCGCCTCGGCCACACCGTATCCAGTCCATTGAATCGGGAGACATCGATGACGCGTTCCGGACCCTATCGGGCCGACCAGGTGGGAAGCCTGCTGCGACCCGAAGCCGTGAAAACGGCCCGCGCCGCGAAGGCGGCGGGCAAGATCGACGCGCAGCAGCTCAAGGCCGTCGAAGACGAGGCGATCCGCGAGGTGGTCCGGCGCCAGGAGGACGTCGGCCTGCAAGCCGTCACCGACGGCGAGATTCGCCGGGAGAACTGGTCGCTCGACTTCTTCAGCGCCCTCAAGGGCGTCAAGGTCGAGGAGATGGCGACCGCCCCCAGGGCTCAGGGATCCGCCGCGCCGGTGAGCAATGTGCTGAAGGTCGCCAAGGTGGTGGGCAAGGTCGCCTTGGGCGACCATCCCATGATCCAGCACTTCGCCTTCCTCAAGGCCAACACCAAGGTGACGGCCAAGATCACCGTGCCGGCGCCAACCATGATCGTGTCCGCCTCACGGGATTGGCGGCAGATCATCGATCCCGCCGTCTATTCGGGGCTCGACGCCTTCTTCGAAGACATCGCCGTGGTCTACCAGGACCTGATCAAGGCGCTTTACGCCCAGGGCTGCCGCTACCTGCAGCTCGACGACGTGAACATGTCCTACCTGTGCGATTCCAAGATGCGGGCGGGCATCGCGGCCCGCGGGGATGATCCGGAGAAGCTGCTGGGCTCCTGGGTGAAGGTGCTCGACGCGGTGGCGTCCACCCGCCCGTCCGACATGACCCTGACCACCCATGTCTGCCGCGGGAACTTCCGCTCGGCCTGGTTCGCCGAGGGCGGTTATGAGCCGGTGGCTGACGCCCTGTTCAACCGCATCGGATACGACGGCTATTTCCTCGAGTACGACAGCGAGCGGGCCGGCGGCTTCGAACCCCTCCGCTTCCTGCCCAGGGGCGACAAGCGCGTCGTCCTGGGCCTTATGACCACCAAGACCGGCCAGCTCGAAGACCGCGCGCTGATCAGGTCGCGCGTCGAAGCGGCGACCGAATTCGCCCCGCTGGAGCAGCTCTGCCTCAGTCCCCAGTGCGGCTTCGCCAGCCACGAAGACGGCAACCTGCTCAGCGAGTCCGAGGAGTGGAAGAAGCTGCAGCAGGTGGTGGACCTCTCGCGCGAAATCTGGGGGACGGCCTGAGGCGGGGGCGGCGCGCATGATCGACAGTCACGCCCACATCATCTCCGACGATGTCGACCGCTATCCTCCCGCCCCCGCGGACGGCCAGCTGAAGCCAAACGACCTGCACGAGCCGATGACGGTCGAGCGGCTGCTGGCCGAGATGGACCGCAACGGCGTGGAGCGCGCGGTGCTGGTTCAGCGCGGCTCACTCTATGGATTCGACAACCGCTATGTCTGCGATTCCGCCGGCCGCTTTCCGGACCGGCTGGCCGCGGTCTGCGCGATCGACGCCGCGGCGGACGCGGGCGCGGCCTCGGTCCGCCACTGGGTGCAGGAGCGGGGGGCTGCCGGCATCCGGCTGATGGAGCTGATCCGGGGCTCGGACCTGTCCTGGCTCTATTCGCCCCCGGCCCTGGACGTCTGGAGGACGGCGGCCGCGCTCGGGACGCCCGTCTGCGTGCATTTCTTCCCCTGGAACCGGGTCGAAGGTCTGAAGGCGCTACGCCGGATCCTCGAGGAGCTGCCGGGGCTAAGCGTGGTGGTCGACCACTTCTCCAACATGGACTCCCTGGCCGGCCCGCCGACCTACGGCCTGGATGAGCTTTTCGCCGCGGTGGCGGCATTTCCCGGCGTCCGGACCAAGTTCACCACCATTCCCCTGGGCCGCCTCGACGACGCCGGCGTCGACGTCGGCCCGATCCTTAAGCGGGTGATCGATGTGTTCGGCCCGGGCCGGGTGATGTGGGGCTCGGACATCACCCAGTCCAAGGGCAGCTATGAGCACATGGTTCAGCTCGGCCGCCGCGCGGTGGCCGGCCTGAGCCCCGAGCTGCAGCGGCAGGTGCTGCAGACCTCGGTGAGCTCCGCCTATGGCGTGTGGGGCGAGGCCGGACTGGCGCCCGCGGGCGCCTGAGCGTGCACCGGACCGGCGGCTGTAAGGTCCCGCCGGGCGATGAAATGCGCCCCCAGCTCGGCCAGCTCCGCAGGCGCGCTTTCGCCCTCGGCCGCCCAGCCATAGAGCGCCGCCAGACCGCTGAAGATCGCCGGACTGCCCGGCGGGTGATCGAGAATCTGCTCCAGGATCCGCATCTCCTGGACCCAGCGCGAGGCCTTGGCGTGCAGCCCGGGGATCTGGGCGTCGCCCCAGGCGAGGACGCCGGGCTGGCCGCGGGACAGCTGGTCGCTGAACGCGTCCAGGACACCGGCGCTGGCCGCCGCCATCCCGCCCAGGCAGAGCATGGCGGTCACGCCCTTGGACACCACCGCCAACGCCATCTTCAGCGCCGAAGCCGAGCCGACGGGCGCGTCCAGCCTGCGGATATCCAGCCCGTAGGACCTGAGCGGCGCGGCCAGCTCAGCATCTGGACCCGAAACGAAAATGATGGGCGCGGGGCCGTCGCGACCGGGAGGGCCGCCGACGATGGCGCCGTCGATGTAGGCGGTGTTCGCGTTCGACAGCAGGCCTGCGATCTCGCACGAGGTCCGGGGCGCGATGGCGTTGCAATCCAGATAGGCGAGCCTGGGCCTGCCTGGCCCGAGCTGGCGGGCCAGGGCGCGCGCCAGCGGGAGCGCGGCGTCCGGCGGCGTCACCGAGAGGAGCAGATCGCAGTCGCCAATCTCGGCCAGAGACCGGTCGGCCATGCCGGCGGCCTGGGCGCGCGCGACGGTCCCCGGGCTTCGGCCATCCAGCACTGTGGTGACGAGTCCGCCGTGATCTCCGATCCGCCGCCCCAGGGCTGCGCCCATGGTTCCGGCCCCGACGATGGCGACCTTCAGCGGACCCGCTTCGCCGGTGCGCACCGGTGCGGACGCGGCGCTCACCGCGCGGGCGCGGCCGACCGGGAGGAGGCGCCCGCCAGCAGCGGCTTGCGGACCAGGGCGATGGCGGCCAGGGAGGCGGTGAGGGCTGCTGCGATCAGCAGGAAGTAGCCGGACGCCCCGCCCAGCTGCAGCGCCAGAAGCCCCAGCCAGGAGCTGGCGATGGCCCCGACGCGACCCACCGCGGCCGCGGCGCCCACGCCCGTGGCCCGGCCGAAGTTCGGATAGATGAAGGCGGAGATGGTGTAGAGACCGTTGTGCAGGCCGGAAATGAAGAAGCCTTCCAGCACGAGGGCCGAGAACAGCGCCGGCAGGCTCCTCACGTCCCCATAGATCAGGCCGCCGAGGAGCAGCGCGGCGCCGACCCCTCCGGCCGCGAGGCCGAGCGCGGCCGCCTTCAGGCCAAACCGCTCGATCAGCCAGCCGCTGACGACGCCGCCGACCACGCCCCCGCCGCTGAAGAAGGTGATGCCGAGGCTGGTCATGGAGAGGGGCATGCCGAGGCTCGCGAGCATCGCCGGGACCCAGCTGAACATGGCGTAGCTGGCCAGCAGGCAGAAAAAGAAGCCGGTCCAGAGGGCCACGGTGGTGCCCCGCACGCCCGAGCTGAACAGAACTCTCAGCCATCCCACCGAGGCGGGCGCAGGGTCCCGCTCAACGAAGGTCGTCTCGTCGTGCAGCTGATGGCCGCACCGGCGCAGGCTCTTGTGCAGGTCGGCCCTGCGGTGGGGCCGGCGGGCGCAGAACGTCGGCGATTCCGGCATCGCGACGACGAACAGGATCGACAGCGCCACCGGTAGAATGCCGAGCACCAGGAACAACATGCGCCAGCCGTAGGCGGGAAGGATGGCGGTGGCGACGAGGCCGGACAGGACCGATCCAATGGCGATGAAGACCATGCCGAGCGCGATTGCCAGGGAGCGTCGGCGGGTCGGGGTGAACTCGGAGATGATCGCCGCGCCGTTGGGGATCATGGCGCCGATGCCGAGGCCGTCCACGAGCCGCATCCAGAACAGCGGGCCGATGCCGTGGGCGGTGGAGGCGGCTATGGTCATGACGCCGAACAGGCAGGTGCTGAAGATCATCATCGGCCGGCGGCCGATGCGGTCCCCGAGCATGCCGCCCACGGCGGCGCCAATGGTGAGGCCCACCAGGCCGATGGCGGTGACCGACGCGAACGCTCCGCGTGGCAGCCGCCAGTCCGCCATCAGCGAGGGCACCGCAAGGCCGAGCGTCTGGTTGGCGATGCCGTCGGTCAGGAAGCCGAGGGCGGCCAGGCAGAGGACGAGCTTCTGAAAGCCGCTCCACCGCGTCTCGTCGATCAGCTGGCCAATGTCTATGGCCTGGGAAGCGCGGGCGTCAGCGGTCACATCGTCTACCTAACTGGAATACATATTTGCAGTCAACGAACTCGGAAGCGGCTCGGCGGCCGCGTTTCCGTTCGGCCCGGACGGCCAAGCCTACTACGTCAGAACTGCGACGCCAGTCATCGTCTCCGATGACGCCCGCTTATTTCGCCTACCGAAAGTGTATGCTAGTCTTGCCTGAAGCCGGGGAGGGCGGATGCAGGACGTTGGGTTCATCGGGCTGGGGGTCATGGGCCGGCCGATGGCCGCCAACCTGCAGAAGGCCGGCTTTCGCCTCTTCGTCTCGGCGCAGAGCGCCGGCGCGAGCGGGCTTATCGCCGGCGGGGCGACCGGCCTGCCCAGCCTGCGCGAGATCGCCCAAAGGTCCGAAGTGCTGATCCTCATGCTGCCGGACACGCCGCAGGTCGAGCAGGTGCTGTTCGGAGCGGACGGGACGGGCGAGTGGCTGGCTCCGGGCAAGCTGGTGATCGACATGAGCTCGATCTCGCCACTCGCCACCAAGGCCATCGCCGAGCGCCTCGCGGGCCGCGGCGTGGGGTTCCTCGACGCCCCCGTGTCCGGCGGCGAACTCGGCGCCAAGGCGGCGAGCCTAACCATCATGGTGGGCGGGACGGCGGCGGACCTGGACCGCGCCCGGCCGCTTTTGGAGGCCATGGGCAAGGCGATCACCCACGTGGGCGGCAGCGGCGACGGCCAGACCGCCAAGGTCGCCAACCAGATCATCGTGGCCCTCACCATCGCCGCGGTCGGCGAGGCGCTGATGTTCGCCTCCAAGGCCGGGGCCGATGTGGCCAAGGTCCGCCAGGCGCTGCTCGGAGGCTTCGCCGGCTCCAAGGTGCTGGAAGTGCATGGGGAGCGGATGATCAAGCGCACCTTCGCGCCGGGGTTCCGGATGAGGCTGCACCACAAGGACCTGTCGCTCGCCCTTGCCGGGGCCGACGCGCTCGGCCTGGCCCTGCCTCAGACGGCGGCCTGCCAGCAGCTGTTCAACGCCGCGGCCGGCGCCGGGGAGCTCGACCTCGACCATTCCGCCCTGGTCCGCTCGCTCGAGCGCCTGGCCGGCCACGGGGTGGCCCCCGACAACAACGGTTCAGCACGGACGGAGACGCCATGAGACCCCTGTTCGCGGCCCTGATCCTGCTCACCCTGTCGGCGGCCGCGCCGCCGGCCGTCGCCCAGACCGACCAGACCCAGGCGACCCGGGCCCTCGCGCACGCCTTTCTCGAGCGGATGTACGGCCAGAACGACACCCGCGGCGCCTATCACGCCTTCGCCGCGCCGGACTTCATCCAGCACAATCCCCTGATGGCCGACGGCCTTGCCGGGCACGACGCCTACTTCGACTCCCTGGCCAAGCAGCCGAGCGGCAAGACCGTCGAATGGGCTCACGTGTTCGACATGGTGCTGGTCGACGGCGACCTGTTCGCCGTGCTCCATCACGTCTTCCGGTCGCCGGAGGACCAGGGCCGCGTGTTCGTGGATCTGTTTCGCGTCGCCGACGGCAAGATCGTCGAGCACTGGGACGTCATCCAGGCCATTCCTGCGACCATGCCGCACGGCAATGGCATGGCCTGCGGCCAGGGCAACGACTACGCCAGCGCCCGCGCGCTCGGCGACACCCTGAACCATCCGACCTGCGGCGCGCCCGATCCGCGCGCCACCCGCAAGGACTCGATGGACGTGATCGACGCCTACCTGAAGGACATCCGTGCGGGCGACGTGGTGTCGGGCATCCGCCGCTGGTACTCGCCCAGCTATCGCCAGCACAGCCCGACCATCCCCGATGGGGTGGAGGGCGCCATCACCTATCTCGAGCACGAGTACGGCAAGACCGTGAAGGCGCTGCCGAGTCTGGGCCCGGCCCACGTGGTGGCGGAGGGCGACTATGTGCTGTTCCACCGCCTGGTGACCTATCCGGGCCAGACCCGCCCCTCGGCCAACGTCGACATCTTCCGCGTCACCGACGGCAAGGTCAGCGAGCACTGGGACATCAAGCAGAAGGCGCCGGAGACTTCCGCCAACGGCCACGGCATGTGGTAGCCGGGTTCAGGCCTCGGCGAGGCGGAACAGCCGGCGGGCGTTGCCCTCGAAGATCGCGTGCTTCTCGGCTGCGCTGATGAAGTCGAAGGCCTCGATGAGCGGCTTGATGTCGTCGAGGGTGCGGCCCGTCTCGGGATCGACGGCGGAGCCCACGCCCGGGCATTCGGCCCCGAACAGGCATCGGTCGGCCCCCACGGTCTCGATCAGCAGCCGAAGCGCGCCGGCCGAATAGAGCACGGTGTCGTAGTGCATGTGACGCATGCGCTCGACGAAGTCGAAGCCCTTGCGCAGGCCCCCGGCCCGGAACCGGCCGATCTGGTAGGGGATGGCCCCGCCGCCGTGGGAGACCACGATCTTCAGGCTCGGGAAGTCCTCGAACACCGTCGAGTTGACCAGGCCATAGACCGCGATCGACTCCTCGTTGATGAAGTGCAGGGTGTAGGGCGTGCGCCGCGACTGCGAGCCGGTGGCGTGGATGTGGGCCGGCACGTCCAGTTCGCACAGTTTCTCATAGAGCGGATACCAGTAGCGGTCCCCCAGGGGCGGCGCCTCGGAGCGGCCGTTCTCATAGGGATCGGGGTTCAGGAGGCAGCCCTTGAAGCCCAGCCGCAGGATGCAGCGCTCCAGTTCGGGCAGGACGTTCTCGATGGGCTCGCCGGCGGCCTGCGGCAGGCCGCCGATGCCGACGAAGCGGTCCGGCAGCAGCTGCACATTGCGGGCGATGATGTTGTTGGTCTCTTCGGTGAACCAGTGCACCAGCTCCTGCGGCTCGGCGCTGTGCATCATCTGGAACGGGCGGGGGGACAGGAGCTGCAGCTGGGTGCCGACCCGGTCGAGCATGTCGAGGTGCCCGCACGGCGCCATCTCCCGTTTGTTGGCGTAATGCAGGATCTCTGCGTCGGAAATCTCCGCCATGCGGCGGCCGTGCTCGCCCCGATGGGACAAAAGGTTGGCCTTGTACGCCCAAAGCTCCGTCGGCGCGCTGACGTGGCCGTGGCAGTCGATGACCATGCTCATCCGCTCCCCAATGATCGGGGAGAAATATCGTATACAAATGCCATTGCAATAGATTGCATACACTATTGACAGACACAGCGGCGCGCCCATGATGGCCAGGGCGGCCAGCGCCGACTAGCTCCCCTTCGATGGCGCTCTCCGCCGATCTTCTCCCTCCTTGGGGGCCGTCCGATGGGCGGCCCCCTTTTTCGTCAGGGCAACAGCGAGCGCAGGTGCAGCATGAAGACCGGCGGCGAGGCGGGCCCACCCGCTTACATCGATGTCGACCGCCTGATCGACGAGGGGCGCTGGAGCGGCCTGCAGCGGTTCGTCTTCTTCGCCATCATGATCGTGTTCCTGGTCGAGGGCCTGGACAACCAGGTGATGGGAACGGTGCTGCCCGCGCTCGCCCACGACTGGCGCCAACCCGCCCACGCCTTTGCGACCGCCCTGGCGTTCGGTTGGGCGGGGGCGGGGGTCGGGACCATCGCCGGCGGGTATTTCGGCGACCGTTTCGGCCGCAAGCCGGCTCTCATCGGCTCGCTCCTGCTGTTCGGGCTGCCCGCGATCGCGACCGTGTTCGTGCACGACATCGCGACCCTGTCGGTGCTCAGGCTGATTGCGGGCATGGGCCTGGGCGCCTGCGACCCCTCGGCCCTGGCGCTGCTGACCGAATTTGCGCCGCGGCGGCGACAGGGGCGGGCCATCGCCTCCGCCCTGGTCGTCTCCCTGATCGGCCTGGGCGCCTGCGGCTTGATCGCCAGCCTCGTCCTGCCCACCAGCGGTTGGCGGGCGATGTTCCTGATCGTCGGCGTCACGCCGGTGGCGTGGGCCATAGTTCTCATGTTCACCATGGCCGAATCGCCGAGGCATCTGGCCAAGCTGCCGGCCCAGCGCCCCGCGTTCATCGCCTTGCTGCGCCGACTGGGCCACACGGTTGCGGACGACGCGCGGGTCCTGGCGCCGGAGGGACCGGTGCTCAGTCCGGTCTCGGCCCTGTTCTCCAGGCCCCAGCTGCCCTCGACGCTTTGTCTGTGGACGGGCTTCATGTTCGCCTTCCTGGCCAGCGGCGCGGTCTTCAGCTGGGCGCCGACGATGATGGCGCGCGCCGGACTGGGGATGGCTGGCGCCGGGGAAGCGACCCTGGCCCAGAGCATCGGCGGGATCTTCGGCACCATGCTGGCCGGGCCGCTGACGGAGCGCCTGGGCGGGGTGCGCTCGACCCAGCTGTTCGCCCTGGCTGCCGCGATCGGGGCGGCGATCCTGATGGCGGCGATGGCCGTCCATCTGAGCCATCCGATCCTGCTCCCGGTCCTGCTCGCCCTGGAAGGAGGCCTTTTGTCGGGCGTCATGACCTCGCTGTTCGGGTCGGCGGCTCAGATCTACCCCAGCGGCTCGCGCGCGTCGGGCATCGGCTTCGCCGGCGCGCTTGGCCGGGTGGGCGCCATCCTGAGCTCCTATGCCGGCGTGTGGGCGTACGAAGCGGCGGGGGGGCCGGGGCTGTTCGCCATTCCCCTTTGCGCCTCCGGCAGCGTCCTCGCGGCGATGCTGATGCTGCAAAAAAAAGCCCGCTGAGGCCCTGGCGAGGGTCTCAGCGGGCGGTCTTGATATCGCAATCGGCAGCCGGACGGGGCCAGACGCCCGCCCGGCGAAGGATCAGAACTTCTTGGAGAGCTGCAGCTGCACCACGCGTTGCAGCGGGCTGGCGTTGGAGGGGTCGAACAGGTTGCCGGCCACGCCCCCGGCGTTCAGCACCAGCGGCGGCGCGGCGTCGAACAGGTCCTGGACGCTCAGGGTGAGCACCACGTTGTTCGCCAGCGAGGTCCAGGCGCTGGAGCCGGTGTCGTAGCTGACCGAGACATCGAGCGTCGTATAGGAGCCGATGTGGCCGTACTTGCTCGCCACCCCGGCCGGCAGCTCGTTCAGGTCGATGCTGTAGGGGTTGGAGTAGTTCAGGAAGACGTTCGCCGAGAGCCGGCCGGGGCCCACGTTGTTGCTCCAGCCGACGTTGCCCCGCGCCTTGAACCGCAGCGGGTAGCCGAACTTGTTCACCTGATCGACTTCGGGCGCGCCGGTGATCGCGGCGACCCGCCACCGCAGGATGTACTCGGCGTTGGCGCCGACCTGCCAGCTGCCGATCCCGGTCGTCCAGGCGTACTGCGCGCTGAGGTCGAGGCCGTCCGCGTGCGTGGCGCCCGAATTGATCCGGTGGCCGCTTTCGACCGCGGCCACGTTGCCGGGGGCGGCCGGCGGCCCGAACACGCCGCCGTCGCCGGCCGCGTTGATGCAGGAGATGTAGGTGTTGTACAGCGCCTGGGTGGTCACCGCCTTGCCATAGACTGCGGCGCAGGCCGGAATGGACTGGTTGACCGTGGGGAAGTTGCCGAAGAAGGCCGTCGGGTTGCTGGCGGCGAATGCCGGGAACAGGCTCGGGTTATAGATGATGTACTGGTTGTAGTACTGCTGGTTCACGGCCTGGAACGGTCCGGCGTTGTAGACCGACGTCGAGACCTGGCCTTTGTAGCTTATCCACCAGTAGTTGATCGAGGCGGTCAGGCCCGGGATCGCGTTGGGCTTCCAGTCTCCGCCGAGCGAATAGGAGCGCGAGACTTCCGGCTTGAGGTCCCCATTGGCGCCGCCGAGGGCCGAGTAGAACACCAGGCCGCCCGGAACCGCCGCGCATCCGGCGCACAGGCTCGGGGTCACGCTGGTGCCGGGATAGGGGCCGAACGGGATGTAGCCGTGCTGGACGAACGGATCGTTGTCGGCCAGGCCGGGAGCCCGGAACGAGGTGCCGAAGCTGGCGTGCAGGGTCAGGTCGTCCACCGGCGTCCAGTTCAGGCCGATCTTGGGGTTCTTGGTGGTGCCGACGTCGCTGTACTTGTCGATGCGGCCGGCCACGTCGAGCTCGAGCTTGCGCACCAGCGGGATGGCGTTGCCCTCGCCGACAAGGGGCACGTAGAGCTCGGCGAACAGCGATGAGACGTGGCGCCGGCTGGGCACCGTCCCGAAGTTGTTCACGTTGATGAAGGCCCCGTAGTAGCGCTCCACGCCCGCCGCCACGCGGACCGGTCCGCCGGGAAGGTTGAACAGGGGCCCGTCGAGGGTCAGCTGGTAGTCCTGGTCCTGATAGGTCGTCAGGGTGTTCAGGGCCGTGCCCGGGACCGAGCTGGTCAGGGACGCGGGGTTACAGGAGAACTGGGTGCCGTCGCAGAACACGTTGTAGGCGGTGGACGCGGTCGTCCCGCCGAGGGCCGGGGAGGTCGGCAGCGCGTTGCCCAGCCAGTAGCTGGTGATCGCGCTCTCGATGTGTTCGCCGGCGGTGGCTTCCAGGGTCGCACGCCACTTGTACGGCAGGTCGATGTGCATGCCCGCGGCGGTGTTCCAGCTCTTGGCGTAGCCGTGGCGGATGGAGGGGCCGGCGTCGTACAGCGTGTTGTAATCGACGTTCAGGCCGCCGGCGGTGCACGCGGCCACCAGCGTAGGATCGGCGCCGACCAGGGTGCGGTTGCAGGGGCTGTAGAAGTTGGAGTTCGGGATGAAGACCGAAACCTTCGGTCCCTGCGACAGATAGGCCAGGCTGAAGTCCCGCCGGCTGTAATAGGCGTCGCCGAACACGTCGATGAAGTCGGTGATGCGCTGCTTGACGTTGGCCGCGACGGTGTCGCGGTCCGATTCCGGGATTGCGTCCACGCCCGCCCAGCTGTTCATCCGGTTGGCGGAGCCGGCGCTGCCGAGCTGGGCCAAGGTGAGCGCGGTTCCGTTCTGGCCGGCGGGGATGGCGTAGTCGACGCCGTTCACGACCACGTTGCCGGGCGTCGAGAAGTCCGACCAGCCCGGGCCGCCGTAGGGACTGTAGTCGTCGCTATAGAGATTCGGACGCGACGACGCGCGCAGGCGGTCGAAGTGGGTCCTCTGATAGGACGCGATGAACCCACCGCTGCCCCAGGTGTGGCCGAGGACCGCAGTCGCCTGGTAGCTCTGCTGGCCGTCGCTCCAGCCGTACTGGCCGTAGACCTCGGCCGTATTGACCGGATCACGAAGGATGAAGTTCACCGTGCCCGCGATGGCGTCGGCGCCGTAGATCGGCGAGGTCCCGTCCTGGACGACCTCGATCCGCTGCAGCAGCTGCGCGGGGACGTTGTCGCCGTCATAGGAGTTCATGTTGCCGCCCTCGTAGGGCACGCGATGGCCGTCCACGAGGTTGAGGGTCGCCCCCGGGCCAAGGCCGCGAAGGTTGGCGGACTTGTTGAAGGCCAGGGCGTTCAGGTCGTTGCCTTCCTGCGCCGCGCCGCCGGTGTAGGAGTTGCCGGAGCCGATGGTCAGGACCGAGGGCAGGGTGCTCAGCAGGTCCGCCGTGCTGGTGAGGCCGGTCTTCTGCAGATCCTGCCGATCGACCTGGACCAGGGAGGAGCCGACCGGCGCCACGCCGCGGATCCGCGTGCCGGTGACGACGATGTCGCTGCCGCCGCTGCTTGCCGTCTGGGGCGCCGCGGCCGGCTGGGCAGGCTTGTTGGAGGCCTGGTCCGGCGCGGGGGCGTCCTGCGCGGCCGCGGGGACCGCGCTCAACGCGATCAATGACGCGGACGCCATCAAAGGAAGAAGGCTACGCAGCAACCTGCCTTGGCTCATTTGGGTCCCCCCGGATTGCGTTCGATGCTTGGGTGGTGGCTCGGTTCGAAGCCGAGGCAGCCGCCATCGCGAACATTCCCGATGTCCGAGGTTGTATGATTAAATTGCATACAATGCAAGCAGCCTAGGTTGGAGTTCTTCGGCCATTCTCGGTCTTGCCGCGGGTCCTGCACCACCTCGCGCGGAGGTGGAGGACGGTCGCTTTGAAGTTGGGTTTCGCCCGCGTCAGGCCCGCTTCTGAGCCGGGCGCCGGCCCTCGATGGAGGCGCAGAGGAGGGCGGCCAGGACCGAGCCGGCCGCCGCCGCGAGCATGGAGTAGCGGATCGCCACGTCGCCGAACGCGGGGTGCAGGACGTCGTTGAGGGCCCCGACCAGCAGCGGCCCTCCGGCCAGGCCGAAAAGATTCAGGAACAGCATGGTCACGGCGGTCGCCCTCGCGCGCGTGCGCGAGTCGGCGCCAGCCAGCAGCAGGCCGAACACCGGGCCGACCTGGGCCGACGAGAAGAAGGTGTCGAGGGCGGTGCCCGCCTTCCAGCCCCATCCGCTGGACGAGGTGAGCAGCAGGATATCGGAGGCGGCGATCATCAGCATGAACAGGGCCGGCGTCCAGGCCAGCCAGCGCTCGTCGCGCCTGGCGAACCAGTTGGTGACCAAGCCGCCGCTGAGGGCGCCGGCGATGCCGGCCGGGCCCCTGAGCGCGCCGATGTAGGCGCCCACTTCGCCGGGGTGCAGGTGGTGCACGCGCATCAGGAACGCCGGCAGCCAGGTCTGCACGCCGGACAGAGAGACGCCGACCAG
>FTHL01000371.1_pt1 | contig 15160 bp, 16 predicted proteins | sample 1640951 | NCBI WGS metagenome assembly FTHL01 (sample SAMEA3914788, study PRJEB12502) | metagenome | biome: forest; material: soil | place: Canada | collected 2011-07-03 | depth 0.1 m
CAGCCGCACCGAGCTGGTCGAGCACCTCTACGACCAGGACTTCGACCGCGACTCCAACACCATCGAGGTGTTCATCGGCCGGCTGCGCAAGAAGATCGGGGCCGACCGCATCGAGACGGTGCGCGGCCTGGGCTACCGGCTGGCCCCGCTCGAGGGCGAGCCCGCCGAGGCGTGAAACTTCCCGAGATCAGCCACAAGTCGCTGGTCGGCCGGCTGATCTGGCTGGCCGCGGCGTGGAGCATCGTCGTCCTCGCCGTCACCTGCGCGGCCGTCACCGCCTTCTTCTACGCCGGATCGATCAGCCGCTTCGATCAGGACCTGAAGGAGCTGGCCGACAACCTGCTGGCCGGGTCCTCGGTCGACGATTCAGGCAAGGTCGTCCCCCCGCCGCTCACCGACGCCCGCTCGCTCCGGGTCTATTCCGGACGCTATTGGGAGATCGCCGCGATTTCCGGCGGCCGGCTGACGCCCGTGGCCCGCTCCCGCTCGTTGTGGGACACCGAGCTGCCGGGACCGGCCGACCTGTCGCGCCTGGCGATGGCCACCACGGTCCGTTACGACACCCGCGGCCCGCTGAAGGAGCCGCTGCGGGCCGTGGCCCTGACGCGGAGCCTGCCGGGCTACAAGCCACCCCTGGTGTTCATGGCCGCCGCCGACCGCAGCCCCATCGACCGGGACGTCAAGAGCTTCGCGGTCCGCGCGGCGGTCCTCTTGGTGCTGCTGGGCGCCGGCCTCGTGGCGGTGGTGACCCTGCAGGTCCGGGTCGGGCTGAAACCCCTGTTCGACCTGCGGCGCGAGGTGGTCGCCGTCCGCCGCGGCCGCGCCGAGCGGGTGCAGCGCGACTATCCGGCCGAGCTCGCTCCCCTGGCGCTCGAGCTGAACGCCCTGGTCGCCCATAACCAGGAGGTGATCGAGCGCCAGCGCACCCATGTCGGCAACCTCGCCCACGCGCTGAAGACGCCGCTCTCGGTGATGCTGACCGAGGCTTCCGGCCAGACGGGTCCGCTGGCGGACGTGGTCACCCGGCAGGCCGAAGCCATGCGCCTGCAGGTCGACCACCACCTGCGGCGCGCCCGCACGGCCGCCCGCGCCCAGGGGTCCCGCGACCGCACGCCCGTGGCCCCCACGCTGGAGGAGTTGGCCCGCACCCTGGAGCGGATCTTCGAGCGCCGGGCGGTGGTGATCGAGTGGAGCTCGCCGCGGGACCTGGAGTTCCAGGGCGAGCGGCAAGACCTGCTGGAGATCGCCGGCAACGCCCTGGAGAACGGCGCCAAGTGGTGCCGGCGAGGCGTCTGGGCGGCCGCCGAGGCCGTGGGGGCCGATCGCCTGCGACTGCGCGTCGAGGACGACGGACCGGGCCTGCCGCCGGATCGGCGCGAGGAGGTTCTCAAGCGCGGCGCCCGGCTGGACGAGAGCGCGCCCGGGTCGGGGCTGGGCCTGTCGATCGTCGACGAGCTGGTGCGCGCCTACGGTGGGACCATGCGCCTGGACCAGTCCGCCCACGGGGGACTTCTGGTCGAGATCGAGCTGCCGCGCGCCTGACCGCGGCGCCGCTTCGCAAAGCCTTAACTCGGATTCAGCAAACTTGCCGCCGGCTCGAGTATGGAGCCGACGGAGACCCGATGGGCCAGCTTACCGAACGCCAGCTCGCCAGCGTGCGGGCGATGATCGAGGCCTGTCCCGACAGCGCGCTCGCGGCGCTTGGCGCGACCCTGTCCGTCGGCTCCGAGCGAAACCAGTCGATGCGGCAGATCCAGGCCATGGTGTCGGACGAGAGCGCCGACCGCCGCAGCCGGCGCATCGTCTTCGCCGCCGTGGCGCCCCTGTGCCGGCCGTCCCGGCCGGGCGCGCAGGGCCTGAGCTTCCCGGCGGCCGCGCTCGCCCAGCTCTGGCGGGGGCTGAAGCGGGAGGCTGCCAAGGACGTTCAGACCGCCGTGGCGGCGTTGCTCGCCGCCGAGGGCGAGACCCCACGCCCATGGCCAGAGATCGACGCCCTCTGCCTTCAGGCCTCCGGAGGCCTGCGCACCCGCCGCAACCCCGGCTACGCCGCCGCCGCCGAAATTCTCGAGCGCGCCTCGCCCGACGGCCCGGAATGCTTCGCCGCCTGCCTCGACCTGGCGCCGATCGCCCGCGCGGCCCTGGAGCGGCTGCCGGAGTGGCTGGGCCGGGTCACCGAAGAACGCGCGGCCGCCGCGCGGCTCGCCTTCAAGGACGCCACCGCCGTGGCCGAGGACGCCGGGCCACGCCTGCTGGAAATCCTCTACGCGCATCTGGACGAGCCATGGTCGGTGCTGCGGCTGGTGTGCGCGGTCATGCACCGGCCAACCGACCGCTATGTGGCGACCTCGGAGCTTGCCAGCTTCGGCGAGCGCCTGCTCGACGACATCGACCGGCGGCTGCAGCTCGTCGGCACGCTGCAGCCCGACGCGGGCGCGGAGGCCGGCCGCGCCGCCGGGCTGGAGATCCGCGCCGCTTCGCTGGAGATCAGCGAGTTCGACGATTGCCTGGAGCTTGCGCCGGACGGGCCCTGGGGATCACGCCTCACCCGCCAGCGGCGCGCCCTGGCCCAGACGGTGGAAAGCCGGTTGAAGACGGTCGAGGCGGAGGTGGCCGCCGCCCTGCCGCTGCAGTCGTCCGGCTTCCGCAAGGCCACGCGCGGCCATCCCAGGCTGACCCAGGATCCCGAGCCGCGCCAGGTCGAGCGGGCGCGGGCCCTGCTCACCTTCATGCACGAGGTCCGCATCTCGGCTGATCGCTTCGGTTTCGGCGCCCTCTGGAACAAGACCGCCGAGGCTTTGACCAGCCGCCTGGACATCTACATCGAGGACCTGCTCGAGAAGCTGCGCGCCGGCGAAGAAGGCGAGGAGCTGGAGCGGGTGCGGCTCTACCTCGACGTCGCCGCGGAGTTCATGGGCCTCGCCTCCGACGACAAGGCCGCCCAGATCGTCCGCCGCCGGATGGCCGCCGCCGCCTGACGCGCTGACGCGGGCAGGCGGATGCGCTAACCCTCCGCCATGCTGTTGTTCTGGGCGCTGGTCGCCCTGCTTTCCGCCGCCGCCGTGGCGCTGATCATGGCCAGGGCCACCCGGGCGGAGCGCCGGGCCGGCGCGGTCGATCCGGCCGTGGAGGTCTATCGCCGCCAGCTCCAGGAGATCGATGAGCAGGCCGAGCGCGGCCTCCTGGGCGTCGAGGAGCATCGCGCCGCCCACGCCGAGGCCGGACGCCGGCTGCTGCGCGAGGCCGACGCCGCCGCCCACGCGTCGCCGCCGGCGCCGGCGCGGGGCCGCCGCCTGGTGCTCGCCGCCGCCCTGGCCGCGCCGATCCTGGCCCTGGCCGCCTACATCGCGCTGGGCGCGCCCGGCTTTCCCGACCAGCCCTACGCCGCGCGGCTGAAGGCCTGGCGAAAGGCCGACCCAGCCTCGCTCAACCTGCCCCAGATGGCGGCGGTGCTGGAGGCGCTGGCCGCCGAGCATCCGCGCGATCCTCAGCCGCTGCTCTACCTGGCGCGGGTCGAGGGCGGGGAGGGTGACCTGGCCTCAGCCGCCCGCACCCTTCGCAAGGCGCTGAGACTCAGACCGGACAGCTCCGAGATCTGGACCGCGTACGGCGAGGCCCTGACGGCGGCGGGCGACGGGGTGGTGACCGCTTCGGCGGCTCAGGCCTTCGAGCGCGCAGCGCAGCTGGATCCCTCCGCCCCTGAGCCGCCCTACTTCCTCGGGAGGGCCCAGATCGCGTCCGGACAGGTGCAGGCGGGACTCGCCGCCTGGCGCGCCCTGGAGGCGAGGCTCCCGCCCGCAGACCCCCGCCGCCAGGGGCTCGGGGCCGAGATCGCCGAGGTCGCCCGCACCGGCGCGCTTCCAGCCGCGGCGGCGCCCGCCCAGCCCCCCGCCGAGGCCGGCGACCAGTCGGCCTTCATCCAGGCGATGGTGGACCGGCTCGCCGCGCGGCTCGCGGCCAATCCCGACGATCCCCAGGGCTGGGCCCGGCTGATCCGCGCCTACGGCGTCCTGGGCCAGTCCGATCGCCGCGCGGCCGCGATGGATCGCGCCAGACGCCTGTTCAAAGACCGCCCGCAGGATCTCAGGACCGCTCTTTCCGGCGGAAGCTGAGCCGCTTCGGAACCGCCGCGCCCGAGGGCCGTTGCCTTGGGGCTGCCAGGACCGAAAGGATCAAGATCCATGGATAAGCAAAGGGCCGCAGGCATCGCCGACAAGGCCAAGGGCGCGGTGAAGTCCGCCGCCGGCAAGATCACCGGCGACGCCAAGCTGCAGGCGGAAGGCAAGGCCGACAAGGCCAAGGGCACCGTCAAGAATCTCGTCGGCGGCGCCAAGGACGCGGTGCGCGACGCCAAGAAGCCGAAGGCCCGCTAGGCCTCCAACGCCATCAGGGCGAAGCTGGCCAGCCAGTGCTCGCCCATGTAGTCGCCTTCGACCGCCGGCAGGCTGGCCTGCAGGTGCCGGTGCGCCGCGTCCTCCATGATCAGGCGGCGTGGATCGGCCTGCGCCAGCCCCGTCGCCAAAGCGCGCCAACACCAGGCGCGGCTCAGGTTGAGGCCGTCCAGATGGGCGATCTTGCCGTCCGTGGGGTCGCTGACCCTGGCCGGCGTGAAGAGGGTCTCCGGCCGGCCTGAGCCCAGGGCCGGCAGGAAGCGGTCGAACCAGGGGCCGAAGTCCGCGGGCGGCGTCATGGCCTGGAGGCACGCGGCCTCCATCAAAGCCGGAGACAGGAAGTCGTCGCCAGAAGGCTCCCAGGCCTGGCAAGCCGCGTCCTGCCCGAACCAATCCCAAGCGCGGCGTTCGATCACGGCCGCCAGAGCGGCGTCCTCGCAGGCGCCGGCGTAGTCGAGGCCGAGGCGCAGGGCGAAGGCGGTGTTGGCGTGGGTCCCCGCGCGGATCGGATAGGTGAGCTTGGGCAGGTAGCTCATCAGCCGGGCCGCGAAGGCGTCGGCCAGAGGCGTCAGGGTCCGCGCCCAGCCGGTCTCGGGCTGCAGGGTGAGCTCCGCCTGGAGCTTGAGCAGCCAGGCCCAGCCGTAGGGACGCTCGAAGCCCCGGCTCGCGGGGCGCTCCAGATAGGCCAGCTCAGCGGCGACGTTGGCGCGCGTCAGCCGGCGATCAAGCAGGGCGCCGATCGCCTCGGCCTCTGCCAGCTGAGGGAACCGCCGACGCAGGCGCGCAAGCATCCAGTGGCCGTGGACGCACGAGTGCCAGTCGAAGCTGCCGTGGAACGCCGGGTGAAGGCGGGCCGGCGTGCGGGCGTCGTCGGGCCCGTCGAGCACGTGGTCGAGCTTGTGCGGATACTCCCGCTCCACGTGGCCGAGAACGATGCGGGAGAGCCGGCCGGCGGTCTCTGCGTCAAGACGGGTCATCGGCGGAACACCAGAAGCTCCATCAACAGCGTGTTGCACGCGAGCAGGATCGCGGCGGTGGGCGCCTGGACGCGGATCACCGCCCACCGGTCGCCGAGCCCCAGCAGCGTCGTCGGCACGACGTTGAAGTTGGCGGCCATGGGGGTGACCAGGGTGCCGCAGAAGCCGGACAGCATGCCGATCGCGCCCATCACCGCAGGGTCGCCCCCGAACCGCCGCACGATCAGCGGAAGGCCGACCGCCGCGGTCATCACCGGAAAGGCGGCGAAGGCGTTGCCCATCACCGCCGTGAACGCCGCCATGCCGAGGGTGTAGGCGCCGACCACCAGGATGCGGCTGTCGAGCGGGATGACCTGGCCGATCATGCCGCCCACCACCGGCCCCACGCCCGCCAGAGCGAACACCGCGCCCAGCGCGGCCAGGGTCTGCGGCAACAGGCCCGCCCAGCTCACCGTGTCGGCCAGCCGACGGCCTTCCTGCAGCGGCGCCAGGAGCGGCGGCCGCACCAGCGCCATGGCCAGGCCGAGGCCGATCACGGCGCCCAGCGCGAGCGACACCAGGGTGGCCTGGCCCGGCTGCAAAAGCGGCCGGCCGTGCAGGACGACGCCGTTCAGGGCCAGCGAGCCGAAGATCGCCGTCGCCGGGATGGCCAGGGCCGGAGCGAACAGCAGGTTTCGCCAGCGCGCCGCGCCCGCCGCGCGCTGCTCCGCCGTCGAGGTCCGCGGCCGCCCCGCCGCGAGGCCGCTCAGGCCGGCCAGCAGCGCGAGGCCCACCACCAGAAGCCCGTTGGCGAAGTCCCCGATCCGGCCGCCCGCCAGGAAGCTCAGGGCGACCAGGCCCCAGAAGGCGGCGGCGCCGAAGCGCCTGGGTTTGTCCCGGTCGAGGGCGCTGAGCGCCGCGAACGCCAGGAACATCAGCCCGGCCAGCGCATAGGCCATGCCGAGGGTGATCATGGACCCGGCTCCCCGGCCGGCGCCCGGCTCAGCCGCCGGTCCAGTCCCAGCAAACGCAGGCCATGCACCACGAGGGCGATGAGCGCGGTTGGGATCGCCCAGGCCGACAGCTGGAGCGGCTGGGTCCTGATCCCGTTCTGCTCGAGGAATCCCTTGATCAGCAGGATCGAGGCGACGGCGATGAAGATGTCCTCGCCGAAGAACACCGCCACATTGTCCACCGCCGCCGCATGGGCGCGGACCAGCCGCCGGCCGGCTTCGTCGAGCGGGCCGTGCCGCTGCTCGGCCGCCGCCTCGGCCATGGGCGCGATCAGCGGACGCACCATCTGGGCCTGCCCGCCGACCGAGGTCAGGCCGAGCGCGGCGGTGAGCTGCCGGAACAGGAAGTACAGGATCAGGAGCCGGCCGGCGGTCGCGGCGCGCACGCCGGCCACCAGCTGCCGCGCCCGCTCCTGCAGCCCGGACCGCTCCAGAAGGCCGATCACCGGCAGCACCAGCCAGACGACGCTGATGTAGCGGTTGGCGTTGAAGGCCTTGCCGAGCGCCGAGACGGTCTGCACCAGCCCGAGCCCGGCGCAGAGACCGGTCGCCAGGGCGGCGGCGACCACCACCAGGAGCGGATTGAGCCGGACCAGGAAGCCCGCCACCAGCACCGCGATCCCGACCAGCACCAGCATTGCGCCCCTCCGGCCGCGGCGCGCCGAGCTTAGGCCGATCGCCGCCCGCCGGGCAAAGCAAAGCCGCCGCGCCAGGGCAGGCGCGGCGGCTCGCTTGGAGGGCTCAGACGATCAGTAGCCGTACCAGCGGTTACGCTCGTAACGGTATTGGGTCGCGTCGCGCGCCCCGCGCAGCTGGGCGTCGATGGAATCGTAGCGGCGATCCAGGTCGCGCGCCTCCCAGTTGCTCAGGCCGTCGCTGCGGTAGCGGTTCTCGAGGCGGGCGGTCGCGTTCAACTGCGCGCGCAAGCTCCTGGCCTGGCCCCAGCTGATGGCGCCGTTCTGCACACTGCGGTCGATCCGCCGCTCGATCCTGTCGGCGCGGTCGCCGTAATAGGTTTGCGCCGCCGCCGGAAGGGTGGCGACCAGCGAAGCGGCTGCAACCGCAGCCAATAGGAGCTTCCGCATATCCTCTCTCCTTGCATCAGCTAACCTATCCCGTGATCAGTGATCTCAGGATGGCCAATCAATGCTCGGGATTGGCAAAAGGCTCCCGCTTCATGCTTGTTGTTTTGCGTTCATATTCCTGACTAACCTTTGCCTTGTCTCGTGAGGCAAAGCTTCCGCATGGATTTGTCCGCCGTTGCCGATGGTCCTAGGATCGCCGTCTCCCCCCGCCGTCCGTCCAGGATGCCGCCATGACCGATGTCGTCACCCCCGCCCGTCCCGCCCCGGCCGGCGATCCCGCCCGGCTGAAGCGGTCGATCGAGGCCTTGTGGGACGCCGAGGTGGTGCCGACCTTGGTCGAGTACATCCGCATCCCCAACAAGTCGCCGGCCTTCGACCCGGAGTGGGCCGCGCACGGGCACATGGACAAGGCGGTGGACCTGCTGGCCGGCTGGGCCAGGCGCAAGATCGCGGCGCTGCAGGGGGCCACGCTGGAGATCGTCCGCCTGGAAGGCCGCACTCCGGTGATCCTGATCGACGTCCCGGGCCAGGGCGACGACACGGTGCTGCTCTACGGCCACCTCGACAAGCAGCCGGAGATGACCGGATGGTCCGAGGGGCTGGGGCCCTGGCAGCCGGTGATCCGGGGCGACAAGCTCTACGGCCGCGGCGGCGCCGACGACGGCTACGCCATCTTCGGCGCCATCTCGGCGGTTCTGGCCCTGCGCGAGGCGGGCGCGCCGCACGCGCGCTGCGTCATCCTGATCGAGGCGTGCGAGGAATCCGGCAGCCCCGACCTGCCGTTCTACGTCGATCATCTGGGCGGGCGCCTCGGCGACCCCTCGCTGGTGGTCTGCCTGGACTCCGGTTGCGGCGACTACGAGCGGATGTGGCTGACCACCTCGCTGCGCGGGCTGATGGCCGGTTGCCTGACCGTGCGGGTGCTGGAGGAGGGCGTGCACTCCGGCGACGCCTCCGGCGTGGTGCCGTCCAGCTTCCGCATCCTGCGCGACCTCCTGACCCGGCTCGAGGATCCGCAGACCGGCATGATCCGCCCGTTGGAGCTCTATGCCCAGGTCCCGCCTCAGCGGGTCCAGCAGGCGCAGAAGGCGGCGGAGGTCCTCGGCGAGGCGATCTGGTCCAAGTTCCCGTTCGTGAAGGGCATGCGGCCGGTCACCGACGACCTGCCCGAGCTGGTGCTGAACCGCACCTGGCGGCCGACCCTGTCCCTGATCGGCGTCGACGGAATCCCGGCCATGCGCGACGGGGGCAATGTGCTGCGGCCGTTCACCTCCGCCAAGCTTTCGCTCCGCCTGCCGCCGATCACCGACGCCAAGGCCGCCGCGGCCAAGGTGAAGCAGGTGCTGGAGGCCGATCCCCCCTATGGCGCCGAGGTCGAGTTCTCCGTCGAGAGCGCCGAGACCGGGTGGAACGCCCCAGAACTGGCGCCGTGGCTGGAGGCGGCGGTCGCCCGGGCCTCGCACGAGGCCTTCGGGGCCGAGGCGGCCCACATGGGCGAGGGCGGGTCGATCCCCTTCATGGGCATGCTCGGCGAGAAGTTCCCGCAGGCCCAGTTCGTGATCACCGGGGTGCTGGGTCCCCATTCCAACGCCCACGGGCCCAATGAATTCCTTCACATCCCGACGGGCAAGCGGGTGTCGACCGCGGTCGCCCTGATCCTCGCCGACCATTTCAGCCGGCCCGCTCCGTGAAGACCGCCGTCGTCGTCCTCGCCGGCGGCGAGGGCCGGCGGATCGAGGGCGCGAAGCCTCTGCGCATCCTGGGCGGGCGCACCCTGCTGGACCGCGCGCTGGAGCGGGCGGGACGCTACGGCGAGGAGATCGCCATCGCCGTGCGCGAGCGCGGCCAGCCGGGCGACGCGCCGGCCTTTCCGCTGCTGCTGGACGACCCCTCGCTCCCCGGCCCCCTGGCCGGGATCGCCTCGGCCCTGCGCTTCGCCCGCGAGCGGGGCGCCGACAGCGTGCTGACGGCGCCCTGCGACGCGCCCTTCCTCCCCGACGACCTGCTCGAGCGGCTCTCGCCCGCCCTGACCGCCGGCGTGGCGGTGGCCCGCAGCGGCGGGCGGCTGCATCCCGTCTGCGCGCTCTGGCGCGCCGGCCTGGACGCGGTGCTGCACGCCTACGCCGCGACCGGCCGCGGGTCGATCATGGGTCTCGCCGAGGCGGCCGGGTGGACCGCGGTGGACTGGCCTGCGGAGCCGCTGGATCCCTTCTTCAACATCAACACCGCCGAGGATCTGGCGCGGGCCGAGCAGCTGCTCGCGCCCGGCCGGGGCGTTCAGGCCTGAAGGCCGATGCGCGACGCCGAGCGCCCTCCGGTCCTGGCCCACGAGCGCTTCGTGGCGGACGGGGCCAGCTTCGCCCGTCTCGATCTGGCCGGGCGTTTCGCCCGCATCGAGCGCACCAACCTCTGGGGCGCCGCCACCTCCGTTTCGGGGCTCGGCTCGGAATTCGCCGCTGCCGCCGCGGTGCGGGCGGCCCTGCCGTCGCTGCTGCTGCGCCTGGGCGTGCGCACCCTGCTGGACGCGCCCTGCGGCGACGCCCGCTGGATCACCTCGCTGGGCCTGAAGGCCGACTACGTCGGCGTGGACATCGTGCCCTCGCTGGTGGAGGCCAACGCCGCGCGGGCCGCCCGCGGCGAGATCGTCGGCCGCTTCGTCCTCGCGGACATGACCCGGGCCGAGCTGCCGTCGGCCGACCTCGTCCTCTGCCGCGATGGCCTGGTGCATCTGAGCTTCGCCAACATCGAGCGGGCGCTGCAGCGCTTGCGCGCCACCGGCGCGCACTGGCTGCTCACCACCACCTTCCCGGACTGGCGGACCAACCAGGATTGCGAGGACGGCGACTGGCGCGCCCTCAACTTCGAGCGGCCGCCCTATGGCTGGCCGCCGCCGCTGGTGCTGATCAACGAGGGCTGCGACGAGGGCGGGGGCGGCTGGAGCGACAAGAGCCTCGGGCTCTGGCGGCTGGGCCCATGACCTTGCCAGGCGCCGCCGGCCGTCCGACCGCCGGCTTGTGGGCCGCGACGAAGTAAGCAACCTTTGCCGCAGATGCGCGAGCCCGCCCACGCCGATGCCGTCGACTTCCTCATGCGGGCCCCCGCCTACGAGGACGCCCAGCTTCTGGAGGAGCACTTCACCCGCGTGCTCGCGGGCCTCGGGGTCGAGCGCTACTTCTGCTCCCGCTTCGAGGGCGACGTGCTCAAGAAGCCGCCGGTGGTGCTGGTCAAGCACGGCACCGAGGCCTGGGACGCCTACATGGTCGACCAGGGCTACGCCGAGATGAACCCCTGCCGTCGCCTGAGCGCGTCCGGCAAGCGCGCCTTCACCTGGCGCGAGGTGCAGGAAGACACGCGGCGGCGCGGGGAGATGCCGGCCAAGGAGCGGGCCCTGTGGTCGGAGGCCGCCGACAACGACATGCGCGACGGGCTGACCATCACCACCCCCGGGCCCAGCGGCGAGGTGCTGCTGATGCGCATGATGACCGGCGAGAGCCGGATCCGCGACGTCGACCGGCCGATGCTGGAATCCCTGGCGATCGTGTTCTCGACCCTGCGGTTCCGCCTTTACGAGCGGTCCAAGGACGAGCCGCTGAACGCGGTCCTGACGCGGCGGGAGGCCGAGTGCCTGCGCTGGGCCGCCCAGGGCCTGCACGACTATGCGATCGCCGACCGCATGGGCATCAGCGCCAACACCGTCGGCAACCACATGCAGAACGCCCTGCGCAAGCTGGGCGCGCCGTCGCGCCTGGCGGCCTACTACAAGGCCCTGAGCCTCGGCGCCCTGAGCTAGGCCCTAGCGGATTTCCACCATTTCGGCCGTCCGGCCGGCAGGGGACCTTTGAACGCCCAAGCTCATGGAGGCGCTCAATGATCCACGTCGTCACGGCCGCCAACCGGCCCCTCTACACCGAGCAGCTCTGGGCCATGTTCCAGGTCAGGAAGCAGCACTACATCGAGGATCGCGGCTGGGGGGAGCTGTGGGACTTCGGCGGAGTCGAGGTCGACGATTTCGACGACGACCGCGCGGTCTACCTGCTCGAGCTCGGTCCGCAAGCGGAGCTCTGGGGCTTCCTGCGGGTCAGGCCGACCGACGACCGGTCGATCCTGGTGGACAAGTTCCCGCACCTGATCGGGCCCGGCCAGCCGCAGCTGAAGGGGCCGGAAGCGTGGGAGGGGTCGCGCATCTTCGCCATGCCGGGCGCGGGCGACCCCAGGGTCACCATGATGCGGCTGCACTTGGCCTCCGACGAGGTGGCCCTGAGGGCGGGGGTCAAGCGGATGACCGCCTTCATCGACACCTACAACTATCCGCACCTGTCCGACGGCTCGGCCGAGTTCCTGATGACCGGCCCGCCGCAGCCCTACCGCTATGGGGTCATGGTCGGGCTGCGCCGCGAGATCAGCGAAGCGAGCATCGCCCGGCTCCGCGACAGCCTGGCCGAGCCCACCCGCGTCGCCTTCCAGGTGACCGAGGAGGACCTGGAGGTGCACGGCACGCTGCAGGCGGTGCAGGCGGCGATCGACGCGGCCCGGCTGGCCGATCCGGGCGAGGCGAAGGTCGATCAGGCGACGCCCGCCAAGACCAAGGCGCGCATCGCCGCGCTCTATGCGCGCCACGACGCGGCCACGCGCTCGCCGCCCTCCCTGAGATATGAGCCGGGCGCGCAGGCTCGCCCGGACGACCTCCGGCCCGGCCGCGCCTGACGCGCGTTCAGCTCGCCCGGGCCGGCGCGCTCTCCGCGGGCGGCGCAGGCCGGGCGGCGGGCCCTGGGCGCGGGGCGGACGCGGAGGCGTCGCGCAGCAGGCTGAGGATGCCGCGCCGCAGGTTCGGGTCGGCGGCCATGAACCGCCGCGCCAGCTCCAGCCCTTCGGCGCTGCCGAGGAAGCCGTTGATCAGCTGGTCGACCGCCTCGGCGCTTTCCGAGGGCGTCCTGGAGTCCTCGGGATGGGGCAGGCCCTCGAAGAAATAGGCGACCGGGGCCGCGAGCATGCCGGCGATGTCGTAGAGCTTGGAGGCCGAGACACGGTTCTTGCCCAGCTCGTATTTCTGCACCTGCTGGAAGGTCAGGCCGATCGCCTCCGCCAGCTGCTGCTGCGACAAGCCGAGGACCCGCCGGCGCAGGCGGATGCGGGACCCGACATGGGTGTCCACCAGCGCGGGCGCCCTGGCGGATGGCGGCTCGTCAGTTGCTGGGCGCATGGCTCGACTCCTCACGCTGCCCGGATAGGTTGCCGGACAACCCATTGTATCCCTGGGGGGCCTCGGCAAACAGCGCTGATAAGGCGCGCCCGGCGGGCGGCGCGGCGTCACGCCGGCGCCGACTCCACGATCCGTTCCGGCCGCGTGAACACGGCGTGTCCGTCGGGGCGGGCGAGGGCGACCAGGGTGAGGCCGGCTTCCTCGGCCTTGCGGATCGCCAGGGCGGTGGGGGCCGAGATGGCCACCAGCACGGGCACGCCGGCCATCGCCGCCTTCTCGACCATCTCGTAGGAGCACCGGCTCGTGACCACGATGAAGGCGTGATCCGGCTCCAGCCCGTCGGCGAGGGCGGCGCCGATGAGCTTGTCCAGGGCGCAATGGCGCCCGACGTCCTCGCGCACCAGCTTCAGGCGGCCGCTGGCGTCCGCCCAGGCGGCGGCGTGCATGGCGCGGGTGAGCCGCCCCAGGGTCTGGGCCTCCTCCAGCCCCGCCAGGGCGGCCTGGATGGCGCCGTGGGAGATCGCCACGCCGTCGTCGACGCGCCGCAGGGCGCGCACCGCCTCCGAGAGCTTGGTCACGCCGCAGAGGCCGCAGCTGGAGCGGCCTTCCAGCGACCGCTTGCGGGCCAGCGTCAGCGACTGCTCGGCCGCCGGCTTCAGCACGACGTTGACCGCCACGCCGTCCTCGCGCTCCTCGACCACCACGTCCTCGATGTCGGCGAGCTCGGCGATGGACTCGGTGACGGTGAAGCCGACCGCCAGGTCCTCGACGTCCGCCGCCGTAGCCATCAGCACCGCGTGCGGCCGCGCGTTGTAGGAGATGCCGATGGGCGTCTCGTCCGGCGCGTCGCGCACGATCGCCTCCGGACGGCTTCCGTCCTGGCGCCATTGATAGGCGGTCAGCCGCTGGACGGTGCCGAATTTCTCCATGGCCTCAACATAGGTGCAGCCGGGGCCGACCGCGAGCATGGCCAGGCTGGTAGCGGCGGCGCCAGCAGTTCAGTCCCACTTTGACAGCCCACCTTGCCAGTGGGACTGTCTGCACGCTCCGGCGGGGCGGACGGCAGATCCGCGACGGCCGGCGGCGGGAGCAAGCGAACGCGATGGGCGGCGGCGGGCTGCTGGCGGACATCACTGCCTATTGCCGGGCCAATAGCCTGGCGGAGTCGACCTTCGGCCGGCTGGCGGTGAACGACGGCAAGTTCGTGGCGCGCCTGCGCGACGGCGGCCGGATCACCCCTGACACCCTGCGCCGCGTACGCCGGTTCATCGGCAAGGACACCCCGCCGTCCGCATCCAGCGAGAAGGGACGGACCATGAGCGTGGCGGTGCAGACCAAGGGCGCGGCGGCTTCATCCAAGGCGGGGACGGCCCCGGCGGACCCTGAGGGGAACTTCCGGTTCTACGACAACCGTCAGAAGTACCTGATGTTCGTGAACACCTGCTCGGAGAAGTGGGTGGTGGCGCACCGGGTGGCGGAGGAGCTTTCTGGGCTGCACCCGCGGCCGCCGGCGCTTCGGCTGTTCGACGCTGGGGTTGGGGACGGGACGGTTCTGACGCGGGTGATGCGCACCATGCACACGCGCTTCGACAAGGTGCCGTTCTACATCGTCGCCAAGGAGATTTCGCTGGAGGACGTTCGGCTGGCGCTGGAGAAGATGCCGGACCGGTTCTACGAGCACCCGGCCACGGTGCTGGTGATGACCAACATGAACTACGCCGAGGCGCCGTGGCTGCAGCCGTCCAACCTGAACGCGGCGGCGACCATGGCCTGGCACGAGGTGGCGCTGCGCGGCTCCACGGCGGCGGAGTTCGACGAGCAGATCGGCGACCTGCAGGGGTTCCTGTCGGAGGCCTGGAAGGCGGGGGTGAGCCCCAAGAGCGGCAACCCGGTCTACGAGAAGCCGGCGGTGCTGGTGATCTACCGCGAGGACTGCCGCTTCATCCTGGATTCGGTGATCCCGCGGCGGGGGGCCATCCGGGCCGACTACGACCTGGTGATCGCCTCCCAGCCCTATCGCGCGCGGGCCTCCACCCAGTTCAAGGCCAGGCGGGTGATCGCGCCCCTGGCCAGGAGCCTGGCGCCCGGCGGGCGGCTCCTGGGCATCCACTCCTACGGCCACGACCCGGCGCTGGAGATCATCCAGAAGGTCTGGCCGGGGGAGGAGCCGTTCGCCACCACCCGCCACGACCTCCTGGCCGCCACCAAGGCCGAGCTCGGCAAGGCGGCGCGCAGCTTCAACTTCACCGCCGGCTCGGACGCCAAGGCGATCTTCCGCTACGACATGCACACCCTGCCCGGCGAGATCGACGCCGACACCGCCTCGATCGGCACCTCCACCCTGTTCGCCGCCTGGAACGACGCCGCCTACGTCGCCCAGATCGAGGACCAGAGGCTGGAAGAGGCGATGAAGGGCGACGGCTACCTCAAGGCCACCCGCGAGGTGCTCAAGACCCACGGCGGCCTCTGGTTCTACGACGAGAGCTTCGTCATCTCCCGCAGGCGCGAGCTGGTGTGA
>FTHL01000347.1_pt1 | contig 15135 bp, 14 predicted proteins | sample 1640951 | NCBI WGS metagenome assembly FTHL01 (sample SAMEA3914788, study PRJEB12502) | metagenome | biome: forest; material: soil | place: Canada | collected 2011-07-03 | depth 0.1 m
GCGTCTCCAGGGCGGCCTCGTCGACGTCGCAAGTGAACACCCGCGCCCCCGCCGCCAGAAAGGCGCGCACAAGCTCTCGCCCGATCCCCGCCGCCCCCGCGGTCACCAGAACTTTCTGCGTCATCGATCCCCCGGGCTTCGGCCTCGACCTTTTGTAGCACCGTAGGCGCTGACACGCCGAAGCCGCCTCGGTATAGATCGCGCGGTTCGCCGGCGGCCCTCAAGGCGGCGGCGGACGATTCATGCACCGGTGACGGGGCGTAGCGCAGCCTGGTAGCGCATCTGCTTTGGGAGCAGAGGGTCGCGTGTTCGAATCACGCCGCCCCGACCACCGGAGAACGAGGGACAGGGCATGCTCGCGCGCATCTTCAAGCCGGCCAAGAACGCCATGCAGTCGGGGACCGCCAACACCCGCGAGTGGGTCCTCGAGTTCGAGCCCGCCTCGGCGCGCAAGCCCGAGCCGCTGATGGGGTGGACCAGCACGACAGACATGAACGGGGAGGTGAGGCTCGCCTTCGAGACCCGCGAGGAAGCCGTGGCCTACGCCCAGCGCCACGGCATCGCCTTCCAGCTGTTCGAGCCGAAGGAGCCGCGTCGGGTGATCAAGGCCTATGCCGACAACTTCGCCACCGACCGCAAGGAGCCCTGGACCCACTGAGCCGCCGCGGCGACCGGCGCTCAGACCCCGTAGCTCAACCGGATAGAGCATCCGCCTTCTAAGCGGACGGTTGCAGGTTCGAGTCCTGCCGGGGTCGCCAGCTCAGGCCGCCGCCGCGAAGGCGTCCAGGCCGCGCCGGAGATCGGCGATCAGGTCGGCCGGCGCCTCCAGGCCCACGTGCAGGCGCATCAGGGGACCGGGATAGTCACCCGACCTGGGCCGCTGGGGGTCGCAGCTGATCGCCAGGCTCTCGTGGCCGCCCCAGGAAAAGCCGAGCCCGAACACCTGCAAGGCGTCCAGGAGGGCGTCCACGGCGGCCTGGGAGGCCGGCCTCAGCACGAAGCTGAACAAGCCGCTCGGGCCGGAGAAGTCGCGGGTGAACAGGGCGTGGCCCCGGGCCCCGGGCAGGGCCGGATGCAGCACCTCCAGCACCTCGGGCTGGTCCCTGAGCCAGGCCGCGATCGCGACGCCGCTCTGGCCATGCTGGGCCATCCGCACCGGCAGGGTGCGCAGGCTGCGCAGGATCAGGTAGGCGTCCTCGGGCGACACCGACCAGCCGACCTCCGACATGCCGGCCTCGAGCCTCGCCAGGACCTCCTCGTCGTTGGACGCGGCCGAGCCCATGAATACGTCGGAATGGCCGCCGGCGTATTTGGTCAGGGCCTGCACGCTGACGTCGACGCCGTGGGCCAGGGGCTTGAACAGCAGGCCCGCCGCCCAGGTGTTGTCCATCACCGTGAGCGCGCCGCGGTCGCGGGCGAGCCGGGCGATGGCGGGGATGTCCTGCATCTCCATGGTCAGCGAGCCGGGGGATTCCAGCACGATCAGCCGCGTCGCCGTCCCCGCGGCGGCCAGCACCTCGTCCGGCGACGCCGTCTGGGGATAGTGGCGGACCGCAACCCCGAAACGGGTCAGGACCCGGTCGCAGAACAGCCGGGTCGGGCGGTAGGCGTGGGCGCAGACGAGCACCTCGTCGCCGGCCTTGAGCAAGGCCAGCAGCACGCCGGTCATGGCCGCGAGGCCGGAAGGATAGAGGTGGACCCCCTTGGCGCCTTCGAGCTCGGCGAGGGCCTCGCAAAGGCTGTCGCGAGGCTGCAGGCCCACCCGGGCATAGGTGACGTGGGCGCCGTCGTAGAGCGCCTTGGCGTCGGGCAGGATCACGGTCGAGGCGCGCTGGATCGGCGGGTTGACCGTCCGCACGCCCGGCCGGGGCGCCGAGCCCGCGTGGACCAGGCGGGTGTCGGGCCCCGCGCCGCTCATGGCCCGGTGGCGACGGGCGTATCGCTCCGGCCGCCCCATTCGGTCCAGGACCCGTCATAGACCGCTGCGTGCCAATGCCCGAGCCGGGCCAGGGCCAGGGCCGCCGCCGACGCGGCCACGCCGGAGCCGCAGCTCATGATCAGCGGATCGGCCGGATCCACGCCTGCGCTCCGGAAGGCCGCCTCGAGCTGGTCGGCGGGCGCCAACCGGCCCTCGGGGGTCATCAGCCGGGGCAGCGGCAGATTGATCGCGCCGGGCATGTGCCCGGCCCTGAGGCCGGGCCGCGGCTCGGGCGCCTCGCCGCGGAACCGCTCGGCCTGGCGGACGTCGAGCACCTGCTCCGCGCCCGACTGCAGCGCGCGGCGGACCTGCTCGAGACTGCGGACCAGATCCGGATGCAGGGCCGCATGATAGGGCTCGGGGACAGGGGCCACGGGCGGGCCGTGCTCCAGCGGCCGGCCCTCGGCGCGCCATTGCGGAAGGCCCCCGTCCAGAACGAACACCTTGGCGTGGCCGAACAGGCGGAAAGTCCACCAGACCCGGGGAGCCGAGAACAGGCCCACGGCGTCGTAGACGGCGACGGTGTCCTCCGGCGTGATCCCGAGCGCCCCGACCTGGAAGGCGAACTGTTCCGCGGAGGGCGCCATGTGGGGCAGGGGCGAGGTGCGGTCGCAGACCTCGTCGATGTCGAAGAACACCGCCCCCGGAATGCGCGCCGCGAGATATCCGGACTTGGGGTCGCGCGGGTCGCCCGGCAGATACCAGCTGGCGTCGACCACCTTCACCCGTTCATCGCCCAGGTGCTCGTGCAGCCATTCGGTGGAGACGAGAGGATCTTCGGGCATGGTCAGAGCCAGGGTGGGGTGGGAAGCCCGCGTTCGCGCAGGAACTGGGGATTGAACAGCTTGCCCTGATAGCGCTGGCCGAGATCCGCCAGGATGGTGACGATCACGTGCCCCGGCCCGAGCTCGCGCGCCAGCCGGATCGCGCCGGCGACGTTCACGCCCGAGGAGCCGCCGAGGCACATCCCTTCGTGCTGCACGAGGTCGAAGACGATCTGCACCGCCTCCGCGTCCGGGACCTGCCAGGCGTGGTCGACCCTCAGCCCCTCCAGGTTTGCGGTGATCCGGCCCTGGCCGATGCCTTCGGTGATCGAGCTGCCGTCCGACTTCAGCTCACCGGCGGTGTACCAGCTGAACAAGGCCGCCCCGAACGGGTCTGCGAGGCCGATCTGGACGTCGGGCTTGCGGTCCTGCAGGGCCATGCCGACGCCGGCGAGGGTGCCGCCGGAGCCCACCGCGCAGATGAAGCCGTCGACGCGGCCGCCGGTCTGCGACCAGATCTCGGGGCCGGTGGTCTCGAAGTGGCCCTGGCGGTTGGCCACGTTGTCGAACTGGTTGGCCCAGATCGCCCCATTGGGCTCGGTCCGGGCGCGCTCCTCGGCGAGCCGGCCGGAATAGCGGACGTAGTTGTCGGGGTTGGAGTAGGGGACCGCGTCCACCTCGATCAGCTCCGCGCCGAGCAGGCGGATGGCGTCCTTTTTCTCCTGGCTCTGGGTGCGGGGAATGACGATGGCGGTGCGATAGCCGAGCGCGGCGCCGACCATGGCGAGGCCGATGCCGGTGTTGCCGGCAGTTCCCTCGACGATCAGACCGCCGGGCCTCAGCATGCCCTGGCGTTCCGCGTCGCGGATGATGGCGAGCGCGGCGCGGTCCTTCACCGACTGGCCCGGGTTCATGAACTCGGCCTTGCCGAGGATCTCGCAACCCGTCGCCTCGCTGGCCGCGCGCAACCGGATCAAGGGCGTGTTGCCGATGGCCTCGACAACACTCGGCTTGACGGCTGGGGGCAGGGCGGGGCTCGGCATGAAGCGCGCGACGCTAGGCTGTCGCCCGGAACGGCGCAAGGCGCCCGCCGCGGCCCGCCCGAGGCTCAGCGGACGGCCGCATGCACCGCCTTCAAGGTCGCCAGCAGCCCGGCGGCCTGCGACAGCGGCAGGCAGCTCGGCGCGTCGCAAAGGGCCTTGTCCGGCTCCGGGTGGAACTCAAGGAACACGCCGTCCGCGCCCGCGGCCACGGCCGCCTTCGCCAGCACCGCGACCCCCTCGCGCCGGCCGCCGGTCGAGCCGCCTTTGGTCCGGGGGTCGGCGCCCGGCAGCTGCACCGCATGGGTGGCATCGATGGTGACCGGCGCGCCCAGCGCCTTCATCTGGGGGATGCCCAGCATGTCGACCACCAGGTTGTTGTAGCCGAACGAGGCGCCCCGCTCGCACAGCACGGTGATGTCGGCCCCGGCCGCCGCCCTCGCCTTATCCAGGATGTTGCGGCAGTCCCAGGGCGCCAGGAACTGGCCCTTCTTGACGTGCAGCCATCCGCCTGCGCGGCGAGCGGCCTCGGCGGCCGCCACGACCAGGTCGGTCTGCCGGCAGAGGAAGGCGGGGATCTGGACCACGTCGGCCACCTGGGCGACCCGTTCGGCCTGCTCGGGGGCGTGGATGTCGGTCGCGATCGGCAGCCCGAGCCGAGCCTTCACCTCGGCCAGCATGCGAAGGCCTTCGTCGAGGCCGGGGCCGCGATAGCTCGTGACCGACGAGCGATTGGCCTTGTCGAAGCTGGCCTTGAAGATGAAGGGAATGCCGAGCGCTCCCGCCGCCGCCTTCAGGTGCGCCGCCGTGGACAGGGCCAGCTCCAGATCCTCGAGCACGTTGAGGCCGGCGATGCAGACCAGGGGCTCGCCCTCGCCGATCCCGAAGCCCCAGCGGTCAAGACGCAGGACGGCCATGCCTAGCCGGGGTTCCAGCCCAGCACGGACTTGGTCTCCAGGAACTCCGAGAAGGCGAAATCCGAGAACTCCCGGCCATTGCCGGAATGCTTGTAGCCGCCGAACGGCACGTTCAGATCCAGGCCCGCGTTGTTCAGGCTGATATAGCCGCCGCGAATCTCGCGCGCGACGCGGCGGGCGTGGTCGAGGTCGCGGCTCTGGACATAGCCAGCCAGACCGTACTCGGTCTGATTGCCGACCTCGATGGCTTCGGCCTCGCTGTCGTAGCCGAGGATGCAGAGCACCGGCCCGAAGATCTCCTCGCGGGCGATGGCCATGTCGTTGGTGACGCCGCGGAACACGGTCGGCTTCACATAGTAGCCCTTGTCCAGGCCCTCCGGCCGGCCCGGCCCGCCGGTGACCAGGGTCGCGCCCTCCTGCAGGCCCTTGCCGATCAGGCCCTGCACCTTGTCCCACTGCGCTTGCGAGACCACCGGGCCCATCCGTGCGTTGCCGGTCGGATCGCCGGGCGTCCAGCTTTCGGCCACTTCCTTGGCGATGGCGCAGACCTCGTCCATCAGCCGGTTGGGCGCCAGCATGCGGGTGGGGGCGCGGCACGACTGGCCGGAGTTCTGCATCACGCCGTTGACGCTGCCGGTGATGGCCGGGACGAGGTCGGCGTCCTCAAGCACGATGTTCGGCGACTTGCCGCCGAGCTCCTGGTGCACCCGCTTCACTGTGGCGGCGGCCGCCCTGGCCACCTCGATGCCCGCCCGCGTGGAGCCGGTGATCGAGACCATGTCGACGTCGGGATGGGCCGCAATGGCCGCCCCCACCACGGGGCCTTCGCCCTGCACCAGGTTGAAGACCCCGGCCGGGACGCCGGCCTCGTGAAGGATCTCGGCGAAGATCTGGCCGGAGAAGGGGGCGATCTCTGACGGCTTCAGCACGATGGTGCAGCCTGTGGCGAGCGCCGGGGCGACCTTGGCGCAGATCTGGTGGATCGGCCAATTCCACGGGGTGATGAAGCCGCAGACGCCGATCGGCTCCTTCAGGATGCGGTTCTTGCCGCGATCTTCCTCGAACTCATAGGTCTGAAGCACGCCGATGGCGGTCTTGAAGTGGTTGATGCCGATGGGCGCCTGGGTGCCTTGGGCCAGCCAGGCCGGCGCGCCCATTTCCTCGGTGATGGCCTCGGCCATGTCTCCCACGCGCCCGCTGAACGCTTCGACGATCCGGTGCAGCAGAGCGAGCCGCTCTTCGCGGGAGCTTCTGGACCAGGTCCTGAAGGCGTTGCGCGCTGCGGCGACAGCCCGGTCCACATCGGCGGCCGAGCCGGCGCTGATGCGGCCGCACACCGCCTCGGTGGCCGGATTGACGACGTCCAGCGTCCTGACGGCGACGGGATCGACCCAGCGGCCGTCGATGTAGAATTGCAGGTGCTCGCGCATGGGGCTCCTCCCGGGACCGGAGCGTCATAGAGGCATTTGCGGCGGGAATGGAAGCGGCCGATCAGACCCGTTTGGCGCGCGGCGCGATCCAGGTCACCAGGTCCCAGGCGTTGCGGATGCCGAGCAGCAGCAGAGCCAGAAGCACAAAGCCGATGACGCAGGGCGCCGAGGCGGGCGCCGCCCACACGCTGATCGCCCCGGCTTCCAGCGCGAGATAGGTGACCGCCATCAGCACGCCGTAAAACCAGAAGTCGGTCCAGTGCGGTGCGTCCGCTCCGCGGCTCATCCGGCGGATCTGGCCGGCCACGCTCACCGAATAGATCAGGCCCAGGGCCGAGACGGCCGCGATCGAGCCGCCGACGCCGATGGCAGTAAGGCTGGGCGCCAGAGCCACCGCGCTCACCACCAGCGACACCGCCAGGTGGAAGACCGTCGGGGTAAGGTAGACGCGCGCGCCACGCTGGCTCTGCTCGCCGTCCAGGCCCGCGGTCAGGGTGGCGACGATGAACAGGAGGCCGATCAGCGCGGCCGCGGCCGAGCCGATCAGCAGATAGAAGCTGTCCCAATGCTCGAACATCGGTCCTATCGGGTGGCCCTAGGTCAGGCGAGTTGCTTCTTCAGCTCCATGTTCTCGCGGAATAGCTCCATCAGCTGCTTGAACGGCCCGCCGACGTAGGCGCTCAGCACCGGCATGGTCGCGGGGTCGACCTTCGCCTCGCCGGCGAAGTGGCCGATGATGGCGTCGGAATCGTTGATGTAGCGGCCCGGGGCGACCTGGGCGGCGGGGAAGCTCACCTTCTCGAGATGGGGCCCGACCTCGGCCTTGATCGCCTGCTCCTGGTCCGTTCCCGGGCTGAACTCGCGCACCTCGACGTCTCCGAGCAACCCGGCCTCAAGCAGGAACAGCCTGACCTTCAGGCAGAACGGGCATTTTTCCTTGAGGTAAAGCACGGGACGAAAGGTCGCTGTCATGGGTGGCTCCTGTCGGCCGCTCGCGGGCGCGCGAGCGCGGTTGGCCGCAGCCTATCAGAAGTGACCAAGCCACCTGAAGCGCCGCGCCGCGCTCGTGAACCGGGGCCCGACCTGCGGCGTTGGACCTGAGCATCCGGAGCCGTCGATCCCCCATGCGTCTGGTCAGAGCCTTGGGCGCGCTCGCGGCCGCCTCCGCCCTTGGCGGGCTGACCGGCTGCGCGGCCGGCCGGCCGCTTGCGCCCCCGCAAGCCCAGGCTTTCGCCGCCGACCAGATCGTGCTCGGCGCCGGGCTGGCCCGGCTCGGGGACTGCCAGGCCTGCCACACCTCCGACGGTGGAGCGGCCTTTGCCGGGGGTCGCGCGATCGGCACGCCCTTCGGGACGATCTACGCCACCAACATCACGCCCGACCTGCAGACCGGCATCGGCCGCTACTCGCGGGCCGCCTTCGTGCGCGCCATGCGCCGCGGGGTGCGGCGCGACGGGGCGCAGCTCTATCCCGCGTTCCCCTATGACCACTTCACCTATGCGTCCGACGGCGATCTCGGCGCCCTCTATGCCTTCATGATGACCCGGCGACCGGTCCCCGCCGTGACCCCTCCGAACCGCCTGATCCCGCCCGCGGGCTTCCGTCCGGTGATGGGCCTTTGGAAGGCGCTGTTCTTCCGTCCCGCGCGCTTCACTCCGTCGCCGGCGCGCGGCGAGCCGTGGAACCGCGGCGCCTACCTGGTGCAGAGCCTCGGCCACTGCGGCGCCTGCCACACGCCGCACAACGCCCTGGGGGCGGAGCGACGAGGACAGGCGCTGGACGGAGGTTGGGCGGAGGGTTGGTACGCGCCGCCGCTGAACGCCATGAGCCCCGCCTCGACGCCCTGGACCGCCGATCGGCTCTACGTCTACCTGCGCACCGGACTGGACGCCGGGCACGCCGCCGCGGCAGGCCCGATGGGGGCCGTGGTCCATGAGCTCGCCAGGGCCCCGGAGTCGGACGTGCGGGCGCTTTCGGTCTATCTCGCCGCCCAGATGCAATCGGCGCCCGGATCACGCCTGGTCGACCACGCCGAACGAGCCGCCCGCGAGCATCCCGCGGGCGCCACGCTGTTTGCGGGGGCCTGCGCCGTCTGCCACGAGCCGGGCGGCGGCATGATGCTCGAGGGCCGGCCGCCGCTTCAGCTGGGCACGCCGCTGCACGAGGCCGATCCGCGCGACACCCTGCAGATCATTCGTCAGGGCCTGAAGCCGCCGGCCGGACCCTCGGGGCCCTACATGCCCGCCTTCTCCGACAGCTTCACCGATGCGCAGCTGGCCGAACTCGCCGCCTATCTTCGCACCCGCTACGCCGACGAGCCGCCGTGGCCTAATCTGGCCGCCGCCGCGGGCAAGGCGCGCCGGGAGGGGGCTTCGTGAGGCTGACTCTGAACGTCAACGGCCGTGCGCACGCCGTGGAGGCCGAGCCGGCGACGCCGCTGTTGTACGTCCTGCGCGACGACCTTCAGCTGAACGGCGCCAAGTTCGGCTGCGGGCTCGGCCAATGCGGCGCCTGCACCGTGCAGGTCGACGGCAAGGCGGTGTTCTCCTGCCTGCTGCCGGTCGCCGCCGCGCAGGGCCGCCAGGTGCGCACGGTTGAGGGGCTGGGCCCCGCCGGCGCGATGAGCCCGTTGCAGAAGGCGTTCGAAACGGAGCAGGCCGCGCAATGCGGCTATTGCATCGCCGGCATGATCATGCGCGCCCAGGCCCTGCTGGACCGGACGCCGCATCCGTCGGACCAGGAGATCCGGTCCTGGATGCAGCCCAACCTCTGCCGTTGCGGCACGCACATGCGTATCCTGCGCGCTATCCGGCGCGCCGCGGGCCTGCCGACCGACGCACGGGGGGCCGCGCCTTGACGGCGTTGGACCCGCTCCAGCCTTCGCGTCGAAGCGTCTTGGGCGCGGGCGCCCTGGTGGTCGCCTTCTCCCTGGCCGGCCGGGGTCTCGGCCAGCCGGCCGGACCGCCCCCGCCGCTTGCGCCCAACCTGCCCGGAAGCCTGAAAGCCACACCGTGGCTCGACGCCTGGATCCGTATCGACGCGCGGGGTGCGATCACCGTCTTCACAGGCAAGGCCGAGCTCGGACAGGGCATCAAGACCGCCCTGGTCCAGCTCGCCGCCGAGGAGCTGGACGTCGACCCCGCCAGCATCCGCCTGATCACTGCCGACACCGGCCAGACGCCGAATGAGGGGATCACCGCCGGCAGCCACTCCATGCAGGACAGCGGGACCGCCATCGTGAACGCCGCCGCCAATGTCCGCGGACTCCTCCTGCAAGCCGCGGCGCAGAGATTCGGCGCCCCTGCCGAGAGCCTCGCCACGACGGGGAATGGCGCTGTCCGCAGCGCGGATGGGCGCGTGGCCGGCTATGGCGAGATCGCCTCGGCCCTGGCGCTGCACGTCCAGGCCCGGCCGGACGCGCCGCGGCGAGCGGGTCCCCATCGCGCGGTCGGCAAGGACTGGCCGCGGCTGGACATCCCCGCCAAGCTCAACGGCGGACCGGCCTACGTCCACGACCTGCGCCTGCCGGGCATGCTGCACGCGCGGGTGGTGCGCGGCCCGAGCTTCGGGACGGCTCTGAACGCCCAGGACGCCGCCGCGGTGCTGGCGATTCCGGGCGTGGTCCAGCTGGTCCGCAATGGACGCTTCACCGCCATACTGGCGCACCGGGAGTGGACCGCCGTGCAGGCGCTGCAACGGCTGCAGCAGGCCGGCTGGCGGCGAACGGCGGCGAGCTTGCCGGCCGACCCATGGACGGCGCTAGAGCAAAGTCCGTTCGAGGACCAGATCATCCACCAGGTCTCCCGGCCGGGGCCGGCGGCGGTCACGACGTTGCAGGCGCGCTATGCCAGGCCCTGGCTGATGCACGGGGCCATCGGGCCCTCCTGCGCAGTGGCGCTTTGGGAAGGCGGCGCCATGACGGTCTGGACCCATAGCCAGGGCGTCTTTCCGCTCCGCAAGGCGCTGGCGGAGCTGCTGCGCCTGCCGCCGGAGGCCGTGCGCTGCATCCATGCCGAAGGCTCGGGCTGCTATGGCCACAACGGCGCCGACGACGTGGCGGCGGACGCCGCCCTGGCCGCGCTTGCGGCGCCCGGCCGGCCGGTCCGGCTGCAGTGGATGCGAGAGCAGGAACACGGCTGGGAACCGTTGGGCTGCGCCATGTCCGTGCAGGCCGAGGCCGGGCTGGACGCCGAGGGCCGCATCGCCAGCTGGGACTACCGGGTGACCAGCAACACCCACAATGGGCGACCCGCCACGGCCGGCGGCCTGCTCGCCGGGGCGGAGGTCGAGCCGCCGTTCCCGCCGCAGGTTCCCAGGCCGATCCCCCAGCCCGAAGGGGGCGGGGACCGCAATGCCATCCCGATCTACGCCATCGCCAAGGCGCGCGTGGTCTCGCGCTTCGTGCCGGCTTCGAGCCTGCGCCCGTCCGCGCTGCGCTCGCTCGGGGCCCACATGAACGTGTTCGCCATCGAGAGCCTGATGGACGAGCTGGCCCAGGCCGCCGGGCGCGATCCCGTGGCCTTTCGCCTCGCCCACCTGCAGGATCCGCGCGCCCGCGACGTCGTGGCCCGCTGCGCCGACCGGTTCGGCTGGAGCGGTCGGGCCCGCGCCGACGGCCGCCGCGGCTGCGGCTTCGCCTTCGCGCGCTACAAGAACCTGGCCGCCTATTGCGCGGTGGCGATCGAAATCGAGGTGGAGCACGAAACGGGGGCCGTCGCCGTGCGGCGGGCGGTGGCTTCGGTGGACGCGGGCGAGGCGGTCAACCCCGGCGGCGTCCGCAACCAGATCGAGGGCGCCGTGATCCAGGCCTTGAGCTGGACGGGACTCGAGCAGGTGGGCTTCGACCAGGCCCACCAGACCAGCTTCGACTGGAGCGCCTATCCGATCGCGCGTTTCGCCGACATCCCGGGGTCGGTCCTGGTGGACGTGATCGACCGGCCCGGCGAGCCGTTCCTGGGGGCCGGGGAGGCGGGCCAGGGTCCCGCCGCGGCGGCCCTGGCCAACGCCGTCGCCGACGCGACCGGCAAGAGGCTGCGCCAGATGCCTCTGAGCGCCGACTCGATCAAGGCCGCGATCGGCGTCTGACCGCGCCAGGCCCGGCGGGTCAGACCAGGCCGGTTCCCCTGAAGCTGACCACGCCCTCGCGGCCGACCACCAGATGGTCGTGGATGGCGATCCTGAGCGGGCGGCACGCCGCCTCGACCTGCCGCGTCATCTCGATGTCGGCCTGGGAGGGGGTCGGATCGCCGGAGGGGTGGTTGTGCACCAGGATCACGGCGCAGGCTGAGAGCTCCAGCGCCCGCCGGGCGATCTCGCGCGGATAGACCGGCGCGTGGTCGACGGTCCCCTCGTTCATCACCTCGTCGGCGATCAACTGGTTCTTCTTGTCGAGGAACAGGGCGCGGAACTGCTCGCGCGGCTCGTGCGCCAGCGCCAGCTTCACATAGGCGAGAAGCGCGCTCCACGAGCTGATGACCGTGCGTTTGTGCAGCGGCGCCAGGCTGATGCGCTGGGCAAGCTCATGCACCAGCTTAAGGTCGAGCGCGGCCGCCGCGCCGACGCCGGGCACCCGCCGCAGGTCTTCCACCGAGGCCGACAGCACCCCCGCCAGGCTGCCGAAGCGGGCCAGCAGCCGCTTGGCCAGCGGCTTGATGTCGCCCCGAGGAAAGGTCCGGAACAGGTAGAACTCCAGCGCCTCGTAGTCGTGCAAAGCGGTGAAGCCGGCGGTCTCGACCCGCTCGCGCAGCCGGTCGCGGTGGCCGAGATGGTGGAGGCGCTCGATCCGGCGGGGGCGGAGCGCCAGCTCGCCGCTCCACGCCTCGTTCACGCCCTGGACGTCGGTCATCGGTTGCGCCCCGAGTCTGCCGGCGCAATGTTCCCTATTCGTTCGCGAATGGCAAGGGCGGTCAGGCGCCCGCCAGGATCGGCGGCTTGTCCAGTCCCTGGGGCGAAGAGGTGAAGATCTCGACGCCGGTCTCGGTCACGGCGACGGAATGCTCGAACTGGGCCGACAGCGACTTGTCGCGGGTCACCGCGGTCCAGCCGTCGGACAGCAGCTTCACCGGATACTTTCCGAGGTTCACCATCGGCTCGATGGTGAAGAACATGCCCGGCCGCAACACCGCGCCCGAGCCCCGCTGGCCATAATGCAGCACGTTCGGATTGTCGTGGAACACCTGGCCCAGGCCATGGCCGCAGAAGTCGCGCACCACCGAGCAGCGCTCGGCCTCGACATAGCTCTGGATGGCGTAGCCGATGTCGCCGAAGCTGGCGCCGGGCTTCACCTGGGCGATGCCGCGCTGGAGCGCTTCGTAGGTGACGTCGACGAGCCGGCGCGCGCGCGGGGAGACCTCGCCCACGCCATACATCCGGCTGGTGTCGCCGTGCCAGCCGTCGACCACGACGGTGACGTCGATGTTGATGATGTCGCCTTCGCGCAGCGCCCGCGGCCCGGGAATGCCGTGGCAGACCACGTGGTTGGGCGAGATGCAGACGGTCTTGGCGTAGCCGCGGTAGAACAGGCAGGCAGGCAGGGCGCCGTGGTCGAGCACGAACTCGCGCGCCAGGGTGTCGAGGTCCTCGGTGAGGACGCCGGGCTTCACCTCGGGAACCAACAGGTCCAGGCATTCGGCCGCGAGCCGGCCGGCCCGCCGCATGCCGTCAAAGCCTTCTGCGTCGTGCACCTTGATGGTCGAGGTGCGGACCGGAACGCCGAGGACGTCGGGCTGGCCCATGAAAACAGCTCCTAGGACTGGGCGTGATCGCCACGCCATGGCAGCCGGCGCGCGAGCCGGATGCCCTCAGGGTCAATGTCGCAACCATAGACGAGGATTTCAACGCCCCGCCCTGCCGCGTCGCGCAATCCGGCGGCATAGCCGGGGTCGATGTCGGCTGCGGTGTCGAAATGCTCGCAGTCGGTCCGCTGCACCACGAACAGCATCACCGCCCGCGCGCCCGCCTCGACCTCGCGGGAGAGCTCGCGAAGGTGTTTGAGCGAGCGCGCCGCGACGCAGTCCGGGAACTCGGCGAGCGCGCCGTCCCGCCGGAAGTGGACGTTCTTCACCTCGAGGAAGCACGGCCGCCGCCCCGGATCGGTGAGCAGGAAGTCGACGCGGCTGGCCTCGCCATATCGCACCTCGCGCCGCATCCCGGCATAGCCCGCCAGCTCAGGGATCACCCCGTCCGCCAACGCCTCGGCCGCCAGCCGGTTCGGATGCAGCGTGTTGACGCCCACGAGCCCGCCGTCCGCCTCCACCAGCTCCAGGGTGTGCGCGAGCTTGCGGCCGGGCGCATCGGCCGGCGAGATCCAGACCGGCAGGCCGGGCGTGTTCAGGCCGAGCATGGCGCCGGGGTTGGGGCAGTGGGCCGTCACGGCCTCGCCCTGGTCGAGCTCGACATCGGCGAAGAACCGCTTGTAGCGCTGGACGAGGCGGCCGCGCCGGAGCGGACGAGGAAAGCGCACGGGGCCGGCTAGGGGCTCGGGGGGCCCGCGGTCCCCGTCGCCGTCACGGTCAAAGGCGGCGTCTGCGGATAGAACGGCGCCTGCCAGCCGCCCCCGAGATCCTGCACCAGCGCCACCGCCGTGGTCTGGCGCTGGCCGGCCGCCTGCACCAGGGTGCGCCGGGCGCTGAGGGCCTGCACCTGGGCGGTCACCACGTTGGTGTAGGCGACCTGGCCGGCGGTGTACTGGTTCAGGACCATCACGGCCGCCTGTTCGGACGCCTCGGCGGCCTGGCGGCGCAGCTCATACTCTGCGGCGAGTGCGGACACGCCGGAAAGCTGGTCCTCCACGCTCTGGAAGGCGGCCAGCGCCGTCTGGCGGTACTGGGCGACCGCCTGGTCGTAGGCGGCGCGCGCCGCGCTGACCCGGGCCCCGCGCAACCCGCCGTCGAACACCGTCTCGGTGGCCGAGGCCCCGATCGACCACAGGCTGCTGGCGGCGCTGAACAGGCCGCCGAGCGAGCTGGCCGAGAAGCCGTAGGAGCCGGTCAGGCTCAGGTCCGGGAAGTAGGCGGCGATCTCCACCCCGATGTCGGCGCTGGCGGCGGCCGCGCGCCGCTCGGCCGCGGCGATGTCGGGGCGGCGCTGAAGCAGGAGCGAGGGCACGCTTTGCGGGACCTGGGGCACGGTCGGGGTCCAGTTGGGGTCCGCCGCAATGCTGAAGGTCTCCGGGGCTTCGCCGGTGAGCACGGCGATGGCGTGCTCGAACACGGCGCGGCCGCGCTGCAGGTCCCGCAGGTCTGCTTGGTTGGAGGCGAGCTGGCTCTGCGCCTGTAGCAGGTCGCTGTGCGGGGCGATGCCGGCGTTGAAGCGGTTCTGGGTGATGGTCACCGCGCGCTGGTAGTCGGCCGACACCTGGGTCAGCAGCTGGATCTCGCTGTCGGCCTCGCGCAAGTCGAAATAGTCGGTGGCCAGCGAGCCCTGGGCCGACAGGGTGGCGTTGGCGAGGTCGGCCTGGCTGGCCTGGGCCGTGCCGCGGGCGTTCTCGATGGAGCGCCGGATCCGGCCCCAGACGTCCGGCGTCCAGCTCGCCGAGCCCGTGAGCCGGAAGGTGTTGCCCGAGCGGCTCCCGATCACCGTCCCGGTCCCCGTAGTGGTTCCGCCCGTGCCGGTCCCCGCGCCCGTGCCCGTGCCGGTCCCGCCCGGTGTGGTGGTGATGATCGTCCCGGCGCCGCCCGAGCCGCCGCCGGAGCGGGTGACGCCACCGTCCACGCTCAGGGTGGGGAACAGGGCCGCCCGCTGCTCGCGCACGAGCGCCTCGGACTGGCGGTAGGCGGCCTCGGCCGCGACCACGTTCTGGTTGGAGATGGCGACGCGCGCTTCCAGCGCGCTGAGCGCGGGGTCGTTGAACATGGACCACCAGTCGCCGCGCAGGGCGAGGTCTCCGGGCTGGGCGGGGGTCCATCCCTGCTCCTTGTAGGCGGGCGCGGTCTGCACCGGCGGGCGCGCGTAGTTGGGTCCCACCAGGCAGCCCGCAAGGGCGCTGGAGGCGAGCAGGAGGGGGAC
>FTHL01000349.1_pt1 | contig 14911 bp, 14 predicted proteins | sample 1640951 | NCBI WGS metagenome assembly FTHL01 (sample SAMEA3914788, study PRJEB12502) | metagenome | biome: forest; material: soil | place: Canada | collected 2011-07-03 | depth 0.1 m
CCTGCCCGGGAGGCGCGGGTCGCCGGCATCGCCCGGCTCGCGGACGGCCTGGCGGCCACACACTTCGTCCCTTACCTCGGCGGCTACCGGAAGGCGCCGGTGGCCTCCGTTCCGGCGGAGCTTCTGGTCTACCGGGTGGAGAACGGCCGGCTGATCGCCGAGCTGCGCGAGCACGTGCGCCGCACCGGCCAGGACCTCAAGCGGCTGCAGGCGCACCAGGAGAGCGACGAGGTGCAGCAGCTCCTGCACGGCTTCCTGGTGTCCAAGGCGGCCGATCCCAAGGGCCCGATCCTGCAGGAGCTCGCCCGCCAAGCCCAGCAAACCGAGCCCCTGCTGATCACCGCCGACGGCGAGGTGGTCAACGGCAACCGCCGGCTGGCGGCCATGCGCGAGCTCTTCTGCCGGGACCCGGACCGCTACGCGGCCTTCCGCGACATCATGGTCGCCGTGCTGCCCGCGGACGCCAAGGCCTCGGACGTGGAGGCGGTGGAGGCGGCGCTGCAGCTGGCGCCCGAGACCAAGCTCGCCTACGGCTGGATCAACCGTCGGCTCAAGCTGAGGCGTCAGCTCGAGGAGCTCGGCCTGTCGCGCGAGGTGATCTGCGAGGCGTACCGCTTCGAGTCTCCGGCCGACATCGACAAGGAGCTGGGCGAGCTCGACCTGGCCGAGGAATACCTCGATCACTACGCCCGGGACCCCGGCGCCTATTCCCTGATTGCCGACGCCGAGCTGTTGTTCGTGGGCCTCTCCGCCCGGCTGAAGGTGCTGCCGCCCGACCTCGCCGCCCTGTGGCGCCTGGCCGGCTTCTGCATGATCTTCGGGCGCGCGGCGGTCACGGGTCCGATGGACCGGCACTTCCCCTTCGCCGAGCCGGTCCCGCCGCACCTTCCAGTCTGGGCCCTGCGCCGGTTCGCCGAGGAGCTGGAGCTGGTCGCCACGGAGCCGGCCCTGGACGAGGCTGCGCCGATCGACGCCGGCGTCGGCCAGTCGCTGGCCGTGGTGCTCTCGGATTCCGGTCGAAGCGCCGGGCTCGCGCAGACCCTGTTCGAGCTGATGGAGCGGCTGCGGGCCGAGTTCCAGGAGCGGCAGAACCCCGCCCGGATGCTCAAGCTGCTGCAGAAGCTCAGGCACACCATGGACCGGCTGCAGCCCGAGCGCCTCGGCGATAACGAGCGGCGGCAGCTGCAGAGCCAGCTTGCGGCGATCCAGGCCCAGGCCGCGGTCCTGCTCGGCCGCACGGGCCCGATCGAGCCGGAGAACGCGCTGGGCCGGGTCGCGCGGCTATTGCGGCGGGGCTGAGAGAAAAGCGGGGAGTTAACCAGTCGGCTTAAAGGCTTCTCGACCATCCCTGGGCTATCCGGCGTGCGCACACCCCGGGGGCGGCGATGGCGGGCGGTTGTTCGGTTCTGGTGGTGGACGATGACGCGGTGGTGCACCTGATCGCGTCCCAGATCCTTACGCCCGTCGGATTCGCCGTAGCGCACGCCGAGGACGGCGTCGTCGCCCTGCACCGCCTGGGCGAGGCGCACTTCGACCTGGTCGTGCTCGACATGCTGATGCCGAACAAGGAGGGCATCGAGACCCTCTTGGAGATCCGCCGCCGCTGGCCCCGGATCCGCGTGGTCGCCATCTCGGGCGGCGGCCGCATCGATGCGGCGGAGCTGCTCGACTGGGCCCGGGTCGCCGGGGCCCACGCCACTCTGGCCAAGCCGCTCGAGCGGACGCGCCTGCTGCAGGCGGCGGCGGAGGCCCTGACCGCGGACCCGCTCGCGCGCGCCGGCTGATCGTCCGCCCGCGCTTGTGAGCGGCGCGCCAGCCGCTAACCTGACTCGGCGCTGATGCAGGGAGGCGGCATGACCGGAGCTATGTGGGTGGCCGCGGACCCCCGGTCGTGAGCCTCAGCCTCATCGAGTTCTTCGACAAGGGCGTCCAGATCGAGCCCGATCGGCCGTGCCTGGTGTTCGGCGATGAGAGGCGCAGCTATGCGGAGGTCCAGCGCGCCTCGTGCCGTATCGCCAACGCCCTGCTGCGCGACGGGTTCGGAGTCGCAACCCACGTGGCAGTGCTCAGCCCCAACGCCGTCGCGGCGTTCGAATGCGTCCTGGGCGTGGTGCGCGCCGGCTGCACCTGGGTCCCGGTCAACGCCCGCAACAGCCTGGACGAGACGCTCTATGTGCTCGACCACACCGACACCACGGTGTTGTTCTACGCCGAGGCCTTCGCTGAGCTGGCGGCCGAGGCCCGCCGGCGATTGCCCGGCATAAGCCAAGCCATCTGCATCGACGGGCCGGCGGGGCTGGGCGGCTGGCTCAGGGACGCGCCGGACGAACGGCCCGAGCTGTTCATTCCGCCGGACGCCATCGCCACCCTGGCCTGTTCCGGAGGCACCACCGGCCGGCCCAAGGGCGTGCTCGCCACTCACCGGACCTGGGCCTTCCGTATCGCCGAGACGGTGCTGCGCACGGCGACCGAGCGGCCGGTGCACCTGGTCGCCGCGCCCATGACCCATGCCGCCGGCGCCGCCGCCCTGGAGATGATGGTGATGGGGGCGACCCACGTCGTTCTGCCGAGCTTCGATCCCGCCGCCATAGTGGACGCCATCGGCCGCCACGGCGTGACCCACCTGTTCCTGCCGCCGACGGCCATCTACCGCCTGCTGGCGTGGCCGGGCGTGCGCGAGGGCGACTACCGCTCGCTGCGCTACTTCACCTACGCCGCCGCGCCGATGGCCCCCGCCCGGGTGAAGGAGGCCATCGAGGTGTTCGGTCCGGTGATGGGCCAGGGCTATGGCGGCACCGAGATGGGGACCAGCGTCTGCTGGCTTTCGCCGGACGACCATGCCGCGATCCTGGCCTCGCAGGATGATCGGCGCCTGCTGAGCTGCGGAAGGCCCACGCCGATGGTGCGCGTCGAGATCATGGACGACGCCGGCCATGTGCTCCCCGCAGGCCAGGCGGGCGAGATCGTGGTGCGCAGCCACTCCCTCGCGGCCGGCTACTACAAGAACCCGGAGGAGACCGCGGCCGCCTTCGCCGGCGGCTGGTTCCACACCGGCGACATCGGCTCCAAGGACCAGGAGGGCTTCGTGCTCATCTCGGACCGCAAGAAGGACATGATCATCTCCGGCGGGCTCAACATCTATCCGTCCGAGGTCGAGAAGGTGATCCTGGCCCATCCGGCGGTGCAGGATTGCGCCGTCATCGGGGCGCCCCACGACCTCTGGGGCGAGGCGGTGAAGGCCGTAGTGGAGCTGAAGCCGGGCGTCGCCGCCGCCGAGGTCGATCTGGACAGCCTCTGCCGCGCCGGGCTCGCCGGCTACAAGGTGCCCAAATCCTATGAGTTCTGGCCGGAGCTGCCGCGCAGCCCCGTCGGCAAGGTGCTGAAGCGGGTGGTGCGCGAGCGCTTCTGGCCAGAGGGCGCGCGGCGGATCTGATGCGCGCGGTCCTCGCGACCAGCCTGGGCGGCCCCGATTCCCTGGAGCTGGCCGAGGTCCCCGATCCCAGGCCGGCCCCCGGCGAGGTCGTCGCCCGCGTGCTGGCGGCGGGCGTGAACCATGCCGATCTCCTGATGACGCGCGGCCTGTACCAGGTCAGGCCGGAGCTTCCCTTCACGCCGGGCCTGGAGTTTGCCGGCGTCGTCATTGCGGTGGGCGAGGGCGTGAGCGGCCTGAACCCCGGCGACCGCGTGATCGGGGCGCCGCCGCACGGCTGCTTCGCGGAGCTGGTGTGCGCGCGGGCCTCAAGGGTGTTTTCCTGGCCCCAGGCCATGCCGCTGGAGCTGGCGGCGGGCCTGCTGATCGGCCATGGCACGGCCGCCTTCGCCCTCGGCCGCGCCGACCTTCAGGCGGGGGAGACCCTTCTGGTCACCGGCGCCGGGGGCGGGGTGAGCCTGGCGGCGATCGAGATCGGCGTCCGAAAGGGCGCCCGCGTCATCGCCGCGGCCAGCTCGGCCGCCAAGCTGGCCTTGGCCACTGCGCACGGGGCGGCGTGGACCGTGAACCTCGGCGAGCGGCCGTTGCGGGAGGCGGTGCGCGAGATCACGTCGGGGCGCGGCGCGGACGTGGTGCTCGAGACCGTCGGCGGCGAGGTCTTTGACGCGGCGCTGCGGGCCACCGCGCGGTGGGCGAGGGTGCTTGCGGTCGGCTTCGCCAGCGGCGGCCTGCCGCGGATCCCGGCGGAATACCTGCTGATCAAGAACCTCACCGTCTCCGGCGTCGGCTTCGGCGCCATGCTGGAAGAGACCCCGTCCAGGGTGCAGGCGGTGATCGACGAGCTGGCGGCGCTGCACGCGCGCCAGCCGTTCGCGGCTTGCGCCGGCGGACGCTTCAGCCTGGCGGAGGCCCCGGACGCCTTGCGGAGGCTGGCGGACCGCACGGCGGCCGGAAAGCTGCTGGTGGTCCCGGGCTAGCGGCCCGCGGCCTCGTCCTCGAGGAGCTGGGCGGCCAGCGCCAGGGCCTCGCGGCTGCGTGGGCGGGCCAACCGCGCCGGGGCCCCGGCATAGATCGACCAGGGCTTGCAGGTCCCCCGAACCAGCGCCAGCGCGCCCACGGCCACGCCCTCGGGAAGGGTCGCGCCCGGCAGCAGCACCGAATTGGCTCCGACGATGCTGTGCGGCCCGATCAACACTTTGCGCGCCTGGGTCGTCTTGAAGCGGGCCGGCGCCGTCGGGTTGGTCAGGGACCGGCCGGAATAGTCGTCGCTGGTGCTGAACACCTTCACCCCGTGCGACAGGCCCGAGAAGTCGCCCATCTGGATGCCGGCGCCCCCGGCGAGGAAGCAGAGGGTGGAGATGTGCACATGGCTGCCGATCTCGATCTCGCCGGTGGCCAGGAGCGTGGTGAAGCCGTCGATCCGCACGTGGTCGCCGAGCGAGAGGTTCTCGGGGCAGACGATGTTGGCCTGGCGATGGATCATGATGTCCCGGCCGACCCGTTTCAGGCCCAGGCCGGCGACCTCCTCGGCGGTCATGTACTGGGTCATCCGCGACGTCCTCTCGTCACCACAGCCCCATGCCCCGGCCGGCCTCGTCGAAGATGCCGATCAGCTCGTCGATCTCGGCGGGGCTCGCATCGGCATAGACGGGCAGGCACAGCATGCGGTCGGCCAGGTCGTCCGCGACCGGGGTGTCGGCCGCGTAGCCGCTCCGGTGGAAGCCTTGGCTGAGCGAGGGGTGGTAGTAGCGCCGAAGCTGGGCCCCGAGCGCCAGCGACCCTGCCGCGAAGGCCTCGACGTCGCAGCCCCTGGGCATCAGCACCGGGTAGGTGGAGCAGGGCGCCGCCAGCATGTCGGGCGCGATGCCCACGCCCGGCCGGCCGGCCAGGTGCTCGGCGTAGCGTCGGGCCATGGCGCGCCGGCGCTCCAGGAGCTGCGGATGGATCTCGAGCACCGCCAGCCCGACGGCGGCCTGGAACTCGCTCATCTTGCCGTTCAGGCCATAGCCGAAGCTGCGGTCGGCCCACAGGCCGAAGTTGAGGGCGCGCTCCAGCTCCGGACGCAGCCCGGCAGGCGCGAACAGGGCCCCGCCTTCGCCGATGCCCAGCGCCTTGGTGGCGTGCAGCGAGAACACCTCCACGTAGCGGTCGGGATAGCGGCCGGCGCGGCGATCCCCGCCCAGGGCGGCGGCGGCGTCGATGACCAGAGGCGCATCCAGCTCCGCGCCGAGGTCGCACATCTCGTCCAGCGCCCGGACGAAGCCGAAGGCCCGCACCGGCATCAGGGCGCCAGGACGGCGTCCGCCCAGGGCCGCGTGCACGGCGTCGGCGGACAGCTCCCAGGAGGCGGGGTCGACGTCGCAGATCACCGGGTCGAGCCGCGCGGCGAGGATGGCGTGCAGCGAGGCTGGGAAGGTGAAGGCCGGGACCGCCACCGGCCCCTGCGCGTCCAGGGCGAGCAGGGCGGCGGTCAGCCCCAGCGTGGCGCTGCAGCAGAGCACGCAGGTCTCGCCAGGCCGGCCGAATGCGTCCAGCAGCGCGTCGCCGAACGCCTGTTCGGCGGGCCCGAAGTTGGTGAAGTAGCGGCGCCGGTAGGCTTCCTGGAGATGGCCGGACCAGCTCGCGACGGGCGGGATGAGCGGGCGGATGAGCGGGTACTTCAACCGACGGTGTCTCCAAGGGGCGCGCCCTGTTCTAACGGCTCGACAGGCCGCGGGACAGCTTGCCCGAGGACGCTTGACAGCCAGTGGCGGCGCTACGTCTTATCGGGACAAGGGAGGACGGCGGTGACCGACAGGCGCAGCTTCATCAGCGGCTCGGCCGCGCTCGCGGCCGCGGCCGCGGCGGCTCCCGGACTGGCCTCAGCGGGACGCCCATCCGGGCGGCTGTACAAGGCGGTGATCGACACCCGATTTGCCGAGAGCCTCGGCTTCGCCCGCGAGGCGGCCAGGGCGGGCCTGCCGTTGGCCCGCATCCGCGGCGACGTCACCGACCTCTGGTTCCATGACCTTGGCCCGCGCTGGAAGGCCGGCCAGGCGGCGGTCGCGGGGCTGACCGGCGCGGACGCCCTGTTCTGCCTGGAGCGCCTGGCGTGGGACGCGAACATGCGCGTCGTGTTCCGGGCCGAGCACCGGGCCGTCGCGGCCGGCGTCGAGCATCGGCTGACCGCCCCCGATGGCGCCCTGGCGGATTTGGGACCCTTGCGCCGCTCCGGGCGGGCCTGGCCCGCTCAAGCCGCCCGGCTGGCCCTGGCGTGTCCCTTCCTGCCCGCCCGTGGCGCTGCGACGGCGTCGTCCGCCTGCGCCGCGCCTCAAGGGCCGGCGCGACTGGTGTCGTGGGTGATCGCGCCGGTGCGGCGCGTCTGACCCGCGCCCGGAGGACCTGCGCATGACGACGCCGCCAGGGGTCAGCCCGGCCGTATTCGACCAGGCGCTGCGCCGCTTCGGCGAGGTCGTGGGCAAGGACTGGCTGTTCACCGCCCCCGAGGACGTCGACCTCTACAAGGACGCCTACAGCCCCTGGTTCGGCGAGGAGCGCGAGCGGGTCGCCTCCGCCGCCGTGGCGCCCGACAGCGTCGAGCAGGTGCAGGCGGTCATGCGCATCGCCAACGAGCTGGCGATCCCGGTCTATCCGATCTCGACCGGAAAGAACCTGACCTATGGCGGCTCCGCCCCGGTGCTGTCGGAAAGTGTGGTGCTCGACCTGAAGCGGATGAACCGGATCCTGGAGGTCAGCGAGAAGAACGCCTTCGCCCTGGTGGAGCCTGGGGTCAGCTACTTCGATCTCTACCGCCACATCCGCGAGCACAAGCTGAAGCTGTGGATCGATTGCCCCGATCCCGGCTGGGGCAGCCCGCTCGGCAACGCCCTGGACCACGGCGCCGGGCGCACGGCCCTGCCGTACCGCGACCACTTCGAGGCGCACTGCGGAATGGAGGTGGTGCTGGCCGACGGCGACCTCGTGCGGACCGGGATGGGGGCCTTGCCGGGCTCCAAGACCTGGCAGCAGTTCCGCAACGGCATGGGCCCGATCGTCGACGGCCTGTTCGCCCAGTCCAACTTCGGCGTGGTGACCAAGATGGGGTTCTGGCTGATGCCCGAGCCCGAGGCCGCCCTGACGGTCACCGTCGCGGCCCCCCGGCACGACGACGTCGCGCGCTTCACCGAGATTCTGGCCACCCTCTACTACGCCGGCATCGTGCCCTCGCAGATGGGGATCATCAGTCCCGTCCTGATGTCGCAGGATCCCGAGCTGACCGCCTTGCGGCTGAAGCCGGGAGGGGCCAGCGCGGCCGAGCTCGACCGGTGGGCGCAGGCCCACAAGATGATGTTCTGGACCTCCCAGTTCACCTTCTACGGCCCCGACAAGGTCAACCGCGCGCAATGGGAGCACGTGCGCGAGCGGTTCTCGGCCATCGACGGGATCAGCTTCTCGGAGGACGGCGGCTTCCGCTTCCCGCTCAGCGACGACCAGATCGGCAAGCTGACCGACCGGGCGGTGTTCGGCATCCCCAGCCTGATCCTGTTCACCTCGCGCCAGAAGCCGGGCGACAAGCCGCTGGAAGGCCACATGGACTTCTCGCCGGTCGTGCCGATCGACGGCGAGACCATCCTGGAAGCGCTGGAGGTATTCAACCGCATCTTCGCCGAAGCGGGCGTGGTCCCCCTGGGCGGCGTCCCGCAGTTCTACCACACCCGGGCGATGACCATCATCTACGCGGTGCCGACCGGGCGGGACCCGGAGACCAACCGTCGCTCGCGCGAGACCTTCTCCAAGCTGATCGACGCGGCGGCCCAGCGCGGCTGGGGCGAGTACCGGGTGCACCCGGCGATGATGGAGCAGGCGGTCGGCGTCTACAGCTTCAACGACCACGCCCTGCGGCGGCTGCACGAGACCCTCAAGGACGCTATCGACCCCAAGGGCATCATCTCGGCCGGCCGCTACGGAATCTGGCCGAAATCGCTGCGCCAGGGGAGGGGGCGGGCATGAGGCGGCTCGGGGTGCTGATCGCCCTGGCCCTGGCCGGCCCCGCCGCGGCCGAGCCGGCCGGGGGGGCCTGGACCCTGTTCTCCGCTCAGGATCCCTCGGCCGCCGGCCCCGCCCTGCGCGGGGCGGTGGTGTTCAAGAACCGCTGCGAGGCGTGCCATGGCGCTGGCAACGACCGTGCGGGCACCATCTCGCTCGGCTTCAAATACGGCTCCTCGCGGCCAGCCCTGCTGGAGGCGCGGACCGACCTCACGCCGCAGGTGGTGAAGTTCTATGTGCGCAAGGGCGTCGGCATGATGCCCTTCTTCCGCAAGACCGAGCTCAGCGACGCCGACCTCGACGCTGTCGCCGACTACCTGGGCAAGCGCCGCCCCTAGGCCGGGCGGCGCGAGCCTCAAGTCCAGGCCCGACGGATCCGGGCCAGATTGCATGAACGCCGTCCGCAGAGACGGCGAAGGGAGGGAACGATGACCTTGAGATGGCGCCTGCCGGCGGCGGCTTTCGCCATGGCGACAGCTGTTGCGGGCGGCGCCGCGGCCCAGGCCGCGGACGTGCCGATGGGCTGCGACCGGAGCTGTTACGAGCAGCTCATGGACCGCTATGTGGACGCGCTCGTGGCCCACGATCCGAGCCGCCTGCCGTTCGCGGACAATGTCAAATACACCGAGCTTGGCCAGCGGATGGACGTCGGCGACGGCTTCTGGCGCACCGCCAGCGGGCGTGGGCGCTACCGCCAGTACGTGGTCGATCCCGAGGGCGGACAGGTCGCGTTCGAGGGCGTCATGCAGGAAGGCCGCTCGCCGCTCCTGGTCTCGATCCGCTTGCGTGTGCAGCTTGGCAAGATCACCGAAGTCGAGACGGTGTTCTACCGCAAGGGCGCGGCGCCGGGCTGGAACGACCTCGGCATGGACCAGATGGAGAAGGACCCGGCCGTGCCGGCCGTCTACGCCGAGCCGGCGGGCCCTGGTCGGCTGACGCGCGAGGAGCTGCTGGCCACCGCGGCGGCCTATTTCGCCGGCGTCGAGCACAACGACGGCAAGGGCTACTATCCGTTCACCGACGACTGCAATCGGCGCGAGAACGGCGTTTCCACCACCAACGCCACGACGATGCCGGCCATCGCGCCCGGCTTCAATCCTATGGCCATGGGCTGCAAGGCGCAGTTCAAGCTGGGCTGGTTCTCGGTGGTCAGCGACGTGCACAACCGCCGCTTCCCGCTGCTCGACGTCGAACGGCAGGTGGTGCTGGGCTACGCGGTCTTCGACATGGATTCGCCGAACGCCTCGGTGACCGCGCAGGATGGGCGGGTGTTCCCGATGAACTTCGGCCGGCCCTCCAGCCTGTTGGTGGCCGAGCTGTTCAAGATCCGCGGCCCGGCTCCGGGGAACATCGCCGCGGTCGAGGCGGTGGTCGGCCCGGTTCCCTATCATCTCAACGCCGTCTGGACCGAAGGCGTCATTCGCAAATAGGGCCGACCGCCCGCAGGCAAAGGTCAGGGAGAGACGGCATGGGTCGGGTTCAGGACAAGGTGGCGCTGATCACCGGCGGCGCGGGCGGGCTCGGCGGCGCCACCGCGCGGCGGATGGCGGAGGAGGGGGCCAAGGTGGTCATCGCCGACCTCGGCGAGGAGGCCGGCCGTGCGCTCGCCAAGGAGCTCGGCGGAGAGTTCGTCCGCCTCGACGTCACCCGCGAGGACCAATGGGAGGCGGCGATCGCCGAGGTGGACGGCCGGCACGGCCGCATCGACATCCTGGTCAATGGTGCCGGCATCGAGGGCGATTTCGTCAATGGCTCCCCCGAGGTCACCAGCCTGGAGGAGTTCCGCAAGGTCCTGTCGGTGAACCTGGACGGCACCTTCCTGGGCTGCAAGCACGTGCTCGGCCCGATGAAGCGCGCCCGCAAGGGCTCGATCGTCAACATCTCCTCGATGGCGTCGTTCCTGGGCACGCCGGCGGCGACCTCCTACGGCGTCTCCAAGGCCGGGGTGCAGCAGCTGACCAAGACCATGGCGGTGTTCGGCAGCCGGGACGGCCTCAGGATCCGCTGCAACTCGGTGCACCCCGGCGTGATCCGCACGCGGATGCTCGACCACATCTACGAGCAGATCGGCCAGCTGGCGAACATCTCGGCCGCCGCGGCCGAGCAGCTGTCGCTGAAGCAGGTGCCGTTCGGGGAGGTCGGCGAGCCCGACGACGTCGCTTGGATGATCCTCTACCTCGCCTCCGACGAGGCCAAGTACGTGACCGGCTCGGAGTTCATGGTCGACGGCGGCTGGCACCTGGTCGACGCCAGGTAGGCTATTGGGCGGCGGCGGGCTCGCGCGGCCGGGTCAGCTCCTCGGTGTGGGCGCGGGTGGACGCCGGACCGGTGTTGACGCCCATGCCGCTGCCGTTGGCGGTCTCATGGCGCACGAACGGCTCGGGGTCGCCTTCCTTGAGCTTGAGGCCGAACAGGGTGTGCATGCCCGGATGCCGGCCGAGCCCGCCGTAGAGGTCGAAACCGCGATCGAGCCAGTCGCGCAACGGGTCGTCTTCGGTGAGCGGGGGGACCTTGGCCACCGAGCCGCACCAGAGGAACACCGACAGCGCCCGGAAGTCGGCGTAGTTGGGGGTGTCGCCGCCGATCCACTTGCTGTCGCGCAGCATCTGGCGGAACGGCTCCAGCGTCGGCGGCGTCTTGGCCAGCTCGGCCTTGCCCTCGACGGAGACCTCCTCGAGCTTGCGCCCGCCCAGCATGCGCTCGCGGCTGAGGGTCACGTACTCGTGGTCCTGGGGCAGCGAGAGATCGCGGTAGTCGACGATGTAGGCCCGGAACCACGGGCCGATGGCCGTGCGCCACAGCCAGCCTTCGGTGAAGCGGGTCAGGTTCTTCATCGCCGGCCCTTCGAACAGCATGGGCCGGTCGGGGTAGGTCTCGTCGAGGTACTCGGCGATCTTCCAGCTATCCAGCACCACCTTTCCGTCGTCGACGATCACCGGCAAGCGCTCGGACTTGCCGCCGGTGCGCTCCATGATGCCGGTGAAGCCGCCCGGCACGATGTCGATGTCGAACCCCTTGTGCGCCAGGGCGTACTTGGTGGCCCAGACGAAGGGGCTGATGGTGCAGCCCGAGGCGAGCTGCAGGTCGTAGAGGGTGATGGAGTTGGTCTTGGCCATGACAGGTCCCTTGGGGCGCGCCGCGATCGGCGGCGTTGACGCCGTCAATGCACGTTTCTGTCCGCCCCTGTCCAGAACCGAGCACGGATCGCCTTCTTGTCGAACTTGCCGGCGGCGGTGCGTGGAACCTCCGGCCAGACGTGCACGGCCTTGGGCGCCTTCACCCCGCCAAGCCGCGTCTTGCAGTGGGCGATGACCTCGGACTCGCTGACCGAGCCGCCCTCGGTGAGAGCCACGATCGCGGTGACCGCCTCTCCCCACTTCTCGTCCGGCACGCCGACCACGGCGCACTCGCGGACCCCGTCCAGCTCCATGACGGCCGCTTCCACCTCCGCGGAGAACACGTTGAAGCCGCCGGTGACGATCATGTCCTTCTTGCGGTCGACGATATAGAAAAAGCCGTCCTCGTCGCGCCGGCCGATGTCGCCGGTGTGGTGCCAGCCGTAAGCGCGGGCCTCGGCGGCGGCTTCGGGCAGCTCGAAATAGCCGTCGCCCACCAGCCCGCCCCTGGCGACGATCTCGCCAACCTCGCCCGGCGGCAGGAGCCGCCCTTCGTCGTCCATGATCTCGACGCGCACCGAAAAGCTCGCCCGCCCGCAGCTCATCAGCCGCTCCGGATGGTCGCCGGCGGCGGCGGCGGCCACGACCTCGGGCGGCAGCCAGGTCGCGATCATGTGGCACTCGGTCTGGCCGTAGCTCTGGCACATGCAGGGGCCGAACACCTCCACCGCCTGTCGCAGCTTGTCCGGCGACACCGGAGAGCCGGCCAGCAGGAAGTACCTCAGGCTGGAGTAGTCGAACGCCCGCGCGCGCGGATGCGCCAGCATCGCATAGAGCGCCGTGGGGGGCAGGAACATGTGGGTGACGCGCAGGTCCTGGATCGCCTGCATCACCAGCTCGGGATCGAACCGCGGCAGCACGGCCACTGTGGCGCCCATGGCGATCGCGGCCATGGCGATCGGGCCGGCGGCATGGGTCAGGGGTGCAGTGGCCAGGCAGACCGCCGGCCCCTCGCAGGGCATCAGCGCGCCCACCGTCTCCATCAGCGTGCCCCAGCTGCGGTTGGGGACCCGAACGCCCTTGGCCGGGCCGGTGGTCCCGCCGGTGGCGATGATGGCGACCAACTCGGCGGGGTCGCCCACGGGATCGCCGAGGTCGGGCGCCTCGCCGCCGGCTCCCTGTTCCAGAAACGCCTCCAGCGAAGGATGCTCGCCGTCGGGGCGGTCGAGGCAGACCAGATGTCGGACGCTCGGCACGCCGGCCTTCACCTGGGCGGCCTCGGCGCTGAAGCTCGAGTGATAGAACAGCCAGGCGGCGCGGACGTAGTTCAGGTAGGCGATGTTGGCGTCGAGCGCGTTGCGGGTATTCACCGGGATCCACACCGCGCCCGCGCGCCAGAGGCCCAGCAGGCAGACCAGCACCGAGGGGTGGTTGGGCGACAGGATGGCGACCGCGTCCTGATGTTGCGCGCCGGCGCCGGCCATCGCCCGCGCCAGGGCATGGGTCAGGGCCTGGACCTCGGCGTAGGTCTGCCGGCTGTGCCCGTCCGTCAGGACCTCGCGGTGCGGATGCAGCTGCGCCTGCTTGTCGAAATAGTCGATGGTGCGCACCGGGCACCTTTGGCCTAATGTCGATGTCTTGACAACGCACCGGCCGCCAAGACGCCGGGCGTCGACGCCGGCGACTGATCGCGCCCGGCTCAACGACAGGGACGGAGGACTCAATGGATCTCGGCCTTTTCGCCATGCCCGCCCACCCGCCGGAGCGGGACCTGAAGGCCGGATTCGATTGGGATCTTCAGGTGATCCGCTGGCTGGACGAGCTCGGCTACAGCGAGGCCTGGATCGGCGAACACCACACCGTCCCCTGGGAGCCCAATCCCGCGCCGGACCTGCTGCTTGCGCGCGCCTTCGCCGAGACCGGGCGGATCCGGCTCGGGCCCGGCGGCTTCCTGCTGCCGTTCCACCATCCGGCCGCGCTCGCCAGCCGCGGCGCTCTGCTCGACCACCTCTCCGAGGGGCGGCTGAACTTCGGCATCGCGGCCAGCTCGATCCCCACGGACTGGGCGCTGTTCAACGTCGACGCCTCGGCCATCCGGGAGATGACCCATGAATCGCTGGAGATGATCCTCAAGCTGTGGACGGCGGAACAGCCGTTCCGGCAGGAGGGCCGCTTCTGGACGGTGTCGCGCCCCGAGCCCCAGCACGGCATCTTCACGCCCTACCTGAGGCCGGTCCAGCGCCCCCACCCGCCGATCGGCGTGGCGGGCCTCAGCCCCTCGTCCAGCACCCTGAAGTGGGCCGGCGAGCGCGGCTACATCCCGATGAGCCTGAACCTGAACGCCAACTATCTTTCCGGGCACTGGGAAGCCGTGCAAGCGGGAGCCGCCTCAGCCGGCCGCACGGCCGACCGCAAGGACTGGCGCATGGTGCGCGAGGTGCTGGTGGCGGAGACCGACGAGGAGGCCTGGAAGCTGGCGGTGGACGGGCCGATGGGGCGCATGACCCGCGAGTACAGCCTCAAGGTGGTCGAGGCCTTCGGCGCCCTGCCGTTCCTCAAGCACGATCCCTCCGTGCCCGACAGCGAGGTGACCATCGACTACCTCGCCCGGCACAGCTGGCTGATCGGCTCGCCCGCCACCGTGGCGGAGAAGATCGAGGCGCTGCATGCCCAGGTCGGGGGTTTCGGCGTGCTCTTGGTTCTTGCCTTCGACTACCTGGACACGCCGGAGCCCTGGAAACGGTCGCTGGAGCTTTTGGTCCACGAGGTGCTGCCAAAGGTCCGCTGCCTGACCGCCTGAGGGACGCGGAACTGCCGGGGCGGCAGCCCCGTTTCATGGTAAAGTCATGTCAGCGAGGCCGGCGCCGCCTCGCGCGCGGCGGCGACCGGCTCTCCAGGGAGACGACGCCATGCCCGATGTGGTCAAGCTCAAGGTGGGCCACGCGCCCCCCAAGGGGGATTATCTCCTGATCACCCAGGTCGGCCGCAACCGCGGGTTCGACTACTATGTGGAGGCCAGCCCCACGGCGTTCGAGCGTCTCGGCGTCGGCGGCCACGTGGCCGGCCCCGGCTTCGCATCGCTGGAATCGGCGTTGCAGGAGGCCCGCCGGCTCGCCGCCGCTCACGGCCTGAACCCGATCTACGTGGAGGCGTCAGCGGTGCTGGTGCGGCCGTTCCAACCGGGCGAGGCGCCGATCAGCTAGCCGGGCGACCAACGCTGGGTGCGGCCAAGCTCTGGACAGCGGTCGCGCGGGATAGGACCTTGGGGGCAGGGCGGGACGCCTCCGCCCACAAGGAGGATCCCATGAGCATGCGCATTCTGCTGGCCGCCGCGGCGGCC
>FTHL01000091.1_pt1 | contig 14879 bp, 15 predicted proteins | sample 1640951 | NCBI WGS metagenome assembly FTHL01 (sample SAMEA3914788, study PRJEB12502) | metagenome | biome: forest; material: soil | place: Canada | collected 2011-07-03 | depth 0.1 m
ACCCCCGGCGGCAGGGAGCCGATGATCAGGGCCGAGGCCGTCGCCTCGGACGACATCGCCTTGATCTTCTCCCGCATCAGCTTGCGCGAGCGCAGCACGAGGGAAAGGTTGGAGAGGGCTTCGGCGAGGTTGCCGCCGGTCTTCTGCTGGATGCCGATGACGATGGTGAAGAAGCGAAGCTCCGCCAGGGGCATGCGCTCGTACATCTTCTCCAGGGCCTGCTCCATGGTCATGCCGTGTTGCACGGCCTCGACCAGGCGGCGGAACTCCGAGGCCAGGGGCTCGGGGCTCTCCTTGCCGATGATCTGCAGGCACTCGTGGACCGGAAGGCCGGACTTGATGCCGCGGACGATGATGTCCGCCGCGTCCGCGAACGACCCGCCGAACTTCTTGGCGCGCTTCTTACACAGGAAGCCCAACACCCAGCGCGGCAGGCCGAGGCCCGCGACCAGGCCGAGCACCAGGGCGATCAGCGGGTTCTGTCCGAACACGAACGCGAACACCAGGACGACGAAGCCCATCACCCCGGAGAAGATCCAGAAGGTGCGCACGCTGATGTTGAGGCCGGCCTGCTGCAACCGCGCCGACAGGCTGATCGACGCCTTGCGCTGGCGCCGATCCTCGTCCTTGAGGTTTTTCAGGATCTGCTTGCGGCGGGCGGCCGGATCGGGGCCCGCCACGCGGGCCCGCGAGCGCTCCGGGCGGCTGCGCTCGGAGATCGCCTGCGCGCGCTTGAGGATGCGGCTCTGTCCGCTGCCGGCGAAGGCGAAGCCCAGGCCGGCGATGAAGATGAACCCGAGGGCCGCGGCGAGGAGGGCGAGGAGACCGGAATCCATCGGCTATTCCGCCGCGTCGAGGGCTTCGGCCAGCTCTCGCTCCAGGCCGTAGTAGCGCGCCCGGTCCCAGAACCGCGGACGGGAGATGCCGGTCGAACGGAACTTGCCGACCACCTTGCCGTGGTCGTCCTCGCCGGTGATCTCGTAGACGAACAGGTCCTGGGTGATGATCACTTCGCCTTCCAGGCCCACGACCTCGGTGACGTGGGTGATGCGGCGCGAGCCGTCGCGCAGGCGCGCGGCCTGGATGATCACGTCGATGGAGCCGACCACCATCTCGCGGATGGTCTTCGACGGAAGGCCGAACCCGCCCATGGTGATCATGGATTCCACCCGGCTCAGCGCCTCGCGCGGGGAGTTGGCGTGCAAGGTGCCCATGGAGCCGTCGTGGCCGGTGTTCATGGCCTGCAGCAGGTCGAAGGCCTCGTGTCCGCGCACTTCGCCGACGATGATCCGCTCCGGACGCATCCGCAGGCAGTTTCTGACCAGGTCGCGCATGTTGATCGCGCCCTGCCCTTCCAGGTTCGGCGGCCGCGTCTCCAGGCGCACCACGTGCGGCTGCTGCAGCTGCAGCTCGGCGGCGTCCTCGCAGGTGATCACCCTCTCGGTGGGATCGATGAAGGCGGTCATGCAGTTCAGCAGGGTGGTCTTGCCCGAGCCGGTGCCGCCCGAGATCAGGACGTTGCATCGCGACGCCCCGATGACGCCGAGGACACGCGCGCCCTCGGGGCTGATCGAGCCGTACTCGACCAGGTTCTTCATCGTCAGCTTGTCTTTCTTGAACTTCCGGATGGTCAGGGTGGGCCCGTCCAGGGCCAGGGGCGGGCCGATGACGTTGACCCGCGAGCCGTCCGGCAGGCGCGCGTCGCAGATGGGCGAGGATTCGTCGACCCGCCGGCCGACCTGCGAGACGATCCGCTGACAGATGTTCATCAGCTGCACGTTGTCGCGGAAGCGCACGTTGGTGAGCTGGACCTTGCCGCCGACCTCGATGAACACCCGCTGCGCGCCGTTGACCATGATGTCGGCGATGTCGTCGCGCGCCAGCAGCGGCTCCAGCGGCCCGTAGCCGAGGACGTCGTTGATGATGTCCTGGACCAGGTATTCCTGCTCGGACACCGACATGGAGACGTTCTTGATCGCCACCAGCTCGGCGACGATGTCCCGGATCTCCTGCGCCGCCGCCTGGTTGTCGAGCTGACCCAGCTGGGACAGGTCGATGGTGTTCAAGAGGGCGTTGAAGATCGTCGTCTTGGTGGCGTGGTAGTAGTCGCTCTGCGCCCGCACCACCTCGGTGACCGGGGCTGCGGCGGAGGTTTGGCCGTGGGCGGCGCGCAATTGCTCGAAGGCCGAGGTCGCCTTGGGCCCGGCGCCGGGCGCGGCGGCCGGAGCGGGCCGCGCCGAGGATTTCGGGCCCGCGGCGGGAGGCGGGGCCGAGGTCGCGCCGGCGGGCGGGGCGACCCGCTGCGGACGCGTGGCGATGTCCTTGGCGCCCGCCGAAGGGGGCGGCGCCGATGGCTGTGGGGGCGCGAGGTCCGCCTGAGCCCTTTTGCCGAACACCTAGGGCTCCCTACTTGCGACGGAACAGCGAGGCGAGGCCCGCCGCGCGGCGGACCGCCCGCACCGGCTCGCGCCGGCTGATCAGCTGCGCCAGCTGGTCCAGGCCCTCGGCGGCCTTGGAGTTGGGGGCGACCTCGTGGATCATCTGGCCGTTGTTGGCGGCCTTGCCGAACAGCTTGGCGTCGAACTCGAGCACCAGGGCGGGCTCCAGTCCCAACGCCTCGGTGAAGTCCTTGGCCGGGATCTCGGGCCGTCCGGGCAGGCCGACCTGGTTCAGCACCAGCCGCGGCGGCGCGTCGTTGGGCCGGTTCTGCTTCAACAGGTCGATCAGGTTCTTGCCGTTGCGGAGGCTGGCGAGGTCGGGGGTGGCCACCACCACGACATCGTCGGAGCTGAGCAGCATGCGCCGGATCCAGGCGGACCAGAGGTGCGGCAGGTCGAGCACCACGAAAGGCGCGGTCGCCCGGATCTTGGCGGCGACCTCGTCATAGGCCTCGGCGGGCGCGTCGTAGTCCTCGTCCAGGGTGGCCGGCGCGGCGAACAGGCTGAGCCGCTCGCCGCAGCGGGCCATCATCCGCTCCAGCAGCACCGGATCCAGCCGGTCGGGCTGGGTCAGGGCGGTGGCCACCCCCTGCAGGGGGTCCTGGTTGAAGTCGAGGCCGGCGGTGCCGAACGGCAGGTCGAAATCGACCATCACCGTGTTGGTCTGCATGCGCTCGGCCAGGGCCCAGGCGAAGTTGTGCGCCAGGGTCGAGGCCCCCGAGCCGCCCTTGGCGCCCACGAAGGCGATCTGCCGGCCGGCGAAGGGCGCGGCGGGATCGCTGTAGAGGGTCATGACCGCGCTGATCATCTGCAGCGGCTGCAGCGGGGGCACGAGGTACTCGGACACGCCCCGGCGCATCAGCTCGCGATAGAGCGCGATGTCGTTCGCGGCGCCGATGACGATGACCTTGGTGCCGGGGTCGCAGACTTCGGCCAGCTGGTCGAGCAGGCCGATCATGACGTCCTTGGGCTCGGAGCTCTCGACCATCACCAGCGAGGGCGTGGGCTCGTTCTGATAGAACTCGACCGCGGCGGCGAGGCCGCCCGGCCGCACGACGGTGGTCGCGCGCGACATGCGGCGGTCGCGGCTCGCGCGGTCGCAGATGGCGGCGGTGGCCGGCTGCTCGCAGAACACGTGGATGGTGATCCGCGGCAGGCTGTGCTGGGCGAAGGCGGTCTCGGCGCTGGTCTGCAGGTCGCCGACCGGATTGCTCCCGCCTTCCGGCGGCTCGGGCAGCTCGTCCAGCGCCTGCAGGCGCGAGGCGGCCGGGCCGAACGACTCTTCGACGGGCTCGGCGCTGGGCGCCGCGGCGGCCAGGGCGAAATCGTCGTCGGCCGAAAAGCCGGTATCGAGGTCGTCTTCGAAGTCAGGCCTCGGTTGCATCAGTTGCCGCCCCCTGAGCCGGCGGTGGACATGGTCCCTGACGCCTGGGCATCCTTGCTGGAGGAGGTGGTCTCCCCCTTGCGGTACTTGTCGATGATGGTGCCGCGGCGCTGCGCGTCCGCCGCCTCGAGCTCGCGCGGCGCGACGATATCGCCCGGATTGGCGATCTGGGCCGCCATGTTGGCGGTGACCGCACAGCCGAAGTTCTTGCCCGGCTTGTTGGAGAAGGTGTTGGTCAGATTCTCCCACTCGCGGCCGCAGGTGGGGATGACCGCCTCGTAGGAGAGGAAGCCGACTACGATCGGGGCCGGGCCGGGCTTGTCGGGGTCATAGCCGACGCGCTGCACCCGCTCCGCGGGCACGCCCAGCGAGATCAGCAACTCGCGGGCGGCTTCGCCGGTGTCGGACACCGCCCGCGGATCGGCTCCCGCGCGGGGCAGCTGCAGCACGACCCGCCCGGCGCTGGACTGGCTCCAGCGGTCGGCCAGGGCGGTCAGCGCCTCGGTCTGGGCTTCGGACAGTCCGCCGTGGTGGGCGGCGATCCGGATCTCGTCGGGGTGCTCGTGCGCCTCGAGCTTGTATTGCTGGGTGGGCGTGGCCGCCAGCGGCGGTCCGCCGTGCTCCTTGAGGGCCGAGCATGCGCAGAGCGCGGCGGCGCTCGCGAGCGACAGCAGGGCCAGGCGCAGGGGGGTTTGGCTCATCGTCGCGGCTCCTACTCGATCACGTAGCCGTACGGGCCCTGGTACGACCGGCCCTGGAGGGCCTGGGGCGGGGCCTTGTAGGTCTTGTTCAGCTTGCCCATCAGGATGGTCTGGGCGTCGTTGGCGATCTCCAGGCCGTCGGCGGGGGTCTGCAGCTCGCCCGGCTTGGTCGGCGTGACCAGGTAGGGCGTGACGATCACCACCAGCTCGGTCTCGCCGTTCTGGAAGTCGCGCGACCGGAACAGCGTGCCCAGGATCGGCAGGTTCATCAGGCCGGGAACGGAGTCGATGTTCTGCTTGGTCTCGTCCTGCAGCAGGCCCGCAATCATGAGCGACCGGCCGGACGCCAGCTCGACGGTGCCCTCCACCCGACGCACCTTGAGCGCAGGCACGACCAGAGCGGGCGAGCCGGCGCCGTTGGAGAGGCTGAAGGCGCCTTCGGTGGTGAGCTCGGAGACCTCGGTGGACAGCTTCAGCGAGATGCGGCCTTCGGAGAGCACCACCGGGGTGAAGCCGAGGCCGACGCCGAAAGGCTTGAACTCGATGGTGACGCGGCCCTGGTTGTCCTGGCCGGTCGGCACGGGGAACTCGCCGCCCACCAGGAACTTGGCGGCTTCGCCCGACACCGCGGTCAGGTTGGGCTCGGCCAGGGTGCGCACCAGGCCGGCGCGCTCGAAGGCCTGCAGCATGCCCTTGGCCTGGTTGACCCCGCCGCTGCCGACCCGGTTGGTGCCGACGCAGTTGCCCGGATTGACGTTGCTGACGGTGGTGGTGTCCTGGCAGGCGTTCGGCGCGGCCAGGATCGGCTGCACCGTGGTGTCGCGCAGGAAGCCGCCGCTCAGGCCGCCCAGAAGGGCGCCGTTGACGCCGTAGGTCGGGCTGAAGGCCTGGGTGAACTGGTTGCCGCCGACGCGGCCCAGCACCGCGTTCATGTCGAAGCCGAGCTGCTTGATCGAGGTGCGCTGCACCTCCACGACCTGCACCTTGAGCATCACCTGGTCCTTGCCGGCGATGCTGAGCATGTTGAGCACCTGCTCGGGCTTGGCCACGAACTGGGCGGCGATCTGCTGGGCCTTGTCCGCGTCGCCGGGGTTGGCGACCCGGCCGGTCAGGACCAGGGAGTTGTTCACCGCCTCGACCGTGATGCGCGAGGTCGGCAGCACCCGGGCGATGGTCTGGGCGACGGCCGAGGCGTCCTGGTCGACGCGGATGTTGAGGGTCAGGATCGGCCGGCCCATGCCGTCGAAGAACTCGGCGTCGGTCTGGCCGGGCGCCAGGCCCAGGATCGAGATGCGGCGGGGCGTATGCAACAGCACGTCCGCCACCGCGGGATTGGTCACCGACACGTCGCGCGCGTCGACCGGCAGCTCGACCATGGCCGACTTGCCCTTGCCGAGGGCGAGGTTGCGGGCGGCGGGCCCGCCGGTCAGGTCAACGCGGAGCACGCCGGGCGACTCCGCCGCCGATGAGGGAGAATAGCCGCGCGGCGGGGGTCCGCCGGCAAGGGAGGGGCGCCCGCCGGCGTCGGCGCTTCCGACGCAGAGGACCGCCGCGGCGGCCGCGAGCATGGCGCCTTTGAACAGGGCTCGGCTCATTTGGTCATCACCTCGCTGACGCGGCCGGCCCGGATGACCTTCACGCTGTCGCCACGGTCGATGTTCTCGACGGGGCCGGCGGAGTCGCCGAGGTCGGCATAGGATCTCAGGGCCAGCGCCAGGTCGCCCTGGGCCTTGGCCCGCAGCACCGTCTCCACCTGGTCCGCCGGCAGCTCGAGGGTGGCGGTGGCGCCGACGATGGAGCGAGCGTTCTTTTCCGGCTGGACCTGCTGGTCGATGGCCAGCACGCGGATGTTGCGCAGGATGGTCTCCGCCAGGGGGGAGTCCGAGCCCGCGGCGCGCGCCTGGTCGGCCTTGCGGCTGGTCAGCACGTCCACCCGGTCTCCGGGAAGGATGAAGCCGCCGGCGCCCGTCTCCACGGTCACGGGCACCGCCAGGGCGCGCATGCCCGGCTGCAGCACCACCGACATGTAGCCGCCCTGTCCGCCGTGGACGATCTTGCGCTCGATGATCGGCTCGGATGCGAGGATCGACTCGCGCACGATGGCGCCGGTCAGGGCCTGCACCGCCGCGCCGCCGCCGGTGAGGAAGGTGCCGGCGGCCTTGGCGGCCGCGGTGGCCTTGGCTTCGACCCGTGCGGTCCCGGCGACGGGAGGCGGGGGCGTGGGGGCGCCGTCGGTGATATAGGCGGCGTTCAGGCTGTCGGCCGGAAAGCCCTGCCAGCGGACGTCGGTGGGCGCCAGGCGCGTGCCGACGGGCAGGTCGCGGCTCGCGACCAGAACCTTGATGGTCGGCTTCTCGGGCGCGGCGACCACGGTCACCTGGGTGGTCGCCTTCTTGCCCGCGGCCATGCTCTTGACCACGACGAACAGGCCCAGGGCCGCGATGGTTGCGACGGCGATCAGAAGAATGGTTCGGAGCCCCATGGGGACGCTAAATCTCCTAGACGCGCCGAGACCGCCCTTTGGGGTCGCGGGGCTGGGGAATCATCGGGCTTCTGCCTTCGTCCCACCTTCACAGGCCATGGTTAACGGCGGCCTAAGTGCAGGGCAGAAAGGTCTCAAGACATGGTCAGGGCGTGCGAAAGGGCGCTGGACGGGAAGGCGATCAGGGCGCCCGCCGCGATCGCCAGGCCGTAAGGCAGATCCTCTTCGGGGCTGAGCAGACGGCCGAGCCAGGCCGGTCCGCGCGCCAGGTAGGGCGCCAGCATGCCGCCCCGGGCGGTCATCAGCGTGGCCGCCAGCGCGCCGCCCGCGAGGCCGGTGAAGGCGAGGAACGGGAGCACGCCCGGCCATCCCATCCAAAGCGCCGACGCGGCCAACAGCTTGGCGTCGCCGCCGCCGCACCAGCGGAGCGCGAACATGGCGATGCCCAGCAGCAGCGCGCAGAGCCCGGCCGCCAGACAGAGGCCGAGCTGGCCCATGGGCAGATGCACCGCCAGGGCGGCGGGGAAGAAGCACAGGACCAGGATCCCCGAGATCCAGTTGGGGATGGTGAAGCTGGTGGCGTCCTTCAGCGCGGCGGCGATGACGCCGGCCGGGAACGGCAGCAGGAACAGGACGGCGAGGCCTGGCGACATTTCCGATCCGAACGACGCTTGTGAGCGCGCCCAGGTTGGCGTGTTGCGCGTGAAGGAAGTGTTGCCGTCTCCAGCCACGCAGGCCGCGGCGCGCCGCGCCGCAGCCTGGTCCGGGGCGGGGCCTACTTCACCGACGTGCCGACATTGGTGAAGGTCGTGGAGAGGTTGCTGCCGACCGTGGTCAGGGCGGCCACGATGACGGCGGCGATCAGCGCCGCGATCAGCCCGTATTCGATGGCGGTGGCCCCGGACTCATCGGCCAGGAAGCGGTTTGCAAAGTCGCTCATTTGTTTCGCCTTCTGCTTTGTTGATAGACACCCCTGGCGGCGCGCCGGTTCGAGCCGGCATGCATCTCGCCTACGCACGACTACGCGGGACTACTTCAGGCTGGCCCCCACGTTGGTGAATCTGGTGTTGAGGCTGCTTCCCAGCGTCGTCAGAGCCGTCACGATGACCATCGCGATCATCCCCGCGATCAGGCCGTATTCGATCGCCGTGGCGCCCGACTGGTCATGGAGGAAGCGCGTGAGGAACTTGGGCATGCTCATGTCTCCACTTCGGTCGAAGCGAATGGAGGGTCGCGCGTTTGTCGCCGCCCATCCCCGGTACGTCCGGACATCTTGCGCCCCCAGGCTTAACCGCGAGTAAACCGGCAACAATAACGGGCTGGCGTCTATGGTGAACTCAGATTTACTCTACCCGAGCCTGGATCGTACGATGCATTCAAAGCAACACTTTCTGCACCGCCAGATAACGCGGGGTGGACGAGCGGCCGGGCGGTTCAGCCTTTGTTGACCTTTGTTATCCACGCTGGCCGGGCAGCTTTTTTGGAGGCCAGGCCATGGTCAGCGACCGGCGCCGTCGCCCGACGACTCATAAGGTGCTCGCGATCGCCGCGGGCGCCTGCGTGCTCGCCGCCGCCGGAGCGGCCGGCGCCGTCACGGTGCAACTCGACCAGAGCCAGGTGATCGACCTCGATGCTCCGGCTGGGAATGTGATCATCGGCAATCCGACCATCGCCGACGTGACCCTGATCAGCCCCCGGCGCATGGCGGTATTCGGCCGCGGCTACGGCGTCACCAATCTGATCATCACCGATCGCATGGGGCGGATCATCATGCAGCAGCAGGTGAACGTCTCCGCGACCAACTCGGGGCACGTATCGGTGTACCGGGGCGTGCTGGTGCACAACTTCGCCTGCTCTCCGCGCTGCGAGCGCACGCCGCTGCCGGGCGAAGACAAGTCGACGGCCTTCGAGCCGTACGCCAGCCCCTACAAGGACTACGCCGACCGTAGCCGGGCGGACGCCGCGCCGGCGTCCGGCACACCTTAGCCATAGCTCTTAAATGTCGGTTAGGGCTGGCGCTGTAGGCTCCGGCCATGGCTGAACGTCTCGCCCCTCCGAAGACGGCCCGCATGGCCTCGCGCATCCTGGCGCCGGCGCGCGGCTTCCTGCGCGCGCGCAGGGGAGCGGCCGCGGTGGAAATGGCCCTGGTGGCCACGCCGTTCTTCCTGCTCTTGTTCGGCATCATCGAGCTGGCGATGATCTTTCTGGTGTCGTCCTCGCTGGAGAACGCCACCTCGCAGGCCGCCCGCACCATCCGCACCGGAGAGATGCAGACCGGCGGGGGCACCTCCGCCTCGTTCAAGACCCAGATCTGCAACAACTTCGGCTGGCTGCAGTCGGACTGCAACAGCAACCTCTACGTGGACGTGCGCACCTATGCGAGCTTCGCCTCGGTGACCGATCCTCAGCCGGTGCAGAACCAGACCTTCAACGCGGGGGCTCTGCAGTTCACCCCCGGAGGGCCCAGCGACATCGTGGTGGTGCGCGCCTACTACCAGTGGCCGCTGATCGCGCCCTTGATGTCCCAGGCCTTGCAAACCCTGAGCGGCGGCAAGGTGCTGCTCACCTCAACCGCGACCTTCCGCAACGAGCCGTACGGGAGCTGAACCATGTCGCTTCTGCGCAGGCTCAGGAAAGACAAGCGCGGCGCCGCGGCGGTCGAGTTCGCCCTGATCGCGCCGGCGATGATCCTGCTCTATTCCGGGCTGGTGGAGCTGTGCCAGGCGATGATCGCCGAGCGCAAGGCCAACCACGTGGCGTCGGCCGTGGGAGACCTCGCCGCGCAGGCCGAGACGGTCTCGATGTCCGACCTCTCCGACATCTTCACCATCGGCAACACCATCATGTCGCCCTATCCCACCGCGTCGCTGCAGATGCGGATCACCAGCGTGACGGCCAACGCGCAGGGCACGCCGAAAGTGGACTGGAGCGAGGGATCGGGCGGTTTCGGGCCGATGACCAAAGGCGCCACCGTGACCCTGCCCCTGACCATGAACGCCGGCGACAGCGTGATCATGTCCGAAGCCAAGTACCAGTACACCTCGGTGCTGAAGATGGTCCTGCCGAACGCGCTGAACTACAGCGAGGTGTTCTACCTGCGGCCGCGGCGCTCCGACCAGGTCACCTGCACCGACTGCTGAGGGCCGCCACCAGCCGGTGAGGCGCCAGGGCGCGCCCATCGAGCTCGGCCGCCGGCCGCACCCCGATCAGGCTGCTGGTCAGGAACAGAGCGTCCGCCCTTGCCAGCGCCTCGGGCCCCGCCCGCAGCTCCCGGCGCTCGACGCCGAGCTCCCCCGCCGCCGCCAGCACCGCGGCCCGGACGATCCCGTCCAGCACCCCGCACTCGAGCGCCGGCGTGTACAGGCGACCGTGCTCGATCCAGAACAGGTTGGCCGCCGCGCCGCCGGCGACCTCGCCGGCGTTGTTCAGCATCAGGGCCTCATCGGCGCCCCGGCCCCGGGCCTCCAGCCGGGCCAGCACATGATCAAGATAGGACAGGGTCTTCAGCCGCGAGGCGGGCGAGCCCTCGTTGCGGCGCACCCCGACCGTGACCAGCCGGGCCGGGCCCTGCGGCGGCGGGGCGGAGAAGGCGGCGACGAGCAGGCGCGGCGGGGGGCCCTGGGGCCGGTCCAGCCCGCGGCCCGAGCCGGCGGTCCAGCTCAGCCGAACGGCGGCGCGTCCAGCGCCGAGCCCTGCGCCCAGCAGGGCCTCGCGGGCCGAAGCCTCGGCCGCGCCGGCGTCCGGCGGCGGCAGGCCGAGCAGGGTGCAGCCGCGGACCATGCGCCTCAGGTGAGCGTCGAACCGGTCCATTCGCCCGTCCTCGGCCAGGATGGTCTCGAACAGGCCGTCGCCCAGCAAGAGGCCGCGGTCGTCCGCCGCGACATCGGGCGGGATCATGCCGGCGCCTCCGCCAGGGCGCGGCGGATGGCGTCGATCTTGGCCTCGGTTTCCAGCCGCTCCAGGTGCGGGTCGCTGTCGGCCACCAGACCGGCGCCCGCCCGCGCCTCGAACCGCCAGCGGCCCTCCTCGCACACGAGGGCGACGGTGCGGATCAACACGCTGGAATCGCAGGCGCCATCGAAGCCTGCCCAGAAGATCGAGCCGCAATATGGGCCGCGCGGCCCCTCGTAATCGGCGATCACCTTGATCGCCTGGATCTTCGGCGCGCCGGTGATCGAGCCCGGCGGGAAGGCGGCCTCCAGAAGGTCGATGGGCCCAAGTCCCGGCCCCAGGCGGCCCGTCACGGTCGAGACCAGGTGGTGGACATTGGCGAAGCTCTCGAGGGCGAACAGCTCCGGCGCCGCCACCGTGCCGGGCGGGCAGACGCGTGACAGATCGTTGCGCATCAGGTCGACGATCATCAAGTTCTCAGCGCGGTCCTTCTCGCAGCCGACCAGCTCGCGGCGCAGGGCCTCGTCCTCGGCCGGATCGGCGCCGCGCGGCCGGGTGCCCTTGATCGGGCGGCTCTCCACCGTCAGCCCCGCCTCGGGCCGGACCTGTACGAACCGTTCGGGCGAATTGGAAACGACGGCCCGGCCGGGCAGGCTGAAGTAGGCGGCGAAGGGGGCGGGACTGTCGGCCGCCAGCCGGGCGAGAAGATCGATCGGCTGCACCCCGGGGCGGAGCCGGCCGCGCCAGCTTCGGGCGACATTGGCCTGGAAGATCTCCCCGGCGGCGATCCGCGCGGTGACGTCGGCGACGTGGGCCTCGTAGTCCTCGCCGGGCGTGACCGGCTGGAAGTCATCGGCCAGCCGCCCGGCGGGGGCCCCTGGACCCGCCGCCGCCTCCAGCCAGGCAATCGCAGCCCGGGCGGCGCGCTCGGAGGCCGCATCGTCCTCGCCTCGGCCGACCGCGACCACCTCTGCGCCAACATGGTCGAACGCCAGCAGCCGGTCGAAGACGCCGCAGACGGCGTCCGGCCAGTCCGGCGTACCGCGGTGGCCCACCCCTTCGATGCGCCAACCGAGCTCATAGCCCAGCAGTCCGGCGATACCGCCCTGAAACGGCGGGCCGTCCGCCAATCCGGGCGCGAGCGGACCCAGCCGGTCCCGCATGGCGCGGAAGGGGTCGGCCGGGTCGGAGGCCTCCGCCGTCAGCACCCAAGCCGGGTCGGCCATCACATAGGACCAGCGCCCACGCGGGCCGCCGCCGCCCGACATCAGCCCCAGGGTGAAGTCGCGGCGCGCGACCGCCGCCAGCACGGCCAGGGGATCGCGCCACGGGGCCTTCAGAAGGGTGGTCGAGCGCATGGCGCGCGGGATGTAGCGTTTCGGCCGCGTCACGCCTAGCCGGCCGGGCCTGGCGACCTGCGCAGGCTCACGCCATGGTGATTAGGCCGCCCCGGGCCGAGCGAGCAAAACTCGGACAATTGGATTGGAGGTCCAAGATCCTGTTCGCGTCCGCCGCGGGCTCGCGCCATCGGCGGACGCGTCCTTTTCGGGCGCAGAGCGTGATGCGCGGCGGGACGGCTGAGAGTCGTTCGCGCTGGCCTCGGCCTTCTCCCACGGCCTAACCTTTCGGTCATGGCCGCCGCTTCCGATTCCAGAGCTCACGCCGGCGCGCTGCCGGTCGCCGAAACCGCAGCCCTGACGCGCAACGCGACCCGGCTCTCAGTGATCGTGGCGCTGATCCTCGTGCTGGCCAAGGCCGCGGCGTGGCTTGCCAGCGGCTCGATCGCCATGCTCGCCTCGCTGGTCGATTCCGGCATGGACGTCCTGGCCTCGGGCGCGACCTTCCTGGCCGTCCGCTACGCGGTCTCGCCGCCGGACCGGGAGCATCGCTATGGCCACGGCAAGGCCGAAGCCTTCGCCAGCCTGGTTCAGGCCGGCCTGGTGTTCGCCTCGGCGGCCCTCCTGGGCGAGGAGGCGATCCGTCACCTGATCAGGCCGCGGCCGATCGAATCCACCGGTTGGGCGCTTGCCGTCATGGTCCTGTCGATCGCCACGACCTTCGCCCTGATCACCGCCCAGACCCGCATGCTGCGCAAGGCCAGCTCGGTGGCCGTCTCGGGGGACCGCTCTCACTACCTCGCCGACCTGGCCTCGAACGTAGCGGCCCTGATCGGCATCGGCCTCGCGGCCCTGCTCGGCTCGCCCCGCTGGGACGCCGCGGCCGGCCTGATCGTGGGCGGCGTCTTGCTTTGGGGCGCGGTGCAGGTGTTCAAGGACAGCTCCGGCCAGCTGATGGACCACGAGCTGCCTGATTCTGAACGGGCGGAGATCCTGGCGCGGATGACCTCGGACCCCCGGGTGCGGGGCGTCCATCAGCTTCGGACCCGCGCATCCGGCCCCTATGTGCACATCCAGATGCATGCCGACCTGGATCCGCGCCTCAGCCTGGAACAGGCCCATGCCGTGGTGGTGGCGGCGGAAAATCGGGTGCTGGAGGCCTTCCCCGCCGCCGACATCATCATTCACCCCGATCCGCAGGACCGCGCCGAGCCCCACGGCGGAGCCTTTGCCGAGAGCGACCGGCACGATGAGGCGAGCGCCGAGCCGGGCTAGCCGCCGGCCGGGCCGCCGGGAAGGCGCGCCGCCTTCCAGGTCATGGCGTGGAGCAGCCGGCTCTTCAGCGAGGGATGGTCGTAGAACACGGCCTCCTCCATGGCGGAGGGGTCCGGATCGTCGCCGTCCCAGTTGCGGAGCAGGTTCTGCGCCAGGCCGTCGGGCTCGCGCGCATGGTCCAGGGAGTACTGGTCGGCCCGGACGTTGATCAGGCGGATGAAGCTGTTGCGCACCGGCGTGCAGAGCGCCAGCCAGACGATGGCGATGGCCGCCAGCACCGGCAGGGCCGCCGGCTCGGCCGGGCTGCGCACCGGCGCGCCCATCAGCCAGGCGGTCGGTCGGAACAGCAGCGCGCAGGCCAGCAGGCCAAGCACGGCGAGCAGCGCCCTGAGGCCGGCGAAGCTCAAAAGGTCGAGGTAGTGATAGTGGCCCATCAGGTGGCCCACCGCCGCCCTGGCCTCCTGCGGGCTGGCCGCCTCGAGCATGCCCTGGGTGATCACGACGCGCGGTCGGCCAGGCACGCCGGTGACGTCGGCGTCCACCCATTTGCCCTTCGAGACGTAGATCTGTCCGACCGGGAGTTTGGCCGCCTGCGCGAGCTGCAGAAGGCTTGTGCGGATAGGTCCAGGAGGCGCCGGCGGCAGGTGGGCGGGGCCTGACGCCACCGCGTAGGGGCCCCACGTCTGGGCGAAGATCAGAATGGCGGCGACCGCCCCGGTCCAGGCCCACCACCATCGCGGCGAACGCTGCGCGAGGGCGAGCACCGGCGGAACCACGATGACGGCGATCAGCACATAGAGCAGGGTGTGCTGGAACACCCCCTGCAGCGACGCCTCGAGGCCGCCGGCGATCAGCGTCAGGGCCGCGGCCATCACCGCGGCGCAGGCGGCAGACGCCAGCCAGGGCCGGGGACGGTCCGTCTCGATGGCGTCGGCGAGGCGGAACAGAAGGCCGCTGCGCAGCAGCAGCCAGCAGGCCAACAGGCCGGCGGCCACCTCGACGCCCCACAGCCAGTGCCCCGCCCGCGTCGCATGCCGGGCAGCGGCCAGGCTCGCCGGCGCGATGCGCGCCATCCAGGCGGCCATCTCCGCGTTAGGATCCAGGCCGGCCAAGGGCTCAGGCGCCGCTTTGGCCCAGTCTCGATCGGGAAGGCCTCAACACCCAGTCCAGCGCCGGTCGGAAAGGATGCACCATCTGGCCGACGAAGTGCTCGGGCACGCCCTCTGCGCCGTACCCCTCGGGCAGTTGGCCCCTGGGCATGTGGAAGGTGCAGAACATCAGGTCGAACACCGGAAAGGTCGGGGCGAAGTTCTTGTCGCGCACATCTGGGTCGCTCACGTGGTGCCACCGGTGGAACACCGGGCTCGCCAG
>FTHL01000021.1_pt1 | contig 14277 bp, 13 predicted proteins | sample 1640951 | NCBI WGS metagenome assembly FTHL01 (sample SAMEA3914788, study PRJEB12502) | metagenome | biome: forest; material: soil | place: Canada | collected 2011-07-03 | depth 0.1 m
CGCGCCAGGATCGAAGGCGCCTTGCGGGGGCTCGATCGCCGAGCCCGGATGATGCTGATGGCCTGGCGGGCGATGCTGCAGGCGATCGACGAGAACGCCGAGGACGACCCGGACTTCGTCGACTGGTTCGAGGCCGTCTACCACTACGGCCGGGTGACCGACGTGGCGTGCCGCCGGCATTGGGTCGATCCCACCGAGCCCCTGCGGGCGGCGGTGCTCGCCCCCGCGCATGGGGTGCTGGTGACCAGCGCGACCCTGGCCGATCCGACCCTGGACGACCCCTTCGCCCTGGCCGAGATGCGCACCGGCTCCGCCCGCCTGCCCGAAAGGCCCAAGACGCTGAGGCTGGCCTCGCCCTTCGACTATGCCGCAAACACCCGCGCCTTCGTGGTCACCGACGTGAACCGCGAGGATCCCCGCCAGGTCGCCTCGGCGCTGCGCGAGCTGTTCGTCGCGGCCGGCGGCGGGGGGCTTGGACTGTTCACCGCGATCCGCAGGCTCCGGGCCGTCTATGAACGGATCGCCGCGCCCCTGGCCGACAAGGGCCTCGCCCTCTACGCCCAGCACGTCGACCCCCTGGAGGCGGGGGCCCTGGTGGACATCTTCCGGGCGGAGGAGGACGCCTGCCTGCTCGGCACCGATGCGGTGCGCGACGGGGTGGATGTGCCGGGCCGCTCGCTGCGGCTCCTGGTTTTCGACCGCATCCCCTGGCCGCGGCCGGACCTGTTGCACAAGGCGCGCCGCGAGCGCTTCGGGGGCAAGGGCTATGACGACTCCATCGCCCGCGCCCGCATCGCCCAGGCTTTCGGCCGGCTGATCCGCCGGGCGGACGACAAGGGCGTGTTCGTGATGCTGGACGCGGCCGCGCCGACGCGGCTGTTCTCCAGCCTGCCCGAGGGCGTGATCTTGCAGCGGGTGGGGCTGGTGGAGGCGATCGAGGCGACGGCGGTGTTTCTGGAACGATGAGCCGCTAGCCAATGTTGCTGGCTCGCCCGCGACCTTTGCAGGTCCGGAGAAAAATCCCGCCCTCGCCTGAAAGTGACCGAAGTCGCGTCACGAAGCCGTGCTAATCAGCCGTCATAGGGAGTTGATCGCGCTCAGTCGGAGGTCTTGCCATGACCCATCCCTTGCTCGAATCTCGTTCGTTCCAATCCGCCTCGGCGGACCACTACGGTCCCGCCCGGGCGGAGTCCTGGCCGGAGGAGATGGACAGCTGGGACGCTGTCGCGTCCAGCGCCCTGATCCATCGGGTGCGCTGGCACACCGGGCTCACCCAGGGCGAATTCGCCGCCGCCTTCAGGATCGATCCCGACCATCTGCGCGACCTGGAACGGGGCATGATCCAGCCCGACAGCGCCCTCGTCGCCTATCTCACGGTGATCGACCGGGCCCCCGAGGTGGTCCGCGCCGCGCTCACCACCTGCTGACCGCAAGCTGAGCGGCCGATTCAGCATTTATTGTGAATCCTCCGGTCATCCTGTTCGCGTCGGGGATAGGATGGTTGGAGGCCGCCATGGCTTTCGTGCTCATGCTGACGTTCCTCGCCGGCAGCGCCGGCTCGGCTTGGCTCGCCATCGTGATCGGCGAGCGGCTTTAGGGGCCGTCGCCTAATGCCGGTCCCGGTCGCGCCCGAAGTTGGGCTCGGCGCTTTCCTGGCCCATGGCGATGACGCCGCGGCGGATTTCGCGGGTTCGGGTGAACAGCTCCTGCAGTTTGTCCGCCTCGCCCCAGCGGATCGCGCGGGACAGCGCCTGCAGGTCCTCGGTGAAGCGGGCCAGGATCTCCAGCACCGCATCCTTGTTCAGCATGAACACGTCGCGCCACATCACCGGGTCGGAAGAAGCGATGCGGGTGAAGTCGCGGAAGCCTCCCGCGGAGTACTTCATCACCTCGCCCTCCGCGACCTCCTCCAGATCGGCCGCCGTGCCCACGATGTTGTAGGCGATCAGGTGCGGCAGGTGCGAGGTGACGGCCAGCACCAGGTCGTGGTGGCGCTCGTCCATCAGCTCGACCCGGGCGCCCATGCCCTCCCAGAAGCGGGTCAGGCGCCCGACCGCCTCGGCATAGCCGGGGGCCTCGGAACCGAGGGGCGTGAGGATGGTCCAGCGGTTGTGGAACAGCTCGGCGAAGCCGGCGTCAGGGCCTGAGAACTCGGTGCCGGCGATCGGGTGGCCTGGGATCACGAAGACGCCCGCCGGCGCCGCGGCGGCCAGGGCCTTTCCCACCTCGCCCTTCACCGAGCCCACGTCGGTGAGCGTCGCGCCGGGCTTCAGCCCCGGGGCGCAGGCTTCCGCGGCCGCGCCGATGGCGCCGGGCGGCGGCGCCAGCACCACCAGGTCGGCGCCCGTCACCGCCTCGGCCGGGTCGGCGACCACCCGATCGGCGATGCCGAGCTCGGTCACCCGCTCCCGCACGGCCGCGCTGGCGTCCGAGACCACGATGGTGTCCGCCACGGCGTGGGCCCGGGCGGCGCGCACGATGGAGGAGCCGATCAGGCCGCAGCCGATCACCGCGATCGTCTTATAGATCGGTTCAGTCATGGATCAGCGGCCCAGGAAGTCGCCGAGGGCCGTGGCCAGGGCGCGGTTGTGCTCCTCCAGGCCGATGGTCACGCGCAGGTGGCCGGGCAGTCCATAGTTGGCCACCCCACGCACGATCAGGCCGCGCCGGGCCAGGAAGGCCTCGGCCGCGGCCGCGGTCTTGCCGGACGTCGCGGGGAAGCCGACCAGCACGAAATTGGCTTGCGAAGGAACCACTTCCAGTCCGATGCCGCCGAGCTGCTGGATCAGCCAGTCCCGCCAGCGCTCCACGTGCTCGATCGAACGGCGCTGGAAGTCCTCGTCCGCCAGGGCCGCGATCGCGGCCTCCTGGGCGGCGGTGGAGGTGTTGAAGGGCGCGCGGATCCGGTCGACGGCGTCGGCGATTGGTGCGGGGCAATAGCCCCAGCCGATCCGGATCGCCGCCAGGCCATGGATCTTGGAGAAGGTGCGGGTGACCACAACATTCGCGCTGGTCCGGGCCAGCGCCAGCCCGTCGTCGAAGCTGGGATCGGTGGCGAACTCGGCGTAGGCGCCGTCGATGACCAGGACGACCTGCGGCGGCAGCCGTCCGTGCAGATCGTGCAATTCATCGCGGGTGAGGAAGGTCCCGGTGGGATTGCCGGGCTGGGTGATGAACACCAGCCGGGTGCGTTCATCCACCGGCTTCAAGAGCGCCTCGACCGAGATCCGATAGTCGGGCTCGGGCGCGGTGCGGACCTCCGCCTGGCAGGCGCGGGCGCCGATGGCGTAGGCGGAGAAGCCGTACTGGCCCATGACGATGTTGTCGCCGGGCTCCAGGAACACCTGGTTGACCAGGTGCAGCACCTCGTCGGTGCCGTCGCCGAACACCAGCCGCTCGGGCTCGATCCGGAAATGCCCGGCCACCGCGGCGCGCAGGCGGTTCGCTCGGCCGTCGGGATAGAGATGCAGGCTGTCGGCCGCGCCCGCGAACGCCGACCTGGCGTTCGGGCTGGAGCCCAGGATATTCTCGTTGGAGGACAGCTTGACCGGGTGCTCGAAGCCCTCGGCCTGCGACTTGCCCGGCTTATAGGGCGTGATGTCGAGGATGCCCGGTTTGGGCTCGGGGTGGTCGAGGCCCGCACGGGAGCGGGGCGGATTGAGGATGTCCTGGGTCACGCCCGGGTCCTTACACGTCGAGCGGCGTCGGCGCAGCCCCGATGACGCCGGTCAGCCCCCCCGGCGCCCGGGAGAGGCGCGCGTCGTCGGCCCGGTAGAACCCCGCGAGCTTGAACAGCCGCAGGCCTCCCGCGGCCTGAACCTGGCAGGCGGCCACCCCGTCCCTGCCCAGGGCCTCGACGATGCCGGCGGCCGATCCCGCCGCATCCGTGACCCAGAAGGTGTCGTCCGATCCGGACGGCTCGACCTGCGCCGCGGACACGGCGAGGGCCCCCATCGGCCCCCAGGCTTTCAGGCAGGGGAGGGCGGCGAACACCTTGACCTTGGGCTCGGCGAGGATCCGGCCCCACCAGGCGCTGACCGGCGCCAGCGAAAGCACACCGACGCCGCCGAGCCTGCGGGCGGCCTCGATCGCCTCCTCCGGCGTTTTGGCGGCCGCCAGGGAGGGAGCGGCGCCGAAGCGCAGCCGCGCCAGTTCCACCGTCCGGGCCAGGTCCTCGCCGCCCCAGACCGAGAGGTTGAAAGGGCCCTGCAGCGCCAGGCTCTCGCCCATCAGCTCGCGCCAGATGCGCACGATCATCGAGGTCGAGGCGGCCTTGTGCGGGAGGGCCAGCAGCCGGCGCAGCACCTGGGCCTCGCGCGCGGGCCGCAGGCCGAAGCTCGGCGGGCCGGAGGACTGGGCCTTCTTGGCGGCGACCACGTCGGCGGCCAGCTGCGCCCGCTCGTCCACCAGCGCCAGGAGCTGGGCGTCGACCTCGTCGATGCGCGCGCGCACGGCTGCGAGAGAGGGCCGCTGATCGTCCATGGATCCCCCGGAAAGAAGCGCCGGACCATAGTCGTTCGAGCTTGCGGCGCAACCCGCGCTTGGCAGGGCGAGGCCGCTACGGGCAAGGTGCGCAAAACACGGGGATCAGGTGTCAGCTTCGACCGAGAGTGCGCATGACCGATGGGTGTTCGGCTACGGCTCCCTGATGTGGCGACCGGGCTTCGCGTTCGTCGAACGGCAGAGGGCGGTGCTGCACGGTCGCCGGCGGGCCTTCTGCATCTATTCGGTGCATCACCGGGGCGCGCCCGAGGCGCCGGGGCTGGTGCTGGGCCTGGCGCCAGGCGGCTCGGTGCGAGGAGCGGCGTTCCGCGTGGCCGCCTCAGATTGGCCCTCGACCTACGCCTATCTGCTGGAGCGCGAGCAGCCGACCGAGACCTACGTCGAAGCCTGGACCCAGGTGCGCCTGGCGGACCGCCGCCGCGAGCGGGCCCTGGTGTTCGTCTCCGACATGCGCCATCCGCAATGGGCGGGAACCCTCGACCTCGACAGCCAGGCCCGCCTGATCGCAGGCTCCGAAGGCCTCTCGGGCCGCAACATCGATTACCTGCGCGATCTCGTCATGCACCTGCGCGAAGAGCAGGTCGCCGACCGGACCATGGAGGTTCTGCTGGCGAAGGTGGAGGCCTTGGAGATGGCGGCCGGAACCGCGGGGGCGGGCGTCAGGACCGCAACAGCGCCTTTGCGTCCTTGAGCAGCAGAATCCCGGCCGCTCAGACGCCCGCCGCCAACAGCGCGTTTGAGGCTGTCTCGATCCGCTCCTCCAGCGCCGTCATGAACTCCGCCCGCTTCAGGCCGGCGGGGATGGGCGGCAGGAACTCGAAGACGATGGTCCCGGGACGCAACAGGAAGCCCTGGGCGTTCAGATGGACGCCGGAATTGGTGGCCATGGGCGTGCAGGGCAGGCCGAGCTCCCGGTAGAGGGCGACGACGCCCGGCTTGTAGTCCGCCGTCGCGCCCGGCTTATGGCGGGTGCCTTCGGGAAAGATGATGATCTGGCGCGGCTCCTTCAGTCGGGCCCTGGCGGTGCGCAGCATGTCCTTCAGCGCCTTGGCGTGGCCTTCCCGATGGATCGGGATCATCTCGCTCTTGGTGGCGTGCCAGCCGAAGAAGGGGATCTTGAGCAGCTCCTGCTTCATCACGAAGCAGGCGTCCGGATAGAAGGCGAAGGGGCCGATGAAGTCGAACAGGCTCTGGTGCTTGGCCGCCACCAGCGCGGGCCCGCGGGGAAGGTGCTGCAATCCCCGGATCTCCATCTTCACGCCGCCGAAGATGCGCAGGCCCCACACCATCAGCCTGGCCCAGAACCGGATCGCCTCGGTCATGACCCGGCGCGGCAGCAGGTGGATGGCGCTGTAGAGCACCGCCAGGGGAACCGAGACCATATAGAACCACAGGCCGAACAGCACCGCCCGGACGAAAGTCGCTGGAGTCACCGGATCACGTCGCTCCCGGCCGGACCATGGCTCTCGCCGTCGGCGGCACCTTGATCGGCGGTCCGGCCGGCGGCTTCTCCTTGGGGCCGAGGCTGATGATCGACTCCCGGACGAGGATCACCAGGTACTTGCAATATTCCATGATCATCCTTCGCGCGCCTTCGCCGCTGCGCCACCAGCGGCGGGCGTCCAGTTCGTCGGTGGCCACCGGATAGGGCTGCAGCTGGCCCTCGGGCAGGGCGCCCTTCAGCTCCAGCAGCGCGCGGGGCATGTGGTAGTCGGCGGTGACCACGGTCAGGCGCTTGAAGCCGTAGGCTCGCGCCCAGGAGGCGGTCTCGCGGGCGTTGCCGATGGTGTCGGCGGCCGAGAAGCCCAGGTCCACGCAGCAGTCATAGAGCCGTCCGGGCGCCTTGGAGACCGAGCGGATGTCGGCGCGGCTGGCCTTGCGGTTCACCCCCGAAACCAGGAGCCGCCCCCCCTTGCCATCTTCCAGGAGCTTCATCGCCGCCGCGATCCGCAGGCTGGAAGGCCCAGTCAGGGCCACGATGCCGTCGGCGGGCGGAGGGTCGGGCGCGGGGGTCGAGCGGGAAATGCGGGCGGCGAAGGCGAACAGCCCCGCGGTCCAGATCAGGACCAGGATCAAGAAAAGCACCGGGCTTCTCATGGCATCTCCCCCACCAGCCGGGCGGCGGTGATGCGCGTGGCCACGGCCGCCACGCCCGCCGCGATCAGGGGGCAGAGCAGGGCGGCCAACAGGTCGGTCCAGGCGATCGGCAACACCGGCGTTAATCCGTTGGCTCCACCCATAAGCCTGGCCGCGGCCGCGACCAAGGCCGCCGCGCCCCCGCCGAGGATGCCTGCGAGGCCGGCAAGCTCCGCCAGGCGGTTCTGGAACAGCGCGACGATGAAACGATCCTCTGCGCCCGCCAGGTGCAGCACCTCGACGATCTCACGCCGAGCGGCCAGGCCGGCCTGGGTGGCGAAGGCGATCACCGCGATGGCGGCCAGGCCGATCAGCGCGGCTGCGGCGAGCGCCGCGGCGCGGGCGGTGTCGCCGGCGTGCACGATGTCGGTTTCCCAGCGGCTGTGGTCGTCGACCACCCCGTCGACGCCGGCGGCCCTCAGGGCGCGGGCCAGGTCGGCGGCGCTGGGCTGGCGCGCGGCGCGGGGGTCGAACTGAACCGTCACCAGCCGGGGCAGGGGCAGGTCGGTCAGCTGGGCGGCGGGGCCGAGCCAGGGTTCGACCAGGGCCTCGGCCTTCTCCTTCTCGAGCGTCCGGGCCTCGGCGACGCCCTTCAGCCCCGCCAGCGCAGCGGCGGCGCGCGCGGCGGCGTCGTCCGGACTCTCGCCGCCGACGGGGCGGATCACCACCGTGGCGGAGCCCTTCAGCTGGGCGGTCCAGCCCCCCGCCGCGCGATCCGCCGCCAGGGCCGCGATGACGCTGAGGCAGGCGAAGAAGCAGAGGACTCCGGTGACGAACACCAGGAGCAGGTCCTGGGCCCGGTCCCGCGGAAGCAGCGCCGCCGGGCGCCAGCGCGGCGCCACCGCGTCGTCGGCCTTGCCGGTCATGGGAGGCCCTCCGCCGAAGGCCGGGACGCGCCGACCAGCCGGCCCTGGTCCAGCTCCATCACCGGCATGCCCGAGCGGGCGACCAGGTCCTGGTCGTGGCTGGCCACAAGGATGGTGGTGCCGAGCCGGTTCAGCTCTACGAGCAGGCGCAGGATGCGCAGGCCCATCTGCTGGTCGATGTTGCCGGTGGGCTCGTCGGCCAGGAGCACGTCGGGCCGACCCACCACCGCGCGGGCGATGGCGAGGCGCTGCTTCTCGCCGCCCGCCAGGGTCGGGGGCAGGACGGCGAACTTGCGGCCGAGGCCCACCCAGGTCAGGAGCTCGGCCACGTCGGCGCTGTAGCTCGAAGGCTTCTGGCCGGCGATGCGCAGGGGCAGCGCGGCGTTGTCGAAGGCCGAGACGTGGTCCAGGAGGCGGTATTCCTGGAACACGACGCCGATCCGCCGCCGCAAGGCTGGCAGCTCGCGCCGGGGGAGGGTGGCGATGTCTTCGCCGAACAGGCTGATCAGGCCGCGCGAGGGCCGATGCGCGAGGTAGATCAGCTTCAGCAGCGAGCTCTTGCCTGCGCCGGAGGGGCCGGTGAGGAAGTGGAACGAGCCGCGGGGAAGCTCGAAGGAGATGTCGCGCAGCACCTCCGGCGCGCGGCCGTAGCGCATGCCGACCCCCTCGAACCGCACGACCGCGTCGGCGACGTCGGAAGGCCTTCGGCCCTCCGGCGCATCCTCGCCGTCGTCGGTGGTCGCGCGGGGGTCTGCGTCGGTGGGCGTTCTGGACATGGGGGCGGAAATCGGCGACCTCGATGGAGGGGGCGGTGACGTCCGATTCGGCAGAATGATACTGACCTGTCCAGAGTGCGCCACCAGCTATTTCGCCGATGAGTCGGCGATCGGGGAGGGGCGGACGGTGCGCTGCGGCTCGTGCGGCGCAGCTTGGCGCGTGCAGGGCAAGGCCCCGCTGGAGCTCCGGGTCGGGTCCCAGGAGGGCGTCCATGCCGCCGGGTCGGAGGCGGGGGACGAGGCGCTGTTCGAACGTCCGTCCTCCGAGCTTCCCGGCGACATGCTGCCCAAAGCCTTCCGCGCCCGCGCCGAATCCGAGCGCCGGATGCGCGAGGCGGCGGTCCAGGGGGCGATCTGGGCCGGCATGGGCTCGGTCGTCGCCCTGATGCTGGTCACCGCGGTGGTGTTCCGCACAGACGTCGTAAGGCTGTGGCCACGGTCGGCCAGCGCCTATGCGGCCGTGCACCTGGCGGTGAACCCGGTGGGCCTCACCATCGAGGACCTGCACGCGAGGCCGTCCTGCAGGGACGGCCACCCCGCGCTCCTGGTTTCGGGCGTGCTGCGCAACATCCGCGCCCGCACCATCCAGTCTCCGCCGCTGTCGATCGTGTTGCGCGACAAAGCCAACCACCTCCTGCTTCACCGCATCGTGCCGGCGAGCGACCCGCAGGTTCCCCCCGGCCAGACCCGCAAATTCGTGGCGACCCTGGTCGATCCTCCGGGCGCGGCGGCCAACGTGGGCGTCGAGTTCGCCTTGGATCGCGAGGGGCGGGCGCTGCCTGCCGAGACCCCCACGCCCGTCTCCGTCCCGAAGCTCAGGACCATCGGCGCCGAGCCCCAGGCCATGATGATCGGGCCCGCCCAGGTCCAGGACGCCAGGCCGCTGCCTTCCTCCAGCCCCTACGCCCTCTCCGGCGCCGATCGGGGCTCAGCGCACTGAGCGAAGGCGGGAGCGCCCGGTCCGGCATCATCGGCGCGCCAAAGCCCTTTCCACGGGAGCTGGTTTTCCCGCCCGAGGTGAAGGGGCTGGCGGCGCGCGATGATTCGCGCGCTGCTCAGCTTGCGTTAACCAACCGATCCTGACCCCAGGCGCCGCGCCAAGGGCTCGGGCAGTCGGCGACGCTCCGGGTTCGTGGTCCGGATTTGTTTTGTGATCCGCGGAACTGCTCAGTTTGTTAACCGTTTCCCGGTCGGAGCTTTGCCTGGGCCGTGCGAAGCGGGGACGAAGCTTGACACTAACAGGGCCGGGGCGAAGATGGCGCTCGGCTGATTATGGTTAATTAGGCCGTCGGCGGGGGTCGAAGATGGACGGGGATCACGGCCAATCACCGATGCTGGTGATCCCGGTTCCGCCGCCGCCGCCGCCGCCGCCGGAACCCAGGCTCCTCGTCCCGATTCCGTCCAGGAAGGAAGCCTACGGCAAGCGCCGTAAGGAGCGCGAGCGGCGCGACGAACGGGACAATGGCGACGAACCGCCTCAGCGCACGCAGGTGCTGTTCATCGCGATCGCGGTGCTCGTCCTGCTGTTCATCCTCATGGGGGGCGGCTGGTACGTCGGGTACGGCGGCCTGCCCGGAGGCTGGGGCGGCTGGATGCGCCCGCACCGGACGCTCCTGGCCTGCCCGCGCCCCCCCGTGGCGGCTGAAGGCCAGCCGCAGTTCAACGAGCAGCAGATCCTGATCCGCCAGCTGCGGCGACAGGCCTTCCGCGGGGACTTCTTCGCCCAGCTGGAGCTGGCGCGCCGCTACGAGGGCAAGCGCGACAGCGACAAGAACCTGCAGGACCAGGTCGAGGCGGCCACCTGGTACGCTCTCGCCCTGGCCAATCCCGAAGGCTACGAGGCGACCTCAGCGCGGACGGCGGACGGCTTCGGGCCAAGACTGTTCTCGCTCTACGACGACTGCCGCCACGGCGAGCGGCAGATCGCCTACCAAGGGCTGGACCGGCTGCTTTCGCAGATGTCCACCGATGAGCGCGACAAGGTGCGCGACCGCGCCACCTATGTGCTCTCGACCCAGGGGGCGATCGGCTTCCGCACGCTGGGCCGACTGCACGACGTGGCCTTCGGTCCGTTCGGCGAGCCGGGGGACGACCTGCAGGCGCTGCAGGCGCGCACGCCCGCCGCCGGCTGGCCCGACGCGGTGCGCCTGTTCGAACGCAATGGCGTGGACGCCTATATGTTCAACTACCTGGCCATGCAGCAGGGGGACGAGGGTTCCTATGTGCTGCTGCAGGACCTGCAGCGATCCATCCCCTGGCCGGGGTTCGCCGATATCGCCGAGCAGCGGGCCCGCCGCTGGACGCCGCCCTATGAGTTCTATCCTGCCGACGCGCCTGAATCGGGGGTTCCCCACTCCGACGAAAGCGAGCCCCTGGGCGAGGCCGACCGGGTGGCGCTCTATCGGATCGGCGAGCTGCCGTTCAAGCACATCGCCGACGCCCTCACCTATCTTCATGTCATCTCCTCTCCCTGCGACAGCGAGCGCGGGCTCTCGACCCACGACGTCCAGACCTTCCAGGCCATGATCGGGCGGCCCGCCACCGGCTGGCTGACGCCGCTCGAGAAGGTGCGCATCATCCAGTTCGCCGCGGTCAACGGCTCGCCCCGCGCCCAGCTGGTGCTGGCGGTGATGTACGCCCAGGGGGTTGGGGTCGCGCCCGACTACGCCCGCGCCTTCCATTGGTTCGAGGAGGCCGACCGCCAGGGCTCCCCGGAGGCCAAGTTCGCCGTCGCCACCTATTTCTCCGAAGGCTTGGCCGGCGTCGCCGACCAACAGAAGGCGGAGGCGGTGGTGCACCAGCTTGACGCCGCCCTCTCGGGCTTCCGGCCCTCGACCCACCGGTTGTCGGCCATGCTCGACCGCGTCGGCGGCGGGCACCGCGGCTGGTACGGTTACGCCCGGCCCGAGGAGGAGTCCTATCCCGAGGACGGCGACCGCTATGGCTATGGCGGCCAGGGCTCAGGCCGGCCGCCTCCGCCGGCCGCCGAAGGGCCGCCGGGCCTCGTCAACCCCGGCGCGGGCGGCGGACCGGTCGCCTATGCCGAGCCGGGCCGCGGGGGCGGGGAGGACTGGTCCAGCGCCGCCGGCGACACCCGGCGCATAGTTGGTCGACACTACGGCGTGGGCCTCCCCCGCCATGAAGAACATAGGGCGCGCAGCTTTTATGGGCGCAGCCAGGGCGGCCGGGCCATGGCCATGGCCGGCGCGCGCGTCCTGGGCGCCGGCCGCCCGTCGGCGGCCTCGGGCCCGCCGGCGCCGGCCGCGCCTGCCAAGGAAGGGGATCCCCGTTGAGCCGCCGCGTCCTTCAGCTACTCTCCGCCGTCGCCGCCGCCCTCGTCGCGGGCGCGGCCGCCCACGGGGCCCATGCCTATTCCAGCGGCGACGTCGCCGCCCGGCTGGATGAGCAGATCAAACCAAACTTCGGCATCCTGCTGCATCCGCCGCTCTACCATCACCATTTCCACTATGGGATCTGGTACGGCCGCCGCTACGGCTGGGGCCGAGGCTACTACGAGAGCTACGGCCGGGCCTATGGCGCGCCCTATGGCCCCTCGCCCTACAGCGCCGGTGCGGCCAGCATCACCGTCGACTGCGCCGACACCGCCTACAGCCGCACGCCGATCTCGGACGCCGCCGCCTATGTCGCCGACGGCGGGGTGGTCTATGTCCGCTCGCACGGCCAGCCTTGCCGCGAGACCATCGAGATCGACCATCCGGTGGTCATCGCCGGCGAGGATGCGTCCGCCTTCTCCGTCGAGCCCGGCCGCGCGCGTGTCGTGATCGCGGCCCCCGACGGCCAGCCCTGCGTGCTGGTCGCTCAAGGCGTGAAGCAGGTGGAGCTGCGCGGGCTCCAGCTCGAGTCCAATGCGGGCGGGCAGTCCAGCTGCGTCGAGGCGTGGGATTCCGAGGTCGCCCTTGTCAGGGACGACGTCGACTATTCCGGCGACGGCTCGGCGGTCTACATCTCCGGCGGCCGCCTGATCGTGCGCGAGAGCCGCATCGACGCCCATACCTATGACGCCGCCATCTTCGCCGACGGGGCCGAGCTGCAGATGTTCAAGGACCGCATCCGGGCCGACACCCTCGGCGTCGATCTGACCCTGGGCCCAGCCGAAAGCAAGATCGACCATGTCGGGGTGCTGGCCACCCGGTCCGCCGGCCAGGGCTCGGTGGGGATCACCGTACGCGGCGAGCGCTCGGGCGGGGCGCTTCTGAAGGTCGACGATGCGGTGATCTGCGGCTTCCGGGTCGGGATCGGCTTCGAGCGCGGCGGCCGAGGCCTTGTCCGCCGCAGCCGCGTCTGCCGCGCAAGTTTCGGGGTGATGAGCGAGGGCGCCAGCATCGAGGTGAGCGAATCCGCCATCGGCGGCGACCACTTCGGGGTCTATGTGGCCTCGGGCGACGCCAAGGTGAGCCACAACCGCATCTATGATCTCTCCGACCCGGCCGACGGCGTCTATGCCGAGCCGCCGGCGGGCCTGGTGGAAGAGCTGAACTGGTTCTATCTGCGGCCCGGCTGCGAGCGCTTCCATTGGGACGGCCGGCGCTATTGCCGCTCGGAAGCCGAGCTGCCCGGCTGGTTTCATGACGAGAGCGGCTTCGATCGCGACTATGCCGACGCCTGGGACGTGGACGGCTACGAAGACGGCTACATGCGCGACGGGCCGGTGGTCGCTTTCGATCCGCACCCGCCCCGCCGTGGCGGAGGCCTCTTCGGCGGCCACGACGGCGGCCGTGAAGGCGTCCGCGATGGCGGTTTCGGCCCCCGGCGCTGAAGGCCGCCATTCGCCCAGGCAGTCGGGCTTTCAGCCTGTGCATTGGGAAGGAGAGATGGCTTTGCGGGTTTCGAGGGCATAGCCTCAGCGGCGCCACCGTGGAGGCCGCCATGCCCCAGTTCAACGTCCAGCTTGCTCCCAGCCAGCTCGCCCAGACCATCAACCCATGGTCCTGGACCTTCGGGCAGGTGGGCCTGTTCAACATCAACCTCGGCTCCTCCGGCGATCCGCAGGTGGAGGCCCGCGTCCTCGACGAGGTGGGCAGCTATGGCCGCCAGCTCGGCCGCATCGGCGACGTGATGAAGATCCTGATGGACAAGCTGGACCTCGCGGCCCTGGAGCCTGAGCAGATCGAGGCGGTGAACGCCCTGAAGCTGCAGCTGCAGCACGTCGACGTCATCAAGCGCCAAGCCGCCTGACCGCGGCGCCGCCGGCCATTGCCCCCCGCCTCCGGGGCCGCTATCACCCGCGCCTCTCCTGAAATCCGACGCGGAACGGTGCGGCCATGGCGGCGCAATACATCTTCCAGATGCAGGGCCTGACCAAGGCCTATCCCGGCAACCGCAAGGTCTTCGAGAACATCTGGCTCAGCTTCTATCCCGACGCCAAGATCGGCGTGGTGGGGGTGAACGGCTCGGGCAAGTCCACTCTGCTCAAGATCATGGCCGGCATGGACCAGGACTTCTCGGGTGAGGCGCGGCCGGCCGACGGCATCAAGCGCGGCTATCTTTCCCAGGAGCCCGAGCTCGATCCGCAGCTCAACGTCTGGGGCAACGTGATCTCCGACTGCGCCGAGAAGCAGCTGTTCGACCGCTTCAACGCGGTCGCGGCCGAGATGGGCGAGAACTTTTCCGACGAGCTGATGGAGGAGATGACCACCCTCCAGGAGAAGATCGACGCCGGCGACTTCTGGGACATCGACAGCCGCATCGAAATGGCCATGGAGGCCCTGCGCTGCCCCCCAGCCGACTTGCCGGTGGACGATCTCTCCGGCGGGGAGCGCCGCCGGATCGCCCTGGCGCGGCTGCTGCTCTCCAAGCCAGACATGCTGCTGCTCGACGAGCCCACCAACCACCTGGACGCGGAATCGGTGGCCTGGCTGCAGCATCACCTGGAGCAGTTCCCCGGCTGCGTGATCCTGGTCACCCACGACCGCTACTTCCTGGACCAGGTGACCAGCTGGACCCTGGAGCTCGACCGCGGCAAGGGCCTGCCCTAC
>FTHL01000082.1_pt1 | contig 14121 bp, 16 predicted proteins | sample 1640951 | NCBI WGS metagenome assembly FTHL01 (sample SAMEA3914788, study PRJEB12502) | metagenome | biome: forest; material: soil | place: Canada | collected 2011-07-03 | depth 0.1 m
CGCGGCGACGGCGTGGTGGAGCTCAACGCCCACTATATGCTGGAGGCGGACGACGGGGCCAAGATCTATATCCGCAATATGGGATACGTCTACGGCTATCGCCCGCCTTCCGAGGGCCAGCCCGAGCGGGCCGGCTATTTCCGCTGCACGCCCTACTTCCGCGCGCCGGACGGGCCGCACGAATGGCTCAACCGCACGGTGGTGATCGGCGGCGGCGAGCGCCACACCGACGAGCAGGGCGACTACACCATCTTCCGCTACTGGGCCGCCTTCTGAGCCCCGCTCAATAGAGCCCGCCGGCCTCGACCTTGCCGGGGCCGCCCTTGAACCGCTCGGCCAGGGCGCGGCCGTGCTTGGCGAGCAGGCCGACGTCGGTGCCGACCGCCACGAAGGTGCAGCCGAGCTCGAGGTAGTCCTTGGCCCACGCCTCGTTGGAAGTGAGGATGCCGGCCGCCTTGCCGGCGCCGGCGATGCGGCTGATCGCGTCTCGGATCGCCGCCTGCACGTCCGGGTGGGCGGCGTCGCCGCGGTGGCCCATGGCCGCGGAAAGGTCGGCCGGGCCGATGAAGACCCCGTCCACGCCCTCGACGGCCGCGATGGCCTCCAGGTTCTGCATGGCCAGCCGGGTCTCGGCCTGCACCAGCAGGCAGATCTGGCCATCCGCGTCGCGGAAGTAGTCCTCCACGCCGCCCCAGCGCGAGGCGCGGGCCGAGCCTGCGCCGACCCCGCGGATGCCGTCGGGCGGATAGCGCACGGCCTTGACCATCCGTTCGGCCTGCTCGGCGGTGTCGACCAGGGGGATCAGGATCGAGGTGAAGCCGATGTCGAGGTACTGCTTGATCAGCCGCACTTCGCCCAGCGGCGGGCGGCCGATGGGGTGCGCCGGATAGCCGTTCACCGCCTGCAGCTGCGCCAGCATCGTCGGGATGTCGTTCGGCGCGTGCTCGCCGTCGAACAGCAACCAGTCGAAGCCGGCCCCCGCGCAAAGCTCGGCCGTATACGGGCTGGCCATGGACTGCCACAGGCCGATCTGCCTGCGCCCAGCCTTGAGGGCCGCCTTGAACGGGTTCTCGGGGAGGGGAGCCATGGCGGGTCTCTGGCCTCAGACGAAGCGGACGTTGATCGAGCCTAGCGGCCCGTAGTCGATGCGGAAGACGTCCCCGGCGGCGGCGGGGATCGGCGAGGTGAAGGAACCGCCGAGGATCACCTGGCCCGGCTCCAGCCTGACCCCGTGCGGGTGCAGCTTGTTGGCGAGCCAGGCGGGCCCGTGGGCGGGATGGCCGAGCACCGCCGCGGCGACGCCGGTGTCCTCGATCACCCCGTTCTTCTCCAGGATGCCCGCCACCCAGGGCAGGTCCACCTCCGCGGGCCTGAAGCGCCGGCCGCCCAGCATGAGCGCGGCGTTGGCGGCGTTGTCGGAGATGGTGTCGAACACCTTGCGGGTGACCTTGGTCTCGGGGTCGGTGCGCTGGATTCGGGCGTCGATGATCTCGATGGCTGGGCACATGTACTCCACCGCGTCCAGCACCTGCTCCAGCGTGCAATGCGGGCCTTCCAGCCCTCGCGCCAGGACGAAGGCGAGCTCGACCTCGAGTCGCGGCTCGATGAAGCGGCCGGCCGGGATCTCGCCGCCGTCCTCGAAGAACATGTCGCTGAGCAGGGCGCCGTAGTCGGGCTCGGAGATGTTGGAGAACCGCTGCATGGCCTTGGAGGTCAGGCCGATCTTGTGGCCCTTCAGGGTCCGGCCTTCCGCCAGCTTCATCGCCACCCACGCGCGCTGCACGGCATAGGCGTCCTCGATGGTCATCTCTGGATGCTCGAGCGAGAACTGATGGGTCTGCTCGCGGGTCTTCTCCGCCCGGTCGAGTCGGGCCGCCAGCGCGGCGATGGTGTCGGGCGGCAGGGCCATCCTTGCTCCGTGTCGGGACGACTTCGGCTCAGCCGACCGTCTGGGCGAACGGCTTGGTGCCGAACTTCTCGTGCAGGCGGTTGTCCTTGTAGGCGAGCCGGTCGCCGAACTCCTCCACGTCGAGCGAGAGGGCCACGAACTTTCGGACGTTGACCGGCTTCAGGTGCGCCTTCACCGCCTCGAACACCGCGTCGAAGGTGCGGCGCCGATCGGCTTCGGGGCGGCCCTTGGCCACGCGGGCGGTGATGGCGACGAAGGCGTAGTCGGGATCGTCGTCGGCGATGACATAGTCGCGGTATTCGAGCGCGCGCACGCGGATGCCGGCCACCGGGAAGACGTCGGCCTGGCGGATGGTCCGGGCGATGGCCTGCAACAGGCCGGGGATGTCGGCCTCGGCGGCGATGTTGGCGGAATATTCGACGACGACGTGGGGCATCTTCAGCCCTCCACCTGCATCACGCCCACCGTACAGCCGACGGCGAAGATGGGAATGGGCGCATAGAACTCCACCCGCCCGGGGCCGCGGGCCGCGGCCGCCACCGAGATGAAGGTGCGGATCTCGAAACCGCCCTGGCCCGCCTCGCGGTAGACGTCCGCGTCCCGGTAGGCGAGCAGCGCGGCCTTGTCGTTGCGGGCCCACCGCTCCAGGAATTCACGGTCCCAGGGCTCGTTGATCTTTCCCGAGTCCGGCGTGGCGGGCCAGTGCGAGATGCCGCCGGTGCCGACCAGGGCGATGCGCTCGGGAACGGCGTCGCAAGCCTTGCGCAGCGCCTCGCCGAACGCCCAGGTCCGGTGCAGCGGGGTGAGGGGAGGGCCCTGGCAGTTGATGTTCACCGGGATCACCGGCAGGTCGAACTTCGGGGTGAGGAAGTTCAGCGGCACCATCACGCCGTGGTCGAACTTCCACTCCTCGCAGAAGGCGACGTCGACGTCCTCCATGACCCGTTCGATCAGGCGCTTGGAGAGGTCGGGAGCTCCGGGCGTCCGGGTGCGCGGGATGCCGAGCCAGTCCGGGTCCTCGATCGGGCCCTCGTAGTGGTCGGCCATGCCCATGGCGTAGGCCGGCATGTTGTTCATGAAGAAATTGGCGAAGTGCTCGGCCGCGACGATGATCAGGGCGTCCGGGCGGGCGGCCCGGATCTGCTCGCCCATGTCGGCATAGGCCGCGTAAAACTCGTCGCGCAGCGCCGCGTCCGCCATGGAGGCCCGGCCGGTGATCCCCGGCGCGTGGCTCGACACCCCTGCGAACACCAGCGGCATCAGACCCCCGCCACCTTCTCGTCCATGCTCGTGGTCATGGCGTAGATCCCGTCGCGGACTGGGCCGTACTTGGCCACCCCCTCGCGCATGGCGGCGATGTACTCCGTCCACGGCTGGCCGATCTGCGAGGACAGGTGCATCAGAAGCTGGCCGTTCACCCCCAGCACATAGAGCTTGCCGATGTCGTGCGCCTTGATCGCCTCGCGCTCCTCGTCCGTCAGCTCGTAGTCGGCCAGGAGCGCGTCCAGGTCGGTCTCGAACCGCCGCTTCACCTGCGGGTCCCGGTTCAGGTGGAACAGCAGCTTCTGCAGCTGATAGAGGCTCACGCGCCGGCCTCCCTCAGTGCGCCGCCTGGGTCTCGAGGCCCCAGCGCGGAATGTGGTGGTGGCCCAGCGAGACGCACACGTTCTTGACCTCGCAGAAGGTCTCGAAGCTCGCCTGGCCGCCTTCGCGGCCGATCCCTGACGACTTCACTCCGCCGAAGGGCTGGCGCAGGTCGCGGACGTTTTGGCTGTTGATGAACACCATGCCCGACTCGATGCCCGCGGCGAGCCGGTGCGCCTTGCCGATGTCCTGGGTCCAGATGTACGAGGCGAGCCCGTACCTGACGTCGTTGGCGAGGCGCAGGCCCTCTTCCTCGTCCTTGAAGCGGATCAGGCAGGCGACCGGCCCGAAGATCTCTTCCTGGGCGATGCGCATCTCGTTGCGCACCTCGGTGAAGACGGTGGGCTCCAGGAAATTGCCCTTGGCGACGCGGGGCGGCAGCTGGCTCGGGCGGTCGCCGCCGGCGGCAACGGTCGCCCCCTCCCGGCGCGCCAGCTCGACATAGCTGTGCACCTTCTCCCAGTGCTGCCGGGTGATCAGGGCGCCCAGCTGGGTCTTCTGGTCCTGCGGATCGCCGATGCGCACGCGCTGGGCCCGGGCCACGAACTCCTCGACGAAGTCGTCGTAGACGCTGTCCTGGACGAAGATGCGCGAGCCGGCGGTGCAGCGCTCGCCGTTGATCGAGAAGATGGTGAACAGCGAGGCGTCCAGGGCCCGGCCGAGGTCCGCGTCCTCGAACACCAGCACCGGCGACTTGCCGCCGAGCTCCAGCGACAGCTTCTTCAGCCCTGCGGTGTGGGCGATGTGGGTTCCGGTCACCGTGCCCCCGGTGAAGGAGATGGTGCGCACATCCGGATGGGTGACCAGCGCCTCGCCCGCGGTCTTGCCGTAGCCGTGCACGATGTTCAGCACGCCCTTGGGCACGCCGGCCTCCAGCGCCAGGTGGCCGAGGCGATCGGCCGAGAGCGGCGACAGCTCGCTCATCTTCAGCACCGCCGTGTTGCCGAGCGCCAGGCACGGGGCGACCTTCCAGGTCGCGGTCATGAACGGCACGTTCCACGGCGAGATCAGGCCGCATACCCCGACCGGCTGGTAGAGCGTGTAGTTCAGCATGGTCCGGTCGACCGGATAGGAATGGCCGTCCATGCGGGTGGCCACCTCTGCGAAGAAGTGGAAGTTCTCCGCACCGCGCGGGATCAGGGCGTGCGAGGTCTGGTCGATCGGCAGGCCCGTGTCCTCCGTCTCGAGCGCCGAGATCTCCGGCACGTGCGCCTCGATGAGCTCGCCGAGCCGGCGCATGATCTTGGCCCGCTCCTTGGCCTGCAGCCCGGCCCACTTGGGAAAGGCCGCCTTGGCGGCTTCCACGGCCAGGGCGACCTCGCGCTCGCCGCCGGCGGCCACCTCGGCCACGGTCTCCTGGGTGGCCGGATTGACCGTCTCGAAACGGTCGGGGGATTCGATGCTGCGTCCGTCGATCAGGTGCTGGATCATCGGGCTCGCCCCTCCGCATAGAACGCCTCGTCCGAGACCACGTGGCTCAGGAGCCGGCCGACCCGCTCGATCTCGGTGACCACCTCGTCGCCCGCGTTCAGATAGACCACTCCCTCGGGCGTGCCGGTCAGGATCAGGTCGCCGGGGTAGAGGGTCATGAAGCCGGTGAGATATTCGACCAGGAAGGGAATGTCGAAGATCATGTCCCCGGTGGTCCCGTCTTGTGTGACCTTGCCGTTGACGGTGGTGCGAAGCTTCAGGTCCTTGGGGTCGGCGATGTCGTCGCGGTCGACCATCCAGGGCCCGACCGGCGTCAGGCCGTCGCGGTTCTTGGCCCTGAGGTTGGGGCGGTAGTAGTTCTCCAGGTACTCGCGGATCACATAGTCGTTGGCCACGGTATAGCCGGCGATCGCCTGCATGGCGTCGGCGCGCGAGACGTTGCGGGCGGTCTTGCCGATCACCGCCACGAGCTCGCATTCGTAGTGCATCTGGTTGGCGTCCGATGGTCTGCGCACCTTGGCCTTGTGGCCGGCGAGGGCGTTGGGCCCCTTGAGGAAGATCAAGGGCTCCTCAGGTGCCTTGAAGGCCAGCTCGCGCGCATGGTCGGCGTAGTTGAGGCCGAGCGCGACGATGGTTCCGGGCGTCGTCGGGGGCAGCCAGACCACGTCGTTCTCGGGGACCTTGCGGCCGTCGGCCAGGGCAACGGTCAGGCCGTCTTCCGAGACCACTGCCTCGTGCACCGCCCCGGCATGAGCCACCCGCGCCCGCCTCATGCGCCCGCCTCCGCCACCAGGGTGCAGCTCAGCGCGCCGACGCCGTCGATGCGGGCCTCCACCCGGTCGCCCCGGCGCGCCTGGGCCGCGTCGGCAGGCAGGCCGACGAGCAGGGCGTCGCCCTCGAACAGGGTCATGAAGTCGGTCACCTCCGCGATCAGCTGGGCCACGGGCCGCACCAGCTCGGTGGTGGAGAAGCGCCGGCGCTCTTCGCCGTTCACCGCCACGGCGACCTCCAGGCGGTCGGGCGGCGGCGCCTGATCGCGGGGCATCACCCAGGGGCCGATCGGCAGGAAGCCGTCGCGGCATCGCTGGCGCAGGGCCGGGCGGTAAAGGCTCGCGTGCGGGATGCAGACGTCGATGGCCACCGCGAAGCCCAGCACATGACCCAGGGCTTCGGACTCCCGGACGCGCGTGGCTGTCCGGCCGATCACCACCGCCAGGGTCGCGCCCAGCTCCAGCGTGTCCGTCTCCGCGGGAATGGCCACCTCGGCCCGGTCGGGCCGCCAGGTGTTGGGCGGCTTGACGTAGAGCACAGGCGCCTTCGGCGGCGCCTTGTAGGGGGCGGCGTTGACCGCGTCGCCGAGCGCCTCGAGCTGGCTGCGCAGGTTGAGGATCGCGCCGTAGACCGCGCCGGATACCGGCGGGTCGAGGTCCATTCCCGCCGCAGCGCTGGCCTCCACCGCGGCGAGCGCGCGGGAGAACCGCGGCCTGACCAGCACCTGCACCATGCATCCCCTCCTCGATCGCATCCGCTGATAACCAGCCGGCGCCTGCGCGGGAACCCCTTTCGCCTGCAGTTGTGATTAACGCAGCAAAGGTTATCGTTGCGAAGTTTCTGCGCGAGCGGGGCAGGATGATCACGACCGAACGGGAACTGACGGCTGGGGCCCGGCGGCGCAATCTGAAGCCGTTTCCCCACTCCCTGCCGGCGGTCCTGATGCGGGCGCGCGAGGCGGTGATGGCGCGGGTGCGCCCCACCTTGCGGACCTACGACCTCACCGAGCCGCAGTGGCGGGTCCTGCGCACCCTCGGCTCGATCGAGGAGGTGGAGGTCACCCAGCTGGCCGAGATGGTGTTCCTCCTGCCGTCGAGCCTGTCGCGCATCCTGCGCGACCTGTCGGAGCGCGGGCTGATCCAGCGCCGGACTTCGTCGATCGACCTGCGCCGGGGGCTGGTGTCGATCAGCGACAAGGGCATGGACATCCTCGAGGCCGCCACGCCGGAGACCACTAAGGTCAATGCCCAGATCGAGCAGCTGTTCGGCGCCGAGCGGATGGCCCGGCTCCGGGGCCTGCTGCGCGAGCTGGAAGAGGCGCTGGGGCCAGGTCAGCCCGGCGAGTGAAGCGGCGCCCGGCGGCGGACGCCGAGCAGCGGATAGGCCAGCGCGCCCAAGGCGAAGACGAAGATCACTTCCGCCATCGCCAAGGCGGTCTGGCGGCTGAGGAAGGTCCCGGCGACGGTGGCGATCCCGGCGAAGGCGAACTGGACGGTGCCGAACAGGGCGGAGACCGAGCCGGCGCGGGACGGATCGACCGACAGGCCGCCGGCCATGGCGTTGGTCGACACCAGGCCCAGCGATGAGATCACGAAGAACAGGGGGACCAGTACGCCCAGGCGCCCGCCGAAGCCGGTGAGCGCGTCGGCGAGCAGGATGGTCGCCAGGATCGCCGCGCCGATCGCCCCATAGATCATGATGGTGTCGGCGGCATAGGTCTTGAGCAGCCGGCGGTTGATCTGGGAGGCGATCATGAAGCCGGCCGCGTTCAGGCCGAAGATCCACCCGAAATAGAGGGCCGGCACCTTGTAGGTCCCGATGATCAGGTAGGGAGCCGCCGCGATCCAGGCGAACATGCTGGAGAAGTTGAGCCCGTTGGTGAGCATGTAGCCCAGGATCCTGCGGTTGCGCAGCACCTCGGCATAGGCGCGGAACGGCGATTCCGTGCGGGCCCGCTCGGCGACGGCGGCAGGACGCGTCTCGCGCAGGCCGAACAGCACGCACAGGCCAAGGGTCGCGCCGAAGGCGACGAGGGCCCAGAAGATCGCCCGCCAGCCGAAGAAGGTGACGATCGCGCCCCCCGCGATCGGCGCCAGGATCGGACCCAGGCCCCGCAAGGTCAGCAGCATGGACAGGATCCGCGCGGACTCCTGGTGATCGTAGCGGTCGCGCACGATGGCGGCGGAAATCACCACTCCGGAGCAGGCGCCGATCGCCTGCAGGAACCTCAGGCCGATCATGGCGTGGATCGAGGTGCAGATCGCGCAGCCGAGGCTCGCGGCGAGATACAGCGCCACCCCCGTCAGCATCGGCGGGCGCCGTCCCACCCGGTCGGCCCAGGCCCCGTAGAACAACTGCCCGGTCCCGAGGCCGAGGAAGTACATCGCCAGGGTGGCCTGGCCTTCGGCGGTGGTCCCGCCCAGCGCTCGGGTCAGCTGCGGCAGGGCCGGCAGGTAGATGTCCGTGGTCACCGGCGGGAAGGCCGACATCGCGCCCGCGAGCAACATGAAGGCAATCGGGGCGGGGGCGGTGATCGGACGTTGAGCGCTCATCGATCATGAGCCATGTCACGAATGGGCCCGGGAACGCCAGCGGCCTGCAACGGTTTGAAAGGACCGTCGTCCACGCTTGCTTCCGAGGATCCCATGAGCGCCCTGACCCTGAAGTCCGACTCCACCGGGGAGGCGCTCTATGCCTCGCGCAGCTATCGGGCCGGAGAGGTCGTGGTCGACTTCGGCGACGCGGTGTTCCAGGCGGCGCGCGACAGGCACACGGTCGAGACCCCGGAGGGCCGCCACATCTTCCATCCGGTCCTGGCCAAGACCTCGCACGGATGCGAGCCCAACTGCCGCGTCTCGTTCGAGGATCAGGCGCTGGTGGCGGTGGCGCCGATCGCCGCGGGGGACGTCATCAGCTTCGACTACATGACCACCGAAAGCCAGATCAGCCATCCGTTCGACTGCCTGTGCGGCTCGAGCCGTTGCCGCGGCCGTATCGGCTGACCGCGCCCTCGCCCGTTCACAAGCCGGCGGCGCCCTGCTAACGCCGGCCGGTCAACGGATCGGGAGAGGCAGCCAATGAAGACGCGTGCAGCGGTCGCCTGGGAGGCCGGCAAGCCGCTCTCCATCGAGGAGGTGGATCTCGAGGGGCCGCACGCCGGCGAGGTGCTGGTGGAGGTGATGGCGACCGGCGTCTGCCATACCGACGCCTACACCCTCTCGGGCCTGGATTCCGAGGGTGTTTTCCCCTCCATCCTCGGCCACGAAGGCGCCGGCGTGGTGCGCGAGGTCGGCGCGGGCGTGACCAGCGTGAAGCCCGGCGACCACGTGATCCCGCTCTACACGCCCGAGTGCCGGCAATGTAAGTCGTGCCTCAGCCGCCGGACCAATCTCTGCACCGCCATCCGCTCGACCCAGGGCCAGGGCGTGATGCCCGACGGGACCAGCCGCTTCTCGCTGAACGGCCGCCCGATCGCCCACTACATGGGCTGCTCGACCTTTTCGAACTTCACCGTCCTGCCCGAGATCGCGGTGGCGAAGGTCCGCGAGGACGCCCCCTTCGACAAGATCTGCTACATCGGCTGCGGGGTGACCACCGGCGTCGGCGCGGCGATCTGGTCCGCCAAGGTCTGGCCTGGCGCCAATGTGGCGGTGTTCGGTCTCGGCGGCATCGGCCTGAATGTCATTCAGGGCGCGCGCATGGCGGGCGCCGACAAGATCATCGGCGTCGACCTCAATCCCGCCAAGGCCGAGATGGCCCGCCGGTTCGGCATGACCGACTACGTCAACCCTGCCGAAGTTGGCGCCGACAAGGTGGTGCAGGCGATCGTCGACCTCACCGGAGGCGGCGCGGACTTCTCGTTCGAGTGCATCGGCAACGTGAACACCATGCGCCAGGCGCTGGAGTGCTGCCACCGCGGCTGGGGCGAGAGCACCATCATCGGCGTCGCCCCGTCCGGCACGGAAATCGCCACGAGGCCGTTCCAGCTGGTCACCGGCCGGGTCTGGCGGGGCTCGGCCTTCGGCGGAGCCCGGGGCCGCACCGACGTGCCCAAGATCGTCGACTGGTACATGGAGAAGAAGATCAACATCGACGACCTGATCACCCACACCATGCCGCTGGCGCAGATCAACGACGCCTTCGAGCTGATGCACGCCGGGGAATCGATCCGGTCGGTGGTGATCTACTAGGCGGCCCTGACGACTAGGCGGCCCTGACGACCTCCTGGTCGATCGCGCCGAAGGGCGCGTCGCCGTCCGCGGTGCGCGCCTCCATGCGCACGCGGTCGCCGAATCGCATGAACCCCGTCCTGGGCTCTCCCGCCGCGATCATCTCCAGACCGCGCCGCTCCGCGATGCAGGCCGAGCCGACCGCCTCCGGATGTTCGTTGGAGACCGTGCCGGAGCCGACGATGGTCCCTGGCCTCAGCCGCCGCGTCCTGGCCGCATGCGCGATCAGCTCGCCGAAGCCGTAGCTCATCTCGCGGCCGTTCGGATGACCGAACGGCTCCCCGTTCCAGGCGATCTGCAGATCCAGCGTCACCCGCCCGTCGGACCACGCCCCGCCCATCTCGTCGAGGGTGATGGCCACCGGCGCGAAGGCGGTGGATGGCTTGGCATGGATGAAGCCGAAGCCGGTCTTCAGCTCCAGCGGGGCGACGGTCCTGAGGCTCCAGTCGTTGAGCTGGACCAGCAGCCTGATGCAGCGTTCGGCCGCCTCGGGCGAGGCGCCCATGGGGACGTCGCCGGTCACCACCCCGAACTCGCCCTCGAAGTCGATGCCCGCGGCCTCGTCGAGGAACGGGACGTCCTGGCAGGCTCCGAGGAAATCGTCCGAGCCGCCCTGGTACATCAGCGGCGCGTCGGAGGTCTGCGGGTCGACGGCCAGTTTCATGGCCCGCGACATCAGCCGCCCGTGGGCCAGGAAGGCGGAGGCGTCGAGCCACTGGTAGGCGCGCGGCAAGGGCGCCAGCGCCCGGGCGGGATCGAAGGGGGCGGCGTCCGCGCCGGGGCGGGTGGCCAGCGCCGTTGCGAGCTCCCGTAGCCGTGGCTCGGCCTCGTCCCAGCGATCGAGCGCCGCCTGCAGGGTCGGGGCGATGGCGGCCGCGGAGGCCGCGCGGGTCAGGTCGGCGGAGACGACAACCAGGGTCCCGTCGCGCGTCGGGCCGGGGAGGGTGGCGAGCTTCATGGCGACTTCACCGACCGCTGGAGGCCGTCCTCGAACCTGCCGTCGATCAGGATGAAGGCGATACGGCAGGTGCGGCCCGAGCGGTTGGCCCAGCCATGGTTGGTGCCCCGCTGCACCACGATGTCGCCGGCGCGCACGACGGTCTCGCCGATGTCGAGGATAAGCGTGACCTCGCCCTCCAGTACGATGCCGTAGTCGATGGTCTCGGTGCGGTGCATGAAGGCGTGCCGGCTGTCGGCCCCGCCGGTGTGGGAGGCGGCCTCCGCCGCGCCGACCTCGGCGAAGTGGGCTCGCGCCGCCTGCGCGCTCACGCCCTGCATCGCCGCAGGATCCTCGGGGGGGATGTCGAGCACGCGGATGCGGGCGCCGTTCCTGGGCGGGGCCAGGACGATTCCGTCCTCGTGCGGCTCGCCGGAGGCGCGGTCGATCCGCGCCGGGGTCTCGCGGGTGTTCCAGATCTCGTGGAACAGGGGTCCGTGCGCGCCGCCGACCCGCGCGACGCGGGGCGCCGGGCCGTCCTCGAGGAATACGGCGGCGCCGGCGGCGTCGTGGCCGGTGACGATGCGGCGGACGGGCGCGTCGGTCATCTGGGTCTCCCGATCAGGCGGTGCGCCCGCCGAGCGTCTCGGCCAGCCAGTCGGCGATGAACTCGCGGCCGAAGCTCATGTTGTCGGCGCCGACATGCTCCACCCCGCCTTCGCGTGCGGTGAAGATCTTCAGCTCGCGCCGGGGACTTTGAGTCAGCTGATCATAGCTCTGGTGGGCGTATTTCAGCGGGATCTGCCGATCCTTTTCACCGTGGGTGATCAGGAACGGGACTTCGATCTTCTGCATCTGGCCGTCGAGGGTGATGTTGGGGCAGAGCGCCATGAAGGCGTCGATGTCCTTCGCGCCCCAGACCCAGCACACGTGCGTCCAATAGTGGGGCACCGGCCGCTCGCCCTCGTTGCGGCGGCGCGCCGCCTGCACCTCGCCCCAATTGTGGTTGGCCCCCCAGGCGAAGCCGGCGGCGAAGCGCCGCTCGTTGGCCGCCGCGCGTGGCGCATAATAGCCGCCAAGCGAGATTCCGCCGATGGCGATGCGGGCGGGATCGACCTGCGTTTGGCGCTCGAGCCAGTCCACCACCGGGCTCGCCCAGCGCTCTGTGTCATAGACGGCGTGCAGGCCGTGCAGCCTGAGCGCTTCACCCGTGCCCGGCTGGTCGATCGACAGGGTCGAGATCCCTCTTTTGGCCAGCGCCTCCGGAAGCCCGGACCAGGCGAGCATCTCCTTGGTCGAGTCCAGGCCGTTGACATAGACTGCCAGCGGCGCGGGCCCGTCCACGCCCTCGGCGCTGGTGAGGTAGCCGGCGATCGCCCCGCCTTCGTAGGGGATCTCCACGCGCCGGAAATTGCGCGCGCCCGCCTCCACGGCCCGCCGGAAGCTCGTCAGCGCCTTGGCGTAGGTCTGCTCGCGGCCCGGCGCGCCGTGGCCCTGCATCCGCTCCGCCACCTGAAAGTAGAGGCTGGCCCGGTTCAGCTTGTCGGCGGCGGAAAAGCCGCGGCCCAGGGCCAGGTCCTCGTCGGCCAGGGCGACAAGCCTGTCGCCCATCTCAACCCAGCGCTCGAGGAACTGCGCCGTGCCGGCGTCTTCGCCGCGCGCGGCCGCGTCCAGCAGCGGACGGCACATGTCCTCGATCTCGCCGATCTTGGCGCCGCTCTCCAGGGCGATGGCGATCGACAGGTTCCAGACGTAGTTCGAGGGGAAATACTGGAAAAGCGCCATCAGACCGGCTTGGCCATCAGCTCGAACATGTCGCGATTGAGCCCGGCGTAGTCGACCGGCGGCCCCTTGCCGAGCTGGGCGTTGCAGATCGCCCGCGACAGCTCGCAGATGAAGGCGCAGCGCTCGCGCCGCCGCGCCTGGTAGGCCCGGAAGGCCGCTGGCGGATCTTCGGCGCTGGCCAGTTCGTCGGCCAGCACCACGGCGTCCTCGATCGCCATGCCGGCGCCCTGGCCGAGGTGGGGCGTGGTGGCGTGCACCGCGTCGCCGAGCAGAACCACCCGGCCCTTGTGCCAATCGCCCCCAAGCAGGATGCACTCGACGGGCCTGTACACGACCTGATCATCGTCGCTGATCTGGTCGGCGAGGGGCGCCATGGCTGGCGGCGCCTTGGCGAGCTTGCCCCGCATCGCCGCGGCCAGCCCCTGGCGCGGATACCTCGGGTTCCCGGGCTCCGGCGTGGTCACATACATATACATCAGGCTCTCGGAGAGCGGCACGAGGCCGATGCCCATCGGGCCTTCGTACGCCTGCAGGCAGTCCAGCTCGGGCGGGCGCGGGAAGTTGTAGCGCCAGACCGACTGGCCGGTGAACTCCGGCGCTGGCGCTTCTGGGAACAGCCTGGCGCGGGTGTCCGAATAGAGCCCGTCGGCGCCGACCACCAGATCGTAGCGGCCGCTGGTCCCGTCGCTGAAGCGGACGTCGACGCCTTGACCGTCGTCCTCGATGGCGACCGCGGTGATCCCGAGCCGGATCCTCGCGCCGGCGGCCTTGGCGCTGTCGCCGAGCACCTTGTGCAGGGCCGGCCGGGCGACGCCGAGATTGGCCGGCTTTCCCTCGACCAGCCGGGGCGAGGGCGCGCGCGCGGCCAGGCGGCCGTCGGGCAGGTAGATCTCCACGAAGTCGAAGCCGAACGCCGCGTCCAGGTACTGATCGAGGATGCCGAGCTCGGTCATGGCTCGGATCACGTTGGACTGCTGGATGATGCCGACCCCGTAGACGGCCCAGTCGGGGTCCTTCTCGATCACCTCGACGTCGAAGCCCTTGCGGCTCAAGGCGATGGCGGCGGTGAGCCCCCCAATGCCGCCGCCGACCACCAGGATGTTCGCGCTCAGCACGTTTGGCGCCTCATGCCGATCCGGCGCTCACCGTGGCGGGGGGCCTGGACGCATGCAAATCGCTTTGGCGGATGCTTGCTATCGGGCGGCGAGATGGGTCGCGCACGCCGGCTCCCCCGGGGTTGCATCGCCCTGCCCGATAGGTCTCATCGCGCCTTTGGATTTCCACCGACGAAGGCTCGTCGATAGGGTCGGCCCGCGCGACAGGCAACGGAGGCGGGCGCATGGCCGGCGGGGTGACGGATGTCCGGTATGTCGGCTACGCCGTCAGCGACTTCGAGTCCGAGCGCGCATTCTACA
>FTHL01000311.1_pt1 | contig 13995 bp, 13 predicted proteins | sample 1640951 | NCBI WGS metagenome assembly FTHL01 (sample SAMEA3914788, study PRJEB12502) | metagenome | biome: forest; material: soil | place: Canada | collected 2011-07-03 | depth 0.1 m
ACCGAGCACCTGTCGCCGCGCAACACGCGGGTCATCGCCCTGCCCAAGCCGTCCAACCGCGAAGCCAGCGAATGGTACTTCCAACGCTACGTGCGGCGGCTTCCGGCCTGCAGCGAGTTCGTGCTGTTCAACCGCTCCTGGTACAACCGGGCGGGCGTGGAGCGGGTGATGGGCTTCTCCACCCCGGAGCAGCAGGAGCAGTTCCTGCGTGACGTGCCGGAGTTCGAGCGCATGCTGATCGAGGCCGGCATCAAGCTGGTCAAATACTGGCTGGACATCTCCAAGCCCGAGCAGGCCGAGCGGCTCGACGCGCGGCGCAAGGACCCGCTGAAGCAGCTCAAGGTCAGCGAGCTGGACAGCGTCGCCCAGAAGAAGTGGAGCGCCTACTCCAAGGCCCGCGACGAGATGCTGGAGCGGACCCATAGCGCCTATGCGCCCTGGATCTGCGTGCGCAACGACCACAAGCACATCGGTCGCCCCAACCTGATCCGCCACTTGCTGCACCAGATCGCCCCGCCCGAGGTGAAGCACGACGTCGGCCTGCCCGACCCGGCGGTGGTGTTCCCGTTCGAGCCGGAGGCGCTGAAGGACGGACGGCTCGCCCGCTGATGGCGCGCCTCCCCCCCGAGGTGCTGGTGTTCGTCCATATCCCCAAGTGCGCCGGCAGCTCCTTCCGCCAGCAGCTGCGCCGCTGGTACGGCGAGGACGCCCTGCTGATCGACTCCGTCGATGCCGCGGGCCTGGCCGAGGCCGTGCGCGAGAGAGGCGGCATGCCGCGCGCCATAGGCGGCCATCTGGTGCATGGGGTCCATCGCCACCTCGACTGCACGCCGCGCTACGTGAGCCTGGTGCGCGACCCGGCCGACCGGCTGGCCTCACTCTACCGCCACGCCCGCGCCCGCAGCGACCACCCGTTCCACGAACGGGCGCACGCCCTCGCCTTCCCTGCGTTCTACGAGTTCACCCAGACCGATCCCCGCGCGCGCCGCCAGACCGTGGGCATCCAGTGCTTCTTCCTCGCGCAGGCCCGCAGCTTCGCCGAGGCCGCGCCGGTGGCCGCAGCCTACGCGGCGCTGGAACCGGTGGAGCGCTACAGCGACTTCCTGGCCCGCTGCGCGGCGCTCGCCGGACGGCCGCCGGACGGCCTGCCGCCCCGCAACGTCGGCGCCGAGGACGTCCGGCTCGACGAGGCCAAGGCCGCCATGGCCGACCGCATCCGCGCCGAGAACCCGGAGGACGTCGCGCTTTACCGTTACGTCCAAAGCCTCGGGGCGCGGCGCTGAGGCCCGACCGGCTCACTTGAGCCTCGCTATGGCCCAGATTTCAGCCGTATGGGATCATGCCGCTTGCAGCCTGATCGAGCGCGGCGAAAATGCGTCGCAGATGCGATAGTGTCGGCGCGCCCGACCTTGAAAGGCAGCCTGCATGACCTCTGCCCTGCCGCCGACCCGGCACATCCTGGTGGTGGATGACGACGCCGGGCTGCGCGATCAGGTGATGGCCTATCTGTCCGAGCACGGCTTCGCGGTGCATGGCGCCGGAGACGCCCGCGCCATGGAGGAGACCCTGTCGGCCGCGCCGATCGACCTCGTGATCCTGGACGTCAGGCTGCCCGGCGAGGACGGCCTTTCGATCTGCCGGCGCCTGTCGGCGGCCGGCGGCCCGGCGATCATCATGCTCAGCGCCATGGACGAGGAGGTGGACAGGGTGCTGGGCCTGGAGCTCGGCGCCGACGACTACCTGCCCAAGTCCAGCAGCCCGCGCGAGCTTATGGCGCGGGCCAAGGCGGTGCTGCGGCGCTGGGACGACGCCGGCGGGCGCGGCCGCAAGCGCTCCGTCTACAGCTTCCGCGGCTTCATGCTCGACACCGTGCGCCGCCAGCTCAAATCGCCCGACGGCGCGACCATGATGCTCACCGCCGGCGAGATGTCCCTGCTGCGGGTGTTCCTGGAGCACCCCCGGCGGATCCTGGCCCGCGACCAGCTCCTGGAGCTCGCGCGCGGCGGCGAGGCGGAGGTCTACGACCGGGCCATCGACGTGCAGATCAGCCGGCTGCGGCGCAAGCTGAGCTCGCCCGACAACGCCGACATCATCAAGACCTACCGCGGTGCGGGCTATCTGTTCGACGCCCAGGTGGCCCGCTCGTGAAGGCTCGCGCCAGAGGCGCGCCGGTCGCGGTGCAGCTCGCCGTACTGCTGATCATCAGCCTGTTCGCGGCCCAGGCCATCGGCATCGCCGTGGCCATGATCGCCCGGCCGCCGGCCTATTCCGTCTATGGCATGGAGGAGATCGCCGACGCGCTGCAGGGGCGCAACCTCGAGCCGAGCCTGGGGCGGCCCCTGATCAGGACCATCGCCAAGCGGCCGCCGCCGGATGTCCACGACGCCTCGCTGCCGCCGTCGGAGGGCTATCGCCAGAGCCTCGCCGCCCTGCTGAGCCTGCCACCGGACGCGGTGCGGCTGCAGCGGGTCCGATCGCCCCTGATCGTCCGCATCATCTCCGGCCGCAGCACCGCCACGCCGAGGCCGGACACCCGTCCGCGCACCCACGGCGCGGGGGTGCTGGAGGGGAGCGGACGGCTGGAGCGCCTGAACGGCGTCTACAGCGAGGTCCTGGGTCCCTTCGTCGCCGCCGCCCGCCAACCGGACGGCCGCTGGGTGGTCGTGCGACCGAGGCACGCGCCGTTCCCCAACTCCTGGCAGCGGCGGGTGGCCCTGTGGCTTCTGGGCTGCCTGCTGCTGGTGATCCCGGCGAGCTACCTGTTCGCGCGGCGCATCACCGCGCCGATCGACCGCTTCGCCAACGCCGCCGAGGCCCTCGGCCGCGACCCCAAGGCCGCCCCCCTGGTCGAGGCGGGCCCCGCGGAGATCAGCAAGGCCGCCAACGCCTTCAACGAGATGCACGCGCGCATCCGCCGCTACGTCGACGACCGCACTGCCATGTTCGGGGCCATCTCCCACGACCTGCGCACCCCGCTCGCCCGCATCCGCTACAAGCTCGAGCAAGGGCCCGACGCCCTCAGGGACTCCGTGCTGAAGGACGTCGAGCAGATGGAGGAGATGATCGGGGCCGTCCTGACCTTCATCCGCGACGCCAGCGAGCCGCGCACGCGCGAGCGGCTGGACCTCTTGTCGTTGGTGGAATGCGTGGTCGACGACGCCGCCCTGGCCGGCGAGAAGGTGGAGCTGGCTGAAGGCCCGGGGGTCTCGGTGGACGGCGACGCCCTGGCGCTGCAGCGGATGCTTTCCAACCTGATCGACAACGCGGTGAAGCACGCGGGCGGCGCGAGGGTCCGGATCGCGCCGGCGGATCCGGAGGTGCTGGTCGAGATCGAGGACGACGGGCCCGGCCTGCCGGAGGACGAGATCGTCAAGGTGTTCGAGCCGTTCTACCGCGCCACCCGCGACGAGGACCACGGCGGCATGGGCCTCGGGCTTTCGGTGGCCCGCTCCATCGCCCGCGCCCACGGCGGCGAGGTGGAGCTGAGCGCCCGGCCGGGCGGCCTCACCGCAACGGTGCGCCTGCCCCGCGCGGGCTGACGCGGCTTAGACCGCGCGCAGTCCGGCCTGACGGAGCAGAGGCAGGACGTCGTCGGCGAACGCTCGCAGACCGCCCAGGTAGTCGACGAAGGTCAGCAGCACGCCGTCCAGGCCGCAGTCGGACAGCATCTGCAGCCTCGCGGCGATGTCCTCCGGAGCGCCGAACAAGGGGACCCCGCCGCCGCCGGCCACCGCCGCCCGCAACGCCTTGACCGCCTCGGGCGCCATCGAGGCCGCGTTCTTGATCTGATAGTTCACGAACACGGGGCTCGACGCCTGCCTCGCCCCTGCGGGAGGGGCGGCGGCCTTCTCACGGAATCGGAGGAGGATCGTCCCGGCGCCGGGATGGGTTCCGATCCTTCATCCTCCCGGAACCGCAGGCGGGGCCGGCCCGTTTCGGCCCCCTGGGGCGTACGCCGGCGGCGCCGGCGCAGCAGGCGAGGATTGCTTGGACATCTTCACCGCAGCGACGGGCGGCTTTCCGGGCGCGGTCTCCAGCCTCGCCGAGAAGGCCCAGACCCAGGTGGCCGCCAAGACCGCGGTCTGGACCAAGGTTGTCGACACCGGCGGCAGCTTCGTGGTGAACCTCGGCGTCGCCATCGTCATCCTCTTGATCACCCTGTGGCTGGCCAAATGGGCGGCGCAGCTGACGCGCGGCTTCCTGGGGCGGTTGAGCCGGCAGAAGCGCGCCGACCCCACGCTGCAGATCTTCTTCGCCTCGCTCGCGCGCAACGCCGTGATCGTGATCGGCCTGGTGGCGACGCTGTCGCAGCTGGGGGTGCGCACCACCTCGATCATCGCCGTGCTGGGCGCCGCCTCGCTGGCGATCGGCCTGGCGCTGCAGGGCGCGCTGGCCAACGTCGCGGCGGGGGGGATGCTGCTCCTGTTCCGGCCCTACCGGGTGGGCGAGCGGGTGCAGGTCGCCGGCAAGGACGGCACGGTGCGCGCGCTCGACCTGTTCATGACCGAGATCACCGACGCGGACAACGTGCGGGTGATGATCCCCAACTCCAAGGCGTTCGGGGACGTGATCACCAACTTCTCGCGGCTCGACCACCGCCGCATCCAGCTCGATTTCGGCATCGACTACGAGGACGACATCGATCTCGCCCTGCGCCTGCTGATCGAGGTCGCCAAGTCCGACACGCGGGTGCGCGCCGATCCGGCGCCCTGGGCCAAGGTCACCAAGCTCGGGGACAGCACGGTGACCGTGACCGTGCGCGCCTGGGTTTCGCCCTCGGACTGGTGGGACGCCCGCTTCGACCTTCTGAAGGACGTCAAGCTCCGCTTCGAGGCCGAGGGGCTGCACTTCCCCTACCCGCACCAGGTCGGGCTCACCCGCGCCGAGGCCATGGGCAAAACGGAGGCCGCGCCGGCCGAGCCCGCCGCCGAGCCTCCGGTCAGGCTGCCAACGCCTGCTCGAGGTCGGCGATAAGGTCCGACGGGTCTTCGATCCCCACCGACAGCCGCACCAGCGAATCGGAGATGCCGAGCCGCTCGCGCTGCTCGTGCGGGATGGAAGCGTGGGTCATCTTGGCCGGGTGCTCGATCAGGCTCTCCACCCCACCCAGGCTCTCGGCCAGGGTGAACAGGCGGGTCCGCTCCAGCATGCGCACCGCGCCGGCAAGGTCGCGGTCCAGCTCCACGGAAAGGATGCCGCCGAACCCATTCATCTGGCGCTGCGCCAGGGCGTGCTCGGGATGGCTCTCCAGGCCCGGATAGATCACCCGCCGCACGTCCGGGCGCGCCTCCAGCCAGCGGGCGATCCGGAGCGCCGAGGTGCAATGGCGCTCCATGCGCAGGGCCAGGGTCTTGAGCCCCCTAAGCGCCAGGAAGCTGTCGAACGGGCTGAGGATCGAGCCCACGGCGTTCTGCAGGAACTTCAGCCGCTCGGCGATCTCGGCGTTCTGGCCCACCACCGCGCAGCCGGCGATGATGTCGGAGTGCCCGTTCAGGTACTTGGTGGCGGAGTGGACCACCACGTCGAAGCCGAGCTCCAGCGGCCGTTGCACCCAGGGGCTGGCGAAGGTGTTGTCGGCGACGCTGATCAGGCCGTGGCGGCGCGCGACCACCGCCAGCGCCTCGAGGTCGGCCAGCCGCAGGGTCGGGTTGGTCGGGGTCTCCACCCACAGCATGCGGCTGCGCGGCCCCACCGCCGCCTCGACCGCCGCGAGGTCGCGCAGGTCGACGAAGCTGAACTCCAGCCCCATGGAGGCGCGCCGCACCTTGTCGAACAGCCGGAAGCTGCCGCCGTACAGGTCCTCCGAGGCGATGACGTGGTCGCCCGGCTTCAACAGCTCCAGCACCGCCGCCTCGGCGGCGAGGCCCGAGGCGAAGGCCAGGCCCTGGGTCCCGCTCTCCAGGTCGGCGATGCAGCGCTCGAAGGCGAACCGCGTGGGGTTCTGCGAGCGGGCGTAGTCGAACCCCTTGTTCACGCCGGGGCTCTGCTGGGCGTAGGTCGAGGTGGCGTAGATCGGCGTCATCACCGCCCCGGTGGTGGGGTCGTGCTGCTGGCCGCCGTGGACGGTGCGGGTGGAGAAATCGAGGCGATTGGGCGGCGGAGGATTGCTCATGCCGGCATTGTCGCCCAGCAGCGGCCTCAGCGCATCCGGCAAGTCGCGGGGCCCGGGACATCGGTCGCTGGAGGAACGTCCGCCATCAGCAGGCGGCGGGGTCGCCGATCCTGAAACGACGGTAGGAACCGGGGATGGTCCCGATTTAGCATGGCCGTGGGCTCGCGCGGGGGGCGCCGGGGTGCAGCGATGACCAAGGACGGCAGGCAGCTCGGACTGGTGCTGGCGACGGTGCTGGTCGCCGGCAACATGATCGGATCTGGCGTCTATCTGCTGCCGGCGAGCCTGGCGGCGTTCGGCTCAGTCAGCCTGCTCGGCTGGTTGGGCGGACTGGCGGCCGCCCTGGTGTTCGCGGCCATGTTCGCGTCGATGGGGACCCTCAGGCCGGAGGCGGGGGGTCTCTTGCCCAACATCGAGGCGGCGTTCGGCCGCTGGACGGCGTTCACCGCCGGCGGGGTCTACTGGCTGCAGTGCGTGCTGGGGAACGGCGCCCTAGCCGTGGCGGTGACCGGCTACCTGTCGGCGCTGATCCCTGGGCTCAAGGCGCAGGCGATGAGCCTCTCCTGCACCATCGCCCTGGGCTGGCTGTTCGTGGCGCTGAACCTGTTCGGCCCCAAGCTCGTGGCGCGCTATGCGGGCCTGTCGCTCGTCCTCGGCCTGCTGCCCGTCCTGCTCGCCGGCACGGCAGGCTGGCTGCTCTTCGATCCGCACCTGTTCGCCGCCTCGTGGAACGTGAGCGGGCAGAGCACGGCGAGGATCCTGCCGCGGATGATCGTGCTGGTGCTGTGGGCCTTCAGCGGGGTGGAGTGCGCCTGCGTCGCCGCGCCCCTGGTGCGCAATCCGCGCCGCAACGTTCCGCTCTCGACCCTGGCGGGCGTGCTGCTGGCCGCAGCGGTCTTCATCTCGGCCTGCACGGCCATCAACGGCGTGCTGCCGGCCGCCGCGCTGGCGGAATCGGGCGCGCCGTTCGTGGACCTGGCCGGCCGGATGTTCGGCGGCGGCCTCGGCGCGGCGGTGGCGGTCTGCGCCGCCCTGAAGGCCAGCGGAACCCTGGGCGGCTGGGTGCTGATCACCGCCGAGTCCGGCCGCCAGGCCACGGCCCTGGCCGACGACCGGCCGCTGACGCCGGAGCGGACGCCGGTCGTGCAGCTGCTGGTCTGCGGCGCGATCCTGACCGCGGTGGTCGCGCTCACCTCCAGCCGCTCGATCGGGGGCCAGTTCGCGGTGATGATCGACGCCTCGGTGCTGCTCACCCTGTGCGTCTACGCCATGGCGGGCGCGGCCCTGGCGCGGCTGAGCGCCCGCGGCGCGGCGCGCTCGCGCCTGGCGGTGGGCCTGGGCGTGGCGACCGCGGTGCTGGTGGCGGCGATCATCGGCGTGCAGGACCTGGTGTCGATCGGCTGCACCCTCGGCGCCGTCGCGGTGGCGGCGGCGGCCTATCCGCTGTTGCGGCGACGGCGCGAGGATCGCGTCTCGCAAAGCGCCGGCTGATCAGGGCCAGGGGTCACACGAGCTCAGACGAAGCCGTTCGCGGCCTCGCGGGGCGTCCCGGCGCGGATCCGCATCAACGGGTTGGGATCGGACTCGGCCACCTTCGCCAGGGTGTTGCGGTCCAGATGCCTGAACGGCTCTTCGCGGCCGCGGACCTGCAGCACGGTGGTGGAGAGGTAGCTGAAGCTTCCGTCGGGATTGAAGGCGAGCTCCAGCTCGTAGGCGTCGGTCCGGAACGCCCACTCCAGGAAGTCCGTCGAACAGATGCCGTAGCCGGCCCCTCCGCGTTCGGCGCGCACGGTGATGCGGGACCCGTCGTGCGAGGCGCCGCCCGACGCCAGGGCGACCTGCCCGCGCGGAAGGGCCACGGTCTGCAGCACCAGCCCGGTCGCCGGCTCCCACAGCCAGTAGCCGATCTGGTCGTGGAAGGTGGCGTCCTCGTCCGAGGCGAGGATGTGGACGTGGTAGCGCAGGCCGTAGAACAGCTGCGGCCCGTTGGCCTGGGGATCGATCGGCTGGAACTCGATGCGCTCCAGGTAGTCCCGCCGCTCGGGGCCCGCGGCCTTGGGATTGAGGTCGACCCCCTTGCGCCCCTGCCAGACGCCGGCGAGCCGCCGCAGCGGCCCGAGGTTGGCCAGGGTGTCCGGATCGACCTCGGCGGGCTCGGTGAAGATGTCGTCGGGAAACCGGTCCATGGCGCCAATAACCGCGCGGCGGATTTCACCGGTCAAGCCGCCCTTACGTCAGCCAAGGGATGGTGAAACGCCGGAGGCTTGAGAGCTGGTGAAGAGGCCTGGCATGTGGCCCAGCCCCCACGACCTCCCGGGCGCCAGGCCCGCGCGAGGGCGCCGGCCGCAACGACTGGCCTGCGCTGGCGATAGGCCATAGAGAATGGGCCCAGAAACGCTGGAGAGGAGCCGAGCCGATGAGGCGTCACGGTCTGAGATCATGCATCGCCCTGGCGGCCGCCGCTTTCGCGGCAGCGGCCTGCTGCCTCGCCGGTCCCGCCGCCGCCCAGCAGCCGCCGGCCGACCTCACCGTGCTGCCTCCCGTGCCGACCACCTTCACGCCCAAGCGCACCCCCTGGGGCGACTACGACTTCCGCGGCACATGGCCGATCGACAACATCAACAACGCCCACATCCTGTTCCAGCGGCCCAAGGCGTTCGGCAACCGCTTCTGGCTGACCGACGCGGAGTTCGCCAAGCGGCTGGCGGCGGCCCAGAAGTCCGATTCGGCCTTCTCGGCGGAGCTGAACTCCAGGGGCACCAAGGGCCTGGCCCACTGGGTGCAGACCGCCCCGTTCGCCCGCCGCACCTCGATGCTGGTGAGCCCCGCGGACGGCCAGCTGCCGCCGCTGACGCCGCAGGCCGAGGCGCTCTACAAGGCCGGACGGTCGAGCTGGGTGCCCGGCCAGGAATACGACTGGGTGGACGATTTCGACAGCTGGGACCGTTGCGTCTCGCGCGGCTTTCCCGCCTCGATGATGCCGTTCCGCTACAACAACGGCATCCGCATCTTCCAGTCGCCCGGCTATGTGGCGATCGTGCTGGAGATGCTCGGCACGCGGATCATCCCGCTCGGCGGCGAGCACCCGGCCAAGGCGGTGGAGAGCTGGATGGGCGACAGCCGCGGCCACTGGGAAGGCAAGACGCTGGTGATCGAGACCACCAACATCAAGTCCGGCGACAGCGCCACCCACGACCCCTACAAGCGCGCCGCCTCGCCGCTCAACATGGCCACCCAGGGCGTGCCGCCGCTGAACACCATCCCGACGAGCCCGGAGGCGAAGACCGTCGAGCGGCTGACGATGACCGACCCGAACACCATCGTCTACGAGCTGACCTATTCGGACCCGCAGGTGTTCACCGCGCCCTGGACCGCCCGCTTCAGCTGGGACCGCGACGAGAGCTACCAGTTCTACGAATACGCCTGCCACGAAGGGGACGTGCAGGTGCGCAACTACATCACCGCCTCGCGCGCGCACCGCGCCGACGTCGCATCGGGCAAGCTCGCCGGCGTGAAGGAGGTCGATTCCCGCGTGCGCTTCGCCCAGCCCTTCGACCGCGACCCCGCCGCGCAGTAGCTTCCCGGTAAGCGCTCCTTGCCGGCCCGGACTTCCTGCTTGGGCGCGCCGGTCTCATGCCGATGAGGACAGAGCGATGACAGGCCGAGCCCCGGAGGCGGCCGATGCGCTGCCTCGCATCGACGCCCTGTCCCAGCTTCGCGTCGACGAGGACGGAACTGTGCACGTGCCCGCGATGGCGGTCCCCGTCTCGCCGTACCTGAGCGCGGAGGGCAGGCGGTGGATGATCGAGCACCTGCACCAGAACCAGTCGCCCGAGCTACAGCGGCGCGTGGAGGGAAACCCCGTCCTGCTGCAGAGATACCTCGACCGCACGCGCGAATTGTTCCCCACGACCTTCGAGGAGGTCCGCCTCGGGGGCGTGCGCGCCTACGACTACAGACCCGCGGACGGCGTGCCGGCGCACAACCAGAACCGGGTCCTGATCGAGCTGCACGCCGGCGCGTTCCACGAGGGGTGGCCGTCGTGCGCCGAGCTGCAGTCGACGCCGATCTGCAGCCTGGGGCGCGTCCGCGTCGTCGCGGTGAACTACCGCAAGGCTCCGGAACACAGCTTTCCTGCGGCGAGCGAAGACGTCGCCGCCGTCTATCAGGCGCTGCTGGAGACCTATCCGGCGGAGAACATCGGCATATTCGGCTGCTCCGCCGGCGGCCAGCTGGCGGCCATGGCGACCGCGTGGCTCCAGGCCCACGACCTGCCGCGTCCCGGCGCCATCGGCATCTATTCCGCCGGCGCCACCCAGAACGGGCCGGGCGATGCAGCCTACACGGCGGCGCCGATCGGCGAAGCCATGCCGCCGCCCCAGCCAGCGGACGGGCGAGCCGGCCGCGGACCGGGCGGCTACCTCGCCAAGGCGGACCGGCGCGACCCCCTGGTGTCTCCGGCCGTATCAGACGAGGTGCTGTCGAAGTTTCCGCCCACGCAGGTGATCACCGGGACGCGGCATTTCGACCTCAGCGCCGCGGTCTACACCCATACCCGCCTGGTCAAGCTCGGGGTCGAGGCCGAGCTGCACGTCTGGGAAGGCCTGTTCCACTTCTTCTTCCTGAACCCCGACGTTCCGGAGTCCCGCGACGCCTATGACGTGATGGTCAGGTTCTTCGACCGGCGCCTGGGACGGTGAAGGGCGCGGGGCCGGCCCCCGCCGCTGCGAGCCTGCCCAAGGTCCTTGCCTGGCGAGGATTGATGATGGCCTCACGCCACGCGAAGGTGGCGGCGGACGCTGCGGATCGCTCATGCCCCTGACCTGCCTGCGGGTCCTGCCCGCTCTCCTGCTTAGCCTTCCGGCGCTGTGGCCGGCGCCCGGCCGCGCGGCGACGCCGGTCGACTATTCGAACCCGTCGAGCTGGCTGTGCCGGCCGGGTCGGGCGGACGCCTGCTCGGCCCCCCTGACCTCGACCGTGGTCTCGCCGACGGGCGGCGGGCTTTCGAAGCGCACCTATGCGCCCGACCCCGATGCGGCGATCGACTGCTTCTACGTCTATCCGACGGTGTCGCACGAGCCGACGGCCAATGCGGACATCGCCGCCGGGCCCGAGGAGCAGCGCGTGGCGACCGCGCAGTTCGCGCGGTTCGCCGCCAAGTGCCGGACCTTCGCCCCGCTCTACCGCCAGACCACCGTGGCGGCGATGCGCGGCCAGGCCCAGGGCGCCGATCCCGACCTGGCCTATGGCGACGTGCGCGCGGCCTGGCGCCAGTACCTCGCGAGCGACAACCGCGGGCGCGGCGTGGTCCTGATCGGCCACAGCCAGGGGGCGCACCTCCTGGTCCGGCTGATCGCCGAGGAGATCGACGGCCACGCGGCGCAGCGGCGGCTGGTCTCGGCCATCCTGCCCGGCGCGGACATCCAGGTCCCGGTCGGCCAGGACCTCGGCGGCAGCTTCCGCCGCATCCCGCTATGCCGAAAGGCCGACCAGACCGGCTGCGTCATCGCCTATTCGAGCTACCTGGCCGCCGACCCGCCCGGGCCGGACGCGCCGTTCGGCAGGAGCCGCGGCCCAGGATCGGCCGACGCCTGCGTGAACCCCGGCGCCCTGGTCGCCGACGGCGGGCTGGACCCCGAGCTGCCCACCACCGGCGAGGTCGCCAAGATGCTCGCCACCACGCTGGTGGAGAATCCCGGGCTGATCTCGGCCGCCTGCACCACGGCGGGGGACCGCAACTTCCTGGCCATCTCGATCAAGCCGGACGGGGTCGGGTCGTCGGCCCTGAGCCGCGCGCTCAATGCGCTGGACAGCCGCGCGCCGGGCTGGGGCCTACACGCGATCGACATCAACCTGACGCTCGGCGACCTCGTCGAGATCGTCGGCCGCCAGGGCCGGGCCTGGGCCGCGGCGGCCCGGTAGGCCGGCCAACCGGCCGCCTAGGCCCCGGCCGGCTCGAATATACGGAGCGGCTTCGGTCCCAGCTCGTCACTCCCGCGAGTCGGATCGTCGGGCGGGGAAGGTCCGGGACCCGATGTGTCCTTGTCCCCGGCCCTCAAGCTTCTGCATAATCGGGCTTTGATCGGGCGGCCGCATGGGTTTTACGCGATCATCGACTGCCTGGGCGGTCGCCATGTTCCTGTGGCTGGCGGCTGCGGGCGCGGCGCCGCCCCCGGGTGACACCCACGAGCTTGCGAAGGCCCTGATGGAGCTCGGGGATGAGCGCCAGCTCGATGTGAAAGCGCTCGAGCCGATGGAGTCCCTCGTCTCAAACCTGATCGCAGCGAAGCTGTCGCTCTCGGACCCGTCCACAGCCGCGAAGGTGAGGTCGGTCGTCCACCAAGCGCTGGAGCCGGTGTCCGTAAAGGCCGCCGATGCGATGATCGACGCCTACGCGTCGAACTTCACCAGCCAGGAACTGGGTGCGGTGTTGGCGTTCATGAGAAGCCCGGCGGGCGAGGCGGAAAAGGCCAACCTCCCATTGTTGAGGGTGGAGCTGGGCGCCGCCCTTACTGGCCTTTCCAGCGATCCGAACCTCGAGGCCGAAGCGACGCGGATCTACGAGGGGGCGTCACCAGCAAAACGGGAGCTGATCGTCCGCATCCTGAAGGCGCAGGACTTCGAGGCGCACACGAGGAAAGGCTATGCGGCCTTGGGCGAGGTCATGAAGGCCGCGATCAAGCAGGCTGCAAGCCCCGCTCAGAGTGCGACGCCGAGCTCCCCGACGGCCGAGGATGAGCGAGCGGCTGACGCCTATGTGCGGCTCGTGACGGCGGTCGAGAAGCGTTACTATGTGAACCACTTCTCCGAGACCGATCTCTCAGCCATGGCAGCCTACCTGGAAAGCGACGCCGGGCAGGCGATCCTGGCCCGCATGCCGATCGTCAAACGGGCGGTCGGCAAAGCCTTGGCGGACGCGCTGGTGATCGCCATTGGATCCCTGGACAAGGACGTCTGCGCGGCAACGCCCTGCACGGCTGAACAGCGCGCGAGCGTGGCTGATTTCGCGACGGCGATGGCGGCCCGCGTCCCATCGATGATGGGCGCTGCGAGCCAATAGGAACCGTCGCCGAGTCAAGCCTTGGCCGCGGCCTCATAGGCGGCGCGAAGCCAGGTCCGCAGTTCCTCGTCCACCGGCTCGCCGGGTCGAAGCCGGACGCGGTGGGTCAGCATATCGTTCCAGCCGGCCGCCGGGGCGAAGCGATCGGTCGCCGCCACGCCCCGCCGCTTGAGGCCGACGTCCAGGAACCCCGCGCCGGGCTGGACGATGGCGAACTTGCGGCTCCCGCGGACCAGGCTGACGTAGCGGTCGCTCGGCGACAGGCCGACGTCCTCGCCATAGCCCCTGGCGGCGGCCAGCAGCGCGTCGAAGACCGGCCGCCAATGGGCCCTCGGGCCCGAGAACAGGGCGTCGATGCGGGCGTCGGCGCCCGGCCGGATCGGCCGGCCATCGGCCTTGATCGTCGCCCAGATGGCCATGGCGTGGCCCTGCCCCAGGCCATAGTCCGCCTTCAGCCAGGCGATCACCGGCGCCGCCCTGGCCCCGATCAGGCCCTTTTTCTCGGCCAGGGCTTTGAACTGGTCGGGGCCCAGGCCGGTCCTGGCGCGGATGGTGTCGAGGTAGGCCTGGAAGGACATGGCGGGGCTCCGTCTACGCCAGGGACGTGCGGCGGCGGCCGGCGCCGACAAGGCCGGCCGGCGCCCGCCTCAGGCCGCCCCTGGCCCCCGAGGCCTCACTGCGTCTTCTGCGGGGCAGCCAGCTGCGCCTGGGCCCCCGGCTGGGCGGCCTTCTCCCGGTCCTTGGCGCGCTGGGCGCGCGAGGCGGTGATGTAGTTACGGATCTGCTCGTCGCCCTCGTGGCAGGCGTATTCGAACATCCCGTA
>FTHL01000294.1_pt1 | contig 13986 bp, 15 predicted proteins | sample 1640951 | NCBI WGS metagenome assembly FTHL01 (sample SAMEA3914788, study PRJEB12502) | metagenome | biome: forest; material: soil | place: Canada | collected 2011-07-03 | depth 0.1 m
ATGGCCGACAGTCTCCTGGCGGCCGGTCTCGATGTTCAGCACATAGACGCTGGCCCCGGTGGGGCGCAGGGCCATGTAGGTGATCTCCTGGCTGGTGGACGAGAACCTCGGGCTCATGACGATGTAGGAGCCGTCGGTCAGATACTGCGGATTGGCGCCGTCCTGGTCCATGATCGCCAGGCGCTTGATCCGCTTGGTCTTGGGGCCGCTCTCGGCCACGAACACGATGCGGGTGTCGAAATAGCCCTTCTCGCCGGTGAGCTTCTCATAGACCTGGTCGGCGATCTTGTGGGCGACGCGGCGCCAGTTGTCCTGGGTGGCGGTGAACTGCAGGCCGATCAGCTGCTGCTGGCTGCCCACGTCCCAGAGGCGGAAATCGACCCGCAGCCGCCCGTCCGGCGCCACCGTGGCCTGGCCGTTGACCAGGGCCTGGGCGCCTGCGGTCTTCCAGGCGTCGAGCTTGGGCTGGACGCTCACGTCAATGGCCTTTTCGGGGAAGGCGCCCGGGTCCAGCGGCCGGAACAGGCCCGACCGCTCGAGGTCCGCCGACAGCACCTTGGCGATGTCCGCGCCCGCCTGGCCGCCGTTGAAATCGGGGATGGCGATCGGCAGCGGCTGCACCGCCCCCTGGTTCACGTCCACCTCGGTCTGGGCGCGCGCGGGCCCCGGCGAGACGCCCGCCAGGGCCAGGACGGTCAGGCAAAGCGCGATGAGCGAGCCCAAACGCATCGATGATCTCTCCTGCTGCCGAAGCCTTTCCGGCACTCTACACGATCGGCGGGCGCCCTACTGCCGGGCGCACGCCTGTTTGGCGTTGAAGTTGACCACCACGTCGCGCCAATCGGCGTAGTGATTGGGATTGAGCACGTCGGTATAGGGTTGCCCCGCGCCGACGGCCGATAGCGCGCGGATCGCCGAGGCGCGGCGCACCGGATCGCTGATCGAATTCACGTCCTCGCCATCGGCCAGTTCGGGCTTGCCGACCACCCAGCCCTGGGCCGTGAGCCGAAAACGGACCTTGATGGTGACGCCCGCCGCGGCCTCGACCTGGCAGTTGGGGTTCCAGAGCTTGGACAGCTTGTCGATCAGGCCCTGGCGCTCGTCGCCGGACATCTTCTCGTCCTGGCCGTGACCTTCCTGGGCGACCTTCTCGGCGCGCGGCCGGTTGGCGCCGACCTGACCCGACGAGGCCCGCGTCGACGGCGCCTGGCGAGAGCTGTCGATGCTGGCCATCAGGGCGTCGAGGTCCAGGTCCTGCCGGGCGCCCTGGGCGCTGGCGCGGGCCGGCGCGGGTTTGAGGGCCGGGGTCTGCTTGGCCGGGTTCGGCTTGGACGCCGACGCGGGCTTGGGCATGGCCGCGGCCTTGGGCGGGGACGGCGGCGCCGGAGAGATCGGCGCGGGCTCGGGCGGCGCCGCGGGCTCGGGAGCGGGGGTCGCCGCCGGCTGCGGCTCGGGCGACTGCAGGGCGGGGGCCATCTCGGCCGGCGCTCCGGAGGTCACCAGGGTGACCGGCACCACCTTGCCGAACTGGATGGGCTTGGAAAGCAACGGCCAGGCGATCACCGCCGCGGCGATCGCGGCCGCATGCACGATCGCCGAAGCGACCAGGGCCGGAGATCTCTGGGTCCGCGCGCGGTTCATGCGATCAGGGCGCCTGCCCCGCTGGCGGCGGCGCGGCCGCGGCCGGAGCCTTGGCGCCGGAACTCGGACCGCCGGTGTCGGTGATCAGGCCGATCTGGCTGAAGCCGGACGTCGACAGGCTCGCCATCACCCGGGCGACCACCTCATAAGGCGCGCGGCCGTCGGCCCGCACATAGACCGGCTTGTCGTAGCCGGCCCGGGACAGGGCCCGCATCTTGGGGCCGAGGTCGGCGAAGGGCGTCTCGGTCGCCAGCACGAAGATCGAGCCGTCCTCGCGGATGGTGATGGTCAGGGGCTCCTGCTGGTTGTTCAGCGCCCCGGCCTCGGTCTTCGGCAGCTGCACCGGCACGCCGGCGGTGAGGAGCGGCGCGGAGATCATGAAGATGATCAGCAGGACCAGCATCACGTCGACCAGGGGCGTGACGTTGATCTCCGCGAGGTTGGCTCTGCGCCCGCGCCGGCGGCGGTTGCGGCGACCGGCGGAAAAGGCGTCGTGGACCGAAAGCGCCACCGCTCAGCTCCGGTCCACGCCCACCAGCCGCCGCGCCACGGCGGTGGAGAGGTCGTCGGCGAAGCCCTCGAGCCGGGCGGAGAACTTGCCGGCGTCGGTGGAGAACTTGTTGTAGAAGATATAGGCCGGGATGGCGGCCACCAGGCCCATGGCGGTGGCGAACAGGGCCTCGGCGATCGAAGGCGCCACCACCGAAAGGTTGGTGTTGCGCTCCAGGGCGATGGCCTGGAACGAATTCATGATCCCCCAGACCGTGCCGAACAGGCCGATGAACGGCGAGGCGGTGGCCACGATGGCCAGCGACCCCAGCCCGTCCTCCACCCGTTGGCTCTCGCGGGCGATGATGGAATCCAGCACCCGGTCGATGCGCGAGATCAGGAGGGCGACACCCTCGGCGCCCGGCGGGCCCGCGCCGCGCGAGCGCGCCTCGCGCCATTCGCGCAGGGCCGCCTGCAGCATCCGCGGCAGGGCGTGGCGCGGGCGTTCGCCGGCTTCGGCGGCGACGTCCTCGAGCGGACGCCCGGAGGCGACGGCGTCCTCGAAGCGGTCGGCCTGGCGGTTGAGCGCGGTGATGCGGAAGAACTTGTCGAAGATCACGGTCCAGGACCAGATCGAGGCCAGGGCGAGGCCCACCAGCACGCCCTTGACCACCCAGTCCGCGCGCAGGAACACGGCCAGGACGGAAAAGTCGTTGGCGCCCAGGTCGCTGGCCGAAGCGATATCCATGCTCAAGTCTCTCCAGAGCGGCGCGAGACCTCGCCCGCCGTTGCGGTGAAACTATGGCGTCCCCGGCCTCCGCTCCAACCGTAAAGCTTCGAGGACGCCCGCCGGGGGCTTCACCGGCCGCCCGTCGAGGCGGATGCAGACCACCTCGACCTCGGCGGATGCAATAAGCTCGCCATTCCGTCCGATGCTCTGCCGCACGAAGATGCGCGCGCCCTGCAGCCGATCATAGGCGGTGCGGACGACCAGCGCGTCGTCGATCCGAGCGGCCCGGGCGAAATCGATCTGCATGCGCCGCACCACGAAGGCGATCGGGTCGGGCCGCGCCCGAAGCTCGGTGTGGCTGATGCCCCTGAGGCGCAGGAAGTCCGACCGCCCGCGCTCGAAATAGCGCAGGTAGTTGGCGTGGTAGACCACCCCGGTGAAGTCGGTGTCCTCGTAGTAGACGCGGATGGGGAGGACGTGCTCGCCGTGCTCAAGGTTTCCGGCTGTCGGCCGCGGGGCCATCATCAGGCGACGCGCGCCTCGGCGGCCTCGGTCACATAATCGATGAGGAAGCGGCCCACCGGGCCGGAGCCGCGCACATGGGCCCATAGAACGACGCATAGCGAGACCACGCCCTCCGAGCCGACGCCAAGGGGGGTGACGGGATGCGGCCCGGTGTCGGGCTTGACGATGGTTTCGATGGTGAGGGCGACGACGAACGCCGCCATCAGCAACCAGACGAGCGCAAACAGCATATTGACCCCTTGCTGACATCGTATCCGCATGCCTGAACCCTCGGGCTGGAGGCGGATGCGCACGAGCGCGCCGCGCTTGAAGCGGCTGCCGCCCTCCGGATAGTTCCTCCACAAGGCCCCCGACATGCCGTCCAGCGACATGCCCACCTGATGCTCGGCAAACCAGGCTCCCGCGGAGTCTGCGCGGGCCAGCAGCCGGGTCCGGCAATCCTCTGGAGGATGCGGCGAGATCAGGATCACGGGCCGCCAGCCCAGCCTGCTCGTCATCGGGTCCAGAAAAGCCATCACTCCTCCTCGAACAGTCCCGGCTGCGGCCTCGGCGGCTGGGCCGGGGCCGCCAGGCCCAGGTGCAGATAGGCCTTGCCGCAGGCGACGCGCCCCCGCGGCGTGCGCTGGATGAAGCCCTGCTGCAGCAGATAGGGCTCGATCACGTCCTCGACCGCATCGCGGGCCTCGGCGATGGCGTAGGAGAGGGTCTCGGCGCCGGCCGGCCCGCCGCCGTAGTGCTCGATCAGCGCCCTGAGGTAGCGGCGGTCCAGCGAATCCAGGCCCGCCTGGTCCACCTCCAGCCGCGCCAGGGCCCGGGCGGCGGAGCCGCGATCGATCAGCGCCTCGCCCTCCGAGCCGGCGAAGTCGCGCACCCGGCGCAGCAGCCGGCCGGCCACCCGCGGCGTGCCCCGCGCCCGGGCGGCGATCTCGGCCCCGCCTTCCGGCGAAAGCTCCAGCCCCATCTTGCGCGCCGCCTGGGCCAGCACCCGCTGCAGCTCCTCGGGGGTGTAGAACTCCAGCCTGAGGGGGATGCCGAAACGGTCGCGCAGCGGGGTGGCCAGCAGGCCCGCGCGGGTGGTGGCCGCCACCAGGGTGAAGGGGGCGAGGTCGATGCGGATCGAGCGCGCCGAGGGGCCCTCGCCGATGATCAGGTCCAGCACATGGTCTTCCATGGCCGGATAGAGGATCTCCTCCACCGCCGGCGCCAGGCGATGGATCTCGTCGATGAACAGGACGTCCCGCGGCTCGAGGTTGGTGAGGATGGCGGCCAGGTCGCCCGCCTTGGCCAGCACAGGGCCGGAGGTCGCGCGGAAATTCACCCCGAGCTCGCGGGCGACGATCTGGGCCAGGGTGGTCTTGCCGAGCCCCGGGGGCCCGAACAGCAGCACGTGGTCGAGCGCCTCGCCGCGGCCCCGCGCCGCCTCGATGAACACCTTGAGGTTGGCCTTGGACTGCTCCTGGCCCACGAACTCGGCCAGGGTCTGCGGCCGAAGCGCCTTGTCGGTGGACTCGAACGCGGCCGCCTCGCCGGAGACCAGGCGGGTCATGTGGGGAGGCTCGCGATTGCGCCCTCCCCTCTCCCTTCAGGGGGAGGGAGGATGCGCTGAAACTTCACCGTCCCAGCTCCTGCAGCGCCGCCTTGATCAGGGCGGGAGCCTCGGCCTCTTCGCCCAGACGCAGGGAAGCCTGCTCCACGACGCGCCTGGCGACGACTTCCGCGACGCCGAGGCCCATGAGCGCCGCCACCGCCTCGCCCGAGGCGGTCGGGCGCAGCGGCGGGGCGGCCGAGGCCGCAGGTCCGTGGCCGGCCAGGATCGGGCCGTCGGCGATGGGCTTGTCCTTCAGCTCGGTGACGATGCGCTGGGCGAGCTTGGGGCCGACGCCCTGGGCCCTCCCCACCGAGGCCTTGTCGTCGCGCGCCACCGCTGCGGCCAGCTCCTGGGGCGCAAGCACGTCCAGCACCGCGAGGGCCGCCTTGGGACCAACGCCCTGGACGCCCTGCAGCAGCACGAAGGCGCGGCGCTCCTCGCGGGTCAAAAAGCCGTAGAGCCGCGCGCCGGTCTGCTCTGCGGTCTGGGTCTCCACATGCACCAGCACCTCTTCCCCCGGGGCCGGCAGACGGGACAGGGTGCGGGAGCCGCAACGGACCACATAGCCGACGCCGGCCACGTCGATCAGGGCGTCCTCCTCGCCGACCTCGGCCAGGACCCCGCGCAGCCGCCCGATCATGCGGCGTCCCCCAAACGGCGGAAGCGCCGGGCGTGGGCATGGGCGATGGCGACCGCCAGGGCGTCGGCGGCGTCGGCGGTGGGATCGCCCGAGGTGGGCAGCACCCGGCGCACCATGAAGGCGACCTGGGCCTTGTCGGCCCCGCCGGCGCCGACCAGGGACTTCTTCACCACCTTGGCGGCGTACTCGGCCACCAGCAGCCCGGCGCGGGCGGGCGCCAGCATGGCGGCGGCGCGGGCGTGGCCGAGCTTCAGGGTCGAGGCGCCGTTGGCGGTGACGAAGGTCTCCTCGATCGCCGCCTCGTGCGGCGCATGGGCGGCGACCACCGCGCAGACGCCCTCGAACAGGACCAGAAGCCGCTCGGAGAAGGGCAGTTTGTCGTCCGGCGCGATCACCCCATGGGCGACGTGCGACAGCCGCGTGCCTTCCAGGACGATGACCCCCCAGCCGGTGCGCCGGAGGCCGGGATCCAGGCCCAGGATGCGAATCGCGTTCATCATGTGTTCCGCAGCATCCCTCGCCCGGATCCGGTTGCCAAAACCTTTCGGAGGGATCTGAGATACCGCGGGTCACCCCGCCAGCTTGGCCATCTCCTGCTCGTCGATGTCGTAGTTGCCGTAGACGCTCTGCACGTCGTCGTCGTCGTCCAGGGCGTCGAGCAGCTTGAGCAGGCTGGCCGCGGCGTCGCCGGCCACCGGGATGCTGGTCTGGGGCTTCCAGACGATCTCGTGGGATTTCGGCGGCCCGAGCGCGGCCTCCAGCGCCTCGGTCACCTCTCCGAGGGCTTCGAAGGCGGTGGTGATCACGTGGCCGTCGGCGTCGGACTCGACGTCGTCGGCCCCCGCCTCGATGGCGGCCTCCATCAGCTTGTCCTCCGAGCCCGCGGCGGCGGGATAGACGATCTGGCCCACCCGGTCGAACATGAAGGCCACGGAGTTGGTCTCGCCGAGGTTGCCGCCGTTCTTGCCGAAGATGGTCCGCACATTGGCGGCGGCGCGGTTGCGGTTATCGGTGAGCACCTCGACGATCAGGCCGACGCCGCCGGGGCCGAAGCCTTCGTAGCGGATCTCCTCCATCGTATCGGCGTCGCCGGAGGCGGCCTTCTTGATCGCCCGCTCGATGTTGTCCCTGGGCATGCTCTCGGCCTTGGCGCTGGCGATCGCCAGGCGCAGGCGCGAGTTGGCCGAAGGGTCGGCCACCCCGGACTTGGCGGCCAGGGTGATGTCGCGCGACAGCTTGGAGAACAGCTTGGAGCGGATCTTGTCCTGCCGCTCCTTGCGGAACTGGATGTTCTTGAATTTTGAATGCCCGGCCATGCTCGGAAGTCTTTGTGGCGCGCCTGAACGGCGGAACCGCGGCTTCTACCGCCCGGCTGGGCGATGCGCCAGCCCGGCCGGCGCCATGCCTAAAGGTCCAGCACCAGCCGCTCGCCGAGGCTGCCCGAGCAGCAGATCATCATGGTCTTGCCCGAAGCCTTTTCCGCCGGGGTCAGCAGCAGGTCGCGGTGGTCGGGCGTCCCCTCCAGCACCCGGGTCTCGCAGGTGCCGCAGACGCCCTGCTCGCAGGAGGCCGGGACGTTCAGCCCGGCGCCCCGCAGGGTCTCCAGGATGGTGGAGCCGGGCGCCACCATGAGCTCACGCCCGCTCTTGCCCAGCACCACCACGAAACCGCCTTCGATCGGCTGCAGCGGCGGGGCGCTGAAGTATTCGACGTGGACCTGCTCGGCCGGCCTTCCAGCAGCTGCGGCCTCGAACGCCTCCAGCATCGGCGCCGGCCCGCAGCAGTAGAGGTGAGCGCCTTCGGGCGCCCCGCGGATGATCGCGGGCGCGTCCAGGAAGGCCTGGGCCTCGGCGTCCACATGCAGGCGCGCCTTGGGGGCCATCCGCTCCAGCTCGGCCAGGAAGGCGGCGTCGGCGCGGGTGCGCACGGCATAGTGCAGCTCGAAGGCCGCGCCGACCTGTTCCAGCCGCTGGGCCATGCACCAGACCGGGGTGACGCCGATGCCCCCGGCGATCAGCACAGTGTGGGGCGCGTCCTCCTTCAGCGGGAAGTTGTTGCGGGGCGCGCCGACCTGGAACAACGCCCCCACCCGCGCCTGCTCGTGCATGAACCGCGAGCCGCCCCGCGTCCCGGCGTCGAGCTTGATCCCGACCAAATAGGGCTGGTCCGCCCGGTAGGGCCGCGCCAGGGAGTATTGGCGCATCAGCCCGCCGGGCATGTGCACGTCGATGTGGGCGCCAGGCTCGTAGGCGGGCAGCGGCGCGCCGTCCGGCGAGGCGAACTCGTAGAGATGCGTGTCCTGGGCCGCATAGCGGACGGCGTCCAGGCGCAGCGTCAGGAGGGCTTGGTCCTCTGCAAGCATTCCTCACCCGCTCAGAGGCGGAGAAGGGTCAGCGGAAGAAGTTTCCCGAGGGCACGTGCACCACAGCTTCCGCCTCGGTGAAATGCACGCCGGTGGGATCGCCCCCCTCCATCACCTTCCTGATGTCGCGCTCCAGCATGCGGCGCTGCATGGCGATGCCGCGGTCGGAGGTGGCGAGGTGCTCTTCCGAGTGCAGGGAGATCGGCCCCTGGCCGGCCTGGGCCTCGTAGTCCCCCGGCGTGTCCTGGTGCTCTTCCGGCGTCATCTCCGACCACCGCTTCATCTGCGAGAAGCCGGTGCCGCGCATCATGGCCATCATCTCTTCGCGCATCTTGCCGCACATCAGGATGCGGGAGTGGGTGTCGTCCACCGGCACCGAGAAGCCGAGGCCGTTGGAGCGGCCCGCGGCCAGCACCACGCTCGGCACGCTCATGATGTTGGGAACCATCCAGGTGGAGATCCTGTCGACCTCGCGGCCGTCGTCCAGCTTGCGGTAGGCTTTGTAGATCACGCCGTTGTCGATGTACTCGAAGTCCACCGTCGGCATCACCTCGAACTCCTTCACGAACTGGACCACCGAGAAGGTCGAGTGCAGCACCTGGACGTGGAAGGGGTCCATGACGTTGTCGTTCATGTGCAGCCAGGAATAGGGCACCACCTCCGGGCCGTTGGGGTCGCCGTGCGAGCCCATGGAGTTGTCCGCGGCGAAGTAGCTCTCGCCCTCCTCCAGCGGCTCCAGGTGGTCGTAGCGCGGCAGCACCGGCATCCGGTCCGGCGGGCCCATATAGGCCCAGACCAGGCCGTAGCGCTCCTCCACCGGATACCAGGGCTGGCGCGCCGCTTCCCGGTTCAGGCCGCCGTTGGGCTCGCAGGGCTGCTCCAGGCACACGCCCTGCACGCTGAACTTCCAGCCATGGTAGCAGCAGCGGATGCCGTCCGGCTCGACGTGGCCATAGAGGAGCGTGGTGCCGCGGTGCATGCAGCGCGGATAGAGCAGGCCAGGCCGCCCCGAGCCGTCGCGGAAGATCAACAGGTCTTCGCCCAGTATCCGGATCTCCTTCGGCCGAGAGGTGACGTTGCTGGACGCCAGCACCGGCTGCCAGAAGCGGCGCATGTACTCCCCGCAGGGCGTCCCCGGGCCCACCTTGGTGAGGAGCTCGTTGGGATGCTGCTGCGGGCGGCCGTAGGCGACGCCCTGCAGCTTGGAGGGGGCGGCGGGGGCGGCGGACATGTCGTCCATGGGGCGGTCTCCCTGATCTGATCTGTTATGGACTTGAGGGGCGGCTCAGGCCGGCTCCTTCGCCGTCTCGGCCTGGCGGAAGAAGTTGCCCGAGGGGACCTTCACCGTCTCGCGCGCCGGATCCAGGATCACCCCGGCCGGATCGCCGCCGTCCTGCACGGCGCGGATCTGCTGCTCCAGGAACCGCCGCTGCATGGCGATGCCGCGGTCCGAGGTGGCCAGGTGCTCCTCCGAATGCAGCGAGATCGGCCCCTGGCCGGACTGGGCCTCATAGTCGTTGGGCACGTCCTGGCGCTCCTCCAGGGTCATCTGCGACCAGGTCTTGCCGTTCACCCGATAGGGCTGGCGCGTGACGCCCTTCTTCATGCGGGCGACGCCGACGATGCGGGAATGGGTGTCGTCCACGGGGACCACGAAGCCCATGCCGGTCGAGCTCCCCGCCGCCAGCTCTGTGGAGGGCACGCTCATGATGTTGGGCATCAGCCAAGTGGAGATGCGGTCCACCTCCCGGCCGTCATCCAGCCTGCGGTAGGCCTTATAGATCACGCCCGCGTCGAGGTACTCGAAGTCCACCGTCGGCATGACCTCGAACTCGCGCACGAACTGGGTGACGCTGAAGGTCGAGTGCAGCACCTGGACGTGGAAGGGGTCCATGATGTTGTCGTTCATGTGCAGCCAGGAATAGGGCACGACTTCCGGCCCGGCGGGATCGCGGTGCGCGCCCCAGCTGTTGTCGAACACCTGGTAGTCCTCGGCGTCGGTCAGGGCCTCCAGCACGTCCCACCTGGGCAGCACGGGACGCCGGTCCGGCGGACCCATATAGGTCCACACCAGGCCGTAGCGCTCCTCCACCGGATACCAGGGCTGGCGGGCGGCCTCCTTGTTGGCGCCGCCGTTCGGCTCGCAGGGCTGGTCGATGCACTCGCCCTGAACGCTGAACTTCCAGCCGTGGTAGCAGCAGCGGATGCCGTCGGGTTCGACGTGGCCATAGAGAAGCGACGTGCCGCGGTGCATGCAGCGCGGATAGATCAGCCCCGCCCGGCCCGACCCATCGCGGAACACCAGCAGGTCCTCGCCCAGGATGCGGATCTCGCGTGGCCGCGACGTCACATTCTTCGAGGCCAGCACCGGCTGCCAGAAGCGGCGCATCATCTCGCCGCACGGCGTGCCGGGTCCGACCTGGGTCAGCAGATGATTGGGATGCTGGGGCCCGCGGCCATAGGCCGTCCCCTCCAGCTTGGAATTCCGACGCAGGTCCACAGCGTCCTCCACCCTTGAGGCTTGTCGTTTTCAAGCGGCCCCTTGGGCCGGACTATAGGATCAACTCCGGTCCGGCGGCCAGATGAATTAGTTGACGGGGTCAACGGTTTGCTCGCCGCCGGCCCGGGGGCTAAAAGGCGCCCCTGCGGGAGACATCCACCATGACGCTGCAAGGCAAGACCGTCCTCATCACCGGCGCCACCGACGGCCTGGGCAAGCAGGTGGCGGGCATGGCCGCCGAGGCCGGCGCGGATCTGCTGCTGCACGGCCGCGACCAGGCCAAGGGCGCCGCGCTCATCGCCGCGCTGAAGGCGGCCGGCGCCCGGGGGAAGCTGGAATTCTACAAGGCCGACCTGGCTTCGCTGGCCGAGGTCCGGGCGCTGGCCGGGGCGGTCAAGGCCCGGCACGATCGCCTGGACGTGCTGATCAACAACGCCGGCGTCGGCCTGTTCGGCGATAAGCCCCGGCAGGAAAGCCGCGACGGCCTGGAGCTGCACTTCCAGGTCAACTACCTGGCGCCCTTCCTCCTGACTTCGCTGCTCATGCCGCTGTTGAAGGCCGGCGCCCCGGCGCGGATCGTCAATGTCTCCTCGCTCGGCCAGGCGCCCATCGACTTCGACGACGTGCAGCTGGAGCGTAGCTATTCCGGCATGCAGGGCTATTGCCAGTCCAAGCTCGCCCAGATCCTCGACACCGTCGATCTGGCCGAGGAGCTGAAGGGCTCGGGCGTCACCGTCACCGCCCTGCATCCGGGCACCTTCATGAACACCAACATGGTGGTGGGCCAGGGCCTGCAGCCCCAGAGCCGGGTCGAGGACGGGGCGGAGGCGACCTTCCGCCTGGCGTTCTCTCCGGACGTCGAGGGCGAGACTGGCGTCTTCTACAATCAGAAGGAGATCGGCCGCCCCCACGCCCAGGCCGGCGACCCGGCCGCGCGAAAGAAGCTCCGCGACCTCAGCGTCCGGCTGGCGGGGATCGAGCCCGCGAGGGTCTGACGGCGCTGGATTGACTCGTTGTTCCGGGCGCCGACGATGGCGTCAAAGGCTCGGGATCACGCGCCGGGTTGAAGGCGCCGAGGAAGGACGACCATGGCGGTCAAGGACAAAGTCATCATCACCTGCGCGGTGACCGGCGCCTCTCCGGCCGCCAATCACCCGAGCTTCCCCAAATCCAACGAGGAGGTGGCCAACGCCGCCCTCGAAGCCGGCGACGCGGGCGCCTCGATCATCCATGTGCATGTGAGGAAGCCCGACGGCCAGCCCTCGACGGACCTCGACGACTACACCGAGGTCTACAACCGCATCCGCCAGAAGAACAACGAGCTGATCATCAACCTGACCACCGGGCCGGGGTGCGGCTGGCGCCAGAGCGACGAGGACCCGTCCATGCCGGCGCCCGGCACCAACATGATGACCGCCGACCGGCGCACCGAGCACGTCCAGGCCCTGCGGCCCGAGCTCGCCACCCTGGACATCTGCACCATGCAGTTCAACGGGGCGGTGGCGATCAACACCAAGAAGATGATGCACCAGATGGGGGCCATCTTCCGCGACTGCGGGGTGAAGCCCGAGATCGAATGCTTCGACACCGGCGACCTGGTGTTCGCCGAGGATCTGATCGCCGAGGGCGCCCTGGAGGGCCCGGGCATGTACTCGATCGTGATGGGGACCAAATACGGCATCCACGCCACGCCCGAGGCGATGATCTACTGCAAGAACAACCTGCCGCCGGGCGCGGTCTGGCAGGGCTTCGGCGTCAGCCGCCACACCTGGGCGATGGCCGCCCAGTCGGTGATCCTGGGCGGCAACGTCCGCACCGGCTTCGAGGACTCCACCTACCTCGGCCGCGGCCGCCAGGCCCCCAGCAACGCCGCCATGGTCGCCCAGGCCGCCGAGCTGATCGAACGCCTGGGCTCGCGCGTCGCCACGCCCGGCGAGGCCCGCAAGGAACTGGGGCTGCCTCAGTAGGGCTGAGGCGCCGTCGCCTCCGCCAGCGCCGGCTCCGACAGCCCCACCTTGGCCGGGGCGGTCTCCTTCAGGAAGATCGCCAGGAGCCCGCTGATGACGGCGCAGGCGCACATGATCCACATGGCCGCCGGCAGGCCCCAGAGGTCGGCCGCCTTGCCCGCGGCGGTGGGGGCGATGAAGCCGCCGACCGCCTCGCCGAGGCCCTGCGTCAGGCCGCAGACGGTGGCGACATAGCGGGCCGAGATGGTCTCGGAGGGGATGGTGCCCATGAACAGGGGGAAGGTGCCGCTGGCCAGCCAGCACACGAACAGCGCCGCGCCGAGACCCCAGACCGGGCCCGACCAATAGAGCGCCGCCAGGGGCACGCCGGCGCCCAGGAACGAGCCGAAGATCAGCACCGGCCGGCGGCCGATCCGGTCCGACAGGCCGGGCAGCACGAAGGCGCCCAGCGCCGCCGAAAAGCCCAGCACCGCCATCAGCCCGCTGGAGACACTGGGATCGAAGCGCCGGTAGTTGGCGTAGAGCAGCGGCAGGAAGGTCCAGCCCAGGATCATCCAGGGCACCGAGAACAGCGAGATCACCATCGAGAGCCAGACGTTGCGGTGGCGCAGCATCTGCAGCATCGACATCCGCGGGGCGGCGGCGACGGCGGCCCCCGCCGCGCTCTTGTCCACCTTGGGCTCGCGCACGATCAGGAAGATCAGGAGCGCCATCAGCAGCCCCGGCGCAGCGGACACGAAGAAGGCCTTGCGCCAGCCGAAGCTCACCGCCAGGGCGGTGATGATCAGGGGCGCCAGGCCCGAGCCGATCAGGTTGGAGCCGAAGTTCTGCACGAAGCCCATGGAGAGCCCGCGGCTCCGGGGGCTGGATTCGGCGGCGGCGAAGGACTGCTGCACCGGGTTCATCGGCCCTTCGAACACGCCCATCAGCATCCGCGCCGCGATCAGGACGCCGAAGGTGGCGGCGAGGCCCGAGATCAGGGAGCAGACCGAGAACACCGCCGTGGCGCTGACCAGGAACAGCTTCCGGTGGCCGAGCCGATCGATCACCGTCCCCCCGACGAAGCCGGAGAGCCCCCAGGCCAGGCTGAAGCCCGAGGCGATCAGGCCGATGTGGGCGTTGGTGAGTCCCAGGTCCTTCTGCACGAAGGGCCCGAGATAGCTCATGGCGTTGCGGTCGAAGAAGACGATGCCGAAGTTGAGGCTCAGCAGAACCATCAACACGGTCTCGTAGCGCAGCCATCCCCGGCTCTTCATGCGGCGGCTCTCCCTATGCGCCGCCGTCTGGTGCGCGGTCGCAGGGCATCAGGCATGCTTCGGCGGCGGGAGGCAAGCGCCGCGCCGCAACCCTTTACGCGCCCTCGTGACGGTTATGCGTTCAGCCGCACCGGCGCCAGGCCCAGGAGATCGCGCGCCTCGCCGGACGACATCGGCTCGTGGCCCAGCTCGCGCAGGATGCGGACCTGGCGCTCGACCAGGGTCAGGTTGTCGGTCTTCTGGCCGGCCCCGTAATAGTGGTTGTCCTCCAGGCCCACCCGCACGTGG
>FTHL01000116.1_pt1 | contig 13911 bp, 14 predicted proteins | sample 1640951 | NCBI WGS metagenome assembly FTHL01 (sample SAMEA3914788, study PRJEB12502) | metagenome | biome: forest; material: soil | place: Canada | collected 2011-07-03 | depth 0.1 m
ATCTCCAAGATCGTCGAGTGGGGATCCAGGGCCGACGCCGCGGCGTCGGCGGCGGCGAAGCGCGGCTGAGCCGCCTCAGCCGGCCCACTTCAGATAGAGCGTCCGCCCCCGGACCGCGAACGAGTCCAACCGGTTCAGGAAGCTGAGGCCGAGCAGCGAACGGCTCATCGGGGCCTGGTTGATGCTCATCTTGAAGTTGGCCAGGCGGATGGGTCCGACCTCCAGCGACTGGGCCACATAGGCTGCGCCCAAGCCCTTGCCGTTGGCGGTCTCGGCCTGCTGGTCGAAGCGCAGCGCCCCGAGATCGACCCCCAGGCGGCGAGCGTCCTGGGGCGTCAGCACCGTATCGGTGGCGCCGGTGTCGACCATGAAGCGCACCGGCTGGCCGTTGACCTTGCCCACCACCTCGAAGCCGCCCTGGTCGTCCTGGGAAATCGCCAGCTCATGGGCCCCGACCACCACCGGCCGGCCGGTGTTGAAGGCCAGGCTCAGCCGCTGCGGTATGGCCGAGATCTCGCCCCGATAGGCGAAGCCCAGCGCCAGCACCGCGACGATCGCCGCCCAGATCCCGGCGTGACGCAGGATCTGGGTCGGGCCGAAGCTCCTCAGCCGCCAGGCCCCCGCGGCGACCAGCAGGGCGAAGCCGGCGTAATAGGCCACGCCGGTCCAGTCCTGGCCGGTCTGCATGGCCTCGGGGAAGGCCTTGGACAGGGCCAGCACCAGGCCGCCGATGCCGGCCACCAGCAGCAGCATCGGCCAGGCGACCTGCAGACGGGCGCGCGCCGGCGCCTGGGCCGGTTGGGCCGGTGGCTCCGGCTCGGGCGTCCTGCGCCCCCATGGACCGCCGTCGCTGGTCATCTTCGCTCCCTGGCGCCGTCGCCACGCCAGCTTTGCCACGCTCCGGCCGCCGATTGAACCAGCCAAGGCGCCTCACCATCTGCAACCGGGCCGGAGGGGAGCCGGTCGAGATGGCGGGATGGCTGCAGATTCTGATCGCCGTGGCCGCGTTTGTGGTGCTGGCGCCCCTGCTCGCCTGGCTCGGCAGGCGTCATGGCCGCCAGATCCGTGGCAACTTGGCCCTGGCCAGCATCCTGCTGGGTTTCGGCCACGCCATCGACCCCCCGCCCCTGCAGAAAGTCGAAGCCGCCCAACCGGGCAAGGACGACCTGGGCGCGGGCGAGCCGCCGGCGGACGACTAGCGGTCGGCGCGCTCCGCCACCCGCCACAACCGCCTCAGCCCAGCCTCGACCTCCGCGGCGCTGTCCAGCCGGCAAAGCTCTGACTTGGCGGATCTCCGCGCCTCAGGCGCCGCCGGCCAGGGCGCCCGCTCGACGTACCAGCCGAGGTGCTTCCTGAAGACCTTCAGGCCCAGCCGCTCGCCGTAGAAGGCGAGATTGGCGGCCAGATGCTCCAGCACGATGGCCAGGCGCGCCTCCGGTCCGGGCTCTTCCAGGGCTTCACCGGTCTCCAGCCCCCGGTTCAGGGCGGCGACCAGCCAGGGGCGGCCGTAGGCGGCGCGGCCGATCATCACCGCGTCGGCGCCGGAGCGGGCCAGCGCCTCGGCGGCCGAGACAGCGCAGCCGATGTCGCCGTTGACGATCACCGGCACGTCCACTCGGGCCTTCACCTCGGCCACCGCCGCCCAGTCGGCCTCGCCCTTGTAGAACTGCGCCCGGGTGCGGCCGTGGACGGTGATCGCCTTGATCCCCGCCGCCTCGGCGCGGGAGGCCAGTTCGGGGGCGTTCCTGGAGCGCTCGTCCCAGCCCAGGCGCATCTTCAGGGTCACCGGGACGGCGACGCCGTCCACCGTGGCGCGGATCAGGGTCAAGGCGTGGTCCAGGTCGCGCATCAGGGCCGAGCCGGAGAGGCCGCCGGTCACCTCGCGCGCCGGGCAACCCATGTTGATGTCGATCACCTCGGCGCCCGCCGCCTCGGCCAGGCGCGCGCCGGCGGCCATGGGCGCCGCCTCGCGTCCCACCAGCTGGACCACCATCAGCGGCAGGCCCTCGCCCACCGCCGCGCGGCGCACCACGTCGGGCCGGCCTCTGGCCAGCTCGGCGCAGGCCACCATCTCGGTGGCCACGTAGGGCGCGCCCAGGCGCGAAGCGAGCCGGCGGAACGGCAGGTCGGTGACCCCCGTCATCGGCGCCAGCAGCACCCGTCCGCCGATGCGGACCTCGCCGATCTGCAGTCCCTGGACCATCCGCCCGTCAGCCCTTCCCCGCCGCTCGGCGGCGCTCGATGCTCTTCGGATAGATGGGACTGGAGACCAGGTTCGGCACGTGCTCGCGGGCGCGCCGGGCGAGGTCGGGGCTGTCGCCGATCACTTCCAGGATGGCTTCAAAGCGCTCCTGGACCCCCGGCCGGAATTCCGGCGAGGTGAAGATGTAGAGGGCGTCGGTGCGGATGCCCTCCAGCACCATCTCGCCCACCTCCTCCGGCTCCCAGCTCATCTCGTTCAGGGTCGCCAGCACCTCCTCCGACATATTGAAGCCTCGGGGCTGCGCCGGCGCGGCGGCGTCGCTCGCAGCGGTGGCGAAGCGCGCCGGCCGGGTCTTCTCCCATTCGCGGATGTTGGTGCGCACCCCGCCCGGGCAGAAGGCGGAGACGCCGATGTTCTCGTCCAGCAGCTCGGCGTGCAGCGCCTCCGAGAGGCCGACCACCGCGAACTTGGTGGTCACATAGACCCCCGCGCGGCTGTACTGCAGGATCCCGCCCATGGAGGCGGTGTTGACGATGTGCCCGCCCTCGCCGTGCGCCCGGATGCGGGGCAGGAACACGTGCACGCCGTTGAACACGCCGTTCAGATTGACGTCCACGCCCCAGTCCCAGTCCTCGTAGCTGGACTTGCCGACCTCGGCGGAGACGCCGATGCCGGCGTTGTTGCAGAGCACGTGCACCTTGCCGAACACCCGCTCGGCTTCGTCGGCGGCCGCGGCGTAGGCCGTCCGGTCGGTGACGTCGAGCTGCATCAGATGGACCTGGCCCTGGCGGCCCGCCGCCTCGAACCAGGCGCGGGCCTCGTCGATATGGTCGTCGCGCACGTCGGCCAGGACGCAGTTCATGCCCGCCTTGGCGAAGGCCTTGGCCATGCCGAGTCCGATGCCGGAAGCGCCGCCGGTGATGAAGGCCGTGCGCCCTTGGATCTGGTCCATGGATTTCCTCCCCGTCTCTTTATCAGGGGGCCTTCTAGACCATCGGCGCCGCGGCGCCATCCTGGTGCGATAGGGCTCCTCAACCGACCCGAACGGCTCTACTGTCGGTTCAACTTCGGGAGGGCGGCCATGTCGATCACCGTGGGGATCATCTTCGTCGTGCTGGCGGTGGTGATCCTGGTGGGGGCGATCAAGATCGTGCCCCAGGGCTTTGAGTTCACCGTCCAGTCGTTCGGACGCTACACCCGCACGATCAAGCCCGGCATCACCATCCTGACTCCCTTCGTGGAGGGCATCGGCCGCCGCATCAATATGATGGAGCAGGTCCTGGACGTGCCGAGCCAGGAGGTGATCACCAAGGACAACGTCGGGGTGAAGGTCGACGCCATCGTCTTCATCCAGGTGATGGACGCCGCCGCGGCCGCCTATCGGGTCGCCAACCTGACCCAGGCCATCACCCAGCTGACCATGACCAACCTGCGCACCGTCGTGGGCTCGATGGAGCTGGACGAGGTGCTCTCGCAGCGCGACCAGATCAACACCCGGCTGCTGCACGTGATCGACGAGGCGACGGGGCCCTGGGGCGTGAAGATCGCCCGCATCGAGATCAAGGATCTCCAGCCGCCGCCGGACATCACCAACGCCATGGCCCGCCAGATGAAGGCGGAGCGGGAGCGGCGCGCGGTGATCACCGAGGCGGACGGCGAGAAGCAGGCCCAGATCGCACGCGCCGAGGGGGCCAAGCAGGCGGCCATCCTGCAGGCGGAGGGCCGGCGCGAAGCGGCCTATCGCGACGCGGAGGCGCGCGAGCGCGCCGCCCAGGCGGAGGCCAACGCCACCAAGGTGGTCTCGGACGCCATCGAAGGCGGCAGCGTCAGCGCCATCAACTATTTCATCGCCCAGAAGTACGTGGACGCCTTCGCCAAGCTGGCGGACTCGCCAAACCAGAAGACCGTGATCGTGCCGGCGGAGATGTCCGCCCTGGTCGGGACCCTGGGCGGCATCCAGGAGCTGGTGAGCGGCGCCCGTCCGCACCGACCGGACGCACCGCCCCCGCAGCCCCGCCGGCCGCCGCCGCCCGGGCCGGCCGTGCCCAGGACGGAATAGGATCATGGACGCCTTGACCGGCCTCTACGCCGCCCATCCCTTCTGGAGCTGGATCGCCCTGGCGGCGGTGCTGCTGGCGGTGGAGGTGGCGACCGGCTCGGGATACCTGCTGTGGCCGGCCGCCTCCGCCGCCGTGACGGCCCTGGTCACCGCGCTGCATATCGGCGCTGCGGCCGAGATCCTGGTGTTCGCCGGCCTGACCATCGTCTCCACGCTCGTCGCCCGGCGCTATCTGCCTCGGCCGTTCCGGCCCCGGGGCGTGGACATCAACGATCCCCACAACCGCATCATGGGCCACGAGGGCCATGCCGCCGGCGCCTTTTCCGGCGGCCAGGGCCGGGTGTTCGTCGACGGCAAGGAATGGGCGGCCGAGCTGGAGAACGGCGACGATCTGCCGTCCGGGGCGGCGGTGAAGGTCACCGGCCTCTTGACCGGCGCGCGGCTGAAGGTGTCCCCGCTCGCGCGGGGATGACCGGCGTCGCTACAGATCGATCTGCCGCATCTGGTGTTCGCCGTAGCGGCCCCCGGCGATGGCGCCTTCGGGGATGGCGGCGTCGATGCGGGCGTTGTCTTCGGCCGTGAGCTCGACGTCCAGGGCGCCGAGGGTGTCCTTCAGCTGAGCGCGGGTGCGAGCCCCCAGCAGGGGGATGACGTGCGGATCGCGCGACAGCACCCAGGCGATGGCGAGCTGGGCGGGGCTGCATCCCTTGTGGGCGGCAACCTTGGCGAAGGCGTCCACCAGCGGCTGGTTGCGGGCAAGGTTCTCCGGCTGGAAGCGCGGCATGTGGGCGCGCATATCCCCAGCGGCCGCCTCGCCCACGGAGGAGGTCAGGAGCCCGCGCGACAGCACGCCATAGGCCGTGAGGCCGGCGCCGATCTCGCGCAGCACCGGCAACTGGCGCCGTTCCGCGCCCCGCTCGATCACCGAATATTCGTACTGAAGCGCGGTCACCGGATGCACGGCGTGGGCCTGGCGGATCGTCTCCGGCGAAACCTCGGAGACGCCGAGGCAGCGGACGTAGCCGGCCTTGATCATCTCGGCGATGGCGCCGACCGTATCCTCCAGCGGTGCGTTCGGATCGCGGCGGGCGGGCATGTAGAGGTCGATGTAATCGGTCCCCAGCCGCTTCAGGGTGTAGGCCAGCGCGGTCTTCACCGCCGCCGGCCGCGCGTCGTAGCCGATCCAGGCGCCGGAGGGATCGCGCTGGGCGCCGAATTTCACCTGCACAAAGGCCTTTTCGCGGCGTCCTTTCAGCGCTTTGCCGACCAGGAGCTCATTGGCGCCCATGCCGTAGAAGTCGCCGGTGTCGATCAGACTGACGCCCGCATCGAGCGCTGCATGGATGGTGGCGATCCCTTCGGCCTCATCGGCTGCCCCGTAGACCTCGGTCATGCCCATGCAGCCGAGCCCGATGGCGGAAACCTCCGGTCCCTTGGACCCAAGCCGGCGTGTCTTCATCCACGATCTCCGTGTCCTTGAGCTTCGCCGCCCCTGGTTTCGGCGGCGATCCCTTTCAGGCGCCTAAACGCTGGCCCGTCCATCGGCTCGATCCGCTATTGGCCCATGACCCGGCGCAGGAACTTCTGGGTCTGCTCCTGACCCGCCTCATAGGCCTGTTGCCCGGCGGGGTCGGCGATCTTGGACCAGCTGTCGCGCACGGCCTCCGCCGAGAGGTCTTCGCCCAGGTAGGCGCCCTCGGTCTCATAGATCCGCGCCACGGCGAAGGCGCCGGCGGCGGCGGTGAGGATCACCCCGTTCGGGGCCTCTTCCGACGCCAGATAGACCACCCCGGGCGTCACATATTCCGGCTTCAGCCGCTCGGCGATCGGCGGCGGCAGGACATTGGCGGTCATGCGCGTGGCCGCCACCGGCGAGATGGCGTTGACCCGGATGTTGTCACGCTCGCCCTCGATCCTCAGGGTGTTCATCAGCCCCACCAGGGAAAGCTTGGCCGCGCCGTAATTCGCCTGGCCGAAATTGCCGTAGAGGCCGGTCGAGGAGGTGGTGACCACCACCCGCCCGTACTGCTGTTCGCGCATGATCGGCCAGGCGGCCCGCAGGGGCTTCACCGTGCCCAGGAGATGCACGTCCAGCACCGCCTCGAAATCGGCGATCTCCATCTTGCCGAAGGACTTGTCGCGCAGGATGCCGGCGTTGGCGATCAGGATGTCCAGCCGCCCGAAGGCCTCGACGGCGCGCTTGACCAGATTGGCCGCGCCCGCATCGTCGGCCACCGATCCGCCGTCGGCGATCGCCTCGCCGCCCGCCGCCTTGATCTCGGCCACCACCTGATCGGCGGCGGCCGAGGAGCCGCCGGAGCCGTCGAGCGCCGCGCCGAGGTCGTTGATCACCACCTTGGCGCCCCTGCGCGCCAGCTCCAGGGCGTGCTGGCGGCCGAGGCCGCCCCCCGCCCCGGTGACGATGGCGACCTTGCCGTCGAAGCGGATATCGGCCACGGCGCGCTCCCTTTGATCTGCGCCGGTAAGTGATGCGCCGCCGCCCGGCCCGTCAAGCGCCGCTTCGCAGCCTCGCCTCGACCGAAAGCTGCGCTTTGATCGCCCTTTACAACTCCATGCAATATTTACGTTTCCTGAGCAGACTTGGCCCAAATGGGTGGAAATGCCGTGCAAGAGCGCGCGCGTAGACATAGGGCGAAGACCGAGCCTTTGCTGGAGCGTTTACTGCTCTCGACGCGAAGCGCGCCCGTGCCAATCGCCTTGTTCGACCACCAGCGGCGGTTCCTGGCGGCCAGCGCGGCCTGGGAGCAGGTGGCCAACCTCGAGGGCCGCGCCTATCTCGGCAAGCGCCTGGAAGCGGTCATCCCCGACCTTCCCGCTGCGGTGCGCGAGCTGCATCGCCGCAGCGCCCGGGGCGAGCACCTGCTCAACAACGAGGAGCCCTACGTCGGCGCCGACGGCGAGACCCGCTGGCTGTGCTGCGAATACCGTCCCGTGGGCGCCTTCGATCAGCAGCCGATCGGCTATTTCGTCCACGCCAACGACGTCACGCCCCTGATGCAGGCCCGCCGCGAGGCCCACGCCAACGCCGACCGGCTGAAGCTGGCGCTGGGCGCGGCCAGGGCGGGGGTCTCGGAGTTCGACTTCGTCGGCAAGACAGTGTGGTTCTCGCCGGAATTCCAGGACATCGTCGGGGCCGAGATCGACTTCCGGCGCTTCGCCCGCGAGCCCTGGTACATGGCCCATCCGGACGACCGGCGCGTGATCGACGAGATCGTCGCCGGCTGGACCGGCCCCCGGCACGAGCCCATGGACTTCCGCATCATCCTGCCGTCGGGCGGCGAGCGTTGGGTGCAGGCGCATGCCGAGCAGCAGATGGGCCCCGACGGCCGCCGCGCCAAGGTGGTCGGCCTAGTGCTGGATATCGACTCGCGCAAGCGCCAGGAGATCGCCCTCGCCGAGGCGCGGCATGAGGCCCAGATCAACGCCGAGCGGCTCGGCCTGGCGCTGAAGGCCGCCCGCTTCGGCGTGTTCGAGGTGAGCTTCGCCTCCGGGAGCTTCTGGTGCTCACCCGAATTCGTCGAGATCGTGGGCCGCGTGCTCTGCTTCGACGACGTCTCCACCCCCAACTGGCCCATCCTGCACCCCGACGACGCCGAGCGCGTCCAGGACGTGTTCCACGAGGGCTTCGCCGCCTTCGCCCTGGGCTCGGTCGAAGCCCGCATCCTGTTGCCCTCCGGCGAGGACCGCTGGATCCACTTCTCCGGCGAGCTGACGCTGAAGAACGGCGGCGAGAGAGACAAGTTCACCGGGCTGGTGCTCGACATCGACGCCCGCAAGCGCCAGGAGCTGGCCCTGGCCGAAGCGCGGCGCGACCTGCAGACCACCGCCGAACGCATGAAGCTGGCGATGGACGCCGCCCGCGCCGGCGTGTTCGAAACCAACTTCAAGACCCAGACCTTCTGGTGCTCGCCCGAGTTCGTTGAGATCGTCGGCCGGCCGCTCACCTTCCAGGAGTCGCTGGGCGTCTGGCCCATGACCCATCCGGACGACATCGCGCTGGTCCAGGGGTCCATCGACCGATCCCAGGGCGGCCAGGAGCCCATGTCCGCCTTGGAATGGCGGCTGATCCTGCCCTCCGGTGAAACCCGCTGGATCGACGGCCGCGCCGTCTTGCACGCCGACGAGGCCGGCGTCCCCGAAAAGCTCATCGGCCTGGTGCTCGACATCGGCGAGCGCAAGCAGCAGGAGCTGGCGCTGATCGAGGCCGAGCGCGCCGCCCAGACCGCCGGGGAGGCCAAGGCGCAATTCCTGGCCAATATGAGCCACGAGATCCGCACGCCCATGAACGGCGTGCTAGGCGTTCTGCACCTGCTGCAGAAGGAGAACCTTTCGGAGGAAGGTCGCCACCTGCTCCAGGAGGCCGGCAATTGCGGGCGGATGCTGTCGCAGCTGCTCGACGACGTGATCGACTTCTCCCGCATCGAGGCGGGCCGTCTGGAGCTCTCCCCCGAACCGACGGACGCGGCCGAGGTGCTGCGCAGCGTGGCTGAGCTCCTCAAGCCCAACGCCCTCGGCAAGGGACTGGACCTTCATGTGCATGCTGAGGCGGAGACCGCCTGGATCAGCGCCGATCCGGTGCGCCTGCGCCAGGCGCTGTTCAACCTGATCGGCAACGCCGTGAAATTCACCACCCGCGGTCGGGTCGAGGCGCGCCTGACGCTGACGGACGATTCCGATCGGTTGAGGCTCAGGTTCGAGATCGAGGATACCGGCATCGGCATCCCCGCGGCGGTCCAGGGCGCCTTGTTCAGCCGCTTCCAGCAGGCGGACGGCTCGACCTCGCGCAGGTTCGGCGGCTCAGGGCTCGGCCTGGCGATCACCCGGCGCCTGGCGGAGCTGATGGACGGCGAAGTCGGCTTTTCCAGCCGCGACGGCGAGGGCTCGACCTTCTGGCTGGAGATATCGGCGCCACGCGCGCAGCCGCGCCAATCCAGACCCGTCGAAACCGCCGCACCCGTGCTGGACGGGATGCGTGTGCTCCTGGTGGAGGACAATCCCACCAATCGGCTGGTCGCCTCCAAGATGCTCGAAGCGTTGGGCGTGGAGGTCAGCCTCGCCGAGCATGGGGGCCTCGGCGTCGAAGCGGCCCGCACGGGCGCGTTCGACCTGATCCTGATGGACGTGCAGATGCCGGTGATGGACGGGGTGGAAGCCACCTGCCGGATACGCCAGCTGGATGGGCCGAAAGGCTCGGTCCCGATCATCGGCCTGACCGCCAACGCCATGGCCCATCAGCGCGAGGCCTATGTCGCCGCCGGCATGAACGGCGTGGTCGCCAAGCCCATCTCCCCCGCCATGCTGGTGGCCGAAATCGCGCGGGTCCTGTTCGACGAAGGCGCTTCGACCAGCTTCGCCGCGGCCTAGCCGCGGCGCCGGCGCCGCTTTTCCGACAGCGGGGGAAGGTACGGAAGATGCAGCTCTTCCAGGCGGCCTCGGGGTGGGGAGCGCGGCGAAAAAAGCCGCCATGAAGGCGCTGGCGCACCCTGGACCGCCACGTTCCGGCCACGCTCGCCCATGCTGCGTTGCAGCACGGGTTGCGAATCGACCACATTTCAGCCATACTTGCTGGGTTAAGAGGGTCTTCGGCCAAGATCGTGAACCGGCCGAGCCTCCGCTCCACAGGGCTTCGAGTAGCATAATTCGGTCCTGAGAGCGTCGATGTCGGGGGGCGGACCGCCCTCGCCGAATAGGACACGAAAGTTTTGTCGATTGAACACCGAGCGCGCGTCAACACGCGCGCCCTGGCCGGCGCTACGCTCGTCGGCGCAACCCTTGGCGCACTCCTGGGCGCCGCCTATCTGGCCGGCGGGGCCGCCCGGACGGCGTCCGCCCACGCCCGTACGGCCAGCCTTGCCGCCGCTGCGGCAGGCGGCTTTTCCGAGGCCGCCCTGCAGGCGGAGGAAGCCTCGATGTCGCCCGGCGCCCTGGCGCTGGCGCAACGCGCGGATCCGGCCATCGCCGAAGCTGCCGGCTGGCGTGCACGCCCGTCCCTGACCCTTGCCGGCGGCCCCGCGGCCTCCGACCCGGCCGCCAGCCAGCGCTTCGTGCTGCGCGCGAGCCTTCCCCGTCCCGTGGCCCCGGCCCTCGCCTTCCATCTTCCGCCCGCGACAACCCTCCAAGGCGCGCGCGAACTCGGCTGCCTCACCGACGCGGTCTATTACGAGGCCCGCGGCGAAAGCTTGGCCGGCCAGGCGGCCGTCGCCCAGGTGGTGCTGAACCGCGTTCGCCGAGGCGGCTATCCGAAGAGCATCTGCGGGGTGGTCTATCAGGGCGCCCAGTCGCACGTCTGCCAGTTCAGCTTCGTCTGCGACGGCGCCATGCACCGGCCGCGCGAGACCGCCGCCTGGCGCAGGTCCCAGTCGGTGGCCGCGCGCGCCCTCGGCGGCTTCGTCATGGCGGAGGTCGGCGACGCGACCCACTTTCACGTGGCGCGGCTCGGCCAGATCTGGGGCGTAGGCCTCGTGCGCGTGGCCCAGGTCGGCGCCCACGTCTTCTACCGGCTGACCGCCCACGGCGGCTTCATCGAGCACGCGATCCACAAGGATGCCCCTGACGACGACGCCATCGACGCCCCGGCGGACGGAGGCGACCAGCCGAACCTGATCCTGGCCAGCGCGGTCACGATCAAGCCGGCGGAGACCGCGGTCAGCGCCGTGGCCGCCGCCGCGCCCGCCGCAGCCTCCGTGGTCAAGGCGGTCCAGACCGACAAACCGGAAAAGGCCCCCGCGGCGACCGGCGCGCCAGCCGCAACCGAGACCAAAGCCAACTCCCTAGGCTAAGCCCGGCGGTTCAGGGCGATCGCCGTGGCGTTCGCCGCGCCCCCGCGGCCGCCGGGGCCATAGGTTGCGTGGGCGGACCGGTTCCTGGCGACCTCTTCGGCGATCGCGCGGACCACGCCCTCGGTGACGGTCTTGACCGCGAAGAGCGCCCGGCCATGACGCGCCAAGGCGCCGTCGAAGGCTTTGCTCGAGCGCACCAGCCGAGCCCGAAGCTCCTGCGGCGCAGCCGCGATCAGCGACGGGTCCTGTCGCACGCGAGCGGATTCATGCCGGTAGAGGTTGGCGAGCCGCGCGGTCTCTTCGACGCGTCCCGCCGCCTCCTGCGGCCGGCGCGCCTCGAAGGCTTCGGCGTCGAGCCGCATATATTCGGTCAGCTGATCGGTGAGGGCGATCAGCCGCTCGACATTCTCGCGGGCCTGATGATCGGGGGGCATGGCGGATCCTGGGGCTAGCTGAGGCCTTGAAGCTTGAGCATCTCGCGGGCCACCGGCGCGGCGATGCCGATCCCGCCGGTCTTCTCCATCTGCTTGCCGATGGCGTCGAGCATGAAGGACCGGTAGGTCCCTTCGGCTTGGCCGCCGCCGAACGGGCCGTCGGTCTTGAGGCCTTCGAACATCGGCTGCAGCATCAGGCCGATCAGCTGGGACTCGAAGGCCTTGGCGGAGACGTCGATCTTGGCGCGTTGCGCGGGCGTGGCGGCGGGTAAGGTCGGCGGCGCCAGGGTCATCGGGGCGAAGGCGGTTGCAGTCATCACAGCACCTGGATATCGGCCTGCAGGGCGCCCGCGGCCTTGATGGTCTGAAGGATCGAGATCATGTCGCGGGGGGTGACGCCGAGGGCGTTCAATCCCGCCACCAAGCTCGCCAGCGAGGCGCCTGACCTCACCACCACAAGGCCCCTGCCCTTTTCCTCGTTCACGGCGATCGAGGATTGCGAGACCGTGGTGGTCTTCCCCTGGCTGAACGGCGCGGGCTGGCTGACTTGGGGAGTCTCCTGGACCGAGATGGTCAGGTTGCCCTGGGCGATGGCCACCGTGGAGAGGCGCACGTTCTGGCCCATGACGATGACTCCGGAGACCTCGTCGATCACCACCTTGGCGGCCTCGTCGGGCTGGACGCCCATCTGCTCGACTTCGGTGACGAAGCCCACCATGTCGCGGCCCGCCGGCGCATGCAGGGTGACGATGGTCGGATTCTCGGCGACGGCGGCGCCGGGATAGCGGGCGTCGATGACGTCGGCGACGCGCCGGGCGGTGGTGAAGTCGGGGTTGCGCAGGGTCATGCGCATCTGGGCCATGCTGGCGAGCTGGAAGCCGAGCTCGCGCTCTACGATGGCCCCGGCCGCGATGCGGCCCGCGGTGGGCACGCCCCTCAGCACCGAGGAGCCGGACGCGCCCTGGGCGGATACGGCGCCGGTCTCCACCGTGCCCTGGGCCACTGCATAGGCCTGGCCGTCCGCGCCCAGCAAGGGGGTCACGAGGAGGGTCCCGCCCAGAAGGCTCTTGGCGTCGCCCATGGCCGAGACGGTGGCGTCGATCTCCGAGCCCGCCGCCGAAAAGGCCGGCAGCCGCGCGGTGACCATGACCGCGGCGACGTTCTTGGTGTTGAGGTTCTGGGCCGCGTCGCGGACGTTGACGCCCAGGCGCTCCAGCATGGCCGACAGGCTCTGGCGGGTGAAGGCGGCGTTCTGCAGGGAGTCGCCGGTGCCGTTCAGGCCCACCACGATGCCGTAGCCGACCAGCATGTTGTCGCGCACGCCCTCGAACTGGACGATGTCCTTGATCCGGGACTGGGCGCAGACGGGCGCCGCGGCGAGCATCGCCATGGCCGAAATCAACCCCGCCGCCAACCACCGCCAGGATGAATACATGGAAATACCACTGCGCCTAAAGCCGACCCGTGATCGGCGCCGTCGCCGCTGCGACCTTCATGCCAGTTTGCGGCCTCAAAAAACCTCTTCTGGTTCAGATGCTTAGATTGAAGCGGTGATAACGGCGCCCAGGCGCCCGGCAAGACCTGCCGGGCATTAACCATACCTCAAGGCGCCACGCGCAGACTTCGCCCAGTCGCAGGTGAACGGCCGCTGGGATGAAGATCTCCGGATCCAACAATGTCTCGTCCCCGTCTGCGGGGAGCGCCGTCCGATCCGCCGGGGGTTCGGGCTTCGCCCTGCCGCGAGCGACGGAGACCTCGGCGAGCCCGGGAGCGGCGCCGACCCACGGCGTCTCCGGAGTGGGCTCGCTCGACGCGCTGATCACCCTTCAGGCCGCCGACGAGCCGCTCGGGCGCCGGCGGCGGGCGATCCGCCGGGCCGGCCGGCTGCTGGACGAGCTCGACCAGCTCAAGCTGGCGCTGCTGGACGGCGGGCTCGCCGAAACCGAGCTGCGCCGATTGGCCGACGCGGTGCGCGAACAACGGGAGGGCGTCGGCGATCCTGGCCTTGAGAGCCTGCTCGACCAGATCGAGACCCGGGCCGCCGTCGAACTCGCCAAGCTGGAGGTGCGGGCCGCCGCGGCCTGACCCCGCAGTCCTGGTGCATCCTTATGCCGAGCGCATGCGTTCCCCTCTCCAGCGCGGCTATGCGGACGCATAAGCCGCCTTGTTGACTGGGAGAACGCCTATGAAAATCCTGCTTGCTTCGATACTCGCCGCGTCATCCCTCGCGGCCGTGGCGCCCGGCATTGCATCCGCTCAGACCTACGGCGGCGGCGATCGGCATGACAACGCCGGGGGTGACCGGCATGACAACGGCGGGCGCGCGCCCGACCAGAACAACGATCAACGCGGCTCGGGCGACCATCGCGACTGGCGCGGTCAGGGGGACTCCCGCGGCTACTACGGGCAAGGGCG
>FTHL01000046.1_pt1 | contig 13831 bp, 18 predicted proteins | sample 1640951 | NCBI WGS metagenome assembly FTHL01 (sample SAMEA3914788, study PRJEB12502) | metagenome | biome: forest; material: soil | place: Canada | collected 2011-07-03 | depth 0.1 m
ACCAGCAGCCAGAACGAGATGTTGTTCATCCGCGGGAAGGCCATGTCCGGCGCGCCGATCATCAGCGGCACGAACCAGTTGCCGAACCCGCCGATCATCGCCGGCATGACGAAGAAGAAGATCATGACCAGGGCGTGGGCGGTGACCACCACGTTGTAGCCCTGCTTGCCGTGGAACAGGCCGAGGTGCGCCAGAAGGCCGTTGTCGGTGAAGATCTGGATGCCCGGCTCGGCCAGCTCCCAGCGGATCAGTCCGGACAGCAGCGACCCGATCAGCCCGGCCATGATGGCGAACAGGATGTAGAGGGTGCCGATGTCCTTGTGGTTGGTGGCGCAGAACCAGCGGACGAAGAAGCCCGGCTTGTGATCGTGGGCGTCGTGCCCGTGATCTGCGGTGGCGGTGTGCGACATTCTACGCTTCCTCGTACGGATCAGTGCGCCGCGGGGGCGCTGGAGGCCGCCGGCGCGCTGGACGCCCCAATTGCGCTGGACGCAGAAGGGGCGCTCGAAGCTGCGGGGGCGGAAGACGCGGCCGGGGCCGACGAGGCGGCGGGCGCGCTTGAGGCGGCGGGCGCGGCGGCGCCGCCGACGCTGCCGCCCTTGGATTTCACCCAGGCGTCGAAGTCGGCCTGGCTCACCACCTGGACTTCGATGGGCATGAAGGCATGGTCGATGCCGCAGAGCTCCGAGCACTGGCCATAATAGGTGCCGACCCATTTGGCCTTGAACCAGGTCTGGTTCACCCGGCCGGGGATGGCGTCGATCTTCACGCCGAAGGCCGGAATGGTCCACGCATGGATCACATCCGCGCCGGTGGTCAGCACCCGCACCACCTTGCCCACCGGCACCACCATCGGGTGGTCGGCGGCGAGGCGGAAGGGCACGCCCATGGCCTTGGCCTTGTCCTCGGGGATGACGTTGGAGGTGTATTCGGCGATCTTCTGGTCGGGGTACTCATAGCTCCAGTACCACTGGTTGCCGGTGGCCTTCACCGTGACGTCCGGCGGCGGCATGTCGTGGAAGGCGTAGAGCAGCCGGAACGAGAAGACTGCGATGAACATCAGGATCAGGACCGGCACCACGGTCCAGATCACCTCGATCGGCGTGTTGTGGCTCCAGCGCGCCGGAATCGGGTTGGCCTTGCTGTTGAAGCGGAAGACGCACCAGAGCAGCAGGGCCGCCACGAACAGCACGATGATCGTGATGATCGGTAGCAGGATCAGGTTATGGACGAACATCTGCTGATCGCGCAGCGGCGCAGCGGAGGGCTGCATGTCGATGGCGTAGGGCGTCGGCTGGCCCAGAAGCTCCGCGGCCCGAGCGGCCGCGCCGAACCCCGCTGCGGCGACGGCGGCCAAGGCCGCGACCGTCGCCCGCTTCAGCATCCCCATTCTTGACGCCCTCATATCCCTCACGGCTCGCTTACGTCGCCGTCCCGAAGGCCCGCCCTTGCGGATGCCGCGTTGCCGACGCACATGACAAGTCCCGTCGGCTGGCGTTTGGACCTCGCCCCAGGAGCCTGATCGGGGGCGTGCATACGCGGTCTGTCCTGCCTTGCCAAGGCGGTTGCGCCCCCGGCCTTTGCCGGCGGCCAAGCTTGCGCGTGGACGGTCCTTTTGCAGGGCTCGCGGGCCGGCGCTTCCGGCAAACCAGCCCCCCGCCGGATCGATCGACGGCTCTGTTTGATGCGGAGGTTCGCGGCGCCTATGTTGGGGTGCGACCCAGCTTTTTGCGCCAGCTCCTCAGTGAAAGCCCGCCCATGACCGCCTTCGCGCCCGCCCCGTCGATTCTCGAATCCTGCGACGTCCCCCAGGAGCGGGCCCGCGAGCTTCTGGGCGACGCGCTGAAGGACGCCGACGACGGCGAGATCTTCCTGGAGCGGTCCGAGAGCGAATCCTTCGTCTATGACGACGGACGGCTGAAATCGGCGGCCTACGACGCCACCGAGGGATTCGGCCTCAGGGTGGTGGCCGGCGAGACGGCCGGCTACGCCCATTCCAGCGAGATCTCGCAAGCCGCCATCCGGCGCGCCGCGTCATCGGCGGCCCTGGCCAAGCGCGGTTATGCCGGGGTGTCGGCGGAGCCGCCGAGGGCCACCAACGCCAAGCTCTATGGCGAAGACGATCCCCTGGCCGCGCCGGCCTTCTCCGACAAGGTCTCGCTGCTGCAGGAGATCGACGCCTACGCCCGCGCCAGTGATCCGCGGGTCTGCCAAGTGATGGCCTCCCTGGCCGGCGAGCGGAGGATCATCGAGATCGTGCGCGCCGACGGACGGCTGCTGCGCGACGTGCGCCCGCTGGTGCGGCTGAACGTTCAGGTCACCGTCGAAAAGCACGGCCGGCGCGAATCGGGTTCGTCGGGCGCCGGCGGCCGCGCCGGCTTCGAGACCTGGATCACCCCCGAGCGCTGGCGCGAACAGGTGGAAGAGGCCCTGCGCATGGCGCTGGTGAACCTCGATTCGGTCCCCTGTCCGGCGGGCGAGATGGACGTGGTGCTGGGCCCGGGATGGAACGGCGTCCTGTTGCACGAGGCGGTGGGCCACGGCCTGGAGGGCGACTTCAACCGCAAGGGCTCCTCGGCCTTCTCCGGACGGATCGGCCAGCGGGTGGCGGCGCAGGGCGTCACGGTGTTCGACGACGGCCACATCGCCGGCCGCCGCGGCTCCCTGACCATCGACGACGAAGGCACGCCCACCAGCCGCACCGTGCTGATCGAGGACGGGATCCTGGTTGGCTACATGCACGACCGGATGAGCGCCCGGCTGATGGGCGCGACGCCCACGGGCAACGGCCGGCGGCAATCCTACGCCCACATGCCCCTGCCGCGGATGACCAACACCGGCATGCTGGCGGGCGATTCCAGCCGCGAGGAGATGATCAGATCGACGAAGCGCGGCCTCTACTGCGCCAACTTCGGCGGCGGCCAGGTGGACATCACCAACGGCAAGTTCGTGTTCCAGTGCACCGAGGCCTATCTGATCGAGGACGGCAGGATCACCTCGCCGGTGAAGGGCGCCACCCTGATCGGCGACGGCCCCTCGTCCCTGACCCGGGTGACCATGATCGGCGACGACTTCTGCTTCGATCCCGGCATCGGCGTCTGCGGCAAGGCCGGCCAGGGCGTGCCGGTGGGTGTCGGCCAGCCCAGCCTGAAGATCACCGGCCTCACGGTCGGCGGCACCGCGGTCTGACGACCCATCCGGGCGCGGAACATAGCAAGACGCTTTCGCTTGTCAGCGTCCCTCCAGCACCGCCCTTGCCTGGTCGAGGCGGGCGGCGTAGGCGGCCAGGGCGTCGGCGGTGAGGCGGGCGTAGCGGTCGGCGTCGGCCCAGCGCTGTTCCTCGATGGCTTCGCGCACCCCGGGCAAGGTCTTGGCGCTGTAGCCGGTGAAGCGGCCGGGGGCGTAGACGAGGTTCCTGTACCACGGGCGGCCCGGAAGGCCGGCGTCCGACAACAAGGTCTGGTCGAGGCTCTGCATCAGGCCCTGCAGCCGCGCCAGCCGGTCCGGGGATAGGCCGGCGCCGTGCGCGGCCAGCGCCGCGTCATAGGCATGGGCGCTTCGCTTCAGCTGGTCGACCGCGTTCTCGAGCGGGGCCAGCTCGATGTGCGGGACCGGCTCCAGGGGCGTCGGCAGGCCGCTGGACTTGGTGGGATCGGCGGTGAGCTGGAACGCCTCGTCGTGCAGCAGGGCGGCCTGGGTCTCGGCTTGGCGGCGCTTGTCCTCCTCCAGCTTCTTCACCTCGTCGAGGTAGCCGGTGACGGTATCGGCGAAGTCGCCGGCGCGCTGCAGCGGCAGGTCGGTATCGGCGAAGCGAAGGGCCAGGCGCGCGACGGTCCGGGCCAGCAGGGCGTCATAGACGAAGCCAGGGTCCACGAAGCGGCTGTGATGCTCGAAAGTGTCGTAGGCGGAATGGTAGACGCCCGCGGAAGAGCCCTCCTGGCCGTATCCCAGGTCGAGCGCGGGAACGCCCAGATGCTGCAGGAAGCTGGAATAGTCCGAGCCTGAGCCGAGCGCGCCCATCGGCGTGTCCCGGCCGGGATCGGCGGCGGCCTTGGCGTCGGCCTTGGCCGCGTCGTTGGCGCCGGGCTCCGAGGCGATCAGGCGCAGCCGCGCGCGGCGGCGCTGGTCCACCGAGACGCCGGTCTCCGGATCGGTCACCTCGCCGGCGATCTGGTCCGCCACATGCTGCAGGTCGTGGCTGCCGCCGAGGTTCAGGAAGCCGCGGCCATTGGCGTCGCTGTTGATGTAGATCACCGCCTTGCGCTGCAGCTCCCCGGCGTGGGTCTCGGCCCATTCGGTCGAGCCCACCAGCATCGGCTCCTCCGCGTCCCAGCTGGCGTAGACCAGGGTGCGTTTGGGCCGCCAGCCCTGGGCCTTCAGCGCGCCCAGGGCCTTGGCTTCGGCGAGCAGGGCGACTTGGCCGGACAGCGGGTCGGAGGCGCCGAACACCCAGCCGTCGTGGTGGTTGCCCCGCACCACCCACTGGTCGGGCCAGACCGCGCCCGGCATGACCGCGATGACGTCGTAGATGGTCTTCAGGCTCCAGTCGGACCTCACCGCCAGATGCACGGGAGGGCCGCCGCCGCCCACGCGGTAGGTGATCGGCAGGCCGCCGCGGAAGGCGGCCGGCGCCGGAGGGCCGTCCAGGGTCTTCAGGAACACCTCGGCGTCGGCGTAGGAGAGCGGGAGCGCCGGGATCTTCAGGATGGTGGCGGCGTCGGCGATCTTCAGACGCCTGGCGTCCTTCACCGCGCCCACGCCCGGGGTCAGGGGATCGCCGGGATAGATGGTCATGTCGGCCACCGAGCCGCGCTGGACCCCATGGGGCGGACGGGCCGGGCCGTCGGGATAGGTCAGGTCCACGCCATAGCCGTCGTCGCGCGGGTCGGAATAGATGATGCAGCCGATGGCGCCGTGATCCTGGGCGAGCTTGGGCTTCAGCCCGCGCCAGCCCTGGCCGTAGCGGGCGATGGCGATCTTGCCCTTGACGCTGACGCCCAGGCGCTCGAGCGCCTTGTAGTCGTCGGGCATGCCGTAATTCACATAGACCAGCGGCGCGGTGACGTCCCCGTCGCCCTGGAACGCCACATAGGCGGGCAGGGCGGGGTCCCTGGCGGTGGAAGTGGAGTCGCCGGGGATCGGCGGCTCCTGCAGGTTCGCCTTATAGGGCTCGGGGCCCAGGAGCTCGAGCGTCTCGCTGATCGGGGTGGGGTAGAGCACCTCGAAGGTCTCGATCCGCGCGTCCCAGCCGAAGGCCTTGAACCGGCCAAGCTCCCATTCGGCGTTGGCCTGGTCGTGCGGCGAGCCGACGTGGTTGGGCTCGGCCGACATCAGCTTCAGCCAGCCGCCGATCTCGGCCGGCTGGATCGAGGCGTCCAGGGAGTGCAGCAGCGCCGCGTCATCAAGCGGGGCGGCCCGGGCGGCGAGGCCGGTCATGAGGATGGCGGAGGCCAGCAGCGCAAGCGCAAGACGCATGGGAATCCCCAATCCACAGGCCCCGCTGAAGCAAGGCATGGCCGACCGCGCCGGGCAAGGGGCGATGAAATCTCTCGCGGCCTCGCATCCGCCACGCCCACGCCGCAGGCTGAGCCGGCCGCTTTCGTCCGACGGCGGAACAAGGTTCCCGCTCGGGCGCTTGTGCGCCATGGCGGAGGGCTCCACACGCGTCGTCCTGGCGGCGCTGGCCGGCAACCTCGGCATCGCCGTGGTGAAGCTCCTCGCCTTCGCCCTCACCCGGTCCAGCGCCATGCTGACCGAGGCGATCCACTCCCTGGTGGACAGCGGCGACCAGGTGCTGCTGCTGATCGGCCAGAAGCGCGCCGCCAAGCCGCCCGATCCCAGCCACCCCCTCGGCTACGGCATGGAGACCTATTTCTGGTCCTTCATCGTGGCCTTGATGGTGTTCCTGCTGGGCGGGGCGGTGGCCGTCCACCAGGGCGTGGTCAAGCTCAGCCATCCGTCGCAGATCGAGCGGCCGTGGGTCAGCTATCTGGTGCTTGGGGTCTCGGCGGCGTTCGAGGGCGCTTCATTCATGACCGCCTATCGGGAATACCGCCGCGTGGTGCGCGGGCGCGACGTGCGGCTGTGGCGGTTCCTGCGGCTCAGCAAGGACCCCAATGTATTCTCCACCCTCATGGAGGACGGCGCCGCGGTCACGGGCTTGGCCGTGGCGGCGCTCGGGGTCACCGGCTCGGCCTATCTGGGCGCGCCGGGGGCCGACGGAGCCGCCTCGATCCTCATCGGCCTCCTGCTCGTGGGGGTCGCCCTGTTCCTGGCCAACGAGAGCCGCAGCCTCATCGCCGGAGAGTCGGCGGTGGAACCGATCGTGACGGCGGTGCGCCAGATCCTCGAACGCGATCCGAGGGTGATCGCCGTCGAGGACGTGCTGAGCCTGCACCTGGGCCCCCGCGCCATCCTCTTCGCCGCCGCCCTGCGCTTCAGGTCCGACCTTTCCGGAGACGAGGTCCAGCGGGCGGCGCTGGAGCTGACCCGGGCGGTGAAGCGGACGGACGACCGGATCGTGCAGGTGTTCCTGCGCCCGACCGACGGGGTGGGGGAATAGCCTGTTCACGCGCCCTAAGCTTGGCCGCCAGCCCATACCCGGCTCGATACGGGGAGACCTTATGCCGTATAGAATATCGCCGCAGACTGCAGGACTTGCGCGACTTCTGCGCTCGAGGTGCGGTGGAGACGGTCCCATTCGGGGCCGAGCACCTCGATCTCGCCATCGAGGCGTTCCGGCGGTTCGGCAAGGGGCGCCATCCGGCTGGTCTCAACTTCGGCGATTGTTTCTGCTACGCCCTGGCCAAGGCCACCGGCGAGCCGCTGCTGTTCAAGGGCGACGGCTTCTCCCAGACCGATATCAGGCGGGCGTTATGACTATGCAACGCCCTAGCCCCGGCCCAGGAACGGCATTCCCAGCGGTAGGGTGAGCGCTTCCAGCAGGTTGTGCTCGTCCGGCAGCGAAGCCATCAACACCACGATCTGGGCGATGTCGCGCGGGTCCATGGCCTTGTGGCCCACCCGCCCATCGGCGTCGGGGCCGAACCCGGTGACGGTGAACCCCGGATGCAGCACCGACACTGCGATTCCATGGTCGCGCCCGTCCAGCGCCAGGGCGCGGGTCAGGCCGTCGAGACCGGACTTGGCGGCGACATAGGCGGCCGCATCGGGTCGCGGCGAGCGGGCCGCGATCGAGCCGATGGAGATGATCCGCCCGCGCTTCTGCGGCTTCATCACCTTCATGGCCTCGCGCCCGCATAGGAAGGCGGAGGTCAGGTTGGCGTCGAGCACCTCATGCCATTCCCGGAGGCTCATCTCTTCGATCGGCGTGGCCTGGGGAACGCCCGCGGAGCTGACCACCAGATCGATGCGGCCGAAGCGCCGCACCGCGGCGGCGAACAGCGCCTCGACCTCCGCCTCGACGGTGACGTCCGTTTGATGGGCGACCGCCTCGTGGCCCTCTGCGGCGATCTCGTCGGCCACGGCCTGGAGTTTGTCCTGCCGGCGGGCGGCCAGGACCAGCCTCATGCCCTCCGCGGCCAGGGCCTTGGCGATCTGCGCGCCCATGCCGGAGCTCGACCCGGTGACCACCCCCACGCGCCCTTCGAGCTTGATCATGACCGGCCGTCCGCGTTGCTTCGGTTGCGGTCGGGCGCTAGCACTCGGCCGCCATCAAATCGAGGGAAGAACGCCGTCCATGATCACCGTCATCGCCACCATCCGCGCCAAGCCCGGCAAGGGTCCCGAACTGGAAGCCGACTTCCGCAGCTACGCCGACACGGTGAAGGCCAATGAGCCTGGGACCCTGCTCTATACCCTGAACCGCAGCCAGGATGATCCGGACCTTTATCTCGCAGTGGAGCGATATGCGGACGAGGCCGCGGTACCGACGCACATGAACAACTTCCAGGCCCGCCAAGGCGGTCCGGATGTGGCCGTGGGTCCGCCCGAGATCCAGCTGTTGCAAAGGGTCGTCTGAAACCCCGCAGCCGCTCGGTCAGGAGCGGCGCAGGAGCGCCTCGATCGACTTGGCCTGATTGTCGAGGTCGCTCTTGAGGCGGTTCGACAGCTCGCGCACCCCGACGGGATAGGCGTCGCCGCCGGTGGCGATCTCTTCGGCCATGCGCGAGACCTCCAGCATCGCCTGGGTCATCGCCTCGATCTGCTCACGGGCGAGGGCGCGGGCGTTGGCCTGCATGCGCTTGACGCGCTCGGCGCGGGTCTCAGGACCGGAGCCCAGGACGTACACTTCGCTATCGTCGGACCGGGTAAGATCGACCAAATTCAAATGGGACGCAGGCATCCAGAACACCTCCTGATTGGCCAGCGGGATCGCTTCGGCAGCCGCCGAGAGCGGTCTGTAGCTCGTGGCTAATACGCACGCGCCCCTCGCCCCGTTCCGCAGTGAAGACGATGAAGGGCGCAATCCGCTCCGGGTGTAGCCCCAAAGCCTCACCATGGCTGGAGCGAACGATCTCCAGCGTGGCGGGCGCCGGAACCAGGCCGCCTCTCGCCGAGTTCCGTCCACGCGCCGGCCCGTTGCGCCGGCGGCTTCGAGGAGCGAGACGATGGCGAATCCCGACGCGCCCAAGACCGGCCAAATCCAGGGCGAAGGCGACTACGTTTCGGCCAAGGCCTACCAGAAGGCCCAGCACGACTTCGCCAAGGACCCCGGAAAGGTGGAGCAGAAGGCCAAGGAAGCCGAGGCGGCCCTCGACGGTCCTGAGGGCGAGGAATTGGAGCGGGCCCGGCGTGAAAGCGCCGCGGGCGATCCCAAGTCCCACTGAAAGAATCGCATCGATCCCGGGCGCGCGGACAAGGTTGCCCCAGCGCAACAAAAACGCCGTCGCCGGCCATCGCCGCGCCCTGATTCCAGCTGACCTTATGCGCCGACCGGGTCTGCGCCGCGCTCGCCGGGTCGTGATCGCCGGCGAGGGAACGACCCCTCCGGTCGCCCATTTGCGCAAATGGGGCGGCGGGGCGCCTAGCCCCTGGGCGGCCAGAGGAATCCGGGCCTTGGACGGCTCGGCGGAGTTGCCGGCCCCGGATCTTGGGCTCGACAGTGTGCGGAGGAGGCGGCGAAATGGCCAAGCACATGCTGACAGGCGTCCTGATGATCCTGGCGGGAGCCGGACTTCTGTTGCCGCCGGCCTGGACGCTGTTCTCGCCCTTCCTGTTCGAGATGGTGGGTTCCAGCACCAGCGCGGGCGTCACCTGGCTGGTCGCCACCCTGGGCGGCCTCACTCTGATGGTCATGGGCGTCCGGCGGATGGTCGTCAGGCCCCACTAGGGCGTGATAGCCGAAGCGTCTGCGGGTTCGGCGGCCATCAGGCTCCGAAGTTCAAGGCGTCGCGGGCGGCGTGATCCTGAATGAACTGAAGAAGGCCGCGTCGGCGCCGGCGGGATCGGCGCCGTCCGGATGGACATAGGTCAGCTGGTAGAGCCGGTCGCCCAGCATCAGCACGCGGACCACCTCCACATTGCCGTTCATGTCGACCAGCGTCCCTTCCAGGCTTGGATGTCCGGACAGGCGCGCAGGCTTGGTCGACATCAGCTGGGCCTGGTCGTCCGCCGCCCGGTTACGCAGGAGCTTGTCATAGACCCCGCCGTCCGGGGAGGGAGGCAGCGAGCCTTCCGGATAGTCGTCGATGGCCACGATCAAGGCGCGGCTCGGCTCCTGGTCGACATAGCGCCGATAGGCGACGTCGTGGCTGCGGTGCGCCGGGCGGCTCTGAACCGTGGGCGCGGCCGGAAAGGCGATGCTGAAATCCGCTTCGGGCGGCGCATAGGGCCCCTGCGCCGAGATGGCGGATGCGGCGGTCCAGGCCAGGAGGACCAACAGGGCTGTAAGCTTGATCACGAGATAGGGTTCTCCTGCTGTCCGAGCTTAGGGGTCGGTGGCCGGCGGCGTCCAGACCGCTGCGCGATCGCGTCGGCTTGGGGCTTGCGCCGCGCCGGTCCATAAAGTCCCCTGGGACGGCAGAGAAGGCCCATCGATGACTGACGAGACCCCCGACGAGATCCAGCAGCGGCTCATGAAGCTGCACGGCCGGATGGCCGCCTTCGCCGAAGCCGTCCGCATCATCGGAGAGGAGAGCGGCAAGGTCGCCGCCTATGAGCCCGCCGGGCCCGACGCGTCCGACGAAGAGCGGATGGCCAGCGCCGAAGCCCTCACGGCCCTGAGCCTCGACGCGGTCCGCGGCTGCGCCGTGCGGATCAACAGCCTCTTCGAACAGGCCAATGTCGAGTTCGAAGAGATCAAGTCCAAGCTGGCGCCGGGCCGGAGCTTCTCCACCCATTGAACGAGGTCAGGATCAGGCCCGTGCGCCTGCCCGAGGACGCCGCGGCGATCCTGGCGCTCGACGTCAGCTTCACCACCGCGCTGATCTATCAGGCCGAGGCGTCCGACCACGGCGTCGGGCTGAGCCCTCAGCGCCTGCCTCGGCCGATCATCAAGCGCTTCCCTCTGGATGATCTAGATACCGCCGAGCGGCCCTGGGACCTGGGATGGGTTGCGATCGCCGGGCCGCACCTTGTCGGCTTCCTGGCGGCCGAGGCGCAGGCCTGGAACCGGCGTCTGGTGATCTGGCATTTCTACGTCGACGCGCCCTTGCGCGGCCGGGGCGTCGGCCGGGCGCTGATGGCCGAGGCGAAGCGGCGCGCGGGCGAGGCGGGGGCGCGGCGGTTGTGGGCGGAGACGAGCAGCCTGAACGCGCCGGGTCTGGCGGCCTATCGGGCGCTCGGCTTTCGGCTCTGTGGTCTGGACCTCAGCCTCTACAGTGACACGCCGGCGGACGGCGAAACCGCGCTATTCTTGACCTGCGATCTCTGACTACTCACAGTCAAGCTTAGTATAGTCGAGCTTTTGCGGCGACTGGTCGCAGAGCAGACGCCCGGCTCATCCCGTATATGAGCAGCACTCCCGCAACGGGCTCGGCCTTCTGCATCGGCCCACCCCACGGAAGTCCACATGATGACGATGCTCGCCGCACGGTTGCGGCAAGCTTGACCTCGGTTCAGCTAAGGATCGAAATGAGCGTTGCTGTACGGCCCAGATGGGGCCTGCCTCATCTGGCGCTGAGCGGCCTGACGGCCGCAGTCGTGGCCGCTTCGCCGCTGGGTGTGCTGGAGACGCTCCGGACGGTGGATCTCACCCACATCGGCGCCTCCCTGCGGCCGGCCGCGCAGGCGGCCGATGGCCTCGTTGTCCCGGCCGACCCGGCCGCGCCGCCCTTCGTGCTGCACGCCAAAAGCCTCGCCGAGCACAAGCAGGCGGTCCACTGCCTCGCCCAGGCGATCTATTTCGAGGCCGGATTCCAGCCGGTGGAAGGCCAGCGCGCCGTGGCCCAGGTGGTGGTGAACCGGGTGAGGGACCGCGACTTCCCCAAGACCGTCTGCGGCGTGGTCTACGAGGGCTGGCGCCGCCACACGGGATGCCAGTTCTCCTTCGTCTGCGACGGCTCCCTGCGCCGCCGGGCCCCGACCCTCGACGAGATGACCAGCGCCGCCGGAATCGCCGAGCAGGCCCTCGGGGGCTATGTGGAGGCCAGTGTCGGCACGGCCACGCACTATCACACTTGGCGGGTCAGCCCCGGCTGGCGCAACACCCTGGTGCAGACCGCCCAGATCGGCGACCACATCTTCTACCGCTGGCCCGGCAAGGCCGGCCGGCCGCAGTTCCTGGACGCGGAACGCTACGCCGGCGGCGAGGTGCGCGTGGCGCAGTCTTCACCCCGGCAAGCGCTGGACAGGCTAGGCTAGAAGTTTCCCACCGCGCCCTTGGGCTCGGCGGAGTCCTCACCGGCGTCAGGCCGGCGAAGCCGCAGGTTGTTCTGCACGTCGCCGACGCCCGCGACGTTCTCGGCCAGCCGCTCTGCGCGGCGCTTGTCCTCGCGCATGGCGACGAAGCCCGTGAGCGTGACGTCGCCGTCCTTCACCGTCACCTCGATGTCGGTGGCGTCGAGGTAGGCATCCTCGGTCAGGCGGTCGTTGATATCGTCCTGCACCCGCTCGTCCGAACGCTTGTAGCTTTTCGGTCCCCGGCCGCGGTGGGTGGCCTGCACGTCGTCGACACGCCGGCGGCGCTCGGCGTCGTGGTCCCCGAACCAGGAGGCGACCTCGTCGGCGGCCTTGTTCAGGAAGCTGCGCGGCTCACCGCCCCGGCTTTCGCGCGGATCGGGCGTGTAGCGGTCAGTGGACGAATAGGCGGGCGCGTAGGGGGAGCGCTGGCGGTCGGCTCCGGGGCCGTAATTGTACCCACCATGAGGCGCGCCATAGCCGTAGGGGGCATAGCTTCCGCCCCAGGCATGGGCGGCTTCGTCGCCGGAGCCATAGGCCGTCGGGCCGGTGGTTCCGAAAGGGCGATAGGCGCGCTCGTCCGTCCGGCGGGCGTCGTCTTCGCGGCGGCCGTATTGGGCGCGGCGGGCCTGACGGCTCAAGTCCTCCGCTTCCGCCCCATAGGGCTCCCAGTCCCGCTCGGCGTAGCGATGGCCATAGCCGCCCTCCCGGTCGGTTTGGCCATAGTCCGGGCGCTGGCGCATCTCGCGCGCCTCGCGATCGAAGTCCCAGCGGCGATCATCTCGCCAGCGGTCGTCTCGGGCCATGGGGCTGCCTCCTGTATTCCTGGTCGATTGGGCCAAGCGCCCTCGACCTAGAACGAAAGGGGCGCGGCGCCTGTTCCTTAGCCTTCGGGCAGGGCCGCGCGGATGACGGCGGCGACCTCGGCCAGCTGCGACGGGCTTTCGTACGTCACCCGCTTCCAGATCACCCGCGGCGAGAACAGGCCGTCGCCCTTGCGGCGCGGGATGATGTGGGCGTGCAGGTGCGGCACGCTCTGGCTGACCACGTTGTTCTGGGCGACGAAGCAGCCGTCCGCCTGCATCGCCTGGGTGACCGCCACCGCGAGGCGCCGGGAGGCCAGGGCCATGGCGGTGAGGGTCGCATCGTCGGCGTCGTAGATCGTCGCGACATGGGCGCGCGGGATCAGCAGCACGTGGCCGAGGAACACCGGCGCGCGGTCCAGGAAGGCGAGGGTGGCCGCGTCCTCATGGACCAGGCTGGCGTGCGCCTCGCCGGCGACGATGGCGCAGAAGGGGCAGGCGCGAGCGGGAGCAGCCAATTCCTCGATCCCTGATCTTGTACCTCTAACCGTACATATTGGGCGCATGAAAAGCGCCGCCGTCGACGTGAAGACCTTCTCCGAAGCCCGCGCCAACCTGAAGTCGGTGATGGACCAGGTGGTGGAGAACCATGTCCCGGTGATCATCAGCCGCCGCAAGGCCGAGCCGGTGGTGATGATCTCCCTGTCCGACTGGAACAGCTGGCAGGAGACCATCTACCTCAACGCCACCGCGGCCAATCGCAAGGCGCTCGACGAGTCGATCGCCGAGCTGGAGGCCGGAAAGGGCGTCGAGGTCGAGTTCGGGCCAGACGGCAATCTTCATCCAGTCCGGCGGGACGCCGCCGAGTGATCCTGATCTGGTCGTCCCGCGCATGGGACGATTATCGCCACTGGCAGGACCAGGACATGAAGCTGGTCCGCAAGATCAACGCCCTGCTGGCCGATATCAGCCGCTCGCCGTTCAAGGGACAAGGCAAGCCCGAACCCCTGAGGGGTGAGAAGGCCGGGTTCTGGTCAAGGCGTATCGACGAGGAGCATCGTCTCATCTATCGCGTCACCGGCTCCGGCAGCGGTCAGCGCCTGGAAATCGCCCAATGCCGCTACCGCTATTGAGCGTCACAGCGGGATGTTGTCGTGCTTCTTCCAGGGGTTCGACAGGTTCTTGGTCTTCAGCCCCTTCAGCGCCCGCACCAGGCGGCGGCGGGTCTC
>FTHL01000103.1_pt1 | contig 13792 bp, 18 predicted proteins | sample 1640951 | NCBI WGS metagenome assembly FTHL01 (sample SAMEA3914788, study PRJEB12502) | metagenome | biome: forest; material: soil | place: Canada | collected 2011-07-03 | depth 0.1 m
GGACGCCATGGAAAAGCAGCTGGAGAAGCACCACCACGAGGCGCAGATGCCGGCGCACGCCCTGCAGAACCTGGCCGACGCCCTGCCGGCGCTGGGCATTGTCGCGGCGGTGCTGGGCGTGATCAAGACCATGGGCTCGATCACCGAGCCGCCGGAGATCCTAGGCGCCATGATCGGCGGCGCCCTGGTCGGCACCTTCTTGGGCGTGTTCCTGGCCTACGGCATGGTCGGGCCGATGGCCACGCGGCTGAAGAACGTGGTCGACGAGGAGGGCGCCTTCTACCGCATCATCCAGTCGGTGCTGGTGGCCCACCTGCACGGCAACGCCGCCCAGATCTCGGTCGAGATCGGCCGGGGCGACATCCCGTCGGCGGCGCAGCCGAGCTTCCTGGAGATGGAAGAGGCGCTGAGCGCCATGCCGGCCGATTCCGGCGCCTGAAACGACGGCCCGCCGCGGCCGGAGTTCTGACTTGAACCTAGGCGCGATCAGCGCATTATCGCCTCGGCGCCTGCGATCACGCTTCCGTGAAGCCTCGAAACGGGCTATGCGGCGGACGGGCGCCGAGGATCGAAGCGCTCCTTAACCTCCAAAGGGACTCATTCAATGACCTCCAACCTTCTTCGCAAGATCATGGTTGCGGGCGCCGTCGTCGCCGCTCTGGGCGTCGTGGCCTGCAAGCCGAAGTCGAACGACACGGCCGCCGCGTCTGACGCCGCCGCCGCCGCGTCCGACGCCGCCGTCGCCGCTTCCAGCGCCGCCGCCGATGCTTCGGCCGCCGCTTCCAGCGCCATGGCCGCTCAATCGAGCGCCGCGGCCGCCAGCGAAGCCCCGGCCTCCTCGGCCGCCCCGGCTCAATAACATCCACGGACCAGCCGTCCCCCAGCCACGGCTGGAGGGCGGCTACCGGCTCTCTTGAAAGGGACCGACCCCATGACTTCCAACACCGTTCGCAAGCTCCTGATCGCCAGCGCCTGCATGGCCCTGGCGGGCGTGGCCGCCTGCAAGAAGCCGGCTGACAAGGCCGCCGACGCGGCGTCCGACGCCGCCGCCGCCGCCTCTTCGGCCGCGTCCGACGCTTCGGTCGCGGCTTCCGCCGCCGCCGCCGCCGCCGCGAGCGCCGCTCCGGCCGCCTCCGAGGCCCCGGCCTCTTCCGCGGCCCCGGCTCAGTAAGCTCAGCCGACGACGGATGACGGAAGGGCCGCCCTCACGGGCGGCCCTTTCTGTTTGGGGCCCCGCCCCGCCTTGGGCATGGTCGACTTCGCCGCCATCGACTGGGACCTTGACGGCGCGCCCCGCTCGCGCCGTTTCGACGACCTCTATTTCTCGCGCGCCGGCGGCCTGGCCGAGGCCCGCACTGTGTTCCTGCAAGGGTGCGGCCTGCCGCAGGGCTGGCGCGGCCGCGACCGGTTCGTGGTCGGCGAGCTGGGCTTCGGCTCTGGCCTGAACGTCCTGGCGCTGCTCGAGCTCTGGCGGGCGTCGCGCGAGCCCGGCGCCCGTCTGCACGTCTTCTCGGTCGAAGCCTTCCCGCTGCGCCGCGACGACGCGGCGCGGGTGCTGGCGGGGCAGGGCGGACTCGCCGATCTCGCCCTGCCGTTGCTTCGCGCGTGGCCGGCGACGCCGGGATTTCACCGCATCGACTATCCCGGCCTGGACGCGGTGGTCGACCTGGCGCTGATGGAGGCCGGCGAGGCGCTCGAGGCCTGGACGGGCCGCGCCGACGCCTGGTTCCTCGATGGCTTCGCGCCCGCGAAGAACCCCGCGATGTGGCGCGAGCCGCTGCTGGCCCTGGTGGCGGCGCGATCGGCGCCCGGCGCCCGGCTCGCCACCTACACCGTGGCCGGCGAGGTGCGCCGGCGGCTGCAGGCGCTCGGCTTCGCCGTGGAACGGCGGCCAGGCTTCGGCGGCAAACGCCAGCGCCTGGAGGCGCGCCTGGGCGACGCGCCGCCAACGCCGTCGCCGCGGGGCGGCCGGGTGTGCGTCGTCGGCGCAGGCGTCGCCGGCGCGGCCCTTTCGCGCGCCCTGGTGGCCGAGGGGCTGGCGCCGCTGGTGATCGATCGCGGCGACCCGGCGACGGGCGCGTCCGGCAATGCCGCGGCCCTCGTCACTCCCCGCCTCGACGCATCCGGCGGCCCCGTCGCCCGGCTCCACGCCCAGGGCTTCGCCCGGGCCCGCGCTCTGATCGAGCGCGACGCTCCAGACAGCATCATCGCTCGCGGGGCGTTGCAGCTCGAGGCCCAGCCCCGCGACGCGCGCCGTTTCGACGCCGTGTGCGACGGCGGCCTGTTCGACCCGGCCGCGATGCAGCGCCTGGACCCGGCGGGCGCCGCCGCCCGCCTCGGCGAGCCGCTTCAGGCCGGCGGCCTCTGGATCGCCGAGGCCCTGGTGGTCGAGCCGCGGGTCCTGATCGATCGCTGGCTGGGCGGCGCCGAGCTCCTGCGCGAGGAGGTCGAGGTCCTGCAGTTCGACGGGGGAACCTGGCGCCTCCTGGGGCCGGGCGGCCGTGTCCTGGTCGAGGCGGAGGCGGTGGTCCTGGCCGCCGGCTGGGCCGCCCGCGGCCTCCTGCCGGGCCTGCCCCTGCGGCCGGTGCGCGGCCAGGTCAGCCTCGCCGCAAGACTCGAGCCGGTGACGGCCGCCGCCTGGGGCGGCTATCTGATTCCCACCCGCGAGGGGGTCCTGTTCGGGGCGACACATGACCGCGACGACGCCGACGCCGAGCCGAGGGCGGTGGACCATGCCCGCAACCTCGAGCTCCTGAGCCGCATGCGCCCAGCCCTCGCGCACGCGCTCGGAGGGGCGCGGCTGGAGGGCCGTGCGGGGGTCCGGGCCGCAACGCCGGACCATTGCCCGCTCGCCGGTCCGTGCGATGCCCGGGGCGGGCTGCACGTCCTGGGCGGGCTGGGCGGACGAGGCTTCAACCTCGCGCCGCTGCTGGCCGAGCACGTCGTCTCCGCCATCGCTGGCGCGCCTTCGCCGGCGCCGCGCGAGCTGCAAGCCCTGGTCGGCCCGGATCGGTTCAGCGGCGGTTCAGCTGGACCGTCGGAACGTGTCGGCTCGCAGATGGTTGGTTGAGCGCCGGAGACGCCCCATGCCCCACCGTTTCGCCCTGCCGATGCTGGCGCTTTCAGCGCTGGCCATCGCCGGCTCGCCCGCGCTGGCCGCCGATTCGCCCCGCGCCTGCTTCTTCGCCAACCAGATCTCCAGCTGGAAGGAGGCCGGCGACCAGACCGTGAACCTGCGTGTCGGGGTCAGCGATTTCTACCAGCTGCGGCTTTTGGCGCCCTGCCCGGACCTGAAGTGGGCCGAGGCGATCGGCCTTGAGACCCACGGCGGCGCCGACACCATCTGCTCGGGCCTGGACGTCGACGTCATCATCCCAGGCCGCGTCACCCACAGCGCGCCCCAGCGGTGCATGGCGACCTCGCTGCACAAGCTCACCAAGGACGAGGTCGCGGCCCTGCCCAAGGGCCAGAAGCCCTAATGATCTGACGCTCACCGGTGGTTAACCGGCTAAGAGCTTAATTGCGGCGGAAAAGGTCATCGCCGTGAGCTCCGCCGCCTTACCCCTCGCCCTGGAAGAGCCCCTGCCGGACTTGGACGGGCCGACGCCCTCGCGGGCGCGCCTGGCGCTGTTCAAGCGGCTGGCCGACGTGGTCTGCCTGCCGTCGAGCCGGGTGAACGCCTTCGAGCGCAGCATGACCGCCGACCTCCTGGTCGACATGCTGCGCGACTCGCCGATGGAGGAGCGCCAGCGCGTCGCCCGACGGCTCGCCACCCTCACAGACGTGCCGCCCAACCTCGTGCGCCTCCTGCTGCGCGACGAGGTCGAGGTTTCGCGCGCGCTCTTGGAGACCAGCGTCTCGCTGTCCGACGCCGACCTGCTCGATTGCGTTCGCCACGCCGGTCCGGAGCACCGGCGGCTGATCGTGCTCAGGCGCGGCATCGGAGAGGTGGTCACCGACGCCATCAGCGAGCGTCTGGAGCCGTCGGTGATCGAGCCCCTGCTGCGCAACGAGCAGCTCAAGCTCTCCAACACCGCGGTGGAGAACCTGGTCGCCGCCTCCCGCGACCAAAGCCGGCTGCTGCCGCTCCTGCTGCGCCGGGGCGAGCTTCGCCCCCACCACGCCTATGTGATGTTCTGGTGGGCCGACGCCGACGCCCGCCGGCTGATCCTCCAGCGGTTCGCCGTCTCCCGCGAGGTGCTCCAGGAAGCGGCGTCGGACGTGTTCGCCATCGCCGCGGAGGAGCGTTGGAAAGACGCCATTTCGCGCAAGGCACTGCAGTTCATCGAGCGTCGACAGCGCAACCGGCAGGCGCAGGAGAAGAGCCGGTTCGGCAGCCTCGACGAAGCCATCGCCGCCGCCGAGTCGGGCATGAGCCGCGAAGCCGCCGAGGAGATCTCCTATCTGTCCGGCCTGAAGCCGATGACCGGGGCCAAGATCTTCACCGATCCCGGCGGGGAGCCCCTGGCGATCCTGTGCAAAGCCACGGGCCTGCCCCGCACGGCCGTGCGCAGCCTGTGGGTCGCGCTGCGCAGGCCGGAGACAGATGCGTCGGGCGCGCTCTCCCCGGCCCTTGAGCGGGTGCTGGTGACCTACGACATGATCGCGGTCGACCGGGCCCAGACGGTGCTCCGATACTGGAACTGGTCGTTGTCCTCGGCCCTGACCCCGGCTCTATTGAAGGCCATTCGCGAGGGGGACGACCAAGCCTTGGACGACCTGTCGGTGCCCCAGCGCGCCGCCATGCTCGCCCTGCACCGCGACCTCAAGCGCTAGCGCAAGCGTCCGGCCCGTGCGGCGCCGCCGCAATTGTCCTTAATTCACTCGGAAACCATTTGCTGCAGGTGCTCTGCGGCCGCCTTTGTTAGCGGTTGCTATGGTTCCTCAGTCCAGAGTCGGTTTGCCTCTAAGAACAGTTGTGCTCTTCACAGAAGCTCTATATGACCCCGGCATCACAACTCAGAACCGCGTGTGCTCCAGATCACGGCGATGCAAGGGCAGGCAAATATGGACGACAAATCCGAAATCATCGAGATGACCGCTGACATCGTGGCGGCCTATGTGGGCGCGAATTCCGTCTCCGCGGGCGATCTTCCTTCTCTCATCCAGAGCGTGCACCGCGCGCTTTCAGGCGTTGCCACCGGCGCCGAGACGGCCGAGGCCGCGCCGAAAGAACCCGCCGTTCCGCTCAAGAAGTCGATTACTCCCGACTACCTCGTCTGCCTGGAGGACGGCCGGAAGTTCAAGTCGCTGAAGCGCCACCTGCGCACCAAGTACAACATGAGCCCCGAGGACTACCGGGGCAAATGGGGCCTGGCCAAGGACTATCCGATGGTCGCTCCCAACTACGCCCGCGCCCGCTCCGAGCTCGCCAAGCAGATGGGTCTGGGCCAGGGCGGCCGCCAAGCCTCCCGGAAGCGCTAGCGCAATGTCGCCGCGCGCCCTGGCGCGCGCGGCGTCCCGGCCCCGCGGCCGATTGACTCCAATTCCGACTCGGAAGGCCGATTGGGCCGAATTTCGCTTGCCAGCGATTCGCGCGTTAAGCGATAGTGAATCGAAGCGATTCCAACGTTTTGCTGAGGAATCCGGAGATGCTTACGCAGATGGGCGCCCAGGCCGTGGGCGCGCGCGCCCACGAAGAGCTGTTCGCCTATTGGGCGTCGCACCGGGAGTCCGGCCGGCTTCCCAAGCGTAGCCACATCCATCCGTCGCACTTCAAGCGGCACCTGCCGACCATCAGCCTGATCGACGTGGGCTCCGATCCTCGCACCTATCGGTTGCGGCTGGCCGGCACCGGGCTCTATGGCGTCTATGGCCGCGAGATCACCGGGCGCACCCTGGAGGAAATCTACAACACCTCCGCGGCCGAGTACTGGCGGCGCGAGCTCGACAAGGTGGTCCAGGAGCGCCGGCCGGCGGCCGGGGTGCACAATCTCGGCTGGCGCGGGGCGCCGCACGTCTCGATCCTGTGGCTGCGCCTGCCGCTGTCTTCCAACGGGTCGGACGTCGACATGATCCTCGGCTACGATGGGGTGATCGGCCACTCCGGCGAGAGCGCCTTCAGCGGAATCCGCGCGGCCTGACCGCCTAGCCGCCCGCCGCGTTCCGCTGCGACTTCAGAAGATCGCGAATCTCGACGAGCAGGGTCTCGGTGAGGGAGGGCGCCGCCGGCGCCTGCTTCTGCTGCTCGGCCGAGAGCCGCTGAAGGGCGTTGAACGTCTTCACCATCAAGAACACCGCCGCCGCCACGATCAGGAACTGGATGATGGTGTTGATGAAGGCGCCGTACTGGATGGCCACCTCGGGCTTCTTGGCGGCGGCGTTGGCCGCCTTCAGCACGATCTTGAGCTGGGAGAAGTCGACACCCCCCGTGGCCAGGCCGATCGGCGGCATGATCACCTGATCCACCAGGCTGGTGACGATCTTTCCGAACGCGGCGCCGATGATCACGCCGACGGCGAGGTCGATCACGCTGCCGCGCGAGATGAACTCCCGGAACTCCCCGAAGATTTTCACGGCCATCCCAGCTAGTCGGCGTTCAGCCGCTCGCGCAGCTCCTTGCCGCTCTTGAAGAACGGCACGTGCTTGGCCTTCACCGACACTGACTGGCCGGTGCGGGGGTTGCGGCCGGCGCGCGCAGGCCGCGATCGCACCGAGAAGGCGCCGAATCCCCTCAGCTCCACCCGGCCGCCCTGCTCCAGGGCGGAGGTCATCCGGTCGAGGATCACGCCCACGACGCGCTCGATGTCCTTCTGCGTCAGGTGCGGGTTCTCCCCCGCCAACTTCGCGATCAACTCAGACTTGATCATCAACCCAGCCCCATCCCGACGCGACCATGGTCGAGTTACGCTGCGGTTTCAAGGGGTTGCGGTGAGAATTCGGCGGGCTTGGGCGCGGCCATGGGGCGCGGCGCCGTCGTCCGGGGCGGCGCGCTCGCGGCCATTGACCCTGACTTGGCCACACTCTATCTGTCGCCGCTCTCGATCGGCTCGGTCGGGCCCAGGTGGCGGAATTGGTAGACGCGCTGGTTTCAGGTACCAGTGGTTAATAGCCGTGGAGGTTCGAGTCCTCTCCTGGGCACCAGCTTCTGAGACGGCGCCCATCCGGGCGCCGGCCTGGAGCCTAGGGCAAAGCCCCCGCCCTTGCGGCGTTTGAGCGGCCAGCCGCGCCGGAGCATTTGAGTGACGAATCACCTTCACGAAGGCGACCTGCCCGAGGGCCTCGATCTCGGAAGCTCGGTCGCCGTCGATTCGGAGACCATGGGGCTCCGCCTCGGCCGCGACCCACTTTGCGTGGTGCAGCTTTCGGCCGGAGACGGCGACGCCCACGTGGTGCGCCTGGGCAGGCCGGGCTACGACTGCCCGAACCTGAAACGCCTGCTGGCCGACCCGTCCGTGCTCAAGATCTTCCACTATGGCCGGTTCGACATCGCCATGTTCCTGCGCCACCTCGAGGTGGCCACGCGGCCGGTCTACTGCACCAAGATCGCGTCCAAGCTGGCGCGGACCTACACCGATCGCCATGGGCTGAAGGACCTGACACGCGAGCTCCTTGGCGTGGACATCTCCAAGCAGCAGCAATGCTCGGACTGGGGCGCGCCCAGCCTGACCCAGGAGCAGATCGCCTACGCCGCCTCCGATGTGCTGAACCTCCACGCCCTGAAGCAGAAGCTCGACCAGATGCTCGCCCGTGAGGGCCGGACCGAGCTGGCCCACGCGTGCTTCGAGTTCCTGCCCTGGAGGGCCAAGCTGGATCTGGCCGGCTGGGAAGACATCGACATCTTCGCCCACGGCTGATGCCCACCAAGCCGGTCCGCTCTTCCCCCTCGGACTTCGAGGCGCGCCGCGAGCAGGAGCGGGCGCGTTGGAAACAGCGCTCCCGCGCCATCCGCTTCTGGAGGCGCGCCCTGCCGGCCATCATCGCCGGCATCGCCGCGTTGCTGGTGCTCTGGGTGGGCGGCCGCTCGATCCTGGTCAAGCTGGCCTCAGCCAACAGCGGCAAGTCCGCCGGCGGCGTGCACATGACCAATCCGCGGTTCTATGGGCGGGACTCCAGCAACCGGGCGTTCGTGCTGGGCGCCGCACAGGCGTCCCGCAGCATGGCCAACGCCAAGACCGTGGCGTTGGCCTCGCCCACCGTCACCCTCGACGTCGACGGAGTGAACCCCACGCACGTGCAGGCCAACGGCGGCGTCTACCAGGAGGATCAGCGCAAGCTCAACCTGACCGGCGGCGTGCAGCTGAGGGACGGCCGTGGCTACAACTTCACCACGCCCACCGCGGTGGTCGACACGACCACCGGTCAGGTCGCGGGCAATTCCGGAGTGAAGGGCGACGGCCCTCTTGGCCGGATCAGCGCTTCGTCCTATGGCGTCTACGATCGCGGGCGAAGGATCGTCATGAGAGGCGACGTCCACGCGCACATCGTGCAATAAGCCGGGCCGTCATCCGAGGCTCGACCTGGGGAACCCACTCATGAAGCGTCTGACGGCCGGAGTGTTGCTGGCGGCAGCCGTGCTGGTCGCCGTCCCGGCGTCGGCCCAGTTCTCTGCGGGCGGCGGACCGATCGACGTGTCGGCCGATGAGCTCGAGATCGTCGACGCCCAACATTTGGCGATTTGGCGCGGCAATGTCGAGGTGCTGCAGAACCGCAACCGGATGCGCTCGGACGTGCTCAACATCTATTTCGCGGCCAATCCGACGCCTGGAGGCGCCAGCTCGGGCGCCCTGGCGCCGGGTCATGCGTGGGGGCGGGTGCAGCGCGCCGTGGCGGAGGGCAAGGTGTTCTTTGTCAGCCCGACACAGACCGCGCGCGGGGACCACGGCCTCTATGAGATGGCCTCCGACACCATCACCATCACAGGCGACGTCATCGTCTCCCAGGGCCAGAGCGTGGTGCACGGCGACAAGCTGGTGATCCAGCTCAAGTCAGGCCACGCCACCATGATGTCCCAGGGCGGCAGTCACGGCGGCCGCGTCCGCGGCGTCTTCTATCCCAACAGCACCACCCCAGCCGGGGCGCCCACCCCGCCGGCTCCGAGGCAGCCCTGATTTTTCGTCGAGACACGGGGGCCCGTGCGGATCCGCGCCAGGAAGCCGCCGCGCGGCGGATGCGGGGCGAATCCCCGCGGCCGTCCCAGGCGCCTGCGCCCGGCGTGGACGGCGAAGGGCTGTTCGTCGACGGCATCGGCAAGTCCTTCCGCCGCAGGCCCGTGGTCAAGAGCGTCAGCCTGAGGCTGAGGCGCGGCGAGGTCGCAGGCCTGCTCGGCCCCAACGGGGCGGGCAAGACGACCTGCTTCTACATGATCACTGGGCTGGTCGCGGCGGACTATGGGCGCATTTACCTGGACGGCGAGGACATCACCACCCAGCCCATGTACCAGCGCGCGCGCATGGGCATCGGCTACCTTCCGCAAGAGACGTCGATCTTCCGCGGCATGACCGTCGAGGAGAACGTCATGGCCGTGGTCGAGCTGCGCGAGCGCGACCGCGACAAGATCCGCGAGACCACGACCGAGCTCCTGGAAGAGCTGCACATCGAGCATCTTCGCGAGGCGCCGGCGATCTCGCTGTCGGGCGGGGAGCGCCGGCGCGTCGAGATCGCCAGGGCCCTCGCCTCCGAGCCGTCCTTCATGCTGCTGGACGAGCCCTTCGCCGGCATCGACCCCCTGGCCATCGCCGACATCCGCGAAGTGATCGGCTATCTGAAGACGCGCGGCATCGGCATCCTGATCACCGACCACAATGTCCGCGAGACCCTCGACATCATCGACCGGGCTTCGATCATCGCCTCTGGCGAGGTGCTGTTCGAGGGAACGCCCCACGAGATCCTGACCAACGCCGACGTCCGGCGGGTCTATCTGGGCGACCGCTTCAACTAGCCGCCGTCCGGCCGACACGGCTTCCGGTCCACGATTAACTAATCGGTGGGGATGCGCCCTTACCCTTGCGTCCGGAAAAGTCCGGCGGAGGAACCCCGTGGCGCTCAGCGCGAGACTAGAGCTTAGGCAAGGCCAGAGCCTGGTCATCACGCCCCAGCTGCAGCAGGCCATCAAGCTGCTGCAGCTCTCCAACGTAGAGCTGGAGGCCTATGTCGAGGGCGAGCTGGAACGCAATCCGCTGCTGGCCCGGGACGAGGCCGTCGACGGCGCGCCGGACGAGCGCCGGGGCGCCGAAAACGAGCCCGCAGCCGCCGCCGAGCCGGCCGCGGCCCCGGCCGACGGCTCCGATCTCGACGTCCGTTCCGACGACCTCTACGGGGATGCTTCGCCGGGCGAGCGCGCCTCGGGCGACCAGGGCGAAGAGGCCGGCGCCGCCGGCGGGCAGGTCGACTGGTCGCGGGCCGGCGGGGGCGGCTCGGTGGACATGTCGGGCGAGGACTACGAGAGCGCCCTCAGCCGCGAGAAGACCCTGGCGGAACATCTGAACGACCAGCTCTCGGTCGCGCGGTTCGACGCGCCGGACCGGGTCGTCGCCGTGGCCCTGATCGACGGGGTGGACGAGGGCGGCTACCTCAGGCTCGAGCTTTCAGAGGCCGCCGAGCGGCTCGGCTGCACCCTGGAGCGGGTGGAGTCGGTGCTGGCGAGGCTGCAGGGCTTCGAGCCCACCGGCGTGTTCGCGCGCGACGTCCGCGAATGCCTGGGCCTCCAACTCAAGGAGCGGGACCGGCTGGACCCGGCCATGGCGGCCCTGCTGGATAACCTGGAGCTCCTGGCGCGGCGCGACCTGCCAGGCCTGCGCAAGGTGTGCGGCGTCGACGAGGACGACCTGCGCGAGATGATCGCCGAGCTGCGCGGCCTGACGCCACGTCCGGGCGCGGCGTTCGGCGGCGAGCCGACCCAGCCCATCACCCCCGACGTGTTCGTGCGCGAAGGCACGGGGGGCTTGTGGAACGTCGAGCTGAACAGCGACACCCTGCCGCGCCTGCTGATCGACCGCCGCTATCACGCGCGGGTGGCGGGCGGCGCGCGCACCGAGGCGGAAAAGACCTTCGTCTCCGATTGCCTGGCCTCGGCCAACTGGCTGGTGAAGAGCCTCGACCAGCGCGCCAAAACCATCCTCAAGGTCTCCAGCGAGATCGTCCGCCAGCAGGACGGCTTTCTGGCGTTCGGCGTCGAGCACCTGCGCCCGCTGAACCTGAAGACCGTGGCGGACGCCATCGGCATGCACGAATCCACCGTCAGCCGGGTGACCTCGAACAAGTACCTGGCGACCCCGCGAGGGGTGTTCGAGCTGAAGTTCTTCTTCACCTCCTCGATCGCCTCCTCCGACGGCGGCGAGGCCCATTCGGCGGAAAGCGTGCGCCACAAGATTCGCCAGCTGATCGAGAACGAGCAGTCCGGTCACGACGTGCTGTCGGACGACCGCATCGTCGAGATCCTGAAGGAGGCCGGCGTCGACATCGCCCGCCGCACCGTCGCCAAATACCGAGAAGCGATGCGAATCCCATCGTCGGTCGAGCGCCGCCGCAGCCTCAAGGAAGCCTGCTGAACGCCCGCGCGCCTGCTTGACACCTTTGGCCACCCGGCGCGTTCTTGAAGGCATGCAAGTTCAGGTTTCCGGCAAGCATGTCGCGGTCGGGGACGCGCTCAGGCAGCGCATCACCGACGAACTCACCGCCGCCATCGGCAAGTACTTCGAGCGAGGCGCCATCAACGCCGAGGTGGTGGTTTCCAAGGAAGGGCACAACTTCAGCGTCGACTGCGTCGTGCGCCTTGCCTCGGGACACCAGCTCGACAGTCGTGGCGAGGGGGCGGACGCCCATTCCGCCTTCGACCTCGGGCTGCACAAGCTCGACACCCGGGTCAGGCGCTACAAGCGGCGGCTCAAGAACCACCACCATCCGTCGGCGCGCGACGGCGACGAGATCGCCCCGATGTACGTGCTCCGCTCTCCAGACGACGAGGAGGAGGACGACGGCTGGGACGAGGCCGATTCGGCCAGCCACGAGCCTCCGGCCGGCATGGTGATCGCCGAAACCGAGGCGCAACTGAAAACCATGACCGTTTCTATGGCGGTCTTGGAGCTGGATTTGACTGAATCTCAAACAATCGTGTTCAGGAACGCCGCTCACGGGGGTTTGTCCGTGGTATACCGCCGCCCGGACGGCAACATCGGGTGGATCGATCCGGAGCGGATCAAGCCGATGGTTGGGGCGGCCGTCTAGACGCCGGCCTGCGGCGATCCGAGACGATCTGGAAGACGGTTGAAGAGCTTGCGGAGCGCCGATGGTTATTGGTGACCTGTTGGATCGCCACGCGATCGTTCCGCGCGCCAGCGCCGGATCGAAGCGTCAGATCCTGACCTTGGCGGCCGAAGTCGCCGCCCGCCTCTACGGCCTGAAGAGCTCCGACGTCGCGGAGGCGCTGTTTGCGCGCGAGGCGGAAGGCTCCACCGGCCTGGGGTCGGGCGTGGCGGCGCCGCACGCGCGGCTGGCGGGCCTGGACCGGGTGCGAGGCGTGTTCATCCGCCTCGAGGCTCCGGTGGCCTTCGACTCCGTCGACGACCAGCCGGTGGACCTGGTGTTCGTCCTGCTTGCGCCGGATGACGACACCAACGAGCATCTGCGCGCCCTCGCCCGGGTTTCTCGCGCGTTCCGTCGCCCGAACCTTCGCGAGCAGCTGCGCCAGGCGCGCACCCAGGACGCCTTGCACGTGCTGCTGGCTCAGGACGCCACAGCGTCGGCGGCCTAGCGCGCCCGCGAGCCTTTCAGATAACTGATCACGGCCGCCCGCTCGGCGGGATCGGTGATGCCGGGCGTCTGCATGGTCGTGCGCGGGATCACTGCCCGGGGATTGGTCAGGAAGAGGTCGAGCGCGCCTTCGCTCCAGATCCAATGCTGGCGCGCCGCCACCCGCATGCCGTCGGAATAGGCAAAGTCGGGCAGGGCGGCGGCGGGCCGCCCGACCACCCCGGCCAGGCTTGGCCCCGCCAGGGCGGCGGTCGCTTTGGGGCCGATGGAATGGCAGCCGGAGCACTGCCGGAACGCCGCCGCCCCCGGATCAGCGGCCAACGCGCCGCCCACGCCCAGAAAGGCGGCGGCGGCGACAAAGCCGAGCAGATCCAGGCGCACGTAGGGACTCACGGGTCCAGCGAAGCCAAGTCGCAGGCTCTCAGGATTTTGCGGGGGCGTCCATGCGCCCGCGCCGTCAGTGCACCGAAACGGGCGCCAGCTCGTGAGCTAGCGCCGCGGCGATGGCCGTCTCGCGGTCGACCATGACCGCCAGGCGCGCGCCATCGGCGCGGTGCACCGCGTAGAAGGTCTGGTTGGGGTCCAGTTCGACTCCCCGGGCCGACTCCACAGGCGTGGAGGCCAGCACGTCGCTCGCCTTCACCGGACGGACGTAGACGAGATCCGGGGCGCCGAGAGCTGCAAAGTCTTCATTTGTTAAAGCCGGTGTCATTGCGACCACCTCCAAAGGACTAACGTTCCAAGTCCGCCGCCGGTTCAGCCGGCGGACTTGATGGGGATTCGCTTCACGGACGTCTCAGGTTCCTGCTGCTGTAGTTCGATGTGCAGCAGGCCGTGTTCGAGGACCGCCTGGTCGACCTCCATGCCGTCGGCGAGCACGAACGTGCGGACGAAGCCGCGCGCCGCGATGCCGCGGTGCAGATAGGCCCGGTCGGTGTCGACCGCGCCGTCCGGTTCACGCCTGCCCGCCACGGTGAGCTGGTTGTCCTCGACCGTGACCTGAAGCTGGTCGGGCGCGAAGCCCGCCACCGCCAGGCTGATGCGAAGCCGGTTTTCGCCAACCTCCTCGACATTGTACGGCGGATAGCTTTCCGTCGCCGCC
>FTHL01000110.1_pt1 | contig 13764 bp, 11 predicted proteins | sample 1640951 | NCBI WGS metagenome assembly FTHL01 (sample SAMEA3914788, study PRJEB12502) | metagenome | biome: forest; material: soil | place: Canada | collected 2011-07-03 | depth 0.1 m
GCGGCGGCGGCGATGCGGCCGCTGTATCCGAGCCGCGAGAACGGTCCGCCGATCACCGCCGCCAGGGCCACGGCCATCAGCGCCAGGCTGTAGAGAGGACCGGCGAGCCGGGCGTTGGCCTCCGCCAGCATCTTGCCGCGGTACTGCCGCTCCCAGGCTTGGCTGAGGTCGGGGAACACCAGCTCGTGCAGGTAGCGGTCGCTTGTCTTGAAGCGGACCTGGTCGCCCTGGCTCAGGAACGGAGAAAGGTCGAGCACGTACTCGTCGAAGGACAGGAAGTTCAGCACGCCCGACGCATTGAACGCCTGGCTAGAGCCGTGGCGCATGATCAGTACGGGGGCGCCGGCCCGCTTGGTGATCTGGCCGGTGCGGGCGTTGAAGGTGGTCGAGCCGTTGGGCCGCTGCTGGTGGACGAACAGGTTCCGGATCGCTCCTTCCGGAGAGACGCTCTGGGCGTAGACGGTCAGGCCCGGCGAGGGCTCGGTGAACTCTCCGGGCCGCACCAGGGTGGCGGCGAGATCGGCGCGGGCGCGGAAGATCTCCCGGCGCAAGGCCTGGGAGGCGGGCGGGGCGAGCCAGAGGTTCAGCACGAGGGAGGCCAGCGCGGCGCCGGTCGCGAGCCGCATAGCCGGCGAGATCACCTCCCAGCGGCTCATGCCCCCCGCGAAACAGACCACCACCTCGTGCTCGGTGTGCAGCCGGTTCAGCGCCACCACCGCGGCCACGAACACGGCGATCGGCAGGATCAGGCTGATCAGCTCGGGCAAGGCCAGGAGGGTGACCTTGAGGAACACGCCGATGCTCTGGCGCTGGTCCACGATCAGGTCGAGCGCGCTGAGGCTCTGGCTGAGGAAGCCGACGGCGGTGAGCGCCGCCAGCGTCAGGAGGGTCGGGAACAGCAGCTGACGGAACAGATAGCGTTCGATGAGCATGGGGCCGCTTGGTCGCCGTTGCAGGCCCCGTCCGGGCGCGCCATCTTCTAAGCACCCGACGCGAGGCCGACAACCGATCCGCATGCCCCTGCGGACGGACGGCCTTTCGCGCCGAGGCTCAGGAGCGCGTATGGAAATCGAGTTCAAAGGCGAAGGTCCGGTTGCGGGCGAGCCGCTGTGGGCGATCGCCGCCCCCGTCTTCGACGGCCAGACCCTCACCGCGGCCGGCGAGGCCCTTGACGCGGCGAGCGGCGGCGCGGTCTCGCGCGCCCTGGCCGGAGGCCGGTTCACTGGGGCCAAGGGCCAGGTCCTGGACCTCGTCGCGCCGGCTGAGGTCCACGCCGCCCGCATCCTGCTGATCGGGGTCGGCCCCGGCGAAGGCCTGGACGTTGCGGCCGCCGAGGCGTTCGGAGCGTCGGCCTATCAGGCCGTGAAGGCCACCGGCGTGGTGGGGCTGGAGCTCCGGCTCGCCGACCATGGGGCCGAGACCGCCGCGCGCGCGGCGCTGGGCGCACGGCTCGCCGCCTACCGGTTCGACCGCTACCTGACGCGCGAAAAGCCGGACAAGAAGCCCTCGGCGGCGACCACGCGGGTGATTTCTTCCGACCCGCAAGCGGCGACCACGGCATTCGAGCCCCTGGCCGCCATCGCGGACGCCGTCGGCTTCACGCGTGACCTGGTTTCTGAACCGGCGAACGTGCTTTACCCCGAAGAGTTCGCGCGTCGCGTGAAGCGTCTGGAGGATCTCGGCCTGGAGGTCGAGGTGCTTGGCGAGGCGCAGATGGCTGAGCTCGGCATGGGCGCTTTGCTGGGCGTCGGCCAGGGCAGCCGGCGCGAAAGCCAGCTGGCGGTGCTGGTCTGGAACGGCGCCTCCGACAGCAAGGCCGCCCCCATCGCGTTCGTCGGCAAGGGCGTCTGCTTCGATTCGGGCGGCATCTCGCTGAAGCCGGCCGAAGGCATGGAGGACATGAAGTGGGACATGGGCGGCGCCGGGGCCGTGGCCGGCGTCATGCACGCCCTGGCGGGTCGCAAGGCCAAGGTGAACGCCGTCGGCATACTGGGGTTGGTGGAGAACATGCCGGACGGCGCGGCCATGCGGCCGGGCGACGTGCTGACGTCCATGTCCGGGCAGACCATCGAGGTGATCAACACCGACGCCGAAGGCCGCCTCGTGCTGGCCGACGCCCTCTGGTACGTGCAGCAACGCTTCAAGCCGCGCGCGATCGTCGACCTCGCCACCCTGACCGGCGCCATGATCGTCGCCCTCGGCCACGACTTCGGCGGCCTGTTCGCCAATGACGACACCCTCGCCGCGGACCTGCTCGCAGCCTCTTCGGCCGAAGGCGAGCCGCTGTGGCGGATGCCGCTGCACGCCGGCTACGAAAAGCAGATCGAGAGCATGATCGCCGACGTGAAGAACCTCGGCGGCCGACCGGCCGGGTCGATCACGGCCGCCTTGTTCCTGCAGCGGTTCGTCGAGAACACGCCCTGGGCGCACCTCGACATCGCCCCGGTCGCCTGGAAGAAGCCCTCCACCAATCCGTTGATCCCCGACGGGGCGAGCGGCTACGGCGTGCGCCTGCTGAACCGGCTGGTCGCAGATCGTTACGAGGAGAAGGCCCCGAGGTGAGCGGGACCTGCGAGGTCTGGTTCTATCACCTGGAGCGAACGGGCCTTGACCAGGCGCTGCCCGAGCTGCTGCAGAAGACCTTGGCGCGGGGGTGGCGGGCGCTGGTCCGCTCGCCCGAGCCGCAGAGGCTGGAGCACCTCGACGGCTGGCTGTGGAGCTTCAGGGACGATTCCTTCCTGCCGCACGGACTGGCCGGCGAGCCCCTGGCGCAAAACCAGCCGGTGCTGCTCACGAGCACAGCCGACAACGCCAACGGGGCGCAGGCCCTGTTCCTGCTGGACGACGCCGAGCCAGGCCCCCTGGACGGCTATGAGCGGTGCCTGGTGCTGTTCGACGGCCGCGACGAGGCCGTGCTGGCGGCCGCGCGCCGGCGCTGGAGCGAGCTGAAGGCCGCGGGGGCCGCATTGTCCTATTGGCGGCAGAGCGGTGAGGGGCGCTGGGAGAAGCAGGCCTGACGGCCTACCGATGCGCCTTGGCTCGCGCGGAGGCCGCCGCTATAAGCCCGCGACTTTCCCCCAGGCAGTCAGAGAACCCGAGCGGACATGGCCGAGCGCACTTTTTCCATCATCAAGCCCGACGCCACCGCGCGGAACCTCACCGGCAAGGTCAACGCCGTGATCGAGGACTCCGGCCTTCGCATCGTCGCCCAGAAGCGCATCCGGATGAGCCGGGCGCAGGCCGAGACCTTCTATGAGGTCCACAAGGAACGCCCCTTCTATGGCGAGCTGGTGGACTTCATGACCTCCGGGCCCGTGGTGGTGCAGGTGCTCGAGGGCGACAATGCGGTGGCCAGGTATCGCGAGGTGATGGGCGCGACCAACCCCGCGCAGGCGGCGGACGGCACCATCCGCAAGCTCTATGCCCAGTCCGTCGGCGAGAACTCGGTGCACGGCTCCGACAGCGCCGACAACGCCAGGCTCGAGATCGGGCAGTTCTTCACCGACGCCGAGATCGTCGGCTAGCCCTCCAGCCACTGCTCCAACGCCCGGGTCACGGCCGCGGGCTGCTCCAGCGTCGAAAGGTGGCCGCACTGCGCCACCACGACCAGGCGCGAGCCTGGGATTCCGTCGGCGATCTCCTCGGCCCGGTCGGGCGGCGTCAGCTGGTCGCCGTCGCCAACCAGAACGAGCGTCGGACAGCCGATGGCCGACAGCCCGGGCCGGGAATCCGGACGGCCGATCAGCGCGGCCTGCTGCCGCGCGAAAGCCTCGACGCCAACCTCTTCGGCCATCTGCAGGACCAGGCGCCTCAGCCGCTCGTCGCCGCGGTGATCGGGATGGACGATCACCGCCAGCTGCTGCTCGGCCACTTCGGCCAGCCGGCCCTCCCGGGCAAGGCTGACCTGGGCCCTGCGTCGATCGCTCTGCTCGGGGGTGTCCGGCCGCGCGGCGGTGTCGAGCAGGGCCAGCCGCGCGATCCGATCGGGCGCCTGGCGCATGATCTCGAAGGCGACGTAGCCGCCCATCGACAGGCCAAGCAGCGCGAACTTCGGCGGCGCGGCCTCAAGGATCCGGCGCGCGAGCGCCGCCATGCTGTCGTCGCGGGTGTGGTCGGCCACGGTGACCGGGCCGTACCGCCAGAGCGCGGGGATCTGGTCGGCATAGAGCCGGGGCGAGCACAGCAGCCCCGGAACCAGCACGAGGGGGAGGGGCCCGCTCACGCCGCCTTTCCGAGCTCGCCGCAGACGAAGGGCGCCTCGCCCGCTTGCAGCAGGCCTTCCAGCACTGCATCCAGGTCCTCTGGATCGACCACCAGCAGGAAGCCGACGCCGCAATTGAAGGTGCGCCTGAGCTCATGCTCGGCCACGCCGCCGGTCTCCTGCAGCCAGGCGAACACCGGGGGCAGCGCCCAGGCGGCCCAGTCGAACCGCGGCTGCAGGCCCTTGGCGATAGCTCGGGGCGGGTTCTCGACCAGCCCGCCGCCGGTGATGTGGGCGCCGCCCTTGATCCGGCCGCCCCGGACCAGAGGCAGCAGGCTGCGGACATAAATCCGCGTGGGGGTCATCAGGGCCTGGGCGAGGGTCTGGCCGTCCGCAAAGGGCGCCTGGGCGTCCCAGCCCCGGCCCGACACCTCGACGATCTTGCGGATCAGGGAGTAGCCGTTCGAGTGGGGCCCAGAGGAGGCGAGGCCGACCAGCAGGTCGCCGGGTTTCTGGTCCTGCAGTCTCGGCAGCACCCTGCCGCGCTCGACGGCGCCGACCGAAAATCCCGCGAGGTCGAAATCGCCACCCGAATACATGCCGGGCATCTCCGCGGTCTCGCCGCCGACCAATGCCGCGCCCGCCTGTTTGCAGCCCTCGGCGATGCCGGCCACGACGCGCCGCGCGCTATCGATCTCGAGCTTGCCGGTGGCGAAGTAGTCGAGGAACACCAGCGGCTCGGCGCCCTGGGCCAACAGGTCGTTCACGCACATGGCCACGAGGTCGATGCCGACGGTGTCGATCAGCCCGGTCTCGATGGCGATCTTCAGCTTGGTGCCCACCCCGTCGGTGGTCGAGACCAGCAGCGGGTCGGCGTAGCCGGCCGCCCTGAGGTCGAACAGCGCGCCGAAGCCGCCGAGCGCGGCGTCCGCCCCCGGCCGCCGCGTGGCGGCCGCCAGCGGCTTGATCGCTTCGACCAGGGCTTCGCCCGCGTCGATGTCCACGCCCGCTCCGGCGTAGGTCAGCCCGTTCTGGCGATCGCTCATCTGCTCCTGGCGCGTCCTGGTTGCACGGGGATCAAGGGCCAAGGCGAGGTTGGCGCTTGCAGACTCGGCGCTGCGCAAGGCTATAGCTAGCCGATGACTCCGATCACAGCCAATGGCGAACTGGAGGCCTTCTGCGCCCGGCTGGCCGATCAGCCGTTCATCGCCGTGGACACCGAGTTCATGCGCGAGACGACCTATTGGCCCAAGCTCTGCCTGATCCAGGCCGCGGGCCCGGACGCTGCCGCCGTTATCGATCCGATCGCGCCGGGAATCGACCTGAAGCCGTTCCTGGCGCTGATGGCCGACCCGAAGATCCAGAAGGTGTTCCACGCCGGCCGTCAGGACGTCGAGATCTTCTACAATCTCGGGGTGATCCCCAAGCCGCTGTTTGACACCCAGATCGCCGGCATGGCGGCGGGCTTCGGCGAGCAGATCGCCTATGACGCCCTGGTCCGCCAGATGCTGCGGATCGACATCGACAAATCCAGCCGCTTCACCGACTGGAGCCGGCGACCGCTCAGCCAGGCTCAGCTCGACTACGCCCTGGCTGACGTGACACATCTGGCCGAGATCTATCCGCGCCTGCGGGAGCGACTGGAGCGAGACGGCCGGCTCGCCTGGGTCGAGGAGGAGATGGCCGACCTGGTCGATCCGTCCAACTACGACATGACGCCGGAAAACGCCTGGCGGCGGCTGAAGCCGCGCCGCCATACCGCCAAGTACCTGTCGGTGTTCCGCTCGGTGGCGGCCTGGCGCGAGCGCATGGCCCAGACGCGCGACCAGCCCCGCGGGCGGATCATCAAGGACGATGCCATCGACGAGATCGCCACCCAGGCGCCCACCGACGTCGAGGCGCTCAGCCGCCTGCGGTCGGTGCCCAAGGGCTTCGGCGCCTCCCGCTTCGGTCCGGAGCTGCTGGAAGCGGTGCGCGAGGCCCTGGCCGCGCCGGAAGCGCATGCGCCCGTGGTGGAGCGACCTCGCCCTCCGGCGACCCCGCAGGGGGCGGGCGCCGTGGTGGAGCTGCTCAAGGTGCTGCTGAAGGCGCGCGCCGAAGAAGCGGGGGTCGCCTCCAAGCTGATCGCCACCGTCGCCGACCTTGAGAAGATCGCGGCCGACGATGCGGCCGACACGCCGGCGCTGCAGGGCTGGCGGCGCGACGCGTTCGGCCATGACGCCCTGAAGGTGAAGCGCGGCGAGCTGGCTTTGGTCCTGGACGGGGGCCGGGTGCGGGTGGTCGAGGTCCGCCGCGCGCCGCGCCCGGCCTAGGCCGCGCTCCCGCCGCTAATCGACCCGGATCGAAACCTCGCAGCCGAGCACGGAGGCCAGCGTGGCCGCGCGCCGGGCGGTCTGCTCGCCGAGCAACAGGTCGGCGCCGGCCTTGTCCGCCGAAAGGACGAGATCCTCGCCTTCCAGCGTCAGGCGCGAGCGCGCCAGCAGCGCGGGGCTTCGCCCGGAGAGGTCGCAGCCTAGCCGCAGGGCCGCGCCCAGGGCCCGGGCTCGTCTGAGCTGTTCGTCGGTAAGCAGGCGCTCGGTGACCTCGGCGTGGGGGGAGACGTTGGCGGCGGTGTGGCGCGCGAAGGCGGCGACGGCCAGGAACGCCCGCTCAGGGTGGTTCATGCCGGGGATCGGGGCGCGAAGCACCTGGTCGAACACCAGGTCGGCGCGGTGATCGGGGTGCAGCCGGGAGCCGAAATCAGCGAGGCGGCTGACGGCCGCCGTAAGGGCGGCCTCGCGCTCAGGCTCGAACACCGGCTCCAGCTTGGAGAACACCGGCCTCAGCCACGCCTCAAGGGCGACGCCCAGGATCTCCGCCTGCTGGCGGCGGGCTCCCAGGTCGGCGCAGCCCTCCACCATCGGGTCGAGGTCACGGAGCGCTGGGGGAAGCGACCCGTAGAGCAAGCCTTCGCGCAAACCCCAGGCGGACAAGACCACGCGGCGCAGGCCCAGGGCCTCGATCAGCTGCTCCAGCGCGATGGCGGCGAAGGGCAGGGCCTCTGCGCGCTTCTTGCTGATGCCCTGGATGCGTTCCAGCGAGCCTCTCGACTGGCTGGCGATGAAGCGGGCCGCATGCACCGCGTCGCGTGCGCTGATCTCGTACTGGTGCACCATCTGCAGCGGGTAGCCGGTGAGCTGCATGTGCAGGATGGCGATGTTGCGCCAGGCGCCGCCCACGGCATAGAGCGTGTCGCTGGCGAAGGCGTTGGAGACCCCGCGCAGGCGCTTGGCCGCCTCCTTGCGCACCGCCTGAGGATCGAACGATCCGCCCGCGCCGAGGGCGAAGGGACCGAGCGGCAGGGTGATTCCCTCTCCGGTCAGGCCCTTGCCGATCCCGATCAGCTCGAGGCTGAAGCCTCCGAGGTCCCCCGCGACGCCATCCGCCTGGGGGATGCCGGCGATCACGCCCATGGCCGATAGGCGGGCTTCCTCTTCGCCGGAGAGCACCTGCACCTCAAAGCCGGTCTCGCGCTTGATCTCCCTGACGAAGGCGGGCCCGTCTTCGGCCTCGCGCCCCGCCGCCGTGGCGGCCGCAAAAACCGCGGCGGGGCGCACCGCGTCCAGGACCGCCTTGAATCGTCGCAGCGCCGCCCGCGCGGCCTTGAGGCCTTCAGTCGAGAGCCTTCCGGTCTTGGGCAAGTCGCGGCCCAGCCCGGCCAGCACTTTCTCGTTGAAGACGGTCCAGATCGCCCGCCCTTCCAGGCGGTAGAGCACCAGGCGGACGGAATTGGACCCGATGTCGATGACCGCGGCGTCGCGCGCCATCTACCGGCCAGACCCCACCGGCTCCAACGCGCGAGGCATGTCCTTCACCTTGTGGCCGCGGCCGGAAAGGCTCGGATTGGTCATGAAGTATTCGTGCGCCGAGAAGGCCTTGGCGTCGCTCCAGGCCGGATCGCGCTGATAGGCGCCCGTGGCGTCGAGCCACCACGTCTGGGCCTGGTCTCGCAGGTTCGCCAGCATGATCTGCTGCAGCACCTGCTGGTGCACGGTCGGGTTTTCGATCGGGGTGAGCACCTCGACCCTGCGGTCGAGGTTGCGCGGCATCCAGTCGGCCGACGACATGTAGACCCGCGAGCGGGCGCTGGGCAGGGACTCGCCGTTGGCGAAGCAGACGATCCTCCCGTGCTCGAGGAAGCGCCCGACGATGCTTTTCACCCGGATGTTCTCCGACAGGCCCGGGATGCCCGGCCTCAGGCAGCAAACGCCGCGAACCACCAACTCGATGCGCACCCCGGCCTGGCTTGCCGCGTAGAGGGCGTCGATGATCTCGGCGTCGACCAGGGCGTTCATCTTCGCCCAGATGCCGGCCGGGCGGCCGGCCCGCGCGTTGTCGGCCTCATTGGCGATCAGGGCCAGAAGGTCTGGCTTCAGGGTGGCCGGCGAGAACGACAGCTTCTCCAGCCGCTCGGGCCGGGCATAGCCGGTGATGTAGTTGAACAGCCGCGCCGAGTCCCGGCCGAGCGCCGGATCGGTCGTGAACAGCGACAGGTCGGTGTAAACCTTGGCCGTCACCGAGTGGTAGTTGCCGGTGCCGTAATGGCAGTAGGTGCGCAGCTGGTCGCCCTCGCGGCGAACCACCAGCGAAAGCTTGGCGTGGGTCTTGTACTCGACGAAGCCGAAGACGACGTGCACGCCGACCCGCTCCATCGCTCTGGCCCAGCTGATGTTGGCCTCCTCGTCGAAGCGCGCCTTGATCTCCACGAGGGCGGTGACGCTTTTGCCGTTCTCGGCGGCCGCAATCAGGGCCTCGACGATGGGGCTGTTCTTTGAGGTGCGGTAAAGCGTCTGCTTGATCGCCAGGACGTTGGGATCGAGGGCGGCCTGACGCAGGAACTGCACCACCACGTCGAAGCTCTCGAACGGGTGATGGACCAGGATGTCCTTCTCGCGGATGGCGGCGAAGCAGTCGCCGCCATGGTCGCGGATCCGCTCGGGGAAGCGCGGCTCGAACGGCTTGAACTTCAGGTCGGCGCGGTCTGGCGGGATCAGCTGGCCGAATTGCGCGAGGCCGAGCACGCCGTCGACGATCACCACGTCCTGCGGCTCGGCGGCCAGGGCCTCGACAATGAATTCGCGAAGGTCGTCGGGCATGGCGGCTTCGATCTTCACCCGCACCACCGAGCCCAGCCGCCGCTGTTTCAGGAGCGCCTCGAACTCACGCACGAGGTCCTCGGCCTCTTCCTCGATCTCGATGTCGGAATCCCGGATCAGGCGGAACAGGCCCTTGGCGTCGACCTGGCAGCCGGGGAACAGGTGATCGAGGAACAGCGCGAGCAGGTTCTCCAGCGAGATCACCCGCCGGCCGCAGGCCGCCGAGCGGTCAGTCTCGGCGCTCGGAACCTCCCAGAATCGCGCCACCTGTCCCGGGATCGGCACCAGGGCGTAGAGCGACTTGGCGTCGGCCAGCCGCCGCAGCTTCAGAGCCAGGCAGAAGCCGAGGTTGGGGATGAACGGGAAAGGATGAGCCGGATCGATCGCCAGAGGGGTCAGCACCGGGAACAGCTGGCTGAGGAAGGCCCCTTCGAGCCATTGCCGCTCCGCCTCGCCGACGTCCTCCGGCTCGATCACGCAGATGCCTTCGCTCGCCAGCTCCCCGCGGATCTCGCGCCACAGCCGCTGCTGCACCGCCATCAGGTCCGACGCTGCGGCGTTGACCCGGCTGAGCTGCTCGGCGGGGGTCAGGCCGTCCTGGCTCACCACCCGCACGCCCTCGCGCACCTGGCCTTTCAGGCCGGCGACGCGGACCATGTAGAACTCGTCGAGGTTGTTGGCCGAGATCGACAGAAAGCGCAGCCGCTCCAGGAGCGGATGGCGGGCGTTGTCGCTCTCTTCCAGCACGCGTTCGTTGAAGGCCAGCCAAGAGAGCTCGCGGTTGAAGAACCTGGCGGGCGAGGCCATCAGCGCCGGCTCGAGCACCGGCTTGGGGGCGGCCCTGGCGGCCGGCGGCCGGCGGCGTCGGGGGGGCGCGGTAGGGAGGGCGGCGGCTTCGCTCATGGTCGCAATGGTGGCGGGATCAGGCGAGGTTGTCACTGTCCGTGTCGGACCCCGCAAGACGTTTTTCGAATAGATCCCCGCTTTGGTCGCCCTCCTCAAGGATCTGCCGGGCGAGCGCGCGCGAGACCGGCCGATGATCGGCGCCGGGGGCTTCATCCAACTTCTCCACAATCGCCAGCGCTACCGGAACAGACCTTTCCATCCTGCGAACGAGATATGGGAAAACATCCGGATTCGGTCGAATATTCCGTTCCCGGAAGAATTTCGTGAGCACGCCGCGAAGGATGTCGTCGTCCGGCGGCAGGATCACGGCCACAGGCAGAGCGTTCAGCCGCGAGCGGAGATCGGGCAGGTCGCACGGCCATGAGGCTGGGGCGGAGCGGGCGGTCAGCAGGAGCCCGCCGCCGGGCTCCCCCGCCCGATTGATGAGGTGGAACAGGGTGTCGCCGTCGGCGCGGTCGGCGTCTTCCAGCAGAATCGGCTGGTTCGGCACGGCGCCGAGGTCCGCCAGGGAGGCCCCGGGCCCGATCCGGGCGGCGCCGGCCCGCTCGGCCCAGATCGACGCCAGATGCGTCTTGCCCGATCCCGCCGGCCCCGCCAGGGCCAAGGTCCCGCCGTGCCAGCGCGGCCAGGCGTCGAGCGCGCGCACCGCATCGGCGTTGGCCGCCGAGACGACAAGGTCTTCACGCCGATGGCTCGGCGGCTGCTGCAAGGTCAGGCGAAGCTGGCGGTTCACGCGGTGATCACGGCTTGCGCGCCGGTGTACCAGTCCGGGCGCCTCGCGGCGAGGGCGCGCGCCAACTATACCGGGGGCATGGGACGGCGCCTGACCCGCCTCGGCGAAGTGACCCTGGCCCAGTGGGTCCGGCTGGCGGCCGCCTCGCTGCTGGTCCTGGTGTTGGCCGCCGCCATGGTGTTCCGCGCCCAGGTGCTGCGGTCGCTGCTGGATCCCAAGCAGCCGTTCCAGACCTACCAGCCGCCGCCCGCGCCGGACTATGGGCAGGCCTCCGCCTGGGCGCTGCGGCCCCCGCACGGCGATGGGCGGGGCGTCGACGTCTTCTTCGTGCATCCCACGACCTACAGCGGCGGCGAGGAGTGGAACGGTCCGATCGACCATCCGCGCTCCAGCCGCCAACTCGGCGAGGTGATGCTGCCGAACTACGCCGGGCCGTTCGCACGGGTCGGACGGGTGTTCGCGCCGCGCTACCGGCAGGCCAGCCTCTACGCCATGCTTTCGCTTCGCGAGGATGCGGCGGAGGCGCGCAAGTTCGCCTACGACGACGTGCTTCGCGCCTTCCGCGCCTGGCAGGCGCGCGACAACCAGGGCCGCCCGTTCATCATCGCCGGCGTCGAGCAGGGCGGCTCCATCGCCGACCGCCTGCTGCAGGACGTGATTGGCCCCGACCCGGGCATGCGCAAGCGGCTGGTGGCCGCCTATCTGATCCGCACGGTGACGCCGGCGGCGAGGCCGGCCTCAGCCCTGCCGGCGTGCACGAGCCGCCGGCAGGCGGGCTGCGTGGTGGCCTTCATGCCCGTGCGCGACGGCCACAGCGGCGAGAGCCGGCGCATCCTGCAGCGGGCGCTGGTGTGGGGCCCGGAAGGCGAGCTGCAGCCGCTCGGCGGGCGGGCGGCGCTGTGCGTCAACCCGCTGGTCGGCTCGGCGACGGCGACGCCGGCGCCGACAAGGGCGAACCTCGGCGCGGCCAACGCCACCGGGCTCGAGTGGGGCCTGCGCCCGCCCGTGCTGGCGCACGAGGTTTCCGCCCGCTGCGTCGGGGGGCTCTTGTGGGTCTCGCGCCCGGACTCGCCGACCCTGAAGACCCAGGGCGGCTGGGCGGACCATCTCAAGGCGGCCGGCTACAACGCCTTCTACGCCGACATCGAGGCGGACGCGGCGGCGCGGGTCGCCGCGGCCCAGCGGAGCCGCGCGACGGGCTAGCCGGATGGCGCAGGTGAAGCCTTCGCCCGAGCCGGACGTTGTGCAACCGAACGACGAGGAACGTCCCATGGCCGCCACCGCTCAGGTTACGCGGGTGATCCCCGCCCGGGCCGAGGACATCTGGGAGACGCTGACGTCGCCCGCGGGCATGAAGGCCTACATGATGGGCGCGGACGTGGAGACCGACTGGAGTGTCGGCGGTCCCATCACCATGCGCGGCGAGATCCGCGGAAAGCCCTACGTCGACCGCGGCGAGGTCCGCTCGTTCGAGCCCCGTCGGCGGCTCAGCTACACCCATTGCAGCGCCGCCGCGCCCGAAGTCGAGCATCTCGTCACCTTCGAGCTGCGGCCGCATGGCGAGAGCACCGAGGTGTCGGTCACACAGGCCAACAGGGACGGCAAGCCGCGGCCGTCCGACGCCGATCGCAAGGCCGACTACGAGAAGACCTGGGCCAGCATGCTCGAGAGCCTGGAGGCGGCGGTCGTCGCCTAGTCGGTCGGAGCGCCGGCCTTCCAGTCGAACAGGGCGGAGACGACCTGGGAGGCGCGGCCGCGCTCGCCGGACAGCTCCGGATCGCGGGCCAGCAGAAGGCGAGCGTCGTCGGCGGCCATGGCGATCAGGTCCCGGTGGGCGAAGGGGTCGGCCAGCCGGTAGGCGGGAAAGCCGCTCTGCTTCAGGCCCAGCGGGTCGCCGCCCCCGCGCAGCTCCAGGTCCTGCTCGGCGATCAGGAAGCCGTCGTCGGTGCGGCGCAGGATGTCGAGCCGCCGCTGGGCGGTCTGCGACAGCGGCGGGTCGTAGAGCAGGACGCAGGCGCTCTCGCGCGACCCGCGGCCAACCCGGCCCCGCAGCTGGTGCAGCTGGGCCAGGCCGAAGCGCTCGGCTTGTTCGATGACCATGATCGTGGCGGCCGGCACGTTGACTCCGACCTCCACCACCGTGGTGGCCACCAGCAGCTTCAGCCGCCCTTCCGCGAAGTCGGCCATCACCGCGTCCTTCTCGGCGGCCGGGAGCGCGCCGTGCACCAGACCGACTTCCGGTCCCAGGAGCTCTTGCAGCGCCGCTGCGCGCTTTTCGGCCGCGGCGAGGTCGGTGGTTTCGGATTCGGAGATCAGGGGGCAGATCCAGAAGGCCTGGGCGCCGGAGGCCATGGCCGCGCGCAGCCGCTGGGTGATCTCGCCCAGCCGCGACATCGGCGCTGCGCGGGTGGCCACGGGCGTGCGTCCGGGCGGCTTCTCGGCGAGGCGCGAGACGTCGAGGTCGCCATAGAGGGTCAGCTCGAGCGTGCGCGGGATCGGGGTGGCGGACATGGCCAGAAGGTGCACCGCCTCGCCCTTGTCCTGCAGCCGCCGACGCTCGGAGACCCCGAACCGGTGCTGCTCGTCAATCACCGCCAAGGCCAGTCGGTCGAAGCCCACGTCGTCCTGGAACAGGGCGTGGGTGCCTACCGCCACCTTGGCCGCGCCCGAGGCCAGCGCGCGCAGCTTCCCGGCGCGGCCGGCGCCCTTGTCCCGGCCGGTCAGCAGCACGACCTCCACGCCCTGAGCCTGCAGCGGCCCGGCGATGGTCTCATAGTGCTGGCGGGCCA
>FTHL01000285.1_pt1 | contig 13715 bp, 14 predicted proteins | sample 1640951 | NCBI WGS metagenome assembly FTHL01 (sample SAMEA3914788, study PRJEB12502) | metagenome | biome: forest; material: soil | place: Canada | collected 2011-07-03 | depth 0.1 m
CGCCGCTCAGGAGGCTACTTCAGGGTCGTGCCGATGTTGGTGAACTTGGTGTTCAGGTTCGAGCCGACCGTGGTCAAGGCCGTCACGATGACGACCGAGATGAGCGCCGCGATCAGGCCGTACTCGATGGCCGTGGCCCCGGACTCATCCCTCAGGAAGCGGGTGACGAGCTTGGACATTTCTGTCTCCTTCAGCGGCGGGCCGGGGACCGCGATGGACTGGTCGGCCGCGCAGAAGGCGAGGTTTGGCGCAAAATGATTGAGGCTGGCATAACCGAACTGGATAACGGTCGGTTACTGTAAACGGCGGTTAACCGACCCTACCTTTACCCGAGGGACGGCGCCTCGACGAGATCAAGACTGATGCGCGAGCCGCGGCGCGCGCCGGCGTCGGCCCGTTGCTGCACCCGTCGCCGCGCTCAGGGCGTCAGCCCCATGGGAGCTGACGCGCCTGGCCAGCGGGGACCTAGTCGCAGTAACGCACGGACCTCACGTGGCGGCGGCCCCAACCGTCATAGACGGCGCGACGCTCCCAATAGCAGCCGGGGCCATAGCCGTAGCCATAGTAGGGCGCGCCGTAGACCTCGCCGTAGTAGGGGCCAGGGTAGGCGAAGCCGTAGCCGCCGTAGCCGTAGCCATAGCCGCCGCGCCAGCCGCGATCGCCGCCGTGTTCGCCCCAGGAGCCCCGGCCGCCGCCGCCGTGCTCCCAGCCGCCATGTCCGCTTCCGCCGTGACCGCCTCGCCCCTGGGCGGACGCCGCGACCGGCGCGGCCAGGGTCAACAAGGTGGCGGCGATAATTGCCTGCTTGAACATGACGGCGTCCTCCTGATGTACGCGGGGCGAGGATGGCGCAGGCCGTCTGAACGCGCGTCGCTCCGCCCGTTCAGTCCCGGTTCATGAGCCCGCGGCTCGCGGCCGCCCCAGCGGACACACGGCGATGCCGGAGCACCCGTGCGAGAGCCGTCTGGCTGCGGAATCAGCGCGGCTTCTGTCGCCGGTCCGCGATCGCCATGGAGGTGAGCTGCCGGATCGCCTCGGGCCGGCTGAGGGGCCGGTCCTGGGATTTGGCCCAGCCGTCGACGGCCGCCAGCAGCTCGGGGGCAAATCTGACGTGCACTGAGGTTCCGACGCCCTTGTTCGGGCGTTTCGCCGGGGAGGATTTCGCACGAGCCATGTGTCGCCCTGATGTCTTGAGTCGCTTCGTCCGGCGCGAGCCTAGCGGACTGTCGCCCCGGTTGTCGCCACGGTGTTTGCCTGATGACCATGACAGACCCGCTGCTGACCGAACAGACCCGCGGACACGCCGAAAACCGCCGGCGTCGGCTCGGCCGCTTCGATGGGCGCGCTGACGCCGGGATAGTGCACCGCCAGGAAGCTGGCGAGGCGGGCCCGCCACGATTCGACCTGTGCGGGCGTGCGCAAGGACGGCCGCGGCGCGTCGAACAGGGTGGCGGCGTCGTCGCTGGCGAGCGCCGGGCGAACCTGACCGCGGGTCCAGGCCTGATCGAACTGCGCGATGTCGGAGTCCGGCTCGTAGCGCCCGAGGTAGGTCACTTGGCCGGGCCGCACCTCGAACGCCATCGTCCCGCCGTTGAAGCAGGCCTGCCCCCTGGGCAGCCTGAGGTCCCGGATGGCGTAGACGCCGGCCGGCGCCCTGAAGACGACGTAGCGGTGGTCCAGGCCCCAGCCTTCGGGCGGCTCGACCGGGATCACGATCCGGTTGTCGAGCTCATGGCTCGCGGGGGCGTAGCCGGCAATCTCCAGCTGGTAGCGGCCTTCGTGCAGGGCGTTTTTCGGGGGCAGGGCCTCGATGGCGATCAGGCCCGTCGTCGACGCCGAGGTGTATTGAAGCGACCAGCCGGCCCGGGCGCCGCCGGCCGCCGCCAGCAGGACGGCGCAGACCAGACCGGCGAGCGCGGCGCTCTTCATCGGTGACTCCCTGCCCCCCGGCGGACCGCCGGTTCGCCCGATCCACTAGCCGGAGTCAGGCCACTCCGCCAAGCCAAGCGCCGTGACGGGCGGAGCGGTCCCTAACGCGACCGCGCCGAGGATCGGGCGCCCAATATGGCCACGACCATGAGCCCGCCGATCAGGGAGATGTGCTCGAACGTGGTGCGCATCTCGTTCAGGCGGTCGGCGCCCTGCATGGTCCAGAAATGGTGCACGATGAGGACGCACAGGCCGGTGTAGACGCCGAGCGCGCCGGCTCCGAGCCAGGTCAGGCGACCGCCGATCAGCACCAGCAGCGATCCCAGGATCAGGGTGATGGCGGAGGCGATCACGAAGGCGCCCGGCGGGCTCAGGTGGAAATGGGCGAACTCGCCGACGGCGGCCTTGAACTGCGTCAGCTGCATGATGCCTGGAATCAGGAAGGTCACCACCAGCAGCAACCGCGCGAACACAGCAAACGCGCCCGAGGCCAAGAGCCCGTTGATCCACTTCGGCATCGCATCCCCCGCGAGAAGGCCGCCCCACTGGCCCGCGTCAGCCTTCTTCGGTGGAATCGCGGCCGTCCGCAATGGCCCCGATCACGCCCGGGTTTCGGCCGCCGCCGCCGCCGGCGCCTGCTCGAGCGGCGGGCTGACCTTGAGCGAGGTGATCTGGTTGCGTTGGCGGCGCAGCACCTGGAAGCGGTGGCCGTGGAAGATGAAGGTCTGGCCGGGATCGGGGATGGTCTGGGCCTCGTGGATCACCAGCCCGGCGACGGTGACCCAGTCGTCGTCCGGAAGCTCCCAGTCCATGGCGCGGTTGAGGTCGCGGATGGTGACCGAGCCGTCCACGTTCACCGTGCCGTCCGGCTGGCGGCGCACGCCCTGCACGGGCATGTCATGCTCGTCCTCGATGTCGCCGACGATCTCCTCGAGGATGTCCTCCAGGGTGACCAGGCCCTGCAGGGCGCCGTACTCGTCCACCACCAGGGCGAAGTGGCTCTTCTCGCGCAGGAAGGCGGTGAGCTGGTCTTTCAGCTTGGTCGTCTCGGGGATGAACCAGGGCGGCCGACAGATCGCCTGGATGTCGACCGTGTCGACGCCGCCGTTGGCCGCCGCCAGGGCGCGCGACAGGTCCTTGGCGTGGAGCACGCCGACGATGTTCTCGGGATTCTCGCGATAGAGCGGCAGGCGCGTGTACGGCGCCTCCAGCGCCTGGCTTACCACCTCGCGCGGCGGCAGGTCGGCGTCGAGCATGGAGATGGCCTTGCGGTGGACCATGATCTCCGAGACGTCCATGTCGGACAGGTCGAGCACCGCCCCCAGCATGCGGCGGTCGCGGCTCTCCACCGCCCCCTCCTCGTGGTGGAACTCGATGGCGCCGCGGATCTCCTCGTGGGCGGCGAAGACGTCCGCCTTCATGTCTATGTTCACCCCCACCAGCTTCAGGGTCCGGCGCACGATCCACTGGATGGCGATGACGATCGGATAGAGCACCTTCACGAAGAACTGCAGGAAGCCCGACAGGCCGCGAGCGAGGTCGTCGGGCCGGGTGATGGCCAAGGTCTTGGGCAGCACCTCGACGAACACCAGCACCAGCACGGTCATCACGGCGGTGGCCAGCGCGACGCCCCAGGCCCCGGGGATGACGCGGGTGATGAACTCGGTGGCCATGGCCGAGGTCAGGATGTTGATGACGTTGTAGCCGAGCAGGATCGCCCCGATCATGCTCTCGCGGTCGGAGGTCAGCCGGTTGACGCGGGCGGCGGCCTTGTCCCCGTCCTTCTCCAGCTGGTGCATCCGCCCGCGGCTCGAGGCGGTGAACGCCGTCTCCGCCGCCGAGAACAGGGCCGAGACCGTGAGCAGGGCCAGGATGACCAGGAAGGCGACGCCGAGGGCCGCGATCATGCCTGCGCGCCTTCCTCGACCAGGAACGCCCGGACCTGGGCGGCCTCGACATCCTTGGCGACGAACGCCTCGCCGAGCCCGCGGGCGAGGATGAAGGTCAGCCCGCCGCCCTCGGCCTTCTTGTCCTGGCCCATGTGCTCCAAGAGCCGGTCGGCCGTGAAGGGGCCGCCCGGGACCTCCGCGATCCGCGCCGGCAGTCCCGAAGCCGTCACCGCCGCCTCGGCGGCGCTCGCCTCCTGCGGCGGGCAGAGCTGAAGCCGGGCCGACAGCCGGAAGGCCATGGCGCAGCCGAGCCCGACCGCCTCGCCGTGCAGCAGCGCCTCGCCGTAACCGGTCTCCGCCTCCAGGGCGTGTCCGAAGGTGTGGCCGAGATTGAGCAGGGCCCGCCGCCCGGAGGTCTCGCGCTCGTCCTCTCCGACGATCTCAGCCTTCATCTGGATGGAACGCGCGACGGCGCGACCCAGGGCCTCGGGCTCGCGCGCCAGCACCTGGGCGCCGTGGGCCTGCAGCCAGTCGAAGAACGGCCGGTCGCCGATCAGGCCGTATTTCAGCACCTCGGCGTAGCCCGCGCGCATCTGACGCTCCGGCAGGGTGGCGAGCACGTCGAGGTCGGCCAGCACCAGCCGCGGCTGGTGGAACGCCCCGATCATGTTCTTGCCGCGGGGGGTGTCGATGGCGGTCTTGCCGCCTACCGAGGAATCGACCTGGGCCAGCAAGGTGGTCGGAACCTGGATGAAGTCGATCCCGCGCTTGTAGATGGCCGCGGCGAAGCCGGCGAGGTCGCCGACCACGCCGCCGCCGAAGGCGAGGATCCGGTCCCCGCGATCCAGCCCCAAAGCCAAGAGACGGTCGCAGAGGTCGGCGAGGCCGTCGAAGCTCTTGGTCTGCTCGCCCGGCTCCAGCACGACGGTGCGGACCTCCACGCCGGCCGACGCCAGCGCGCGCTCGAAATCGGCGCCGTGCAGCCCGGCCACGGTGGCGTCTGTGACCACCGCCACACGCTTGCGCTTAAGCGCGGGGGCGATCAGCTCGCCCGCTCTCGCCAGCAGCCCCTGGCCCACCAGAACCCGATAGCTGCGGGGCCCGAGCCCCACCTCGATGCGCTGCATCAGACCGCGGCCTCCAGCCGTCGCGCCAGCTCCGCGATCATGGCCTCGACGGTGGCCTGGGCGGGCCGGTCGTCGGTCTGCAAGGCCACGTCGGCCTCCGCATAGACCGGATAGCGCTCCTCGATCAGCTGGCGCAGCACCGTGCGCGGGTCTCGGCCGACCAGGAGCGGGCGGGTGTCCTTGCGGCTGCAGCGCCGCACCAGAACCTCGAGGTCGGCCTTCAGCCACACGGTGACCGCCTTCTGCTTCAACAGGGCGCGGGTCTCGGGATTCATGAAGGCGCCGCCGCCGGTGGCCAGGACGTGCGGACCCTCGTCCAGCAGGCGAGCGATCACGCGCCGCTCGCCGGCACGGAACTCCGCCTCCCCGCGGGCGGCGAAGATGTCGGAGATCGAGCAGCCGGCCGCCGCTTCGATTTCCTGGTCGGCGTCCTTGAACGGCAGGTCCAGAGCGGCGGCGAGCTTGCGGCCGATGGTGGATTTGCCTACGCCCATGAGGCCCACCAGCGCTATGGTGCGCTCTCGCAAGGCCGGGTTGGGGCTCATGGCCGCGCCTTTCGGGAATCGCCGACGCCGATGCGCCGCTGGGAGCCGGTTTCGAACGACGCGGCGGTCGCGTCTGTAGGGAGCCCTTCCATGGCTGGTCCCGGCTTTACACGATCGGCTCGCATTCCGCCAAACCGACGGCGGCGCCTAGCGGCTCTCGCCGCCGCGGGCCTCGCCATCGCGCTGGCCGCGCCGGCCGCCGCCCAGGTGGAGGTGCACAGCCTGACGGCGCCGGACCTGTTCTCGTTCGGCGGCGCGTCCGACCTGCCGTCCGACGTGTGGGCGGGATCCTCGGGCGCGCTCTACAAGGCGGTGGTCCCGCAGGTCGGCACCAAGCCCATGTCTCCGGCCGTGGCGGCCCTGGCCCGGCGCCTGATCGCCGCCGCCGCGCCCGGGCCCCAGGGGGTCGGCTCAGACCCCGATGTGGCGGGGGTGCGGGCGCTGGCCCTGCTCAGCCTCGGCGACGCGGCGGACGTGGAGGCCATCACCGACCGCACGCCGGGCCTGCCGCAGCATCCCGGCCTTTCACAGGCGGCGGCCGAGGCGGCCCTGCTGCGCGGCGAGGAGGACAAGGCCTGCGCCATCGGCGACGCCCTGACCGTGGGCCGCGAGGGCCTGTATTGGCTCAAGTTGCGCGCCTACTGCCAAGCGCGCAGCGGCCAGGCGGCGGCGGCGCAGCTGACCCTCGATCTGGCCCAGCGGCTGCTGCGCATGCCGGACTTCGAGCGTCTGATGGACGCCCTGCTCAAGGCCAAAGACGGCGGCGCTCCTGCGCTGGACAACGGCCTCGACTACGCCCTGTCGCGCCGGGTGTCGGCGAACTGGGCCCAGGGCCTGGACGCGGCGCCCCCGGCGGTGGCCGTCGCGATCGCCCGAGATCCGAAGACGCCGCCGGCGGCGCGAATCGCCGCCGCGGCCCGCGCCGCCCGGCTCGGCATGGCGGCGGCGGACGCCTATTCGGCGGTGTCGCCCGTGCCGCCCGATCTTGCGGCCGCCGACGTTCCCGGGCCGGCGGGGGAGGCGGGGCTGGTGGCGCTATCCCAGACCGCCAGCGACTGGAGTCTCAAGGAGCGGGCGGTGATCGCGGTGCTGCGGCGGGCCAAGGACGGGCCGGAATTCTTGGCCATGTCGCGGCTGACGGCGCCGTCGATCGCCCAGCTCGTCGGGGCCCATGCGGTGCTGCGGGAGCCGGTGCTGTTCGCCATGGCGGCGGCGGCGGCCGGCGACGCGCCTTCCGCCAGGGCCGCCCGCAGCCTGGTCGGGCAGGGGACCCCGAGCCCGCCCGCCATCGACCTCGCCCTGCTCGACGCCCTGATCGCGGCGGTGTCGGACCCGATCCCGGACTCCGCCTCCGCCAGGCTGCAGGCGCTGCAGACCCAAGTGGACGCCATCGGGCGGGCGCGGGCCGTCGCCGCCATCGCCTTGCTTGGAGCCCTCGGGGCGCCGACCGGACCGGACGCCCGCTTCGCCATCGCCGCCTCGGACCTCGGGCCGAGCCGCATTCCCCCCGGCAGCCTGCTGGCGCTCGACCTCGCGGCCAAGGCCGGGCGGATGGGCGACGTCGGTCTCTATGTCGTGCTGATGGCCTCGGAGTCCGGCGTGAGCGGGCTTTCGGTCGCGGACCGCGCCGCGCTGATCCGGGCGCTGGACCGGACCCGCCTCAAGGCCGACGCCCGCGCCTTCGCGGTGGAGGGCCTGTTGGCCTTGCAGGCCAGGCCGTGAGCGGCGGCGACTGGGCCGAGGCGTTCCTGGAGATGATGGCGGTCGAGCGCGCCTCGGCCCGCAACACCCTCACCGCCTATGGCAAGGACCTGCAGGACGCCCAGGGCTTCCTGGCCGGCCGCGGCCGCGACCTGGCCTCGGCCTCGGCCGAGGACATCGAGGCCTATTTCGCCGACCAGGGCGCGCGGGGCCTGGCTGCCTCGACCGCCGCCCGCCGGCGCGCGGCCGTGCGCCAGTTCTACCGCTTCGTGCTGGGCGAGGGCTGGCGCAGCGACGATCCTTCGCGACGGGTCGACGCGCCGAAGAAGGGCCGCCCCCTGCCCAAGGTGTTGTCCCGCGACGAGGTGGGCCGGCTGATCGCCGCCGCCGGGGCGAGGGACGGCGCCCAGGGCCTGCGGCTCGCCTGCATGGTGGAGCTGCTCTACGCCTCGGGCCTACGGGTGTCGGAGCTCCTGGCCCTGCCGTTGCAGGCGGTGATCCGCGATCCCGCGTTCCTGATGGTCAAGGGCAAGGGCGGCAAGGAGCGGCTGGCGCCGCTGGGCGGCGGCGCGCGCACGGCGCTCAAGGCCTATCTGGAGGTCCGGCCGGCCTTCCTGCCCAAGGGCGCCAAGGCCAATCCGTGGCTTTTCCCCTCGCGCGGCGCGGGCGGGCGGCTCAGCACCCGGCGGTTCGCCCAGATGCTGGACGAGGCAGCGGCGGACGCGGGGATCGACCCGGCGCGCGTCAGCCCCCATGTGCTGCGCCACGCCTTCGCCACCCACCTCTTGGAGGGCGGGGCGGACCTGCGGGTGGTGCAGACCCTGCTCGGCCACGCGGACATCTCCACCACCCAGATCTACACCCACGTCGCCGAGGACCGGCTTCGCGAGGTGGTGCAGACCAAGCATCCCCTCGGGCGCAAGGGTTGAGGCGAAGGCCCGGCGGCCGCCTTGTCCGCCGCCAAGTTCGCGCCTAAGTCTGGCGCCCTCTCGAACGGCCAGACGGGACCACCCCCACCGCTCATGTCGGAAACCCCGCGCCATTACCTCGAGTTCGAGCGGCCGATCGCGGACCTGGAAGCCAAGATCGAAGAGCTGGACAAGCTCTCCGACACGGCCGGCCCCGGCGCCTTCGACGACCAGATCACGGAGATGCGCACCCGGCTGCACGAGCTGCGGCGCGAGGCCTACGCCAACGTTGGCGCCTGGGAGAAGACCCAGATCGCACGCCACCCAGACCGGCCGCACTTCCTCGATTTCGTGGAAGGGCTGATCGAGGAGTTCGTGGAGCTGCGAGGCGACCGCAAGTTCGGCGACGACCAGGCCATCGTCGGAGGCCTGGGCCGGTTCCGGGGGGAGCCGGTGGTGATCATGGGGCACGAGAAGGGCCATGACACCACCACCCGGCTGAAGCACAACTTCGGCGCCGCCCGACCGGAAGGCTATCGCAAGGCGGTCCGCCTGATGGACCTGGCGGACCAGTTCAACCTGCCGGTGATCACCCTGGTGGACACCGCCGGCGCCTACCCGGGCGTGGGCGCCGAGGAGCGCGGCCAGGCCGAGGCGATCGCCCGCTCCACCGAGCGCTGCCTGACGCTAGGCACGCCGATGATCGCCACCATAACCGGCGAGGGCGGCTCGGGCGGGGCCATCGCTCTGGCCGCGGCCAACCGCGTGCTGATCCTGGAGCACTCGATCTATTCGGTGATCTCGCCGGAAGGCTGCGCCTCGATCCTCTGGCGCGACCGGGCGCGGGCGCAGGATGCGGCGGAGGCGATGAAGATCACCGCCCAGGACCTGGCCGGGCTGAACATCGTCGACCGCGTCATCCCCGAGCCGGTGGGCGGCGCCCACGCCGATCCCGAGGGCGCGATCAAGGCTGTGGGCGATGCGGTCGAGGACGAGCTGAAGCGGCTGCTGCCGCTCTCGGCGGACGATCTGCGCAGGCAGCGCGCCGACCGCTTCTATGCCATCGGCCGGAGCCTGTGATCGCGCCATTGCTGTTCGCGGCGGCGCTCGGCGCAGCGCCTGGTCCCAAGACCACGCCGGCTTTCGACAGGTGCATGGCGCAGAACGCCTCCACGTACGGGATGCTCGACTGCATCTCCGCCGAGCTGAAGGTCGAAGACGCCCGCCTCAACGCCGCTTACCGCAAGGCCCAGGCCGGGCTGAACGCCCGTCAGAAGGCAAAGCTCCAGGCCGGGCAGCGCGCCTGGGTTTCATTCCGCGACGCCGGCTGCAGCTCACTTGAAGACGAAGGCTGGGGCTCGTTGTCTCGGATCAACGCCAGCATGTGCGTTCTTGGCCGCACCACTGCGCGCGCCCAGGAGCTCGAAACCTACCCCGACACGGATTTCTTTCGGTGAAGCGGTAGTCATCCGACCTGCTTCAGCGCCGCGCCCAGCTCCTCGACCGCGGCCTCGGTGGTGGCCCAGGAGCACATGAAGCGCACCGCGCCGTCGGTGAAGCGGTAGACGAAGAAGCCGGTCCCGCGAAGGCGCTCCAGCGCCGCATCGTCCATGTCGACGAACACGGCGTTGGCCTCCACGGGATGGACGACGGGGAAGGGCATCAGGCCGGCGAGCCTGCGGGCCATGGCGTTGGCGTGGGCCGCGCGACGGATCCAGGCCCCGCTCTCGAGCATGCCGATCCAGGGCGCGGCGAAGAACCGGCCCTTGGAGGGCAGCTGCCCGGCCTGCTTCAGCCGGGCGTCGAAACGCGGCGACAGGCGCTTGTCGAACAAGGCGATGGCCTCGGTGGGCGGCATCCCCGCCTTGGTCCCCCCGAGCACCAGGATGTCGATTCCGAGATGCTTGATCCGCTTGAGGTCGAAGCCTGCAGCCGCGGCGTTGGCGAGACGCGCGCCGTCCAGGTGAACCGGCAGGCCCTTCGCGCGGGCCGGGCCGGTCAGGGCCGCGATCTGCTCGGCGGAATAGACCGTTCCGTATTCGGTGGCGTTGGTGAGGGAGAGGGCCGCCGCGGACTGGCGGTAGGAGACGTCAGACGCCTCGAGCGCCGCGGTCAGGCCTGCGGGGTCGATCCGGCCGGCGGGGCCCTTCAGGCCGATCAGGCCCAGCCCGTGGCCGAAGAAGCCCGGCGCCCCCGTCTCGTCGGTGCAGACGTGGGCGTGCTCGTGCGCCAGCACCGCCTCGAACGGCCGGGACAGGGCCGCCAGCGAAACGGCGTTGGACGCGGTGCCCGAGGCGACGAAGCGGACGTCGACCTCGGCGTCGAGCAGGGTCCGCACCTGATCGGCGGCGGCGGCGGTGACCGTGTCGGTTCCATAGCCGGAGGTGAAGCCGGCATTGGCCTTGACCAGGGCCTCCATGGCTTCGGGGGCGGCGCCGGCGGTGTTGTCTGAGGCGAAGTCGTATCGGGCCATGGCCGGTGCACATGCCGGCTCCCCCGCCGCCTGTCCAGGGCGGCCCGGCTCAGGGAGTCCTGGCGGCGGCTTGAGCGGGCTCCCTGCGGGTGAAGCCGATGGCGAACCGGACGTGCGCGCCGTCCGCGGGCAAGCCATCGTCAGTCCACGGATTAACTGCCAGCTTCTCGGCCACGGCCGGCGCGGCGAGTCCGAAATCCATGCCTGCCGGCGACTCGCTGACGACCGTGCACGGATCGAGCCGACCACCCGGTCCCACGGCGCAGTCCAGCCTGGCGAGGCCGGTCTTGAGGCCCGCCGCGGCGGCCTTGGCCGGGAAGGCGTCCATCACCGCGTCGTCGCTGAGGTCGGTGGTGAAGGCAACCTTGTCGAGGTAGCGCACCTGGCCCGCCGTCTGGGGCGCAAACCTGACCTTCAGGTCGACCCGGGTGTGGTCGATCACGCCCGATGTCGTTTGGCCGACCAGCACCCGGAACTTATGGCTGAGGGAGAGCGCGGCGGCGTAGAAGCCGGCGAACTTGGGATCTTCAGAAATCAGGTCGCAGGACTCGAGCTTGCCCGTCGGCAGGATCGAGCAGCGGACCAGCGCCTGGCCCGCAAGCCCCTTGGCCAGCGCGCGACGCGGATAGGCCGCTATGACGTCGGCCTGGGTCGGCGCCTCGGCCCACGGCAGGGTGGTCGCCAGACTGTAGTCGGCCCTATGGGAGTCGTTTGCCTCCCAATAAACCTCGAACGCCGCGTGGGCCTCGATCGGCGCACCATCCTTGACGGCCGGCGTGAAGGCGAGCGTGCGTGACAGCACCAGCGCCGCCTTTCCGAAACCCGCGCCCTGCGGATGTTCTGAAACCACCGTGCAGGACCGGACGGCGCCCTCTGCCGTCACCGTGCAGGAGAGGCCGGCCCTGCCCGGCTGACCGTGCGCGGCCGCCGGCCAGACGGCGCGCAGGTCCCCGATCTCGGGCGACTTCACGCGGGCCTCGACGTCGGCGACGGTCGCGTCGAACAGCATCAGCAGGCGAACGGTCTTGCTCTCGGACGCCCTGTCGCGCGCGGTGCAGTGCGTCGCCTGGGCGAGATCGAGCGCCGCCGCGCCGAAGTGATCGCCGGCCGGCGACTCCGAGGTGACGACGCAATCTTGAAGCTGGCCCTTAACAGCGAGCGCGCAACTGAGCTCGACCTGACCGGCGACCCCGTCCTTGACGCCTTCCTTCAGCCGCGCGGCCTGCTCGTCCTTGCCGGTGTACTCGCGGCACTGGTGATTGCTGAGCGGCAGAGCGTTGGCGGCCGCCGGCCAGATCAGGCCCGCCGCGACGATCACCGCCCACCGATTCATCCCTCGCCCCCCGTCCGCCCGGCCAGGAAAGTCATACCCGAGTCGCCGACATCCGCCCGCGCCGGATCGACCCGCAGACCAGGATCAACCCTGATTATGCGTCATGTATATTTCCGCAGAAAAATGCATGGCGCATATTCTCGTGTAGTCAGGGTTGGCGTGGATTGGGCCGCGTCGGTCAGTCCCAGCGCCGCGGCGCCGAAGTCAGACCAGGGTTCCGTGGCAGTGCTTGAACTTCTTGCCCGAGCCGCAGGGGCAGGGGGCGTTGCGGCCGGAGCGCTCCCAGCCGGCGGGCAGGGAGGTGATCGGCAGCGCCTGGCGCTGATCCGCGCTGAGCACGCCGACGTCGGCCACGGACGCGACCTCGTTCTGGCCGGTCAGGGGATCCATGTGGACCTCGAACAGCTCGCCCAGCGGGGCGGGCTCCAGCGGCGGCGGCTCGTCGAAGCGGAACTCCACCGTCATGCACCAGCGCGTCACGTTGTGGCGCAGGTCCAGCAGCAGCTTCTCGAACAGGGTGAAGGCTTCGGTCTTGTACTCGTTCAACGGGTCGCGCTGGCCGTAGCCGCGAAGGCCGATGACGTTCCTCAGGTGATCGAGGTGCATCAGGTGCTCGCGCCATTGCAGGTCGATCATCTGCAGCAGGAAGTTCTTTTCCACGCCGCGCATGTGATCGGCGCCGATCTGGGCCTCGCGCTCCACAGCGCGGGCGTCCGCGGCGGTGACGATACGCTGCTCGATCTCCTCGTTGGCGATGCCCTCCTCCGCGGCCCACTGCCGGATCGGCAGCTCCAGTCCGATGAGCTCGCGCACGCGCTCTTCCAGTCCGTCCACGTCCCACTGCTCGGCATAGGCCTTGGGCGGCAGGTGGCGGCCGACGATGTCGGCGATGGTGTCGCGCCGCATCTCGGCGATCACCTCCGACAGGTCCTCGGCTTCCATGAACTCCTGGCGCTGCTCGAACACGGCCTTGCGCTGGTCGTTCACGACGTCGTCGTACTTCAACAGGTTCTTGCGGATGTCGTAGTTGCGCGCCTCGACCTTCTTCTGAGCCGTGGCGATGGCCGAGTTCAGCCAGCGGTGGGTGATCGCCTCGCCTTCCTGGACCCCGAAGGTGCGCATGATGGCGTCCAGGCGCTCGCCGGCGAAAATGCGCAGCAGGTCGTCGTCGCAGGACAGGAAGAACTTGGAGTGGCCCGGGTCGCCCTGGCGGCCGGTGCGGCCGCGCAGCTGGTTGTCGATGCGCCGGCTCTCGTGCCGCTCGGTGCCGAGCACGAACAGGCCGCCGGCGGCCAGCGCCTGCTGTTTCAGGCCGGCGACTTCGGTTTCGAACTCGCGGCGCTGTTCCAGCGCCATCTCCGGAGTCACCTCGACGCCCAGGCCCCGCTGCTCGTGGCGCCAGCGCTCCACCTTCATGTCGAGGTTGCCGCCGAGCTGGATGTCGGTGCCCCGGCCGGCCATGTTGGTGGCGATGGTCACCGCGCCCGGGACGCCCGCGTCGGCGACGATGTAGGCTTCCTGCTCGTGGTAGCGGGCGTTCAGCACCTGGTGCGGAATGCCGGTGCGGCTCTTGCCGTCGAGCTCGAACTTGTGGGTTTTGAGCAGCTCCGAAAGGTGCTCGGACTTTTCGATCGAGACCGTGCCGACCAGAATAGGCTGTCCACGGACGAAGCAGTCCTCGATCTGCATGATGATCGACTGGTACTTCTCGTCGGCGGTCCGATAGACCTCGTCGTCGTCGTCGATCCGGGCCACCGGCTGGTTGGTGGGGATCTCGGCCACGTCCATCTTGTAGATGTCGAGGAACTCC
>FTHL01000039.1_pt1 | contig 13413 bp, 13 predicted proteins | sample 1640951 | NCBI WGS metagenome assembly FTHL01 (sample SAMEA3914788, study PRJEB12502) | metagenome | biome: forest; material: soil | place: Canada | collected 2011-07-03 | depth 0.1 m
ACGGCCTATCACGAGGGCGGCCACGCCCTCATCGCCCTGTCGGTGCCGTCCGCCGACCCGGTGCACAAGGCCACCATCATCCCGCGCGGCCGCGCGCTCGGCATGGTGATGCAGCTGCCCGAGGCCGACCGCTATTCCATGCGCTACCAGCAGATGACCTCCAGCCTGACCATCCTGATGGGCGGGCGGGTCGCCGAGGAGCTGATCTTCGGCAAGGAGAACATCACCTCCGGCGCAGCTTCCGACATCGAGCAAGCCACGCGCCTGGCGCGGGCCATGGTCACCCGCTGGGGCTTCTCCGACAAGCTGGGGGTCGTGGCCTATGGCGAGAACCAGGAAGAGGTGTTCCTCGGCCATTCGGTGACCCGCACCCAGAACATCTCGGCCGAGACGGCCAAGGTGATCGACGCGGAGATCAAGCGGCTGGTCCAGCAGGGCTTCGACGAGGCCAAGAACATCCTCACCGCCAAGCTCGAGGATCTGCACATCCTGGCCAAGGCCCTGCTCGAATACGAGACCCTGTCGGGCGAGGAGATCATCAAGGTGCTGCAAGGCATCCCACCGGTGCGCGAAGCGCCGGAGGAGCGCCGCGCGCCGCCGGCCTCGGTCGCCGTGCCGCTGACCCACGCGCCGGACACCCCCGAGACGGGCGCCCAGCCGGCCTGACGCTTCACGACCAACGTTCAAGGGCGCGCCGAAACATCGGCGCGCCTTTTTTCGTTTGCGCACTCGAGCCGGGCCCGCGAAACCGGACCTCTCGGTCCGCCTGATAGGTCCAGGTTTTGTCGATGCCGCGCCGCCCCCCGCCTCCCACCTCCGGAGCCGCCGCCCGATGAGCGCGCGCGCCTTGGTCATGGGCGTGGTGAACGTGACGCCGGACAGCTTCTCCGACGGCGGCCGCTTCCTGGGTCCTGGGGCCGCCCTGGAGCACGCCCGACGGCTGATCGCCGAGGGGGCGGACATGCTGGACGTCGGCGGAGAGTCGACGCGGCCGGGCGCCGATCCGGTCACCGAGGCCGACGAGATCGCCCGTGTCGTCCCACTCATCGAGGCCCTCCGCGCCGAGAGCGCGATCCCGATCTCCATCGACACCATGAAGCCCGCGGTCGCCCGCGCCGCCGTGGCGGCCGGCGCCGGCCTCTGGAACGATGTCACCGCGCTCCGCTGGTCCCCTGACAGCGCCGCCGTCGCCGCCGGGCTCGGTTGCGAAGTCGCGCTGATGCACATGCAGGGCGATCCGCGGACCATGCAGGCCGAGCCCCGCTATGAAGACGTGGTCTCGGACGTCTGCGCGTTCCTGTCGGCGCGGGCCGAGGCGGCCATGGCGGCGGGGGTGGAGCGCAGCCGCATCTGGCTGGATCCCGGCATCGGCTTCGGCAAGCGGCCCCGGCACAACCTCGCCCTGCTGCGGCGCCTGGACCGGCTGGTCGGCCTGGGCTTTCCTGTGCTGCTGGGCGTCAGCCGCAAGCGCTTCATCCGCTCCGTCGACCCCTCCGCCGTCGAGGCCGGCGACCGCCTGGGCGGCTCGCTCGCCGCCGCGCTCTGGGGCGCCGCCCATGGCGTAGCGGCCGTCCGCGTGCATGATGTGCGCGAGACGGTGCAGGCGCTCGAGGTCCGGCGCGCCATCCAGGAGGGCGGCTGATGCGGACGAACGCCCTGATCGCAGCCCTGGCCCTCCTGGCCGGGGCGCCGGCCTGGGCGGCCGGGTCGGCGGCGGATCATCCGCGGCTGCATCGGATCGCGGGCGAGATCAGCGCGGCCGAACTGCATGCCGCCATCGCCCGGCTGGTGGGCTTCGGCACCCGCCACACCCTCTCCGACACGAGGTCCGACACGCGCGGCATCGGCGCGGCGCGCCAGTGGGTGAAGGCGCGCTTCACCGCGATCGGGCAGGCCTGCGGCGGCTGCCTTCAGCTCGCCACGCCCTCGGAAGTGGTGACGGGCGAGCGCGTCCCGACGCCGACCGAGGTCATGGATGTCCTCGCCGTCCAGCGCGGGAGCGCCGATCCGGACCGGGTGGTGATCATCTCCGGGCACCTGGACTCGCGGGTGTCGGATCCGATGAACGCCAAGAGCGATGCGCCGGGGGCCAACGACGACGGCTCGGGCGTGGCGGCGGTGCTGGAATCGGCGCGGGTGCTGTCGCGCTACAGATTCCCCGCGACCATCGTCTATGCGGTGCTGTCCGGCGAGGAGCAGAACCTCTATGGCGGCGCGATCCTGGCCCGCTACGCCAAGGACCAGGGTTGGAAGGTCGAGGCCGACCTCAACAACGACATCGTCGGCAACACCCACGGCCAGTCGGGCGTGGTGGACGACAGCCACGTGCGGGTGTTTTCGGAAGGGACCAAGGCGACCGAGACGCCGGCCCAGGCCGATCGGCGGCGCTACAACGGCGGAGAGGTGGACAGTCCCTCGCGGAACCTCGCGCGGTTCATCGACGGGCTGGCCGACCGCTATCTGCGAGGCCTCCAGGTGCGCATGGTCTACCGCACCGACCGCTACAGCCGCGGCGGCGATCAGGTCCGCATGCTGGAGGGCGGCTATCCAGCGGTGCGCCTCACCGAGGCGGCGGAGAACTACACCCGCCAGCATCAGGACGTCCGCACCGAGGGCGGGATCGCCTATGGGGACGTACTCTCGGGCGTCGACGTCCCCTACCTCGCCCAGGTCACGCGCCTGAACGCCGTGAGCCTCGCGGCCCTGGCGTCGGCGCCGGCGCCGCCCATGGAGGTGAAGATCGCCGGGGCGGTCTCGCCGGACACCACCTTGAGCTGGACGCTGTCGCCGGGCGCGGCCGGCTACATAGTCTGGCGGCGCGACACCACCGCACCCCTCTGGCAGGAGAGCCGTTCGGCGGGTCCGGCGACCTCCCTGACCTTGAAAGGCGTGGTCATCGACGACTGGTTCTTCGGCGTTTCGGCGGTCTCAGCCGACGGCTACGAAAGCCCGGTGGAGTTCCCGGGCCCGGCCGGCGCGTTCTTCGGCGCGACAGCGCCGGCAAGATGAGATCAAGCGCCCAAGGGGGGTTGGGTGGGACCACTCGATCTTACCACGAAGGACACCAAGGACACGAAGAAATAAGCAAGATGTCAGACCAATCCCCCGCAGTTTATAGCATTGAACGCTTCGCGGTCGGCCATTCTTCTTCGTGTCCTTCGTGTCCTTCGTGTCCTTGGTGTCAAGATTTTCTTATGAGCCGCCTCACCACATCCGCACTCGTCCTGCGGGCGACAGGTAGAGTTTCTGGCCGGGCTTGACGTCGAAGGCGGCGTACCAGGGGTCGAGGTTGCGCACCGTGTCGGCGCGGTACTCGGCGGGGGCATGGCCGTCGGTGAGCAGCTGCTGGCGCAGCGCCGCTTCCCTGGCCTTGCGCCGCCAGGACTGGGCGTAGGCCAGGAAGAACCGCTGCTCGCCAGTCAGGCCCTGCAGCTTCGGCGGCGTCTTGCCATGCAGCGACAGCCGGTAAGCGTCGAACGACGCGGCGAGCCCGGCCACGTCGGCGATGTTCTCGCTGAGGGTCTGCGTGCCGTTCACATGGAGGTCGGGGAACGGCTCATAGCCGTCGAACTCGCGCGCCAGCTGGTCGGCGGCGGCGCGGAAGTGGGCGAAGTCCGCAGGGGTCCACCAGTTGCGGAACTTGCCGTCGGCGTCGAACAGGGCGCCCTGATCGTCGAAGCTGTGGCTGATCTCGTGGCCGATGGTGGCGCCGATATCCCCGTAGTTCACCGCCGCATCGGCCTCGGGATCGAAGAACGGCGGCTGCAGGATGGCGGCGGGGAAGTTCAGGGCGTTCTGGATCGGCAGGTTCACCGCATTCACCGTCTGGGAGGTCATCCACCACTCCGTCCGGTCCACCGGCTTGCCCAGCTTGGCGAGGTCATGGCGAAAGGCCCAGCGCTGGGCCTGATAGACGTCCAGCAGCGCGTCGTCCTTGGCGATCTCCAGGCCCTCGTAGCCCAGCCCATGCTCTGGAGAACCGATGCCGATCAGGAGGGTCGAGAGCTTGCGCTTGGCCTCGGCCTTGGTGGCCGGCGCCATCCAGGCCAGGCGGTCGATGCGGCGGGTGAAGGCGGCCTTCAGATTGACCGCCATGGCTTGGATCTCCGATTTGGAGCTGGCGGGGAAATAGCGCTCCACATAGAGCCGGCCGACGGCGTCGCCGACGCCTGCGTTCACCGCGTCGATCGCCCGCTTCCAGCGCTCCCGCTGCTGCGGCGCGCCGGTGAGCGTCCTGCCGTAGAAGGCGAAGTGCTCGTCGGCGAAGGCCCCCGGCAGGACGTCGGAGAACTGGTCCAGCACCTGGTAGCTGAGATAGGCCTTCCAGACGTCCAGCGGCTCGGCGCCGACCAGCTTGGCCTCGCCGATCACCGCCTGCGGCTGCCAGACGATGAAGTCGGCCTGGCCGTCCAGACGGGCCTGTCCGAAATAGGCGGCCCAATCCAGGCCCGGCGCCTTCGCATCGAAGTCCGCCCGCCGCCAGGGGTTGTTCGCCTTCCGCACGTCCTCGGACTCGGCGCGGCTGGTGTGGACCTCGGCGATCTTGCGCTCCAGGTCCATGACCATGGCGGCCTTGCCCTCGGGGTCGGCGATCCCGGCCAGCCGCAGCACGGCGGCGATGTGCGCCAGGTACTTGGCGCGCAGGTCGGCCATCCGCGGCGAGGGGTCGAGGTAGTATTGCCGGTCCGGCATGCCGAGGCCGCCCTGCAGCAGGTAGGGCGCGTAGCGGTCCGGGCGGTTGAGGTCCTGGGTCACCCACAGGCCGAACAGGTGCTGGGTGTGGAAGTTGGTGGCGTTCAGGGCGTCGACGTCGGCGACCAGGGTCTGGCCCAGCGCTTCCGACAGCATCCTGCGGTCGGCGATCGCCGCCACCCGCTCCAGCCGGCCGTTCAGCGCCTTCAGCCCACGCGCCTCGATCGCCGCCTCGTCCATGTAGGCGGCGTAGAAGTCGCCCACCAGCCGCTCGTCCGACCCGGCGGGCGCCTCGACCTTGGCGGCGCCTTCGATGATCGCGCGGACGCGCGCGGCGGTCTCCTCGCTCAGCTTCGCGCCCGAGCCCCAGCTGGACCGGTCAGGCGGGATCTCGGTGGTCTTCTGCCAGCCGCCATTGGCGTAGCTGTAGAAGTCGTCGCCCGGCCTGACGGACCGGTCCATCCCGGCGAGGTCGAGGCCATGGACGGGCGGGGAGGCGGCCGCGGCGCCGGACAGGAGCGCCAGCGCGGCGGCGAAGAGGCCGGCGAAGAGCTTGTTCATGTTCGGGGTTGTAGCGCCGGCCGGCGCCGCTGTCGCGTCAGCGGCCGTCTGGCGCGGACGTCAGGGCGGCGAAGCGGGCGCGGTATTCCGGCAGGATCCGATCCCAGAGGGCGCCGCGCCCCGGCGGCTCGCGTCCGGCGAGGTGCTCGTGCAGGCCATCGAAGAAGCCGTGCCAGCCGGCGCCCACTTCGGCATGCGGGCGAAGCTGCTGCTGAACGAACACCATCCGGACCAGATCGCCTTCCGCGCTGAGCTCCCAGACGGTCTCGCCTCCGTCTTCGCCGCGCCAGGCCAGGCGATGCGGGGGGGACCAGTCGGTGACCGTCGCGGTCCAGCCGTCGCCCTCTCCGAAGCCGCCCCACATCCGGCCGCCGACACGGGGCTCGACGTGCTGCTCGGTGAACCACTTGGCCACCAGCTTCGGCTCGGTCAACCAGGCCCACACCCGCTCGATCGGGCCTGGCAGGAGGCGCTCGAAGCGCAGGGTGCGGCCGCCGTCGAGGAAGACGCCGAACCGGTCGGCGTCAGTCGGCGCGGTGGCGGTCAGGGTCACGCGATATTGCCGGTCGAGTTCACGCCAACGGTCCTGGTCCCAGGCGACGGGACCGTGGTCCGCCTGCGCCAGCCCGTCCAGATGCAGGTGCCAACCGGAGACGAAGCCGGGCGTATCCTTGACGTCCGTGGTGAAGGCGTGGGTCAGGCTGAGGCGGCAGCCGTCGCCGTCCCGCGCCAGCCGCCAGAGCAGGATGGACGGCGGCCCGTCATTCTCGCGCCAACTGAGCTCCAGGACGCAAGGCGGCTCCAGCCGGCGAATCACGCCCTCCATCACGTCCAGGCCGCCCTCGAAGCGCAGGCGGTAGCGGCCGCCGACCTTGAGGTCGATCTCGGCCTGGGCCAGCCAGTCGGCGACCCGTTCGGGGATGGTCAGGGCCGCCCAGACGGTCTCCACCGGCTGGTCGATGCACCGCTCGAAGGCGACGATGGAGCCGCCGTTCGGTCCCGGCCGGAGCCTGCCGTCGAGCATGATCAGTTCTCCCGCTTCAGGTGCGCTTCCAGGGCGTCGAGGCGCCCCGACCAGAGCCGCCGATATTGCTGCAGCCAGGCGTCGACCTCCGCGAGCTTGTGGGCCTCGAGCCGATAGAGCCGCCGCTGGGCGTCCTTGCGGACGCTGACCAAGCCGGCGCCCCGCAGCATCCTCAGATGCTTGGAGGCGCCTGGCTGGCTGATGCCGAGCGCCTGCACGATCTCGCCGGCCGTGTGCTCACGCTCGGCGACCATCTCCACGATCCGCCGCCGGTGCGGCTCGGCCAAGGCTTCATAGACATCCATTATGGTAAACTGCCATTCAGTTATATAACTGACAAGCGATTTAATGAGCTTGGCCCTCAAGCCGCCGGTGTGGGACAAGACGGCAATGACGGCGCCCTCATCCCGCAAGCTCGCCCGCGTCCTGATCATCGCCGGCTCGGATTCAGGCGGGGGGGCGGGCATCCAAGCGGACATCAAGACCGTGACCATGCTGGGCGGCTATGCGGCGACGGCGATCACCGCCGTGACGGTGCAGAACACCCTGGGCGTCACCGACGTGCATCCCATCCCGCCCGGGATCGTGGCGGCCCAGGCGCGGGCGGTGCTGGCCGACATCGGCGCGGACGCCATCAAGACCGGCATGCTCGGTGAGATCGCCGTGATCGAGGCTGTGGCCGAGGTGCTGGCGGAGACGGCGGCGCCCGCGGTGATCGATCCGGTGATGTTCGCCAAGGGCGGCGCCGGCCTCATGGCCCAGGGCGGGCTCGATGTGTTCCGGCGGCTCATGGTCCCGGGGGCCGCGCTGCTCACCCCCAATGCGCCGGAGGCCGAAGCCCTGACCGGCGTCGAGGTCTCCTCCCTGGAGGGCCAGAGGCGCGCCGGCGAGGCCCTGCTGCGGGCCGGCGTCCGGGCGGCGCTGGTGAAGGGCGGACACCTTGCCGGTCCGCGGGTGGTGGACCTCCTGGTCACGCCGGACGGCGAAACCACCTTCGAAGGCCCCCGGCTCGACACCCGCCACACCCATGGCACCGGCTGCACCCTGGCCTCGGCCTGCGCGGTCGGCCTGGCGCAGGGACTGCCCCTGGCCGAGGCGGTGGCCCGCGCCGCGGCCTACACCGCCGAGGCCATCGCCCGGGCGCCCGGCTTCGGCGCCGGCCATGGCCCGCTGGATCACGGCTGGCCGGTCAGGGACGCCCGGCCTTGAGGCTCAGCTGGTCCAGCGGCGTGTCTTGTTGATCGCTTCCTTGGCCAGGAACGCCTGCTCCAGATCGAGGTGGTAGCGGTTGGCGATGGCGCAGAGGTAGATCAGGATGTCGGCCAGTTCGTCCGAGACGGGGCCGATGCGGGCGGTCTCGTCCACGGCCACGCCCTCCACCTTGCGCACCGCCTTGAACAGCTCGCCCACCTCCTCGCCCAGCAGCAGGCACTTCTCGATCGTGGTCTGGCCGGAGAAGCCGCGTTCGCGCTCCAGCTCGGCGACGTAGGCCTGATATTCCGCGAGGCAGGCGGCGGCCCTCAGCTCCGGCATGGCTTTCATCTTTCGAATCGGCTTGACGAGTCGCAGTGTTCCTTGCCTGTTCCGCCATGGCCAGGGCGGACCCGACCGAAGCGGAGCTGAAGGCGCGGATGATGGAGATCCTCCGCGCCGCGCCGGGCCTGATGCGGGTGTTGCGGACCGCGCGTGACCTTGATCTCGCCGACTGGCTGGTGTTCTCCGGCGCGGTCTACCAGCCGGTCCTGAACCACCTGACGGGACGCCCTCTCGATCACGGCCTGAAGGACTACGACCTCGGCTACTTCGACGCCTCCGACACCTCCTATGAGGCCGAAGACACGGTGATCCGGCGGGCGGCGGCGGCGTTCGACGAGCCGCTGCGCCGCCTGGTCGAGGTCCGGAACCAGGCCCGGGTGCACCTGTGGTTCGAGGGCAAGTTCGGCGAAGCCTATGGGCCGCTGTCCTGCACGGCCGAAGCCCTGACCCGCTTCACCTCCGCGACCTTCGCCGTCGGGGCGCGGCTCGAGGCGGACGATCGGCTGCACGTCGAGGCGCCCTTCGGGCTCGCGGACCTCTTCGCCCTGCGCCTGCGGCGCAATCCCCTGCGCCGGACCCGGGGCTTCGAGCGCACGGCCGCCGCCGCCGTCCGGCGCTGGCCCGAGGTGCGGGTGGAGGCCCTGGCGTGAAGCTCTCCGTCGTCGACCAGTCGCCGGTGTCCTCGGGCATGACGCCGGCCGAGGCGCTGCGCAACACCATCGCCCTCGCCCGCCATTGCGACCGGCTGGGCTATGAGCGCTACTGGATCGCCGAGCATCACGGCATGGAAGTCATCGCGACCTCAGTCCCGGAAGTGATGATCGGCCTCGTGGCCCAGGCGACCACCGGCATCCGGGTCGGCTCGGGCGCGGTGCTGCTGCCGCACTATTCGCCGCTGAAGGTGGCCGAGACCTTCCGCCTGCTCCACGCCCTGTTCCCCGGCCGCATCGACCTTGGCCTCGGCCGGGCTCCCGGCGCGGAGGCGCTGGAGGCGTTCGCCCTTCGCCGCACCCGCGACCAGGCCCAGTTCGACGTGGACGATTTCCCGAACCAGCTGGTGGAGCTGCTGGCCTTCCTGCGCGGCGAGTTCCCCGAGGACCACCCCTTCGCCAGGATCCATGTGACGCCGCAGGCGCCGGGCGAGCCGGAGGTCTGGCTGCTGGGCTCCAGCGCCTGGAGCGCCACGGCGGCGGGCCGGCTCTCGCTGCCCTACGCCTTCGCCCACTTCATCAACCCGACCGGCGCGCGCCTCTGCATCACCCGCTACCGGACCCAGTTCGAGCCCACCCCGCGCAGGGTCCAACCCGCTGCCCTGGCGGCCGTGGGAGTGGTCTGCGCCGACACCGACGCGGAGGCCGAACGGATCGGAGCGGTCTATCGGGCCATGGGCCGGCGCATCCGGCTCGGCATCCGCGCGCCCCTGCCGACCCCCGAGGAAGCCCTGAAGGAGCTTGCGCTGGGCCCCGATTCCGGCGCGCCCGAGGGCGAATGGCCCCGGGTGTTCATCGGCGCGCCGGGCAAGGTGAAGCCGGGGCTGGAGGCGATGGCCGAGGCCCTGGACCTGGAGGAGATCATGGCCGTGACCATCACCCACGACCATGCCGATCGGGTGCGATCCTATGAGCTGTTGGCGGATGCGTTCGGGCTGAAGCCGCGCTAAGGAGCGGGTCATGCGCCAATGGACCGTCGACGCCTTCGCCTCAGGCCCGTTCAAGGGCAACCCCGCCTGCGTGGTCGAGCCGTTCGAGCAATGGCCGGATGCCGCCTGGATGCAGGCCCTGGCCATGGAGAACAACCAGGCCGAGACGGCCTTCCTGCTGAAGACCGCCGATCCGGCTCGCTTCGGCCTCAGGTGGTTCACGCCGACGACGGAGGTGCCGCTCTGCGGCCACGCCACCCTGGCCTCCAGCCACGTGCTGATCGCCGAGCTGGGCCTTCCGGCGCCGGAAGTGACCTTCGACACCAAATCCGGGCCGCTGATCGTCTCGCGCGCGGGAGTCGGCTACCAGATGGACTTCCCCGCCAGGATCGCGTCCCGGATCCAGGCGCCGCCCGGCCTTGCCGAGGCCTTGGGCGCGGCGCCCACCGAGGTGTGGGCCGAGGCCATCCTGGTGGCGGTGATGCCGGACGAGCACGTGGTTCGTGGACTGCAGCCGGACATCGGCAAGATCAAGCAAGTCGCCAGCGCCGCGAGCGAGCGGGGCAATGTGGTGGTCACCGCCCTGGCCGACCCCGACGGGGATTTCGATGTGGTCAGCCGCTTCTTCGCGCCGGGCTCCGGCATCCCGGAGGATCCCGCCACCGGCGCGGCGCATTGCATCCTCTCGCCGCTGTTCTCGGCCAAGCTCGGCCGCTCCAAGCTGAAATTCCACCAAGCCTATCCCGGCCGCGGCGGCGACATCGCCGCAGAACACCGCGGCGAGCGGGTGCTGCTCACGGGCCAGGCGGTGACGGTGGTCGAGGGGCGGCTCAGGGTCTAGCGGCCGGCTTTGGTCTATCGCGGCTCCGCTGGCTCTGGGTGAAAGCTCACCACCGCGTTGTCGCCGGGGAACTCCCGGTGGTGGACGACGGGGGCCGCGGACCCCGCAGACCAGGACTGGCCGGTCAGCAGCGAGCGTACGCCGGCCGCCGAGCCTAACTGGGTGAATTCGTCCAACTCGTACGGCACGCCTTCGGCAGTGATGTGGGCAGGCCGGTCCATCAGCTGGAAGTGCAGGTGTGGGGCCATGGCGTTGCCGGAGTTGCCGAGCCGGGCCAGCACCTCGCCGGGCTTCACCCTCTGGCCGAGCCGGACCCGGAAACTGCGAGGCTGCAAGTGGTCGTAGGCGGCATAGACACCGTGGCCGAGGTCCAGGATCAGGGAGTTGCCGGGAATGGTGTCCACAGTCATCGGCACTGCGCGCTCTCGGTTGATCCCCGCGTTATCAGGAATGCCATCCTTTAGGCCGACGACCCTTCCCTCACCGACCGCCAACACCTCAGCGCCGTAGTCATAAGAGCTTGAGTTGACCGACGGATCTCCGTCGAAGAAGCGGCCGTCACGGCCCAGCCGCACCCAGTCGACGGCGAAGCGGGAAGAAAGCCATGTCCTGCCGTCCACGGTCACCAGCGAGCGGCGATGATTGTTCCGATCCGACAGGCCGAAGGCGGCCACCCAGCCGGCCCCGCGCAGCGGTGGCCGGATGACAGGCGGCGGGGCTGGCGTCACCGCGAGCGAGGGCTGGTCCACTATCTCCGCCCGCCCCACGCCCGGTTCGAGGACGAAGACGCGATGCCGGAGTTCCCGGGGGGCCGCCTGACCCGGAGGCAGGACCAGATCAAGGAAGACGATAACGGTCCTCCCCGCCCCGACAAGACGCGCCGGGGACACTTGGTCGGCCGGCCCTACGGTCATGATGAGCGTGTCCAGCGCCTCAGAGGCGTAGGAGGCGATGAGGACGCCGTCCCCCAGCACCTCCAGCCTGGTCAGTTCCATCGGCCGCTTTGAGCCGAAGTTGGTGATGCGCAGTTCATAGAGCAGTCGCAGTCGCCCATCCGCCATCACCGGCCGCGGTGGAGGGCCGGCGGCGATGACGTCAGCGGGAATCGGCAGCACCAGCGTTTCCTGCGCCGTCGCCCGCACGGGGACCAGCAAGAGCAGGAGGAACGCGGCGAGCGTGAGTTGGCGCATGAGGGGCCAGCATTCCATACCTAAGTATATTATACTATGGTATATTCTAGAATCATGATCAAGCTCACTCTCAGCCGCAAGCGCCGCCGCACCCGCTTGGCCCTGGTGGAAGCAACGGCCGCCCTGATCGCCGAGCGAGGCTTGGCGGGCGCCACCCTGGACGACATCGCCGCCCGGGCGGGAGTGACCAAGGGCGCGATCTATTCCAACTATCGCAGCAAGGCGGAGCTGCTATGGGCTGCGGCGGACCGACGGCGAGTGCACCTGCGGCCGCCGGTGACGCCCGGCGACCCCCTTGCGCAAGCCCGCGCCTTCGCGCGTGCCGTGATCGAGGCGCTGCCCCAGACCCGACGGGAGGCGGATTTCTACTCTGAGCTGCAGGCCTATGTTCGCACCGACCCAGAGCTTCGCGCCCAGCAGGCAGCTCAACAGACGGCTCAGTTCGATGTCGCGGCCCGGCGGCTTCAGGCCGCCCTTGGCGACGAGCTGGACTTGCCCGCCCGCGCCGTGGTCATCGCCGCCCAGGCTCTGGCGCTCGGCTTCATGACCCAGTGGGAACGCACGCCGGACGAGGTGACCGAGGAGGTCGTCACCGCCGCCTATGAAGCGCTCGCACGCGGAGCCACGAAAGCTCGATAGCTTAGCTAGCCGCGTGGAGAGCCAGTCAGCTTCGCATTCGCCGCCCAACGCCTTGGTCATGAGGCAGGCGAAGGGCGCGGCCCAGGAGGAGGATGGACCGCGCCCCCGCTTGGACCGGCGGCGGGGGATGTCCGCCTTAGCGGCGTCGCCGGTCGCGCCTGTGGCCGGCCAGCCGTGCGTTGAGCACTTCCAGCCGCCGCTCCACGTCCCGCCGCTCCCAGGCCGAGAGGCCGTGGGTGCGCCGGTAATAGCCTTCCAACGCCTCGGTCCGGCGCAGCTGGTCGCGCAGTCTCGCCGCCTCGGCCCGCTGCAGGGCGCCGCTCCTGACCCCCTCGTCGATGCGCTGGGCGACTTTCGCCTCCCGCTCCATGATCGAGGCGGGCGCCGCCAGCGCCGGAGCGGCGGCCGCCAGACACAGGGAGGAGAGGCCGCCGACGGCCAGGGTGCACGCGAACAATCGCTTCATCGGGCGCCTCGAGGATCGCGCTTGGGGCTCATCACCGGCATCATATAGGCGCCTCCTGACGGAGTGCTGAACGAGGACCTGCGGCCGGCGTTCATCGGCGCCGACCTGAAAGTTTTCCTCGCCAAATCGCCGAATTGGTGTATCTGCCGCGCCGGGCCACGCCCTCCCAACGGGGCGCAGTCCATCTGCAAGGATGGGAGACATCATGAACACGACCCCCAAACCGGCCACCCGGCCGGTGCGACCGAATTTTTCGTCCGGCCCCTGCGCCAAGCGCCCCGGCTGGTCCTTCGAAAACCTCAAAGGCGCCCTGCTCGGCCGCAACCACCGCGCCGGGGACGTGAAGGCGCGCCTGAAGCAGGCCATCGACCTGACCCGTCAGGTGCTCGAGGTCCCCGACGACTTCCTGATCGGCATCGTGCCGGCGTCCGACACCGGGGCCGTCGAGATGGCCATGTGGTCCATGCTGGGCCAGCGCCCCGTGCAGGTGGCCGCCTGGGAGAGCTTCTCCAAGGACTGGGTCACCGACATCGTCGAGCAGCTGAAGCTGCCTCAGGCCGAGGCGCTGACCGCCCCCTTCGGCGAGCTGCCGGACCTGTCGAGGATCCGCCCGGACGCCGACCTGGTGTTCGCCTGGAACGGCACCACGTCCGGCGCGCGCGTGCCCAACGCCGACTTCATCTCCAACGACCGCGAAGGCGTGGTGATCTGCGACGCCACCTCGGCGGCCTTCGCCCAAGACCTCGAGTGGGACAAGCTCGATGTGGTCACCTACTCCTGGCAGAAGGTGATGGGCGGCGAAGCGGCCCACGGCATGCTGATCCT
>FTHL01000131.1_pt1 | contig 13245 bp, 14 predicted proteins | sample 1640951 | NCBI WGS metagenome assembly FTHL01 (sample SAMEA3914788, study PRJEB12502) | metagenome | biome: forest; material: soil | place: Canada | collected 2011-07-03 | depth 0.1 m
ATCATCCCGGCCCTTGAGTCCGCCCATGCCTTGGCCCGCCTGCCGGAGGTGGTCGAGGAGGTCGGCAAGGACGGCGTGGTGGTGCTCAACCTCTCGGGCCGCGGCGACAAGGACGTGGCCACCGTCGCCGCCGCGCTGGGGCGCACGATTTGACCACCGACCGCATCGACCGCCGTTTCGCCCGGTTGAAGGCGGAGGGTAGGGCGGCCTTCGTCGCCTATCTGGTGGCCGGCGACCCGGACGCGGAAACCTCGCTTGAGATGCTGCGCGGGCTGCCCGCCGCCGGCGCCGACCTGATCGAGCTGGGCTATCCCTTCTCTGATCCGATGGCGGAGGGTCCGCCGATCCAGCGCGGCTCGCAGCGGGCGCTCAGGTCCGGCATGACCCTGCACGGCACGCTCGAGCTCGCCCGCCGCTTCCGCGACGCCGACCAGGACACGCCGATCATCCTGATGGGCTACATGAACCCGCTGATGACCTGCGGACTGGAGCCTTTCGCCCGCCAGGCGGCGCAGGCCGGCGTGGACGGGCTCATCGTGGTGGACTGCCCCCCCGAGGAAGCGGATCCCCTCGCCGACGCCCTGGACGCCCAGCGCATCTCCCTGATCCGTCTCGCGACCCCCACCACGGACGCGCAGCGGTTGCCGGTGGTGCTGAAGCGCACCTCGGGCTTCGTCTACTATGTCTCGGTGGCGGGCGTGACCGGCGTCAAGGAGGCCGACGCGGACGCCGTCAAGCCGCGGGTGGAGCGGATCCGGGCCGCGTCCGGCCTGCCGGTGGCGGTGGGCTTCGGCATCAAGACCGCCGAGCGGGCCGCCGCCGTGGCCCGCGTCGCCGACGCCGCCGTGGTGGGCTCAGCCCTGGTGGAGGAGATCGCCGGCGCCCTGGAGCGGAACGAGCCGCCGGGGCCGAAAGTTCTGGCAAGGGCGCGCGCCCTGGCGCAGGCTGTCCACGCGGCGCGAGTCACGGAAGCATCGGTCTGACCATGGCTGAAGCGAGAGACGACCTGCCTCCCCAAGCCCCCGTCCGGCCCGAACGGCAACGCGGCGGCTGGCTCGCCAGGTTCGCTCCCGGCGTCTCCAAGCTGGTCGCCAAGCGCGAGACCACGCCCGAGAACCTCTGGGTCAAGGATCCTGACACCGGAGAGATGATCTATCGCCCCGACCTTGAGGCCGCGTTGTGGGTGACGCCCGCCGGGCGGCACATGCGCATCGGGCCGGAGCTTCGGTTCCACTACACCTTCGACGACGGCAAATGGGAGACCATCCCCACGCCGCCCGCCGCCGACGATCCGCTGAAGTTCGTCGACGACCGCCCTTACCGTGAGCGCCTGGCGCAGGCGCGCAAGGCCACAGGCGAGCGGGACGCCATGCGTATCGGCTTCGGCTCCATCCGCGGCCAGGCCGCGATCGCCCTTGTGCAGGACTTTGCCTTCATGGGCGGCTCGCTCGGTATGGCCGCAGGCGAGGCCTTCATCGCGGCGGCGGAGGCGGCGGTGAAACGGAACGTTCCCATGGTCGCCTTCCCGGCGTCCGGGGGCGCACGCATGCAGGAAGGGGCCCTGTCCCTGATGCAGATGGCCCGCACCACCCTCGCGGTCCAGGAGCTGAAGCGCGCCGGCCTGCCCTATGTGGTGGTGCTGACCGACCCTACCACCGGCGGCGTCACGGCCTCCTACGCGATGCTGGGCGACGTGCAGCTCGCCGAGCCGGGCGCGCTGGTGGGATTCACCGGTCCGCGCGTGCTGGAGCAGACCATCCGCGAGACTCTGCCGCCCGGCTTCCAGCGCGCCGAGTACCTTGTGGAAAAGGGCATGATCGACCGCGTTGTGGAGCGCAAGAATCTGCCCGAGGTGCTGGGCTCCGTCCTGAAGACTCTGATGCTGGGCCGCGCCCGCCGCGCCGCGGCCTGATGACTGACCATCTGCGCGCGTCCGACGCCGCCCTGGAGCGGCTGAAGACGCTGCATCCCAAGAAGATCGACCTGTCGCTGGACCGCATCGGGCGGCTCCTGGATTCGCTTGGCCGCCCCCAGGACCGCCTGCCGCCGGTGGTCCACGTGGCGGGCACCAACGGCAAGGGCTCCACGGTCGCCTTCGTCCGGGCGATGGCCGAGGCCGCTGGGCTGAAGGTCCATGTCTACACCTCGCCACATCTCGTGCGCTTCGTGGAGCGCATCCGCCTTGCCGGGACGCTGATCGCTGACGACCATCTGGCCCGGGTGCTGGCGAGGGTGGAGCTGGCCAATGCCGGCGCGCCGATCACCTTCTTCGAGATCACCGCCGCGGCGGCCTTCCTGGCGTTCGCCGAGACGCGCGCGGACCTTTGCCTGCTGGAGGTGGGCCTCGGCGGGGAATTCGACGCCACCAACGTCATTTCCACCTGCGCCGTCGCCGCCATCGCGCCCGTCGACTACGACCACGCCGAGTTCCTTGGCACGGACCTTTCGCTGATCGCCGCGGCCAAGGCGGGCATCATCAAGCCAGGCCGGCCCGTGGTGAGCGCGCGCCAGCCGCCGGCGGCCGAGGCGGTGATCGAAGACCAGGCGGCGCGGCTGGGCGCCCCGCTGCAGCTGATGGGCCGCGAGTTTGACGCCTTCGCCCAGGATGGCCGGCTGGTGTTCCAGGGCGAGGACCGGCTGCTCGACCTGCCGCCGCCGAGCCTCTTTGGCCCCCATCAGTACGAGAACGCCGGCTTGGCCCTCGCCGCTGTGCTCGCCCTGGACGATCCCCGCATCGACGCGGCGGCCATGGCCAGGGGGATCGCCTCCGCCGTGTGGCCGGCCCGCATGCAGCGGCTCACAGAAGGGCCCTACGGGCGCAAGGCGGCGCAGAGGGGTTCAGACGTCTGGCTCGACGGCACCCACAACCCGCACGGCGCCCGCGCGCTGGCGGAGGCGCTGCGCACGCTCGCCGGCCGTGACGGCCGGCCCCTTGCGATGGTCGTGGGCATCCTGGGAGCCAAGGATGCGAAGGGCATGTTCGCCGAGCTGGCCCCTGTGTCGCCGCGCATTTTCACCGTGCCTTCGCCTTCGGAGGCCGGGGCCTCGCCGGAGGCGCTGGCCGCCGCAGCCCGCGCCGTGGGGCTGGGGGCGGAGCCCTGCGGCTCGGTGGACGGGGGATTCGACCGCGCCCTGGCCGCTCCCGGCCCGCCGCCGCACGTGGTGATCTGCGGCAGCCTCTATCTCTGCGGCGAGGTCCTGGCCGCCTCGCCCGAGACCTGGCCGCGCTGAGACGCCGGCGCCCGCCGCGCCCCATGCCATGCCGCCGCGGCATATACGGCCACCCCCGACCAGATCAGGGCGAAGGCGAAGACGCTCGGGGCCGTCAGCCGCTCGCCGGTCTCGACGCCGATCACGAACTGCATCGTCGGGGCGATGAACTGTAGGAACCCCAGGGTGGACAGCGGCATGCGCCGCGCGGCCCAGGCGAAGGTCGCCAGCGGCGCCACGGTGGCGGGGCCGCACAGCATCAGCAGAAGGCCGGTCAGGGGGTGTGCGGCGTGGCCGGCGCCGGTCGACTGCAGCCACAGGCCATAGGCGAGCGCGGGTCCCGCCAGGATCAGGCACTCGACGAAGAGCCCGGTGAGCGCTTCGACTGCTACGCGCTTCCTGATCACGCCATAGGCGCAGAAGGTGGTGGCCATGCCGAGCGCCGCCAGCGGCAGCTGACCATGCTCGACCGTCTGGACAGCGACGCCCGCGCCGGCGAGGACGATGGCGATCCAGCCGCCGGTTCCGATCCGCTCGCGAAACAGCACCAGCCCGGCCGCCACGCTCATCAGGGGATTGAGGTAGTAGCCGAGGCTGGCGTCGAGGGTGTGGCCGGAGTTCACGGCCACCACGAACAGGCTCCAGTTGGCGCCGATGAGCAGGGCCGAGGCCGTGAGCCAGGCAAGGGTGCGCGGGGCGCGCAGGACCGCCAGCGCGGCCCCGCCCTGCCGCACCGCGAGCACCAGGCCGCCAGAGATCAGGAGCGACCAGACCGAGCGCCAGGCCACGATCTCCCAGGGGGTCGCACCGGCCCAGGCGGCGGCCTTGAACAACAGCGGCAGGAAGCCCCAAAAGACGTAGCAGAGCGCGCCGGCGACGACGGCGGCTCTCTCCTCGGCGGCCTTCGCCCCGGAAGCCGCCTCGGGAGCGGCCTCCGAGGGACGGGTCATGCGGGGGCCTTCTCGAGCAGGCCGCGCTGATGGAGCAGCTCGGCGATCTGGATGGCGTTCAGCGCGGCGCCTTTGCGCAGGTTGTCGGCCACCACCCACATGTTGATGCCGTACGGCACGGTGGGGTCGTTGCGGATGCGCGAGACATAGACGCTGAACTCGCCCTGGATCTCCTTGGGCGTGACGTAGCCGTCCTGCTCGCGCTTATCGACCACCATGATGCCCGGCGCCTCGCGCAGGACGTCGCGCGCCTCGTCCTCGTCGAGCGGCGTGTGGAACTCCACATTCACGCTTTCGGAGTGGCCCACCATGACCGGCGCCCGCACGCAGGTGACCGTGAGCTGGATGGCGGGATCCAGCATCTTGTGGGTCTCCTTCCACATCTTGGCCTCCTCGTCGGTGTAGCCGTCCTCGCGGAACGCGCCGATGAAGGGGATGACGTTGAAGGCGATCTGCTTGGGAAACTTCCTGGGCTCGGTGGGGCCGAGCACGAAGATGTTCTTGGTCTGGTCCCAGAGCTCGTCGACCCCTTCCTTCCCGGCGCCGGAGACCGACTGGTAGGTGGAGACGACCACCCGCTTGATCCTCGCCGCGTCATGCAGGGGCTTCAATGCGACCACCAACTGGATGGTCGAGCAGTTGGGGTTGGCGATGATGTTCTTCTTGCGGAAGCCGGCGACTGCGTCGGGGTTCACCTCCGGCACCACCAAAGGCACATCGGGGTCCATCCGCCAGGTGGAGGAGTTGTCGATCACTACCGGGCCGGCCTTGCCGATCCGTTCGGCCCACTCGCGCGAGACCGAGCCCCCGGCCGACATCAGGACGATGTCCACCTTGGAGAAGTCGAACTGGTCCAGCGCCTGGCACTTGAGGATTCGCTCGCCGAACGCGACCTCCACGCCGATGGACTTTCGCGAGGCCACTGCATGGATCTCGTCCACGGGGAACTTGAGTTCCTCGAGGATCGCCAGCATTTCGCGGCCCACGCTGCCCGTGGCGCCCACGACGGCTACCCGGTAGCCCATCGGAGTCTCCTTGGATTAGGGAGGCGGCCCTTACCGCCTGGGCCGGCTTTAGGCAACCCGCGCTCAGCCGCGCGGGGCGGTCCAGCGGGCGAAGGGCGCCTCGCGCCCGCCCTCCGAGCGATAGCCGGCCTCGATGCCCGCGCCCGGGGGCGGCGGCCCCAGATCGATCTCGGTCTCAGGGAACAGCACGATCATCCGGCCGCCGGCGTGCACCAGCACCTGCAGCGGCAGGGGCCGCCTGCGGTCGCACCAGGTCTTGAGCTGGCCGAAGTAGGGCGGCTTGCGCCAGGCCGCCGGGAAAGCCGGATCGACCTCGACGATCACCCGCCCCTCCTGGTTGCTCCACAGCACCAGCCTAGAGCGGTCCGGCTTCCATTCCTCGCCCAGCGCCTCGGAGATGCTCCAATAGCACTGGAATCGGCTGCACTCGCCGGGCCGCTCGGGGTGAATGGCGCAGCCGCGCCCCTTGGCGAAATGGCGGCACCACAAGCCCGGCGGTTTCTCCAGGGCGTTGATCGCCATGACCTTGCAGCAGAGGCTGCACCCGCCGCACGGCTTGAGGGCTGCGGGCGGCGGGCCGCTCACGGCAGGCGCTCCAGCGCCTCCAGCACGGCTTGGCCCATCTGGGCGGTCGAGGCGCTTCCGCCGAGGTCGCGGGTGCGCGCGCCGTCCTCCAGGGCCGAGGTGACCGCGGCGGTCAGCCGCTGTTCCAGGTCCGGGCGCCCGAGCGACCAACGCAGCGCCATGCCGAACGACAGGATCGCCGCCAGCGGGTTGGCGAGGCCCTGGCCGGCGATGTCGGGGGCCGAGCCGTGCACCGGCTCATAGAGGCCGGGCCGGCCGTTGTAGGAGAGGGCGGCGGAGGGCAGGAGCCCGATCGAGCCGGTCAGCATGGCGGCCTCGTCCGACAGGATGTCGCCGAACAGGTTGTCGGTCAGGATCACGTCGAAGGCCTTAGGGTTCTTCACCAGCTGCATGGCGGCGTTGTCGGCCAGCATGTGCTCAAGCCCGACGTCGGCGTAGTCGCGCCCGTGCAGGCGCGTCACCACCTCGCGCCAGAGCACGCCGGTCTCCATCACGTTGGACTTCTCGCAGGAGGTCACCTTGCCCCGCCGGCCACGGGCCAGCTCGAAGGCCACGCGCGCCACCCGCTCGATCTCCGCCTCGGTGTAGAGCTGGGTGTCCACGGCCCGCCGGCTGCCGTCGGCAAGGGTCTCGATCCCCCGCGGCTCGCCGAAATAGACCCCGCTGGTGAGCTCGCGCACGATCAGGATGTCGAGCCCCGCCACCACCTCCCGCTTCAGACTGGAGGCGTCCGCCAGGGCCTCGAAGCACAGGGCCGGCCGAAGGTTGGCGAAGGCGTCCATCGACTTGCGCAGGCGCAGGAGCCCCGCCTCGGGCCGCTTGTCGCGCGGGACGCCTGCCCACTTGGGACCGCCGACCGCCCCCATCAGCACGGCGTCCGCGGCCAGGGCCTGCGCTTCCGCCTCGGCGCTCAGGGGCTCGCCGTGCAGGTCGAAGCTGGCCCCGCCGAACGGCTGTTCGGAGAGTTCGAGATGGAAGTTACCGTGCGCGGTCATCCAGGCGGCGACCCTGCGCACCTCGGCGATCACCTCGGGCCCGATGCCGTCCCCGGGCAGGAGCAGGAGTCTGGCCATCAGGCGGGCCCGCTGGAGGCGACCTGGTAGGCGACGAGGCGCCGGTCGCTCATGCCCAGGTCCTCGCGCTGCTCGCGCCAGCGCAGGAAGTGGGCCGCCGCATGGTGGCCGTCGAGGGCGGCCTGGTCCCGCCAGACCTCGAACACGTGCACCAGTCCCGCCTCCAGCAGATCCTCGGAGTAGACGTATGCGACGCAGCCGTCCTCGGCGCGGCTGAGCCGCATCATCTCGATCATCTGGGTCCTCGCAGCGTCCAGGCGGTCCGGCGCGAAGCGGACCGTCCCGGCCAGCACCACGCTCATGACGCGGTCTCGAGCCAGGGGGCGCTGTGGGCCCGGCCCGCCTCGTACCGGTCGATGTCGGGGGCGTGCTGCAGCGTCTCACCGATGGAATCCAGGCCCTGCAGGAGCTTCTGCTTGCGGCCCGGGTCGATGTCGAAACGGAAGCTCTGGCCGGACGGCGAGGTCACGGTCTGGCTCGCCAGGTCCACCGCAAACAGGTGGTTGCCCCCGCGCGCCTCATCCATCAGTGCGTGCACCTGCGCCGCCGGCAGCACGATCGGCAAGAGGCCGTTCTCGAAGCAGTTGTTGTAGAAGATGTCGCCGAACGCCGGCGCGATCACGCAGTGGATGCCGTAATCGAGCAGGGCCCACGGCGCATGCTCGCGGCTGGAGCCGCAGCCGAAGTTCTCGCCCGCCACCAGGATCGACGTCCCCTGGTAGGCCGGCTGGTTCAGCACGAAGTCCGGCTTCTCGCGGCCCTCGTAGTCGTAGCGGAAGTCGTAGAACAGGCCCTTTCCCAGCCCCTTGCGCTCCACCGTCTTGAGGAACTGCTTGGGGATCAGCTGGTCGGTGTCCAGGTTGGCGATCGGCAGGGGCGCGGCCCGGCCTTCGATACGGGTGAAGGGCTTCATGTCGGTGTCTCTGTCGCGGCGCTGGCAATAGAGGGGATCGGCGCGCCAGTCACGACGGGCGCCGAAAAACTTGCCCGCCGGCGCGGCGCCCGCAGGCTTGCGTGTCGTCGCGAACCCACTCCATCATGGCGCGTCCCGGCCGCTCCCGACGACCTTCGGCCGCCCGCTGTTCGGAGGCCCGATGGCCAATGCGCTCAGTGTCAGCGCCGGGGTGAACGCCGGCTTTCGCCTGCTCCGGCCGGCCTGGCGCGCTGCGCCAGCAGGCCTGGCCATCGCAGCCGCCGGCGCCTTCGCGTCGGAAGTGATGACGACCCATGGGGCGGCCTGGTGGATGCTCGGCGTAATGGTGTCCGCCGCGACCGGCGTCGTGGGGGCCGGGGCGGTCTACCGCCTGGCCCTGGCTGCACAGGGCATTGAGCCTCCCGGGGGCGGCCTCGGGCCGGGGGGGGTCCAATGGCGGGGCCTGGAATGGCGTCTCGTGCAGGCGACGCTGCTTTATTATCTCGTTGTCGGGGCCGCGGCCGCGGTCGCGGCGGGCGTCCTTGCGGCGGCCGCCTATGGCCTGTTGGGCGCCGCCTCGCTCCATTCGGCCCGCGCCTTGGGAGAAGCCGCAGGGCGGCGGCTGGGCGTGGCCGCCGGCCTGGCGCTGGCCCTGGTGTTCTTCGGGGTGCTGCTCTGCTGGCTGTCGCTGCGGCTCGTGCTGCTGCGCGCCATCGCGGCGGCGGAGGCCAAGCTCAGTCTGAATCGAGCCCTGGCGGCGACGCGTGGACAGGTCTGGACCATCCTCGGGACCCTGGTGGTGCTAGCGCTTCCCACCGTCGGCATCGGTTTCGTCGCCGGCTTCCTGAGAGGTGTGCTGAGCCTCGCTGGCCCCGGGGCCCCGGCGATCTTGGTGTACGAGCTTGTGATCGCCGTCGGCTCAGCCTTCTACCAGATTCCCGCGAGCCTCGGATTCGCAGCCTACGCCTATGAGCGCCTGGTCAGCGACCGGCCTTCAGTCGTGCGGGTCTTCGACTAGCGGCCCTCATAACAGCTCGCGCACGTCGGCGATGTGGCCGGCGACCGCGGCGGCGGCGGCCATGGCGGGGCTCATCAGGTGGGTGCGGCCGCCGCGGCCCTGCCGTCCCTCGAAATTGCGGTTCGAGGTCGAGGCGCAGCGCTCGCCGGGGTTCAGCCGGTCGGGATTCATGGCCAGGCACATGGAGCAGCCCGGCTCGCGCCAGTCGAAGCCGGCGTCGATGAAGATGCGGTCGAGGCCTTCGGCCTCTGCCTGCTCGCGCACCAGGCCCGAGCCGGCGGCGACCATGGCGCGCACGTGCGGGGCGGCGTGGCGGCCCGCCAGCACCTGCGCCGCCTCGCGCAGGTCCTCGATGCGGCTGTTGGTGCACGAGCCGATGAACACCACGTCGATCCTGGCTTCCGAGATCGGCTGGCCGGCGCTCAGGCCCATATAGTCGAGCGCCCGGTGCGCGGCGGCGCGCTTGTCCTCGCTGGCGAAACTGTCGGGATCGGGCACGGCGCCGGAGACCGGCAGCACGTCCTCGGGGCTGGTGCCCCAGGTCACCTGCGGCTCCAGGCCGGAGACGTCGAGCTCGACCTCGCGGTCGAAGGCCGCGTCGGCGTCGGTGAAGAAGCTCTTCCAGTAGGCCAGGGCCATCTCCCAGGCTCCGCCCTTGGGCGCCGAAGGCCTGCCGCGCAGGTAGTCGTAGGTGGTCTCGTCGGGGGCGATCAGCCCGGCCTTGGCGCCGGCTTCTATGGTCAAGTTGCAAAGCGTCATGCGACCTTCCATCGACAGGCTGCGCACCGCCTCGCCGGCATATTCGATGACATGGCCGGTGCCGCCGGCCGTGCCGATCTTGCCGATCAGGGCCAGGGCGAGGTCCTTGGGTCCCACGCCGGGCCGGGGCCGGCCGGTGAAGGTCACGCGCATGTTTCTCGACTTGCGCTGGCGCAGGGTCTGGGTGGCCAGCACGTGCTCGACCTCGGAGGTGCCGATGCCGTGCGCCAGGGCCCCGAACGCGCCGTGGGTCGAGGTGTGGCTGTCGCCGCAGACGATGGTCATGCCCGGCTGGGTGCGGCCCTGCTCGGGCCCGACCACGTGGACGATGCCGTTCCTGACGTCGCCCATGGGAAAGAATTCGATGCCGGCCCAGGCGACGTTCCGCTCCAGCGTCTGCAACTGAAGCCGGGCCTCCTCGTCCTTGACCGCGTCGACGCCCAGGGCCTGGCCTTCGGTCGGCACGTTGTGGTCCGCCACCGCCAGCGTCCGGTCCGGCCGTCGCACTTGGCGACCGGCCTCGCGCAGGCCGGCGAAGGCCTGCGGCGTGGTCACCTCGTGGATCAGGTGCAGGTCGACGTAGAGCAGCGATTCCTCGCCGTCCTGGCCCACCACGTGAGCATCCCAGATCTTGTCGTACAGGGTCTTGCCGGACATGGGGGCGATGTAGGCGGGGGGAGAGGGTGCGTCCAGGGAAAGACGACGATCGGCTCTGCTCCCTGGCGGGCGTCCGTCCGAAGGCGACCGGGCGTCAGCGGCCTGGGACATGGCCCGGAGGCCCCTCAGTCCCGCTGGTCGGGATCCGCCCCCCAAGCGGGGGAGGACCTGAGGCGAAACTAGCCTTCGGGCGTCTCGGCGACGTCGTCCTTGGGCGCGGCGCTGGCCTGACGCTCGGTGATCCGGGCCGATTTGCCGCGGCGCTCGCGAAGGTAATAGAGCTTGGCCCGCCGCACCGAACCGCGGCGTTTCACCTCGATCGACTCGATCATCGGCGACAGCAGCGGGAACACCCGCTCGACGCCTTCGCCGAATGAGATCTTCCGTACCGTGAAGCTCTCGTTCACGCCATGGCCGGCTCTGGCGATGCAGACGCCTTCATAGGCCTGCACCCGCTCACGCTCGCCTTCGCGGATGCGCACGTTCACCCGCAGCGTGTCGCCGGGGCGAAACTCGGGGACCGCGCGGGCGGCCGTCAGGCGCTCGGCTTCCTCGCGCTCGAGGGTTTTGATCAGGCTCATCGTTCCGTCTCCCGACGCTCTCCGTTGGCGAGGTGGGCGGCCCACAGGTCCGGCCGCCGCTCGCGCGTGGTCTGTTCCCGCTGGAGCCTCCGCCACCTGGCCACCTCGGCGTGGTGGCCCGACAGAAGCACCTCGGGAATGCCGAGCCCTTCGAACGTCCGCGGCCGGGTGTACTGCGGATGCTCCAAAAGCCCGTCCTCGAAACTCTCTTCGGCCAGCGACGCCGCCTCGCCCAGAACCCCGGGCAGGAGCCGCACGCAGGCCTCGATCACCACCATGGCCGCCGCTTCGCCCCCGGCGAGCACGGCGTCGCCGACGGCGACCTCCTCGAACCCTCGGGCGTCGATCACCCGCTGGTCCACCCCTTCGAAGCGTCCGCAGAGCAGGATCACGCCCGGCCCTTCGGCCCACTGCTTGACACGCGCCTGGGTCAGGGGCCGGCCCCGGGCGCTCATGACCAAAAGCGGCCGTCCCGCCCGATCGACCGTGTCGACCGCTGCGGCGATGACGTCCGCTCTCATCACTTGTCCCGGACCGCCGCCCGCAGGGGTGTCGTCCAGGAAGCCGCGCTTATCTCTCGAAAAATTCCGGATGTCCACAGGCTCCAGCCGCCACAAGTCCTGCTCGGTGCGGGCGGTCCCGATCAGTGAGACCCCGAGCGGTCCGGGGAAGGCCTCGGGGAACATGGTCAGCACGGTGGCGGTCCAGGGCATGGCGGCGGGCTTATAGCCGCCGGCGGCCGTTACCGCGAATTCACACCGATGAACGGCGTCTGCGGACCGACCTCAGACTGGGGTCATGGCGCAGGGCCCATACCCCCCGCCGACGGACGCAAAAGCAGTCCAAGCACAAGGAGACCTCTCATGAAGCGCCTGATCACCGGAGCCCTGGCGGCCATCACCCTCGTCGGCGGAACCGCCGGCGTCGGCGTCGGCGCCGCGGCCCAGGCGGCCCCGCACAACGATTACGGCCGCTACGGCCAAGGCCAATCCTATGGCCAGTCCAGCTACGACCGCTCCGGCTACGACCATCGCAACGGCTACGGCCAGCAACGCTGGAGCCGCGGCCAGTACGTGCCGCAGAGCTACCGGGGCCGCGAGCGGTTCGTCGACTATCGCAGCTACCGCCTGCGCCAGCCGCCGCGCGGCTATGGCTGGGTCCGCGACGATCGTTCGGGCGACTTCCTGATGATCGCCCTGGCCACAGGCCTGATCGCCAACATCGCCAGCCACTAGGCCGCCAAGTTCCACCCCGGACCCGCAAGGGTCCGGGGCCTGGCGCTGATGGACGCGAGTTAAGGTCCCTCCAGCCGGCCGTCGTGCTAGCTTGCCGCGCCTCCCGCGGAGCCCTGCATGTCCTGCCGCCTGTTGCTTGCCGCCGTCTCGACCACGGTTCTTTGCCTGGCCCTTCCGGCCGCCCTCGCGGCCCAGCCCGCACGGCCTGCGACGGCAGCGGCGGAGGTGCCCCCCATCCCCTACACCGTCCGCACCCTGGCCAACGGCCTCAAGGTCTACAGCGCCCCCGACCGGACCACGACCGACGTGGCGATCCAGGTCTTCTACGGCGTCGGCTCCAAGGACGATCCCCCCGGCCGCTCCGGCTTCGCGCACCTGTTTGAGCACATGATGTTCAAGGCCACGCGCGACATGCCCGCCGAGTACATGGACAGGCTGACCGAGGACGTGGGCGGAGAGAACAACGCCTCCACCGACGACGATTTCACCGAGTACCACGAGGTCGTGCCCGCCAATCACCTCGAGCGCCTGCTCTGGGCCGAGGCCGAACGGATGAGCTCGCTCGTGGTCGACGAGGCCAACTTCAGGTCCGAGCGCGACGTGGTGAAGGAAGAGCTGCGGCAGCGCGTGCTGGCCTCGCCCTACGGCCGCCTGTTCTCCCTGGCCGTGCCGACCGCGAGCTTCACCGTCCACCCCTACAAGCGGCCGGGCATCGGCTCGATCGAGGACCTGGACTCCGCGTCGATCGCCGACGTGCGCGCCTTTCACGCCACCTATTATCGGCCCGACGACGCCGCCCTGATCGTCGTCGGCAACTTCGACCAAGCCCAGCTCGATGGCTGGATCGACCGTTATTTCGGCCCCGTCAGGCGGCCCGAGACACCGATCCCACGGGTCACCGCGGTGGAGCCGCCCCGCCAGGGGCCGGGGGTGTACGACGCCTATGGACCCAATGTGCCGCTGCCGGCGCTGGCCATCACTTGGCTCGTGCCCGCCGCCAGCTCCAGCGACGCCCCGGCGCTGGAGGTGCTGGACGCGATCCTCTCGACGGGCGACGCCTCCCGATTGCGTCGGCGGCTGTTGCACGATCAGCAGGTCGCCTCGGACGTGTTCGCTTCCGCCGACCTGCGCGAGCAGCCGGGGCTGTTCTGGGTGGGCGCGGTCCTCGCCGGCGGCAAGACCCTGCCCCAGGGCGAGGCGGCCCTGCTGGCCGAGGTCGCGGACCTGCGCGAGCGGCCG
>FTHL01000069.1_pt1 | contig 13213 bp, 11 predicted proteins | sample 1640951 | NCBI WGS metagenome assembly FTHL01 (sample SAMEA3914788, study PRJEB12502) | metagenome | biome: forest; material: soil | place: Canada | collected 2011-07-03 | depth 0.1 m
GCGGCGGCGAGGGCAGGGGGCTGACGGCGTCGGCGGGGGGAGCCCAGGCCGGGCCGGCCGCGCTCCAGGCGGCCGTTGCGAAGCTGCGCGCGGCTGGCGAGAGCAATCGCGGCAGGTAGACGCTGAAGGCGCCGATGCGGACGCCCAGGCCCCGCAGGGCCCGCCGCTCGTTCTGGCTGAGCGACCTTAGGTCCGATTCCACGGCGCGGCGGTCGATCACGCCGCCGGCCTCAACCAGCCGATAGGCCACGCCGCGCGCCAAGCCCTTAAGCCGACCGTCCGCGAGGGCCGTGTCGAGCCGCCTCAGGGCGCCGAGGCGCCGGCCGGCCTCGGCGGCGATGAAGGCCTCCAGCCGACGCGCGGCGCGCTCGCGGGCGGGCTCGGGGCCCAACTCGCCGAACAACCGCACGCGCGGTGCGAACGGCGCGCCTCCGGAGAGCTGGCCGGCCGCCTCGCCGCGCCACAGCACCAGGCCGTCGGGCTGCAGGGCGAAGGTGGAGTCGTCGTCCGCGGCCAGGCGGCCGAGGCGGCGGGCGACCTCGGGCGCGACGGCCCGCTGGGCCGCGGCTCGCAGCGCCTTGTCCTCGAGCGCCGAGCTTCCCTGCGCCGGATCGAAGCGGACCCCGCGCAGCCGGCCCACGTAGTGCCCCTCCACCGTCACGGCGCCGTCGGCCGCCACGCCGGCCAGCACGTCGTCACGCACCCTGAGCCCGCGCATTAGCGCCGAGGTGCGCCGGTCGATGAACCGCTGCATCAGCCGCTCGTGCAGGGTGTCGCTGAGCCGGTCCTCGACGTGGCGGGTGCGCCCCTGCCAGTGGCCGGGATCCTTCAGCCAGTCGGGGCGGTTGGCCACGTACGCCAGGGTCCGCACCCGGGCGAGCCGCGCAGAGAGCGAATCGATGTCGCCCTCCAGCCGGTCCAACGACTTGAGCTGGCCCTCGATCCAGTCGTCCGGCAGCCGCCGGGCGCCCTCGGTGAGGTGCCCGAACAGCATGCGCGCGAGCCGCAAGTGCTCGTCCAGCGTGGTCTTGCGGAAGTCCGGCGTCTGGCAGGCCTCCCAGAGCACCTGCAGGTTTTCCCGGTCCTTGCAGCGGTCCTGCACGTCCTCGACCTGGGCGAGCTGGCGCAGGGTCGTTTCGTCGAGCGCCTGGGCGGTGAGCTTAAGCCCTTCGCGTAAAGGCGGGCCGGCCAGGGACCGGAGCAGGGCGGGCAGGGACTGGAGGTCCAGCTTCGAGTTTCGCCACTCCGCCGCCTCAACCGGATCGAAGCGGTGGCTCTCGACGGCGGCCACGAGGTCGGGGTCCATCTCGGGGCAGTCGCCGGTGACACCGAAGGTCCCGTCGGTCCGGTAGCGGCCGGCTCGGCCGGCGATCTGGCCGATTTCCTGGGCGTAGAGCCAGCGGGAGCGGCGGCCGTCGTGCTTCCTGAGGCCGGCGAAGGCTACGTGGTCCACGTCCATGTTGAGGCCCATGCCAATGGCGTCGGTGGCCACCAGGAAATCGACCTCTCCGGATTGATAGAGCGCGACCTGGGCGTTGCGGGTGCGGGGGCTCAGCGACCCCATCACCACCGCCGCGCCGCCGCGCTGGCGGCGGATAAGCTCGGCGATGGCGTAGACCGCATCGGCGGAGAAGGCGACGATGGCCGACCGGCGGGGCAGCCGGGTCAGCTTCTTCGGCCCTTCGTAGGTGAGCTGCGAGAACCGCTCGCGCGTGTGGAACTCCACGTGTGGCGCCAGGCGGCGGATCAAGGGGCCCATGGTCTCGGCGCCCAAGAGCATGGTCTCGCTGCGGCCGCGCGCGTGCAGCAGGCGATGAGTGAAGACGTGGCCTCGCTCGGGGTCGGCGCAGAGCTGGATCTCGTCCACCGCCAGGAACTCGACCTCGCGGTTCAGCGGCATGGCCTCGACGGTGCAGACGAAATAGTCCGGCCGCGGCGGGACGATCTTCTCCTCGCCGGTGATCAACGCGACCGAGCGCGGCCCGCGGGCCCGGACGATGCGGTCATAGACCTCTCGCGCCAGCAGGCGCAGCGGCAGGCCGATCATGCCAGACGAATGGCCGAGCATGCGCTCGACGGCCAAGTGGGTCTTGCCGGTGTTGGTCGGCCCCAGCACCGCCTTGAGGACGGCCGGCGCGCGGCCGGTCGGTCGGTCGCTCATGGCCTGAAGGTGGGAGATTCAGCTGTCGCCGACAAGCGGGGCCGTGGTCGGAGGACCAGAGGTTAAGGCGAGGACGCGGCAGCCGGAACAGGCGCGCAACAAAGCGTGTCCGAATCAGTGATTCGGCACGATTCGAGCTTTGTTCTATACCATATCTGGTGGGGAGCGGGGAGTCGGGCCACAATCGTGCTTCAACCCGGCGGTGCGCCGCTGGTTGAGATCCGCTTGAGCTCGATGTTTCCCGATCCGATGGGAGTATGGGCCTGCAGGCGGCTGACCACCCAGGGCCCGCTTGGAGCCATCCGAGCGAAGCTCAGCTCCATGGGCCGGGTCATGCCCTGATCGTGCTTCCTAGGATCCTTCTTGCCGAACCCTGCGACTTCGCGGAACCGCGCGCTGCAGGCGAAGGGGCTGGTCAGCCCGAGCTGCTTCTCGCGATCGTCCAGATAGGTCGAGCGCGGGTCGTAGAGCTCGATCGCATAGAGCTGCTTGCCGTCGAAGAAGTGATAGGCCGCGGGGCAAATGCGCTCGCGAGAGCGGGCCAGGCTGACGCGGATCAGCTGGGTGAGGGGGTCCGCGGCGGCGAGCTTCTGCTGGGTCGTCGCGGGCGGGTCGCCCATGTTGGCGAAGGGCGGAGTCGAGACCGTTTCGACAGCGCCGTCCGACCAGATCGTGCGCACCCTGCGGTGGGTCTTGCTGGAGACGCGCTGGTACTGGAACTCGGACGGCTGGGCCTCCCCGCCTTCCAGGCGGCCCTGAGCGGATGCGCGTTCGTCGATGTTCTTGAGCAGCCGCAAGATGCCGCTGGAGATCAGCCGCGCGCTCGACCCGAAGCCTTGGCCGTCGACCTTCTGCTCGATCTGGATGTCGAGCACCTTGACCACCATCCGGCCATCATACCCCAGGCTGAGCCTGTAGCCGCCGCCGTCGTCCTGTGCGCGGGGCGAGGGCGCCGCGAGCAGGCCCAAGGCGAGGGCGCAAAGGCCGACGATAGTCTTGATCATGCGTTCGCGAGGGTTCCGTTCGGGGCTAAGCCTTGCATCGGCCTCAGGTTCCAAGGCAAGCCCAGGCGGGCGCGCCGGCCTTGACGCGGCGCGGCCCTCACGACTATATCGCCCCCCTTCGCGTGGACGGCTTGGCCGCCGCGCCGGCTTTCCTTTGTGAAGGTGCTAGAGCGATGTCGCGCCGCTGCGAGCTCACGGGCGTCGGCCCCATGGTCGGCCACAATGTGAGCCACTCCAACATCAAGACCAAGCGGCGGTTCCTGCCGGCCCTGGCTGATGCCACCCTGCATTCCGATGCGCTCGGGCAGGCCTTCCGGCTGAAGGTCTCGAATGCCGCGCTGCGGACCCTCGACTTCAAGGGCGGCCTCGATGCCTACCTGGTCAAGGCCAAGGACGAGGTGCTGTCCTCGCGCGCCCAGAAGATCAAGAAGCAGGTCAAGGCCAAGCTCGCGGAAGCCGAGGCCTAGGCCGAGCCGCCTCACCAGGCGCCGATCTTCTCGGCCTCGGCATGGCTGAGAGGGCGATGCTGCGCCCTGTGCTCCTCTTCGGCGAGGAACCGCACCGCCTCCAGCGCCGCCATGCAGCCCATGCCCGCCGCGGTCACCGCCTGGCGGTAGACGTCGTCGGTGACGTCGCCGGCCGCATAGACCCCCGCGATCGCCGTGGAGGCCGTGCCGGGCTTGACCTTCAGATAGCCTGAGCCGTCCATCTCGAGCTGGCCCTGGAAGAGCTCCGAAGCCGGGGCGTGGCCGATGGCGATGAACACGCCGTCGCAGGCGACCTGACGGGTCTCGCCGGTGCGGATGTTGCGGATTCGTACGCCAGAGACCCCGAGCGGGTCGTCCGCGCCGACCACCTCCTCGACCGCGCTGTCCCAGATGGTCTGGATCTTAGGGCTCGCGAACAACCGCTCCTGCAGGATCCTCTCTGCGCGCAACTCGTCGCGCCGGTGGATCAGGGTGACCTTGGACGCAAAGTTGGTGAGGAACAGCGCCTCCTCCACGGCTGTGTTGCCGCCGCCGATCACCACGACCTCCTTGCCGCGATAGAAGAAGCCGTCGCAGGTGGCGCAGGCGGAGACGCCGAAGCCGCGGAACTTCTGCTCGCTTTCCAGGCCCAGCCACTTCGCCTGGGCGCCGGTGGAGATGATCACCGTCTCAGCAAGGAACTCGGCGCCAGAATCGCAGCGGATGCGGAAGGGTCGGATGGACAGGTCGGCCTCGACCACCACGTCCGATACGATCTCGGTCCCGACGTGCTCCGCCTGGGCCTGCATCTGCTCCATCAGCCAAGGGCCCTGGATCACCTCCGCAAACCCAGGATAGTTCTCTACGTCCGTGGTGATGGTGAGCTGGCCGCCCGGCTGGATGCCCGCGATCATCACCGGATCGAGCAGGGCGCGCGCCGCGTAGATTGCGGCGGAGTAGCCAGCGGGGCCAGCTCCGATGATCAGGCAACGGACGGGACGAGGTGCGGTCATGAAGGCGACTTTGTGAGGCGGGATTCGATCCGCATTATGTAGCCTTCGCCTGGGCGCTATGCGAGGGCAGGGCGTCCGGGAGGGTTGATTTGGAGCCGCAGCCGCAGCCCCGCGTCCTGTTCATCGCCGACGCCGGACCCAAGGTCGGGGGCGGCCACCTGATGCGCTGCCTGACCCTGGCGGCGGCGCTGGCCCAGCGCGGGGCCGCCTGCGCCTTCGTCGACCATCCGGGCGCGGCGGCCATGCTGGACGCCTTCGCAGAGCCTCGGATGACGCGGCTGGCCGTTGGGGAACTCGACGTCCACGCGGCCCGCCAAGTGGCGGCAGACTGGGCGGCGGACGCGGTCGTGGTCGACCACTACGGCGTGGCGTGCGCCCAGGAGCAGGCGCTGCAGGCGCCTGGGCGGCTGATGGCGGTGATCGACGACCTGGCCGACCGGCCCCACGACTGCGACCTGCTGCTGGACCCCGGCCTCGGGCGCGATGCCTCGAGCTATGCCGGCCTGATCCCCACGCGCGCCACGGCCCTGACCGGTCCGGATTACGCGCTGGTGCGTCCTGAATTCGCGGCCCTGCGCCCCGCCTCCCTGGAGCGCCGACGGCAAGGCGCCCCGGTGCAGCGCCTGCTGATCGCCCTGGGCCTGACCGACCTGGAGGCCATCACCGCGCGCGTGGTGGAAGCTGTGATCCCGGTGGCGGATGGCCTGGAGCTGGACGTGGTGGTCGGACGGGGCGCGGCGAGCCTGCCCGCTCTGGCGGCGCTCTCTGGCGACAACCCGCGGCTGCAGGTGTACGTGGAGACCACGGGCATGGGCGCCCTGATGGCCGCAGCGGACCTGGCGGTCGGGGCGGGGGGGTCGTCCACCTGGGAGCGGGCGTGCCTCGGCCTGCCGAGCCTCAACCTTGTGCTCGCCGACAACCAGCGGGGCCTCGCCGTGGAGCTGGAGCGCCGCAGCGCGTCGGTGCTGCTCGAAGCCTCGAACAGCAGGCTGGGCGAGCGGCTGCGGGCGGAGGTGGCGGCGTTGAGGGTCGACGGATCGCGGCGAGAGGCGCTTTCGGAGGCCTCGGCGCGGCTGTGCGACGGGCGAGGCGCAGAGCGGGCCGCGGAAGCCCTATTGGGCCGGATCGGCGGCCTCGACCTCGAAGCCGGCGGCGGCAAGGCTCCGTAGCACCTTCGGCCGGGCCTCGGCCCAATCGACCTTCAGCAAGCCGAGGCCGATCACGTCCTGCGGGCCGTCGCTGCGGACCACGTGCCGTCGCAGCATCGCCTCCTGCCGGAAGCCGAACTTCTGGTGCATGCGGGCGACGGCGCTGTTGTTGACCAGCACTTCGCACCAAAGTTTCTCCAGGCCGAACTCGCCGAACACCCGCTCGATCACCTGGAACTCCACGAAGGCGCCCACGCCCTTGCCGCGCACGGTGGGGTCGGCGAGGTAATAGGCCCAGGAGGTGCGGCCGTTGGTCCGGTCCACGTCGTAAAGGTTGGCGAGGCCGACGGGGGCGCCGTCCAGCTCGATGATCCAGTAGATGCGCCGAGGATGGCCGATGACCCCCTCGAACCAGCGGTCGTGCTCCTCGGCCGTGATCCGGTGGTCGGTGTACATGTAGGCCGATACTTCCGGCGAATTGCGCCAGGCCAAGAGCCGATCCTTGTCGGCGGGCGCGAGCGGCTTCAGCCGGACTTGCGGAGCGGCCATGGTTCAGATCCTCCGCTCGCCGCCGAGCATCGCCAGCTCCGGCCGCGCCTTGATCAATGCACGCACGTCGTCGGAGGAGAAGGCGGGGTTGGACGCATACAGGGCCTCATAGACCGCCGACACGAATTCATAATCGTCGGGCCGGTCCACCGTCCAGCGCACCTCGCCCTCGTCTGCGGCCTGCTCCAGCCCGCCCAGGCGGAACATGTCGGGGCGGTTGTAGACGAAGGGCAGGACGTGCTCTCGCTCGAACGGCAGGCGGGCCTGCGCCGCGGCCTCCCGGAGCACGCCGCTCTTCACCACGTCGACGTCCAGGCCCTTGGGGAAGCTGCGCCGTCCCCATGTGTTGGCGGTGTAGTCGGCGCCGGACTCCAGGTGCAGCCCGATCACGGCGTCGATCACGTCCCAGTCGGCAAGGGGGCAGTCGCCGGTGAGCCGCACCACATGGTCGGCTGGCCCGAAGGCGTCCAGCGCGCCGGCGTAGCGCCCGAGCACGTCCTCCAGCGATCCCCGGAACACCTCCGCGCCGGCGCCGGTCAGCACGTCCGCCAGCACGCGGTCGGTCGGATCGTCACTGGTGGCGACCACAAGCCGATCGATTCGCGTCGCCCGGCGCAGACGCTCGAGCTGGCGCAGGATCATGGGCGAACCGGCGAGCGGGCGCAGGACCTTGCCCGGCAAGCGGGTGGAGGACATCCGCGCCTGGAGTATGGCGAGGATCAGCGGCGCCACCCGTGTTCGAGGCTAGGGCCTCAGGCCCATTCGATCTTCAGGATCTCGTACGACTTGACGCCGCCGGGCGTGTTCACCTCGACCACGTCGCCGACCTCCTTGCCGATCATCGCGCGCGACAGGGGCGAGCTCAGCGAGATTCGCCCGCCCTTCACGTCGGCTTCGTGCTCGCCGACGATCTGATAGCGGCCCTCTTCCTCGGTATCCTCGTCCACCACGGTCACGGTGGCGCCGAACTTGACCTGAGACCCGGACAGGCGCGAGACGTCGATGACCTGGGCGCGGGCCAGCCGATCCTCGATCTCGGCGATGCGGCCTTCGATCCAGCCCTGGCGATCCTTGGCGGCGTGATACTCGGCGTTCTCGGACAGGTCGCCGTGGCTGCGGGCCTCGGAAATCTGCGCGATCACCGCCGGTCGCTCGACCGACTTCAGACGCTTCAATTCTTCGTCGAGGGCCTGGTAGCCCTCGCCGGTCATTGGCACTTTTTCCATTGTGGAGTTTAGCTCAGGTTCGCCCTTGAGGGATGGATCGCCGGCCGCGGGCGCAGACGTCCGGGGACGAAAAGGATAGAGGCGGGCAAGCTGGACTTCAAGAGCAACGGTTGGGGCAAGCCAGCCGTGGCCCCGCACGACGGGCGCATAAGCGGGTTCACGCGATGTCTCCTCCAGAGGGCAGCGTTGAACGCGCGAGGGGCAAAATGGGTTCGGCGCCTTGCTGGCGCGGCGGCGCTCGGGCAGGGCGGTGGGCAAAGACAGGGAGGACGGCCGGATGGACTACGCGCGCTATGTCGAGCGCTTCAACCAGGGCGACGACGCGGGCCTGGTGGACGAGTTCTTCACCGACGATGCGGTGATGCACACCGCCGAGCGGCTGGTGGATGGCAAGGCGGAGCTTCGGCAATTCCTGGCCTGGGCCCACGACGGGGTGCGCGAGATGCTGCGGCCACAGCATGTCGCCGAGGCGGACGGCCAGATCCTGGCCGAGGTCGACATCGACTTCTTCGCGCTGCGCGACAGGGCGGACTTCCCGTTCCAGCCGCTGAAGCGGGGCCAGACCATCACCGCCAAGTTCTTCGTGGTCTACACCCTGCGCGGAGACAAGGTCTGCCGCCTGAAGACGTCCCGTTGGCCGGTTGGCCGCGCCACCTCGCCGCCGCCGGACTACAGCGCGCTGCTGGGCTGAGTCCCGTTCAGCCGTAGCTCTGCAGCGGCCGGACCTCCAACGGCCCCTTCCTCAGCGCCGAGATCGCCTGCGAGGCGGCCAGGGCGCCGGAGACCGTCGTGTAATAGGGGATCTTCATGGTCAGCGCGGTTCGGCGGATCGAGAAGCTGTCGGCCAGCGACTGGCGGCCCTCGGTGGTGTTGAACACCAGCTGCACCTCGCCGTTCTTCATGCGGTCGACGATGTTGGGGCGCAGGTTCTCGTTGACCTTGGCCACCCGGTCCACCGCCACCCCGTTCTGCAGCAGGAAGTCGCAGGTGCCGCCCGTGGCGAGCACGGCGAAGCCTTCACCGACCAGCCGCCGCACCGGATCCAGCACGAAGGGCTTGTCGGCGTCCTTCACCGAGACGAACACGCGTCCGGCCACCGGCAGCACGACGCCGCCGCCCAGCTGGCTCTTGGCGAAGGCGCGGGCGAAGGCCGGCGCGAAGTCTTCGCCCTCGCGCACCCAATCGAGCCCCATCACCTCGCCGGTGGAACGCATCTCCGGTCCCAACACCGTGTCCACCCCCGGGAAGCGGGCGAAGGGGAACACCGCTTCCTTCACCGCGATGTGGTCGTAGGGGCGGCTGACCAGGGCGAAATCGGCGAGTGGGACGCCGGCCATGACCTTGGCGGCGATGGCCGCCACCGGCTGGCCGATCGTCTTGGCGACGAAGGGCACCGTGCGGCTGGCGCGCGGATTGACCTCCAGCACGTAGATTCGCGGCGTCTCGGAGTGCGGCTCCTCGATCGCGTACTGCACGTTCATCAGGCCGCGGACCTGCAGCGCCTCGGCCAAGAGCTTGGTCTGCCGCTCCAGCTCCGCGATGGTCTCCGGCCTCAGTGAGAAAGGCGGCAGCGAGCAGGCGGAGTCGCCCGAATGCACCCCCGCTTCCTCGATGTGCTCCATGATGCCGGCCACGAACACGGTCTTGCCGTCGGCGATGGCGTCGGCGTCGATCTCAGTGGCGCGGGAGAGGTACTGGTCGATCAGGACGGGGGAGTCCCCGGAGACCTGGACGGCGTCGCGGATGTAGCGGCCGAGCTGCTCCTCGTCGCGCACGATCTCCATGGCCCGGCCGCCCAGTACGTAGGATGGGCGGATCACCACCGGATAGCCGACGCGGCGGGCGCCTTCGAAGGCCTGCTCGGGGGTGCGGGCGATGGCGTTGATCGGCTGGGCGATGCCGAGCTTGTGCAGCAGCTGCTGGAAGCGCTCGCGGTCCTCGGCCAGGTCGATGGCGTCCGGCGAGGTGCCGAGGATGGGGACGCCGTCGTCCTCCAGCGCCTGGGCCAGCTTCAAGGGGGTCTGGCCGCCGAACTGGACGATGACCCCCAGAAGCTCGCCGGTGGAGCGCTCGACGTCGATCAGCTCCAGCACGTCCTCGGCGGTCAAGGGCTCGAAGTAGAGGCGGTCGGAGGTGTCGTAATCGGTGGAGACGGTCTCGGGGTTGCAGTTCACCATGATCGACTCGACCCCGATGTCGGCCATGGCGAAGGCGGCGTGGCAGCAGCAGTAGTCGAACTCGATGCCTTGGCCGATTCGGTTGGGCCCGCCGCCGAGGATGATCGCCTTCTTCCGGTCCGACGGCTCGCTCTCGCACTGGGGCGGCTGGCCGAGCGCGCCGGTCTCGTAGGTCGAGTACATGTAGGGCGTCTTGGCCGCGAACTCCGCGGCGCAGGTGTCGATGCGCTTGAACACCGGCCGCACCCCGAGCGCACGGCGCGCGGCGCGGACCTCCGACTCCGCTCGCCCGGTCAGGGCGGCCAGACGCGCGTCGGAAAAGCCCAGGGCCTTGAGCCGGCGGAAGGCGGGCGCGTCGGACGGGAGGCCGTCGGCGCTCACGGTGGCCTCGGTCTCCACCAGGTGCTCGATCTGGCGAAGGAACCACGGCTCATAGGAACAGGCGTCCGCCACCTGCTCGACGCTCAGGCCAAGGCGGAAGGCCTGGGCGATCACCCGCAGCCGGTCGGGGGTGGGGCGGGCAAGGGCGCGCACCACCGCGCCGTGTGCCTCGGCCGCGCCTGCGTCGTCGGCGCCGGGAATGGCGATCTCGTCCAGGCCGGTGAGGCCCGTCTCCAGCGAGCGCAGGGCCTTCTGGAAGCTCTCGGCGAAGGTGCGTCCGATGGCCATGGCCTCGCCCACCGACTTCATCGAGGTCGTGAGCAGCGGCTCGGACCCCGGGTACTTCTCGAAGGCGAAGCGGGGGATCTTGGTGACCACATAGTCGATGGTCGGCTCGAACGAGGCCGGCGTGGCGCCGGTGATGTCGTTCATCAGCTCGTCCAGGGTGTAGCCGACCGCCAGCCGGGCGGCGACCTTGGCGATGGGGAAGCCGGTCGCCTTGGACGCCAGGGCCGAGGACCGCGAAACCCGCGGGTTCATCTCGATCACCACCATGCGCCCGTCGTGCGGATTGACGGCGAACTGCACGTTGGAGCCGCCGGTCTCCACGCCCACCTCGCGAAGCACCGCGATCGCGGCGGTGCGCATGCGCTGGTATTCCTTGTCGGTGAGGGTCAGGGCGGGGGCGACGGTGATCGAATCGCCGGTGTGCACGCCCATCGGGTCGATGTTCTCGATCGAGCAGACGATGATGCAGTTGTCCGCGCGGTCGCGGACCACCTCAAGCTCGTATTCCTTCCAGCCCAACACGGACTCCTCGACCAGCACCTCGTGGGTGGGCGAAAGGTCCAGGCCCCGCTCGATGATCTCGCGGAACTCCTCGACATTATAGGCAATGCCCCCGCCGGTGCCGGCCAGGGTGAAGGACGGCCTGATGATGGCCGGCAAGCCGACGTAGTCGAGGCCTTCGAAGGCCTGCTCCAGGGTATGGGCGGCGCGTGAGCGCGGGCTCTCCAGGCCGATGGAGTCCATGGCGTCGCGAAACAGCTGCCGGTCCTCGGCCTTGTCGATGACGTCGGCCTTGGCCCCGATCATCTCCACGCCGTAGCGGGCCAGGACGCCGGAGCGCTCCAGCGTCAGGGCGGTGTTCAGCGCGGTCTGCCCGCCCATGGTCGGCAACAGGGCGTCCGGCCGCTCCTTCTCGATGATCTGCTCAACCACCTGCGGGGTGATCGGCTCGACATAGGTCGCGTCCGCCACGTCCGGATCGGTCATGATGGTGGCGGGGTTGGAGTTGACCAGGATGATCCGGTAGCCCTCGGCCCTGAGCGCCTTGCAGGCCTGCACGCCGGAATAGTCGAACTCGCAGGCCTGGCCGATGACGATGGGGCCGGCGCCGATGATCAGGATCGATTTGATGTCGGTGCGTTTGGGCATCTCGTCTCGCGCGCAGGATCGAGGCCGCGCGGCGCGCGCCCCTTGTCGTCCGGATTGCAGGTTAAGCGGCTCGTTTAGAGAGCCCGGGCCCGGGCCGCAAGCCCGCCGGGGCCGTCGTCTGGCCGCGCCGTGCAATTCAGTCTCCGCAGCGCGGAACCGGCCTCCACGCTGGCGCATTCCGCCGGACCAGCCCCGCCATGGTGAATCGGAGTCTCCCATGCCCCTCGACACCGGCGCCGTCTTCGAGACGCAGACGCCCCCCGCGCTCTACAGCCGCCCCCACGTGCGCCTGAACGGGGAGGTCAACGACCATTTGTTCGAGCAGTTCGATTTCCAGGTCGCCCAGGCCGGCGACGCCGATCCGCTCGTGGTCGAGCTCACCACCTGCGGCGGCGGCGCCGAGACCGGCCGCCGCATCGCGCTGGAGATCCGGCTGCTGCGCCAGGCCGGCCGGCGCGTGCTGTTCCTGGGCAAGACCGTGGTCTATTCGGCCGGGGTCACCATCATGGCCGCCTTCCCGCGCGAGGACCGCTTTCTCACCCGCGACACCGTGCTGCTCATCCACGGACGGCGAATGGAGCGGCAGGTGCAGCTCTCCGGCCCGCTCAGGGCGAGCGCCCAGGTCGCGCGGGAGGTCCTGGCGGAGATCGAGTTCGGGCTGGAGCTGGAGCGGCGCGGCTTTTCCGAGCTGGTCGAGGGCTCGGGCGTCGGCGTCGAGGAGGTCTGCGAGCGGGCGGCGTCGAACTGGTACGTCACCGCCGAAGAGGCGCTGGACCGCGGCCTGGTGGCCGGCCTGATCTGAGGCGCGTTGCGGCTTTACCGCTGCGCCCCGATCGCCCACAGTGCCGCCAAAAGTCCGGGAGGATTGGCGTGCGGGCACGGGCCTGGGTGATGGCGGCGGCGCTGCTTGCGTCGAGCGCGGGCGCGGCGGGCGCCCACCATTCCTTTGCGGTGTTCTTCGACACCGACAAGCTTGAGACCGTCCAGGGCGTGGTGAAGGACTTCCAGTTCTCCAACCCGCACGGCGTGCTCACCTTCGTCTCCGACCGCGGCGGCCACGAGGCGCTGTGGAAGGCGGAGACCAACGCCCCGGTCATCCTTCGCCGGCTTGGCTGGAGCCGCGACAGCCTGAAGCCCGGCGACAAGGTCACCGTCGAGGGCTGGGCCGCGCGCGACGGCACCAACTACATGCGCATGCGCCGAGTGCTCAGGGCCGACGGCACGCCGGTGGGCCTGCCGCTCGAGACCCCGGGCGGCCAGAAGTGAGGGCCCTGACGGGCGTCCTGGCCGCCGCCATCCTGGCCGTCACGGCGGGCGCGGCGCCGGCGCATCCGGACCTCACCGGCTACTGGAGCCTGGCGCGCACCCAGCCCCCGCCCGATCCGGCGCTGCAGGCCAAGCTGCCCCCCGACACGGCGGTCCTCCAGGACACCGGCCCGACCGAGCTCGGCCCCGGCGACTACGGCGGCCTGAAGCCCACCCCGGAGGCGCTGGAGGCGGCGCGGCGCTGGACGCCCAAGGACGACATGGCCCTCAGCCGGGTCTGCGCCCCGCCCTCGATCATCTATGCCATGCAAGGACCTTTCCCGCTGCGGATCGAGCAGGGGACCGAGTTCATCCTGATCCGCCTCGAATATTTCGACATGGTCC
>FTHL01000142.1_pt1 | contig 13133 bp, 7 predicted proteins | sample 1640951 | NCBI WGS metagenome assembly FTHL01 (sample SAMEA3914788, study PRJEB12502) | metagenome | biome: forest; material: soil | place: Canada | collected 2011-07-03 | depth 0.1 m
AAGATCCGTCGCCTGCTGATCGCCAACCGCGGCGAGATCGCCGTGCGCATCCTGCGCACCTGCAAGGCGCTGGGGATCGAGACCGTGCTGGCCGCCTCGGAGGCCGATCTCGACTCCCTGCCGGCGAAGCTGGCCGACCGCGCGCTCTGCATCGGGCCCGCGCCGTCCAGCCAGAGCTATCTGAAGCCCGAGACCATCGTGCAGGCCGCCCTGGGCTCGGCCTGCGACGCCATCCATCCCGGCTACGGGTTCCTGTCCGAGCGCGCGGCCCTGGCGCGGCTGTGCGAGGACGAGGGGGTGATCTTCATCGGCCCGACCTCGGCCCAGATCGAGGCCGTGGGCGACAAGCTGCGGGCGCGCGCCGAGGCCGAGGCCGCCGGCGTTCCCCTGGCTCCGGGCGGGCCGGCCCAGTCCACCGACGAGGCGATCGCGCTAGGCGAGGCGATCGGGGCGCCCCTGCTGGTCAAGGCGGTGGGCGGTGGCGGCGGGCGCGGCATGAAGCGGGTCGACCGGCTGGAGGACCTTCCGGCCGCCCTCGACCTGGCCTCCTCGGAGGCGGGCGCGGCGTTCGGCGACGACCGGGTCTACCTGGAGCGCTTCGTGGCCCGCGGCCGGCACGTGGAGGTGCAGATCCTCGGCGACGGCGAGGGCGAGGTGATCCATCTGGGCGAACGCGACTGCTCGGTGCAGCGGCGTTATCAGAAGCTGATCGAGGAGAGCCCCGCGCCCGGCCTGGCCGACGCCCTGCGGGCCGGGGTCTGGGACGCGGCGGTGCGGCTCGGCCAGAGGCTCGCCTATCGCGGCGCCGGCACGGTGGAGTTCCTGGTCGATATGGAGCGGCAGGCCTTCTACTTCCTGGAGGTCAACGCCCGCATCCAGGTGGAGCATCCGGTCACCGAGGCGGTCACCGGCCTGGACCTGATCGCCGAGCAGATCGCCATCGCCGAAGGCCAGGGCCTGCGCCTGCGCCAGGACCAGGTCCGCTTCCAGGGGGCGGCCATGGAGTGCCGCATCAACGCCGAGGATCCGGCGCACGACTTCGCCCCGTCCCCCGGGCGGGTGACCGAGGCGGCCTGGCCGGAGGGCGAGGGCGTGCGGGTGGACACCCACATCCTCTCCGGCGCGATGGTCCCGCCGTTCTACGACTCCCTGATCGCCAAGATCATCGCCCACGGCCCGGACCGCGCCGCCGCCGTCGCCACCCTGCGGCGGGCGCTGGGCCGGACCCGGGTCGCCGGGATCCGGACCAACCTGCCGTTCCATCAGGCGGTGCTCGCCGACCCCGAGTTCCAGGCCGGGGGCATGGACACCGGCTATTTGCCGCGCTTCCTGGAGCGCGCGCCCAGCTTCGTGGAGGCCTGATGGCCGAGATCCAGATCGTCGAGACGTCCCTGCGCGACGGCAACCAGAGCCTGTGGGCGGCCCTCGGCGTCGACACCGCGCGCACCCTGACCATCGCCCCGGCGATGGACCGGGTCGGCTACAAGGCAATCGACTTCACCACCTCGACCCACATGGGGGTGGCGGTCCGCTACAAGCAGGAAGACCCCTGGGAGCGCATCCGGCTGATGGCCGCGGCGACGCCCAATACGCCGCTGCAGTTCCTCTCCACCGGCTTCCGCTTCATCTCCTGGGAGACCGCCAGCCCGGAGTTCATGGCCCTGGCCTTCAGGACCCTGGTGAACGCTGGCATCCGCCGCTTCGCCCTGGCCGACCCGGCGAACGACCTGGAGGGCAACCTCGCCGCCGCCCGCATGGCCAAGGCCGGCGGGGCCCAGTACGTGGTGCCGGCCCTGGTCTATACGCTAAGCCCGATCCACGACGACGCCCACTACGTCGACCGGGCCAGGGCGCTGGCGGCCAGCGCCGACGTGGACGCCCTCTACATCAAGGACCCCGGCGGCCTGTTGACGCCCAACCGCGCCCGCACCCTGATCCCGGCGATCGTCGCGGTGATCGGCGACAAGCCGCTGGAGCTGCACTGTCACTGCACCATCGGCCTCGGCGAGCTGGCCTATATGGACGCCCCCGACTACGGGGTTACGGCCGTGCAGTGCGCCTCCGGCGCCGCCAGCGACGGGACCTCCAATCCGAACATAGAGCGGGTGGTCTCCAACCTCCGCGCACTCGGCCACACCGTGCCGGTGGACGACGCGGCCATGGCCGAGGTGGCCCGCTACTTCGACCGCCTGGCCGAGGCCGAGGACCTGCCGGTCGGCCGTCCGCAGGGCTTCGACGCCGCCTACCTGCACCACCAGCTCCCGGGCGGGGTGGTCGGCACCATGCGCCGGCACCTGGGCGAAAGCCGGCTGTCGCACATGGAAGGCGCGGTGATCGAAGAGCTGGGCCGCGTGCGCCAGGAGCTCGGCTGGCCCATCGTCATGACCCCCTTCGCCCAGATGGTGCTGACCCAGGCGGTGATGAACGTCACCGGCAAGGAGCGCTACGCCGTGATCCCGGACGAGATCATCCGCTACGCCCTGGGCAAGTTCGGCCGCCCGAACGTCCCGATCGACCCCCAGGTGATGGACCGGATCATGTCCCTGCCGCGCACCCGGGAGCTTGAGGCGGAGCCGGGCATGGCGCCGCTGTCGGAGCTTCGGCGGCGGATCGGCGCGGGCCTGTCGGACGAGATGTTCCTGCTGCGGGCCACCATGCCGGCGGAGCTGGTGGACGCCATGCAGGCGGCCGGTCCGGCGCCGCGCGAGTACGAACCGGGCCTGGCCCCGGTGATCGATCTGATCCGCTCGCTGGTGTCCCAGCGCGACGTCGCCCGCCTGACGGTGGAGAAACCGGGCTTCCGGCTGGAGCTGCGGGGCCGCGGGGCGGCCCCCCGCCAGCTCGAGGAGGCCTGAGCTTGGACGCCTTCGCCCACGACCCCGCCGAGCCGCTGCCGCCCCTGAAGGGCTTCATGTTCGACCTCGACGGCACGCTGGTGCTCGGCGACCGGTCGGGCCGCGGCTATCAGCTCCTGCCCGGCGCGGCCGAGGTGCTGGGGGCCCTGGACGCGCGCAAGATCCCGTTCGTCATCCTCACCAACGGCAGCGCCTACCCGGCGGCCGAGCAGGCCCCGCGGCTGCGCGCCGCCGGCCTTCCGGTGCGCGACGAGCAGATGCTGACCCCCTCCAGCGTCACGGCCCACGTGCTGTCGCGGGCGGGGGTGAAGAGCGTGCTGGTGTTGGGCTCGCCCGGGGTCGGCCACGCCCTGAAGGCGGCCGGAATCGAGATCCGCTTCACCGGAGAGCCGGGCGCCGAGCAGGCCGAGGCCGTCTACGTCGGCTGGCACCCGGACTGCGGCATGAAGGACATCGAGGCCGCCTGCCAGGCGATCTGGAACGGCGCCCCGCTCTATGTGGCGTCGGACGTGCCGTTCTTCGCCACCCGGGCCGGACGAACCATCGGCTATTCCCACGCCATCACCGCCGCCATCCGCAGCCTGACCAAGGCGCGACGGATCATCACCGGCAAGCCGTCCAGCCACGCCATCCGCTTCGTCGCGGCCAAGCTGGGCTGTCCGATCCGGAGCATTGGCGTAGTCGGCGACGACCCGGCGCTGGAGCCCGGCATGGCCCGCAAGGCCGGCGCCGTCGGCTTCGGGGTGACCACGGGCCTCTACAAGGCGGAGGACTGGGCCAAGGTCCCGCCGGCCCACCGGCCCCACCGCCTGCTGCGCTCGGTGGGCGACCTGCTCGAGCTCGGGGTGATCTAGAACGACCGCGCCCTAGAAGCGCAGCTGCAGCTCCGCGTAGGCGCTGCGTGGAACGAAGGTGGCGGGCGCCGGAAATTCCTGGTGGCGATCGTGCAGCAGGTTGAAGCCGGCCACCGCGAGCTGAACCTGATCGGTGAGGTTCCAGGCGATCCGGCCGTTGAGTTCCACATAGCTTGGGACGCGAGGGTCGCGGAGGGTCGAGACGTAGCGCAGGTCGGCGTCCAGGGAGACCCGCCGGCCGAGGTTCATGGACGAGCGAAGCTTGGCCTGGGCGCTCGGATCGTCGCCGACCTGGGCGAGGCCCGCCAGCATGCTCGCGCCCGGCTGGAACCGGAAGTGCTCCGACAGCAGGTTCACGCCGGCGCTGAGCCGCCACCAGGGCGCGGCCTGGTAGTTGCCCCACGCTTCCAGGCCATAGGTGTGGCCCGCGACCAGGTTGCCCCAAAACAGCGGGAAGAGGGTCGCCGGGGTCGTCTCGATCGAGCGCAGGTCGTCATAATGGTTGTAGAAGGCCGACGCCGAGAGCGAGAGCCGGCCGGACGGCTGCACCCTCACGCCCGCCTCATAGGCCCACAGCTTCTCGGTCTGGAAGTCCGGATTGCCGCGAACCAGCAGCGCGCCGCCGACGACCTCTCGCACGTCCTCGTCGAGCGGGGTGGGCGAACGCACCGCCCGCGACACCGCCGCCCACAGCATGGCCCCGTGCACCGGCGTCCAGGACAGGCGCACGCTCGGCAGAGCCGTGGCTCCGGCGTACGGGTCGTCTTCGATTTTCACACCGAGGACGGCGCGCAGGGTCGGCGCGAGCGTCACGGTGTCCTGCACGAAGCCGTTGGCGAGGTTCAGGGTGCGGCGTGACGGCGTGAAGAACAGGCTCGACGTTCCCACGATGTGATAGCGGCTGCTACGCACGCCCCCGCCCCAGACGATCTGTTGCCGCGCGTCCAGGGCGAAGCTGTGCTGGACGTCCAGATCGACCGTATTGACCCAAAGCGGGGTGCCGCCCGTGCTGTCCGGCCCGCGCGCTTCCCGGTCGAAATAGGCCTGGACCTGTAAATCCGATCCATCCTTCCAGGCGTGCGTCCAGCGGCCCAGCACATCGCCGCCTTCGACGCCTTTGTAGACATCCCCGGTCGCGTGGAAGATGTCGCCCTGCAGGGTGATGGCGTCGGCGTCAGCCGGAGCCCAATCCATCCGGAAACCGCCCTGCAGCTTGCGCCAGCTGTCGTCCGCGGAGGCCCCCGCCGCGGTCTCGGTGCTGTCGTCGTGGAAGCCGAGCGCATAGAGCCGGAACGTAGCGTTCGCCCACAGCTTGCCGCCGATCCGAGCGCTGGCGCCCTGTTGCTGGCCGCCGGCGCGCCCCTCCACGAAAGCGCCCTGGGTCGCGGTGGAGGATCGGGTGATGATGTTGATCACCCCGTTGACGGCGTTGGCGCCCCAAAGCGTCGCCCCAGGGCCGGAGATCACCTCGATGCGGTCGATGTCCTCGGGCAGCAGGTCCTGCATGTCCCAGTAGACGCCGGAGAACAGCGGCGTGTAGACGCTGCGCCCGTCGATCAGCACCAGGAGCTTGTTGGTGAAGCTCTGGTCGGACTGGTTGCCGCTGAGACCGCGGGCCGTGACGACGTCGGTCGCCGCGCTGGTCTGGGCGACGAACAGGTTCGGCGCGAGCCTCAGGATTTCCGGCAGTCGCGTTGCCCCCGAGCGGACGATCTCGTCGTGGCTGATCACATAGATCGCCGCCGGCGCGTCGCTCAGCGATTGGGCGGACTTGCTGACCGAGGTGACGTCGAGGTTGGCGAGGTCAGCGACGGAGAGGCTCTGGAGGTCCTCGAGCGACTGCGCGCGCGCGACGGCGTCCAGCGACAGGCCCGTCGCCAGCGCCGCCAAGCTCACGGCGATCCGCCGGAGCCGAGCCCTTGTCCCTCCCCTAGGCGCCAACGACGCCTCCCCCAACAAAGCCAATCAGCCGAAACGTCCGGTCACGGCCAAGGTTCCGGTCAGGCCGGCAACCGGCGGCGGCTCGGCGCGGTCTCGATCAGGAACAGGCTCAACACCGAGCACACCACCGCGCAACCGCCGCTGATCCAGAAAGGGGCGCCCAGGCCGAACAGGTCGGCGGCGCGGCCGGCGACGGTCGGCGCCAGCACGCCGCCGAGGATCTCCCCGGCGGCCAGGGCCACGGCGACGGCGGTCGCGACATAGCGCGCCGGCACGCTTTCGGAGGGCACGATCGCCACATAGAGCGGGCCCGCGCCGCCGCCGAAGTTGCCGACGAACAGGGCCAGGGCGATCAGCACGGGCGAGCCGTGCACCAGCAGCGTCGCCGCCGGCGCGACCACGCCGAACAGGGTGATCATCGCCAGCATCGGCTTGCGGCCGAACCGGTCCGACAGCGCCGGCACCGCCATGCCGGCGATAGCCGCGGCGATGCCGGTGATGGCGATCACCGTTCCCATGTCGGTGGGCTTCATCGCGTCGACGCGCACCAGGTAGAGCGGCAGGAACACGCTCTGCACGATCAGCCACGCTGAATAGAGGCCGGAGATCAGCACGCAGAGCAGGATGTTGCGCGTGCTCAGCACCTTGATGACTCCGGCGAGGCCGGGCTGGGCGGCGCGGGTGAGGTCCGCGGCCGGGCGCGGCGCCTCGGCCGGCTTGCGCACCCAGATGGCGATGGCCGCCACCAGGAGCAGGCCTGGAACGGCGGAAAGGAAGAAGGCGTACCGCCAGCCGTAGGCCTCGGCCACGTGGGTCGCCACGATCGGCCCCGCGCCCATGCCGACGATGGCGGCGCCGAGGTTGAGCATGATGCCCATGTTCAGGCCGCGCCGGCTCTCGGTGGACTCAATGGCCACGATCGACTGGGCGATCGGCACGATCGGTCCTTCCATCACCCCGAGCAGGATTCGCGCCCCCAAGAGGAGGGCGAACCCCGTCGCCAGGCCCGACAGGGCCGAGCAGATCGAGAACAGGAACAGCATGATCAGCAGGATCTGCTTGCGCCGCCGGGTGGCGTCGGCGACCGAAGCGAGCAGGAAGCCGGAGCAGGCGATGGCCACCGAAAGCCCGGAGGCCAGCAGACCCAGCTGGGTGTTGTTGATGTGGAACTCGTCGACGATGTAGGGCGACAGGAAGTTGACCGCGAGGCGGTCCACCGCGACGACGCCGTTGCACAGGCTCATCAGGACGACGAAGCCGTTCTCGTAGGTCAAAAGCTTGCGCATGCGTCAGGCCCCTCCCCGGGCCCTCGGGCTGGATCAAAGAAGGCGGCTCGCGCGGCCTAGGCCATGTCCTGCCTGATGGTGCGTCCCGCCAGGGCGAAGTGCAGCGCCGACCAGAGGTAGAGCAGGGCGGTGATGGTGAAGGCCCAGTGCAGGCCCGCGGCCGAGGCCTGGCCGCACGGGCCGGCCGCCGCGGTCTGGGCGGCGCGCGCTCCGGCGCAGGCGAGGTGGAAATCGCCGGCGAAGGCGCGGCGCGCGAAGGCGTCGCTCAGGGCGCCGACCAAGAGCGGGCCGGCTCCGGAGGCGACAAGGTTGATGAAGATGCCGACGACGGCCTGGGAGGACGACCGCATGCGCGGCTCCATCAGGTTCTGGAACACGCCGAAGCTGGGCGCCATGTAGGCGTACTGCATCAGTCCGGTGGCCATGAGCAGGGCCGTCGCCGCGCCCCAGCCGCCCTGCATGAAGCTCAAGACATAGAGCGGCGCGGCGAGCAGCGAGCCCAATCCAGGTATCCAGGCGTAGGCCCGCGCGTCCCTACGCCCCAGGCGGTCGGCCAGGAAGCCTGCGCCGGCCATGCTGATCGATCCGGGGATGGCGCTGATCAGGCCGGCCAGCAGCCCGCTCTGCGCGAAGTCCAGGCCAAAGCGCCGGAAGAAGAACGGCGCCAGGAACACATTGATGCCGAAACCGGCAGCCGAAGCCAAAGTGGACCCGAGCAGGGTGTGCAGGAAGGCCGGCTTGTCCACCATGCGCCTCAGCACCGCCGAGAACGGCGGCGGCGCCTTGTCGGCCAGCCCGGGGGCGTCGAAGCGCCCTCTGACCGGCTCACGCACCGTGAGGAACAGGAGAAGCGCCATCACGAGGCCGGGGGCGCCGGCGGCGACGAAGGCCAGCCGCCAGTTGGCATGCTGGGCGATCCAGCCGCCGCCGAAAGAGCCGACCAGCGCCCCCGCCGGCACCGACAGGACGTAGATGGCCATGGCCGAGGTACGGCGATCGGACGGATAGTAGTCCGCCACGAGCGATCCGACGGTGGGCTGTTGCGTCGCTTCGCCGATCCCGACGCAGGCGCGGGCGAAGAGCAGCTGGACGAATCCCGCCGCAAGGCCGCACGCCGCGGTCGCGATCGACCAGAGGAAGACGCCGACGGCATAGATGGTCACCCGGCTGAACCGGTCCGCCAGCCGGCCGATGGGCAGCCCGATCAGTGAGTTGAGCACGCCGAAGGCCAAGCCGCCGAGCAGGCCGAGCTGGGTGTCTGACAGGTGAAGCTCGCCCTTGATCGGCTGCCCAAGCGCCGAGAGGATCTGGCGGTCGATGAAGCCGAACATCGAAATCGCCGTCAGCACGCCGAGCACCCAGCCGCGGTAGGCTCGGCCGGGCGGAGCCCCGAGGACCTTCCTGGTCTGTTCGCTCATGCCGCGACGCCGGCCTGGACCGACCGGCCGAGCACGAGGTCGGCCGCCTTCTCGGCGATCATGATGGTGGGGGCGTTGGTGTTTCCACCGATGATCCGCGGCATCACCGAGGCGTCGGCGACCCGCAGGCCCTCGAGGCCCCGGACCTTCAGCTCCGCATCGACCACGGCGTCCTCGCCGGTCCCCATGGCGCAGCTCGAAGTGGGATGGTGCGCGGTGGCGGCCGTGGCCCGCAGGTGCGCCTCCAGCTCGGCTTGGCTGGCGATTCCGGCGCCCGGGAACAGCTCTTCACCCACCAGGCTCGAGGCGGGCGCGGTGGCGAGGAAGCTGCGCACGAAAGCGATCCCGCGGGCCAGCGTCGCGGCGTCGGCGGGCTCGGCGAACAGGTTGATCTGGATGCGCGGAGGGTCCCGCGGGTCCGGCGAGCGCAGCTTGACCCAGCCGCGGCTGTCCGGCCGCAGCAGGCAGACGGCCATGGAGAGGAGGTGGCCCTTGCCCCGGCGCAGCAGCGGCGCCCAGACCACCGCGTCCATGCCGACCGGGCTGAACAGAAGCTGCACGTCCGGCCGCTCCAGCCCCTCCCGGGTCTTGACGAAGGCCATGGCGCTGACCGGCAGGCGCGCCACCGGACCGGTGCGGAACAGCGCCCACCGCGCCGCCGCCAGGGTCAACCGGTCCAGCCGCAGCTGCGATTCGAAGGAGAAGGGCCCGCTCGTGGCGTAGCTCAGGGCCGTCGACGGGTGCTCCTGCAGGTTCCGCCCGACGCCGGGAAGATCGTGCACCGGCCGCACGCCCGCCTCGGCCAAGTCCTCGGCCGGGCCGATCCCCGACAGCATCAGGAGCTGGGGCGAGTTGTAGGCCCCGCCCGAGAGGATGACCTCGCGCGTCGCGCGCGCCTGGATCGTCCGGCCGTCCCGCTCGTACTCGACGCCGATGGCGCGGCGGCCCTCGAGCAGCACCCGCGTGGTCAGAGCCTGGGTCCGGACCTCGAGGTTAGGGCGGTGGGCGGCGGGACGGAGGTAGCACACTGCCGTGCTGCCGCGCCGGCCGTCGTGCACGGTGAACTCGGGGCTGGAGAAGCCCTCCGGGCTCGGGCCGTGGAAGTCGTCGAGGATGGGATGGCCGAGCTTGCGCGCGGTCGCCATCACCGCCGGGGCGATGACGTCGTCGGGGGTGTGGGCGGCGGCCACCGAGAGCGGTCCCGAACCGCCGTGGTACGGACCTTCTCCCCGCCAGTTGCGCTCCGCGCGCCGGAAATAGGGCAGCACGTCCTCGTAGCCCCAGCCCCGAAGCCCGAGCTGCCGCCACTGGTCGTAGTCGCCCGGATGGCCGCGGGCGTACATCATGCCGTTGATCGAGGAGGACCCGCCGAGCAGCCGCCCGCGCGGAAGGCCCAGCCTGCGCCCGCCCGCATGCGGCTCGGGCTCGCTCTCGTAGCCCCAGCTGAGGCTGCGGGTGCGCATCACCGGGAAGAAGGCCAGGGGCATGGGCAGAAGCGGGTGGCGGTCGGCGCCGCCGGCTTCCAGAAGCAGCACGCGGCGGGAGGGGTCTTGCGACAGCCGGTTGGCGAGCACGCAGCCGGCCGAGCCTGCGCCCACGACGATGTAATCGAACTCTTCCACCCGCCGCGCCTTCCCCTCGACCTGGACGTCTTCGGCCACTGAACGGGCCGTTGCCGCTAGAGGGAGGTCATAAGCCCGCGGCGGTCAACGGTGGGGGCCGACAGAAAAGCCGCCGGCCTGCGGCCGGCGGCTCGTCTTTCCGCTCGTGCGGCGGCCGCTAGTAGCGGAAGCGGACCGTCGCGTACCACTCGGTGGGATCGCTGTAGACCGCGTCGATCACCGAGATGGCCCCTTGCCACTGGCCGCTGACCACATAGCGGTCGTTGGTCAGGTTGGTGCCGCCGACGCTCAGCTCCCAATGATCCTCTGGCGACTTGTAGGTCACCGAAGCATTGACCGTGTCGGTCGACGGCCGCTTCAGCTCGGCGGTGTTGCCAATGTCGTTGTAGAGGGTCGAGGTGTGTGTCCAGTCCAGGTTGAACTGCAGGGACCCGCCGCCCGGCATGTCGACCACGTACTGGGGCCCTGCATAGAGCTTGAACTTCGGCGTCTTGGGCAGGGCGCACGAGCCGTTCAGCGCGGGGCTGACCGCGTCGTTGATGTGCAGGAAGCGGTTGTTCGGCCCGGTGTAGGGCAGCCGCTCCGGACAGGACTTCATCGTCAGGGTGAAGCCGTTGTCGGTCACCGCGTGGAACACGCCGGCGGAGTCGGTGTAGCCGATCGAGGTGTATTTCGCGTCGGTGTAGCCGAGGCTGGCGGTGAACGAGAGGCCGTGGCCCAGGACCGCGTCCGCTTCCGCCTCCGCGCCCCAGATCCGCGCATTGCCGGCGTTCACGATGGTCGGCGACGGGCCGATCTGCGAGTTCAGCTGGATGCCCTTGTAGTCGGTGTGGAAGCCGGCGAGGTTCAGCCGCAGGCGCCGGTCGAACAGCTCGGACTTGACGCCGACCTCCTCGGTGGTCGCGTGCTCCGGATTGAAGTGCAGCGAGTCGTTGTAGGTCGTGTTCGGGGTCGACAGCCGCGTGGTCCAGCTGCCTGTCTTGAAGCCCTTGGAATAGGAGCCGTAGATCATCACTTGGTCGGTGGGATGGAACTCGGCGCCCACCGTCGGCGAGAAGTTGTTGAAGTTCAGGTGGAAGATGCCCGGTGGGAAGTAGCGGTAGGGCTCGGCGGCGCTCGGGAAGCCCAGGAACTGCTGGCAGTCCTGGCCGGCCACGGGGCTGGGCGCGGTCGCCGGGAAGCAGCCGGCGATCTTGTAGCCGAAGCCGTTGTCGTCGGTCTGGTGGCCCTCGAACCGCTTGCGCTCCCAGGTGTAGCGGCCGCCGGCGGTGACCGAGAACATGTCGGTGAGCTTGAAGTTCAGGTGGGTGTAGAGCGCCTCCGACCGCGTCCACAGGTCGTTGGGCCCGTCGATCTGCAGCTGGCCGAGACGGACGTAGTCGTGCAGGTGGCCCGCCTCCTGGAAGTGGTAGGCGCCGAAGATGTAGCTGAGCCGATCGTCCAGCGCCTTGCCGGTGATCTGCAGCTCTTCAGACCACTGGTGCTGGGTCATGTCGAAGGACGGCTCGAGCTCGGACAGGGGCGAGCCGTCGAGGTCCATGCCGGTGTCCCAGTGGAGCTGGCGCACGGCGCTGATCAGCTTGACGTCCATCCCCGGCATGGCGCTCCAGTCCAGGGTGAGGCTGCCGCCCAGGTTCTTCAGCCGCGAGAAGCTGTTGCCGGTCTCGTAGGTCGTGTCGATGTTGCCGGTCTGGAAGCGGCTGTCGTAGGGCAGCCGGTTGTTGTTGGGGTCGCCGTCGACGTTGACGCTTCCATAGGCGGGAAGCGGCGTCGAATGCGCTGGGTTCGGCGTCGCGTTGTTGCGCGGGTTGTTGCAGACGGCGGCGAGGCCGGTGAACGGCATCACCGCGGCCGGAATGCTGATGCAGGCGTCGTAGATCGCCGAGAGGCCCAGGCCCGGGTCGATCTGCAGCGCCGTGTTCGGCGAGGCGGGCTGGTCGACGTAGGTGTAGTCGCCGGCCAGGGTGATCTTCAGGTTGTCGCTGGGCAAAAGCAGGATCTTGCCGCGGGCGCTCCACTTGTTCTGGCCGCCGGGCCGCTGGGACGTCTGGTAGCCGGCCGCGGGGAACTGGGTGGTGGCGTCAAACACCACCGGGCAGGGCGTGCCCGCCGCCAGGGCGTCGCAGTCGGCGATGCCGGAGCTTCCGGCGACCACGCCCGGGAACGGGATGCGGTGCTGCCAGCCGTTCCGGCGCTGCTCGGAGAAGGTGATGCTGGTCAGGATCTTGTCGTTGATCGGCAGGTCCGCCGTGGCGCTCACGTCCAGGCGGGAGAACTGGCCGGTGGTGACCTCGCCGCGGAAGGCGAACTCTGAGCCCGGGTCGCGGGTCACGATCGAGATCGCGCCGCCGATGGTGTTCCGGCCGAACAGGGTCCCTTGCGGCCCCTTCAGGATCTCGACGCGGTCGACGTCGAGCATGTTGGTGTTCGCGCCGACGCTGCGGGCGAGGTAGACGCCGTCCACATAGACGCCGACGCCCGGGTCCAGGTTGAAGGCGAAATCGTCCTGGCCGATGCCGCGGATGTAGGCCGACAGCACGGTGTCCGAGCCCGAGAACGGCGTGCCGGCGTCCAGGGTGACGTTGGGGGCGATGTTGCTCAGCTTGGCGACGTCGTTGATGCCCTTCTGCCGAAGGGTCTGGGCCGTCACCGCGGTCACCGCGATCGGCACGTTCTGGATGTTCTGCGCGGTCTTCTGGGCGGTGACGATCACGTCCGCCACGGTGTTGGAATTGGTCGCCACCGGGGCGTTGGGGCCCGCGGTCGCCGCCGGGGCGCTCGATCCGGGCGGGTTGGTCTCGGCCTGGGCCCAGGCGCCGCCCGCCGTCAGGCCGACGGCCAGGATCGCCGGCGCGAGCAATCGCGCGCCCGATGCAAGCATTGTGGACGAGGCAAGCAAAGACTTGCGCATGGTCATGGACATTCCCCCCTTTGATCGTTGCGTCCGACTCACCCCACGAGCCGTCCGTCGTTATGGTTGAGGGAAAGCTCTTACCACGGCGTTCACATCGGACTCTCGGCCGCAAGCGAACCAAGTCCGACTCCAGACGAAGCGCCGCCTCAATCCAACGGATTGAATTCTCAATACTTCCTGCGCGTGCCCGCAGGCGCACATGAGCGGACTAGACCTGAGCGGGGGCGCCGGCGGGGGCGGGGG
>FTHL01000127.1_pt1 | contig 12787 bp, 14 predicted proteins | sample 1640951 | NCBI WGS metagenome assembly FTHL01 (sample SAMEA3914788, study PRJEB12502) | metagenome | biome: forest; material: soil | place: Canada | collected 2011-07-03 | depth 0.1 m
ACGGGCACGGCCGCGGAGATCGCCTTCAGAAGCGCGGTGTCGTAGCCCGCCTTGGAGCCGTCCCGGTCCATCGAGGTGAGCAGGATCTCGCCGGCGCCGGCCTGCCGGTGCGCGGAGTGGGGCGATGAGCGCGTTCAGTGAAACCCTGGAGCGGCTGGTCGCGACCATCGCCGCGCGGCGCGACGCCGATCCGGCCTCGTCCTACACCGCCAAGCTGCTGTCCGAAGGCCCGACGCGGGCGGCCAAGAAGCTGGCCGAGGAGGCGGTGGAGACCGCCCTCGCGGCGGCGTCAGGCGACGCCGACCATGTCGCCGCCGAGAGCGCGGACCTGATCTATCACTGGCTGGTGCTGCTGGCCGCCACCGGCGTGGACCTCGACGCCGTCGCGCTGAAGCTGAAGGCGCGCGAAGGGACCTCCGGCCTCGAGGAGAAGGCGAGCCGGGGCCAGAACCCGGTCTAGACCTCGAGACGGTAGCGATCTCCGTCGCGGACGATCCGGCCCGCCGTCGGTGCGGCGAAATGTGTGCCGATGAACAGCAGGCCCGTGTCGGCGGCCTCGCCGAGCATGGCGCGCCGGGTGCGCGGCGATTGCGCGGGGTCCACGTCGACGTCGGGACACCATTCCGGATAGGCGATCTGGCAGGGGTGGTGCAGGGCGTCGCCGGTGATCACGGCGGCCTCGCCCCCGGATTCGATGACCACGCTGACGTGACCGGGCGTATGGCCCGGGGTTGGTTGAAGCCGGACCTCCGGTGAGAGGCGATGGTCCATTTCCACGAAGTCGGCCAGTCCGGCGTCGAAGATCGGCTGCACGGAGTCGGCCAGGATCTCCTGCTGGGCGTCGTCGCCCTCGCGGATCCAATGGGCATGTTCGCGCCGGCCGATCAGGTAGCGGGCGTTGGGGAAGGTCGGGACCCACTTGCCGGCCTCGAGCCGGGTGTTCCATCCGACGTGGTCCACGTGCAGATGGGTGCAGACCACCGCATCCACCGACTCCGGCGGCCAGCCGGCCTGGACCATGTGCTCCAGGAACGGCGTGCTGAGCGCCTGCATCCCCAGCTCCTTGCGCGGCTTGTCGTTGCCGATGCAGGTGTCGACCACCACCCTGAGCCCCGGCGCGTCCACCAGCAGGGCGTGGAAGGAGAGGATCACCGCCCCTTCTGGGGTGACGAAGTGGGGATAGAGCCAGGGGAGGGCCTGCAGCGCCTCCGGCGTCGCCTCCTTCAGGAAGGCGTGGTCCGCGCTCCAGGGGACGGGGACCTCCATTTCCACGACGCGCGTGACGGTGACGTCCCCGATCGTCCAGCTGAGCATCGGCTTCCCCCTTCGGATGGCGTCAGGTCACCGCGTCGGCGGGCCTGGATTCCTTCACCTGCGCGTGCGGCACGGGCCGGCCAGGGGAGTTCTCGAACATCGCCTTACAGGCCGGCCGATCGTTGATCCGCCGCAGCCAGTCCATCAGGTGCGGCGTGTCCGCCTCGTTCACCAGCTCGGCGTAGTTCTGCTCCATGCCGCTGGCGATGGCGAAGTTGCAGATGTCGGCCAGCGTATAGTCCGGGCCGGCCAGCCAGGGGCTCTGCGCCAGCCGGGCCTCCAGCTTCCTCACCGAGACCTCGATCTTGCGCATCTCCTCGTCGAGCATCGCCTGGGGAAAGCCCTCGCGGGCGCGCCGCCATTTCACCTGCTGCTCGAAGATCGGGATCTTCTTCAGGTGCTCTTCGAACGCCGTGTCCGACAGGCTCCGCGCCAGCGGCCCGATGCGCCGGTGCCAGCCGATGGTCGAGACGCACCAGCAGAAGTACTCGTCCACCCACTTGGTCCAGACGCGCATCTGGGCGGCCAGGTAGGGGTCCTTGGGCCTGAGCGGCGGCGAGTCTACGAAGACGTCTTCAAGATATTCGCAGATCACCGTGGATTCGGTGACGATCCTGCCGTCGTGGTCGAGGGCTGGGACCTGGCCGTTGGGGTTGATCTGCTTGAACCAGTCGGCGTGTTGCTCGAACGCCCCGGGGCTCAGGAAGCGGCTGGTGAACTCGAGCCCCTTTTCGCGCAGCGCCAGGAGGGGCTTCAGCGAGTTGGCCGCGGGCCCGAAGCTGTAGAGGTTGAGCATCGGCGGCGGCGGGTCAGGCCGTGGCCGTGGCGGGCCTGGGCGCAGGCGCGTCCCCCGGGACCTGCTCGCGCGGGGTCTCGGCGAACATCTTCTTCGCCGCCGGCCGCTCGTTGATCCGGTGGATCCAGTCGACCAGGTGCGGGGTGTCCTTGTCGTTGACGAGGTCGGAGAAGCCCATCTGCATGCCGTTGGCGATGGCGAAGTTGCAGATGTCGGCCAAGCTGTAGTCCGGCCCGGCGAGCCAGGGGCTCTGCGACAAGCGCTGCTCGAGCTTCTGCACCGAGACCCCGATCTTGCGCATCTCCTCGTCGAGGAGCTCCTTGGGGAAGCCCTCGCGGGCTCGCCGCCATTTCACCTGCTGCTCGTAGATCGGGATCCGCTTTACACAGGCCTCGAATTCCTCGTCGGAGTACTGCCGGGCCATCCGGCTCACCATCCGTTCCCAGCCGATGGTGGAGACGCACCAGCAGAAGTACTCGTCGACCCACTTGGTCCACACCCGCATCTGGGCGCGAAGGTAGGGGTCCTCCGGGCGCATCGGCGGGGTGTCGGGAAACACGTCCTCCAGGTACTCGCAGATCACCGTCGATTCGGTGATGATCCTGCCGTCGTGATCGAGCGCCGGCACCTGGCCGTTCGGATTGATCGCCTTGAACCAGTCCTCGTGGTGCTCGAATTTCGAGGGGTTCAGCTGGCGGCGGGTGAAGTCCAGGCCCTTCTCGTAAAGGGTCAGCAGCGGCTTGAGCGAATTGGCCCCCGGTCCGAAGCAGTAGAGCGTCAGCATGGCGTCAATCCTCCAAGTCCTTGTCGTTTGAGTCCGTCAACGCCGACCCTACCGCGCCGCGGTGCCGGAGTCAGCGCGCGGATTCCGCCAGATGCTCCGCGCGGCCCTTCACCAGGTCGTCGACCACGGCCGGGTCGGCCAGGGTGGTCACGTCTCCCAGGGCGCCCATGTCGTTCTCGGCGATCTTCCGAAGGATTCGACGCATGATCTTGCCCGAGCGGGTCTTGGGCAGGCTGGGCGCCCACTGCACGTGGTCCGGCGTCGCGAAGGGGCCGATCTCCTGGCGAACCCACATCATCAGCTCGCGCCGCAGCTGGTCGGTGGGCTCCGCCCCGGCCTTGAGGGTGACAAAGGCGTAGATTCCCTGCCCCTTGATGTCGTGCGGGAAGCCGACCACCGCCGCCTCCGCCACGTGATGGTGGCCCACCAGGGCCGATTCGATCTCAGCGGTGCCCAAGCGGTGGCCCGAGACGTTGATCACGTCATCGACCCGGCCAGTGATCCAGTAGTAGCCGTCCTCGTCGCGGCGGCAGCCGTCGCCGGTGAAATAGAGCCCGGGATAGGTCGAGAAATAGGTCTGAAAGAAGCGATCATGGTCGCCATAGACTGTTCGCATCTGTCCGGGCCAGGAGTCCGCCAGGCACAGGTTGCCCTGGGCCGGCCCATCCAACGGCCGGCCGTGCTCGTCGACGAGCAGCGGGCTGATCCCTGGAAGGGGGCGGGTCGCGGAGCCCGGCTTCAGCGGGGTGGCGCCGGGCAGGGGCGAGATCAGGATGCCGCCGGTCTCGGTCTGCCACCAGGTGTCGACGATCGGGCAGCGCCCGCCCCCCACCACGCGGTGGTACCAGAGCCAGGCTTCGGGGTTGATCGGCTCTCCGACGCTGCCGAGCAGACGCAACGACGCGCGCGAGGTCCGCATCACCGGCTCGTCCCCTTCACGCATCAGGGCGCGGATGGCGGTCGGGGCGGTGTAGAGAATCTCGACCTTGTGCTTGTCGATCACTTCCCAGAATCGCGAGGTGGTCGGATGGGTCGGCACCCCCTCGAACATCACGCTGGTGGCGCCGTTCGAGAGCGGCCCGTAGACGATGTAGCTGTGGCCGGTGACCCAGCCGACATCGGCCGCGCACCAGTAGATCTCGCCCGGCCGATAATCGAACACCGCCTGGTGGGTCCAGGACGCCCAGGTGAGGTAGCCGCCGGTGGTGTGCAGCACACCCTTCGGCTTTCCGGTCGAGCCGGAGGTGTAGAGGATGAACAGCGGATCCTCCGCGCCCATGGGCTCGGGCGGGCAATCGACTGAGACCTTTTCGCGCTCATCGGCCCAGACCAGGTCGCGGCCCGGCGTCATCGGAATCTCCGCGAAGGTGCGCTGGACCACCAGCACCTTGTCCACGCCCGGGCATTCCTTAAGCGCCTCGTCGACGTTGAGCTTCAGCTTGACCTTGCGGCCGCCGCGCAGGCCTTCGTCGGCGGTGATCACGAAGCGCGAGGCGCAGTCGTTGATCCGGCCCGCCAGGCTCTCGGCCGAGAACCCGGCGAACACCAGCGAATGGATCGCCCCGATGCGGGCGCAGGCCAGCATCGCCGCCGGCGTCTCCGGGATCATCGGCATGTAGATGGTGACCCGGTCGCCGCGCCTGACCCCGTGCGCCTTCAACACATTGGCCATGCGGCAGACCTCGGCGTGCAGCTCGCCGTAGCTCAGGGTCCGGGACTCGCCCGGCTCGTCCCCTTCCCAGATGATGGCGGGGTCGCCCGCGCGGGTCGGAAGGTGCCGGTCCAGGCAGTTGTCGGACACGTTCAGCACCCCGTTTGCGAACCAGCGGATGCGGAAATCGGCCTTGTCGAAGCAGACGTCCTTCACCTGGGTCGGCGGGGTGATCCAGTCGAGCCTCTGGGCCAGAGACAGCCAGTAGGCGTCCGGCTCGTCGCGCGCCCGTTCGCAGGCTTCCTGGTAGCGGGCGGCGTTGACCAGGGCGCGGTCGGCCCATTCCGGAGGGACCGGGAAGACCTCTTCGCTCAACGCCTCTCCTCCGCACACCCGAGCTCCCGTCTGCGCGGGCTCGACCAGGGTTATAAGGCGGGCACTTGACGGCGCAATCGCCGGCTTCATGGTCCGGCTGTGGCGCGACTCATTCCCATCCGCCGGCGAGGCGGGCTTGTCCTCGGCCTGCTCCTGGCCGCCAGCCTGGTCCAGGCCGCGCCGGCGGCGCCGCGCCAGACGCCCTCGGGCCTGCCGGTGCCGCGCTACGTCACGCTCAAGTTCAACGAGGTCAACGCGCGTGGCGGGCCAGGCGACGACTATCGCCTGCTCTGGGTCTACCGGGCCCGTGGGCTTCCGCTTCAGGTGGTGGCCGAGACGCAGGAGTGGCGGCGGGTGTGCGATCCGAGGGGGCACCTGGCCTGGGTCAAGGCGACGGGGGTCGATGGGCGGCGGTCGGTGCTCTACGGCGGCGACGCGCCCCTGCCGCTGAGGGCCAAGCCGCAGACGGCGGCCCGCGCATCCGCCCTACTCGCGCCCCGCTCGGTGGCCGAGCTCGACCGCTGCAAGGACGGCTGGTGCAGGATCAAGCCCCACGGCGGGTCGGGCTGGGCGCCGGCTTCCGCCTTCTGGGGCGTGGACGAGCGGGCGCAATGCCGTTGAGCGAGGCCGGAGGGGGTGCTAACGCCTCCCGACCTCCGATGGAGCCCCTGGTGACGGCCAAGTCCAGTTACGACTACGACGACCTGCTCGCCTGCGCCCGCGGGGAGATGTTCGGTCCTGGCAACGCCCAGCTGCCGGCGCCGCCCATGCTGATGATGGATCGTATCCGCGAGATCTCCGCGGCCGGCGGCGCGCACGGCAAGGGCTTCATCCACGCTGAGCTCGACGTGGACCCGGAGCAGTGGTTCTTCCAGTGCCATTTCCTGGGCGATCCGGTGATGCCCGGTTGCCTGGGCCTGGACGCGCTCTGGCAGCTGGTCGGCTTCTATCTGGCCTGGGCGGGCGGTCTCGGCCGCGGGCGGGCGCTCGGCGTCGGCGAGGTGAAGTTCTCCGGCCAGGTCAGTCCGTCCTGCAAGCTGCTGACCTATAGAATCGACCTCAAGCGCGTGTTCCTTCGCAACCGTGTGATGGGAGTCGGCGATGGGGTTATGCAGGTCGATGGACGCCCTATCTATGAAGCTCGTGATCTGCGCGTGGGTCTGTTCAACGCCAAGGATCTGGTCTGACGCCGGCTAAGGAGGGCCTATGCGGCGCGTCGTAGTCACCGGCATCGGCATCGTCTCCTCGATCGGCTCGAACGCCAACGAGGTGCTGGCTTCGCTGCGCGAGGCCCGCTCGGGCGTTGTCGCCGCGCCGGAGTTCGCCGAGCTGGGCTTTCGCTGCCAGGTGCATGCGCCCGCCAAGATCGACTGGGAATCGATGGTGGACCGGCGCGCCGCCCGATTCCTCGCCCCCGGCACCGCCTACGCCCACGTGGCCATGGACCAGGCCATCGTCGACGCGGGCCTCACGCCCGAGGAGGTGTCCGACGAGCGCGTCGGCCTGATCGTCGGGTCCGGCGGCCCGTCGACCAGCGCCATCGTGCAGGCGGCGCAGATCACCCGGGAGAAGGGTCCCAAGCGGATCGGGCCCTTCGCCGTGCCCAAGGCCATGAGCTCCGGCCCCTCGGCGGTCCTGTGCACATGGTTCAAGATCCGAGGGATCAACTATTCGATCGCCTCGGCCTGCGCGACCTCCACCCACTGCATCGGCGCGGCCTTCGAGCAGATCGCGATTGGCAAGCAGGACATGGTTTTCGCCGGCGGCTGCGAGGAGCTCGACTGGACCCTCTCGGACATGTTCGACGCGATGGGGGCCATGACCAGCCGCTTCAACGACCAGCCAGCCAGGGCCTCCCGGGCCTACGACAAGGACCGGGACGGGTTCGTGATCTCCGGCGGCGGCGCCATCGTGGTGCTGGAGGAGCTGGAACGCGCCCGCGCGCGGGGAGCGAAGATCTATGCCGAGATCGTCGGCTATGCCGCCAACTCCGATGGCTACGACATGGTCGCGCCCTCCGGTGAAGGCGCAGTCCGCTGCATGCGGCTGGCCCTGCAGGGCGTGGAGCGGCCGATCGACTATCTCAACCCGCACGGCACTTCGACGCCGGTGGGCGATCTGAAGGAGATGGAGGCGGTGCGCCAAGTGTTCGGCGACAAGATCCCCCTGATCTCCGCGACCAAGTCGTTGACCGGCCACTCGCTGGGCGCGGTGGGGGCGCAGGAGGCGATCTATTGCCTTCTGATGATGCAGAACCGCTTCGTCTGCGAGAGCGCCAACATCGACGAGATCGATCCCGCCTTTGCCGACCTGCCGATCGTGCGCGAGCGGAAGGACGACGTGCGGCTCGACTGCGTCATGTCCAACGGCTTCGGCTTCGGCGGCACCAACGGCTGCTTGGTGATGGCCCGCTTCGACGGCTGAGCGCGTGGTCTTCGCCAAGCGCCTTCGCGATCCGGTGATGCGCGGCGAGATCACCTGCAGCGTCCGCATCTGGCAGAGGCCGCACGTCAAGGCCGGCGGCCGCTACGCGCTGGGGCCGGGCCACATCGAGATCACCTCGATCCGCCAGATCGGCCTGCAGGACATCACCCCTGAGTTGGCGCGCCGCTCCGGCTTCGCCGGCGTTGTCGACCTGCTGAAGACGGCCAAGCACGGCCCAGGCGAAAACGTCTATCTGGTGGAGTTCGAGTACCGCGGCTGACCGGAATCAGGCCTCCACCGGCTCCGGCGCAGGCGCATCCGCGCGGCCGAAGATGACGTCCTGGCGGCGCTTCTTCTGGACGGCGGCGACCCCCCCGGCGGTCTCGGTGAACATCTCCAGAGTGTCGAGGTCGGCGGGGTCGACCTGCTGGGTCGCGGCGTCGTGGTAGTCGAAGCGATGGGGATTGGCGCGTACGCGCCGCAGGATCGCCTTCGCCTTCAGATGATAGCGCAGGTACTTGGATCCCTTCACTAGGCACTCGGCCAGGAACCTCGGGTAGAACACCAGCGGGCTCTCGATCGGCAGGCCCGAGCGTCGGTCGAGCCGGTGTTTGCGCCGGATCAGACCGGCCTCGAGCGGCTGCACGTTCTCGATCTCGAACAACATCTTGAACTCGACCATGTACTGCACCGCCTTGCGGGGCATGCCGCCGGGGACCGCCGCGTGGCGGCGCGCGACCGTCTCGATGTGCTCGAAGGTGAAGTAGTTGCGCCAAGCCCCGTAGTACGCCTCGGTCCACTCCTGCTCGCTCATCTTCGGGTGGCGGCTGACCGGGTGGTGCAGGTTGTACTTGTTGAGGTCGGGGTCCATCCACTCGCCGGCCTTGAACATGCGCTGGTGGTCTTCCGAGCCGGGCAGGGGGGTCAGGAAGAAGAACTCCATCACGTCGACAGGCAGCTCGCGCTTGATGATCTCCACGTCGCGCAGGATCGACTCCTTGGTGTCGCCCGGGAAGCCGAGGATGTAGCCCGCCCAGGTGAATACCCCGCGCGACTGCCACTGCTGGATCATGTGGCGATATTCGGTGATCCGGTTCTGGCGCTTCTTGGCGGCCAGGAGGTTATCCGGATTGATGTTCTCAAGGCCGAGGAAGGCGCGCCTGACGCCCGCGCGGGCGGCCTTGTCGATGAAGTTCGGGATCCGGTGGCAGAGGGTGTCGACCTGGATCACCAGCTTTACCTTGAGCCCTTCCTCCTCCCTCAGCTGGATCAGCTTGTCGAAGAAGGCCTCCCAGTCCTTGTTGCGGGCGAAGTTGTCGTCGGTGATGAAAAAGTTGTTGACCCCCTGCGCGAGGTTCTCGCGAACGATCTTCTCCAGGTCCTCGGGCGTGCGGAAGCGGCTCTTGCGGCCCTGCACGTTGATGATGGTGCAGAAGGAGCACTGGAACGGGCAGCCGCGCCCAAGGTCGAAACTGGACCATTCCCCTGAGTTGCGGGCGATCGCCTCGCGGGTCAGCACCGGCACCGGCTCGCCGGCGATGTTCGGCAGGGCGTCCAGATAGTTGTAGAGCGGCTTCAGCTTGCCGGCCCAGGCGTCCTTGAACACCTCGTCCAGCCGCTGCTCCTCGCATTCGCCGGCGAAGATGCTGATGCCCATCTCCTGGGCGGCTTTGATCTCGGGCGGCAGCTCCGGCAGCATCGAGATGCACCCCGACACATGGAAACCGCCGATGGCCACCGGCAGGCCGGCTTCGACGAAGCGGGCGGCGAGGTCCACGGCCCGGGGGAATTGGTTGGACTGCACGCCGACGAAAGCGATCAGCGCCCTGCCGCCGCTCTTCTTCAGCTCGGCGATGATCTTCTTCGGCTGGATGCGGGTGTTGGTCTCGTCATACGGGTGCAGCCGGATCTCGACGTCCGGACCCAGCACCTGGCGCTCCTGGCAATCGCGGGCGGCGCCGTGCAGCGCGGCCAGAGTGTTGGACGGAATGAGGGATTTCCACCAGACGATCGGATAGCCGTCATCGTCGTAGTGCGACGGCTTGATCATGACCAAATGGAACAGCTCGGTGCGCGCGACCGCCATGCCGAGGCCTCCAGACTGACGCTGGGCCGATCCTATAGGCAATTTCCGCCGCGGTGTCGTCCGCGGCGTCAGGCCTATTTCAGGAGCGCCTTCGCCTGCTCGGCCACCGCCTGCGCGGTGATGCCGAAATGCTCATAAAGCCGCTCGAAGGGCGCGCTCGCGCCAAAGCCGGTCATGCCGACGAATCCGCCATCCTCGCCGATGAAGCGCTCCCAGCCCATACGCACGCCCGCCTCCACCGCCACCCTGGCTGGCGCCTCGCCGATCACCCGCTTGCGATAGGCGGCGGGCTGGGCTTCGAACAGCGCCCAGCAGGGCGTGGAGACGACCCGCGTCGGCACGCCGGCGGCTTCCAGGAGCTCGCGCGCCTGTAGAGCGATGGCGACCTCAGTGCCGGAGGCGAACAGGGTCGCCTGCGCCTTGCCAGTGGCCGCCTTCAGTTCATAAGCCCCACGCCGGGAAAGGTTCTCCTTGGCCGCGGCGATGCGGGCCGCCGGGACCTTCTGGCGCGACAGGGCGAGCAGCGAGGGGGTCCGCCTGGACTCCAGCGCCAACGCCCAGCACTCGGCGGTCTCCACCGCGTCGGCCGGCCGGAACAGGTTCAGGTTGGGCATGGCCCTGAGCGCCGCAAGATGTTCCACCGGCTGGTGGGTGGGGCCGTCTTCGCCCAGGCCGATGGAGTCGTGGGTCATCACGTGGATCACCCGTACGCCCATCAGGGCCGCCAGCCGGATCGCCGGCCGGGCGTAGTCGGAGAACACCAGGAAGGTGCCGGCGTAGGGGATGATCCCCCCATGCAGGGCCATTCCGTTCATGGCCGCGGCCATGCCGTGCTCGCGGATGCCGTAATTGACGTATCGCCCGGCGTAGTCGGGGGCGTCGAACACCTCCATGCCCTTCACCAGGGTGTTGTTGGAGCCGGTGAGGTCGGCGGATCCGCCGACCATCTCGGGAACCTCGGGGATAAGGGCGGCGAGCGCCGCGCCGGAGTGCACACGGGTAGCGTTGGCGGGCTGCTGCTCGACCATGCGGGCGATGTGCGCATCCAGCGCGGCCTTGGCGCCTTCGGAAATCCCGCCGTCCAGCGCCGTCTGGAACGCGGTCCGGTCGGCCGCGCCCTTCAGTCGTTGCGCCCACTTGCGCCGTTGCCGCGCGCCGCGGCGGCCCGCCTTGGTCCAGGCCTCGGTGACGTCCTGCGGCAGCTCGAACGGCGCGTGCGGCCAGTTAAGCTTCAGCCGGCTGGCTGCGACCTCGGCGGCGCCGAGCGCCTTGCCGTGGGAGTCATGGTGGCCCTCGAGCGTCGCGGCGCCCTTGCCGATCTTGGTGCGGCAGGCGATCAGCGTCGGCAGCTTCTGCCGGATCGCCCAGGACATGGCCCGGCGGATCGCCCGCTGGTCGTGGCCGTCCACCGCCCGGGCCGCCCAGCCGGCCGCCTTGAAACGGTCGATCTGCCGGCCCGACTCCGACAGACCGACGGGTCCGTCGATGGTGATCTGGTTGTCGTCCCAAAGCACGGTCAGGCGGTTGAGCTTCAGCCGGCCGGCCAGGGAGATGGCCTCGTGGCTAATTCCCTCCATCAGGTCGCCGTCCGAAGCGATCACCCAGGTGCGGTGATCCACCAGCTTGTCGCCGAAGCGGGCGTTCAGCCGCCGTTCGGCCATGGCCATGCCGACCGCGGTGGCGATGCCCTGGCCCAGCGGGCCGGTGGTGGATTCGACTCCGGGCGTGTGGCCGTACTCTGGATGGCCGGGCGTGAGGGAGCCGAGCTGCCGGAAGCGGCGCAGCTCGTCCATGGTCATGGCCTCATAGCCGCTGAGGTGCAGCAACGCGTAAAGCAGCATGGAGCCGTGGCCGGCCGAGAGCACGAAGCGGTCGCGGTCGGGCCACTCGGGAACTTTCGGATCGTACTTCAGGAACCGCGTCCAGAGGACGGTGGCGACGTCGGCCATGCCCATCGGCATGCCGGGATGGCCGCAGGCGGCCTGTTCGACGGCGTCCATGGCCAGGACGCGGATCGCGTCGGCCATGACTTGCGGTGTGGCGGGCATCGGTGACTCGAGCGAAGGCGGGTGCGAGCTATGGCCAGGGCGGCCCGCGGGGTCAAGCAAGCCGGCTTCAGCGACGCGTGCGGCCGGGCTATACAGGGGCAACGCAACGGAGGCGCGCATGGCCGAGCGGCCCAGCACAGCCGAGTCTTCGCCCGAGATTACGCTGGAAGACGCCGCCAGGCGCCTCGAGCGGGCCGTGGCGCTGCTCGAAGGGCGGGTCGGGGAACTCTCGTCCCGCGCCGAAGGGGCCGCAGGCGGCCTGTTCGACATCGACCGCTCGCAGCTCGCCGCCGAGCTCGATCAGGCCCGCGCGCGGGAACGGGAGCTTCAGGAGGCGGGGGCCGCGGCGTCCGACGCGCTCGGCCGCGCCATTTCGGAAATCCGCCAGGCGTTGGGCGGGGCGGGGGCAGGCTGATGGCCGAGGTGCAGGTTCGGGTGAACGGCCGGTCCTATGTGGTCGGATGCGAGGACGGGCAGGAGCAGCACGTCCAGGGTCTGGCCGAGGTGTTCAACCACCATGTGACGGAGGTCGCCCGCGATGTTGGGCAGCTCGGCGAGACGCGCCTGTTCCTTTTGGGCGCGCTGTTGCTGGCCGACGAGCTGGCGGAGACGCGCAACGCCCTGGCCGCCGCCAGCTCCGACCTGGCCAAGACCAGCGCGAGCCACGGCCGCGGTGAGAGCCGCGCCATCGCTGCGCTGGACGCGGCCGCCAAGCGGCTCGAGGCCCTGGCCAAATCCGCCTGATCAGGCCGTCAGCGGCCGGGCGCCGCCTCGTGGCCGACCCGCCGGCAAGCGGCGAGGCTCGCCAAGGTGTCCATCTCGGTGGACAGGTTGCGCAGCCAGCAGCGGCCGTCGCGGACCAGGATCACCGAATAGAGCTCGTCCGGGTCTCCTTGCAGGCTGATGAGATCGCCGTCGCCGATCGGGACGTGCCTCAGGGCTTCATAGTCACTCGCTTCCAACATGGTCCCCTCCTGGGAGCCGTCTTGAGTCCCGCGACGCAGGCCGCAGGATCCATCAGAGCCTAGAGTCGCCCGTTGAACTCGCCCTGAATGGCGACAGACAGCTGCGGTTCATCGCCGCGCCGCCCGAAATCCGCCCGCCGCGGATGCATGGCTGCGCATTGCGCAGGCGCCGAACTGTTTTCAGCGGCCGCTTGAGGCGGGAGGCGCGGGTCCCTAGGTTAGGCCCCGGCGGGTCTTGCTGCGGCTCGCGTCGAAGGCATCACATCCCGGGGACCTTAATCACTCTCGAAGGGAGCTGTCCCTGGCCGGGGCCCTGGCCCCGGACACACGGCGCCCACCTGGTC
>FTHL01000111.1_pt1 | contig 12707 bp, 11 predicted proteins | sample 1640951 | NCBI WGS metagenome assembly FTHL01 (sample SAMEA3914788, study PRJEB12502) | metagenome | biome: forest; material: soil | place: Canada | collected 2011-07-03 | depth 0.1 m
CGGACCCTGGGCCCGGCGATCGACCGGACCACCCGCACCACCCTCGCCTCGATCCTGATGCTGGACCGCAACGGCCGGGTGGTGCGCGGGCCGGCGGCCGGCGACGACCTGTCCGGCCTGCCCGAGGTCCGCGGCGCCCTCGCCGGCCAGCCGCGCACGCTGATGCGGCGCAACGGCGACTACCGCCAGCGCTCGCGCTTCGAGTGGCTGAGCCGGGCCTCGGCGGTGCGGCTGCACCACGCCAGGCCGATCCGCGTGGGCGGCAAGGTGGTCGGGGTGCTGCTGCTCTCGCGCTCGCCGCGGGCCCTGTTCCGCGGGCTTTACGAGGACCGGGCCAAGTTCATCTTCGGGGCCGGCGCGATCCTCCTGTCCCTGATCGTCCTTTCCGGCCTGGTGTCGCGCGGCGTGACCCGGCCGATCGAGCGGCTGAGCGCCGCCTCGCGGGAGATGGCGGCGGGCACCGGCGCCCTGCCGCTCGCCTCCTCCACCGCCGCCGTGGAGATCCGCGCCCTGTACGAGGACTTCCGCGCCATGGCCGAGGCCATCGCCCGCCGGTCGCGCTACCTGCGCGACTTCGCCGCGGCCGTGAGCCACGAGTTCAAGACCCCGCTGGCCGGGATCGCCGGCGCGGCCGAGCTGCTGCAGGACCACTACGAAACCATGAGCCCGGCCGAACGGAGCCGGTTCCTCGGCAACATCTCCGCCGACACCGCGCGCCTGTCCCAGCTCGTGACCCGGCTCTTGGACCTGGCGCGGGCCGACATGGCGGCTCCTGAAGCGGGGGCGGCGGCGGACGTCCATGCGCCGGTGCGCCGCGTCGCCGACGCCCACGCGGGCCCGGGCTTCGAGATCGAGGTGAGCCTGCCGGCGAGCCTGCCGCAGGTGGCCACGTCCGATCCGACGCTGGAGACGGTGCTGACCGCTCTGATCGAGAACAGCCGCCAGGCCGGGGCCGGCAAGGTGGTGGTGCGTGCGCGCAGCGGCGCCGACGGCGTGGTGCTGACCGTCGAGGATGACGGCCCGGGAATCCCGGAGGCGGACCGGGACCGCCTGTTCGAGCCCTTCTTCACCAGCCGTCGCGCCCAGGGGGGCACGGGCCTCGGCCTGCCCATCGCCCGGTCTCTGCTGGCCGCGAGCCAGGGCCGGATCGTGGCGGCGCCGGCGCCACGCGGCGCGCGCTTCCAGGTGACCCTGCCGCTCGCCCGCACGCCGGCCTAGCCGGCCTGCACCGTTTCTCGACCGAAGCTCCACCAGAGGCCGACGGCCCGGACATCATGCCGAGCCTGCGCCCGGCTAGCCTCGGCATGACTGAATGGAGCGACCCATGCTGGAGGAACAACACCCGCTCGGCCACGACGGCTATGAGCTGCAGGTGCGTGGCGAGGCGCGCCGCTGGACCTGGGTGCTGAGCCGGGGCGACGGGGTGGCCGCCCGCGGCGAGGAGGCCGACCGGATCAGCGCCTGGCGCTCAGGCGCCTTCGCCGCCGACGCCATCGCCGCGCTGGAGCGGATCGGACGACGCAGCTTCTAGAGGCGGGCCTCAGGTGGCGGACGGAGCCGGCGGCGGCCCGGTCAGGGAGATGGGCGGCGGCCCGTAGACGTTCGGACCGAGCCTGCCGGGCGACAGGCCGATCCACAGCAGAAAGCCGAGGTTGGCCACCACCACGATCAGCGCCAGGACCCCGATGGGGCCCAGCACGGCGGCGACGCCCAGGCCGTGGAATCCGCCGGTCGCCACGCCGATGGCCGCGACCCCGCCGATCACCACGGCGACCACCGACGCCACCACGGTGACGACAAAGGGGATGAGCTGAAGCCAGCCGGTGCGGCCCATGTCGTGCAGCCGCTTGGAGTAGATGCAGACCGACGGCCAGATCAGCAGGAGCCAGACGATCACGTGGATCAGGGGGATCAGGCCGAGGAAGATCCCGGCCACGAACAGGACCAGCCAGCCGACCCAGAAGTCACGACGGCCGATCCGGCCGTCGGCGTTCAGGAACAGGGCCTTCCAATCCATCTGACCCTCGCTCGTCCGCTAAGCCCCGCCCGACCTTCGGCCCTTAGCCCCCCTTGGGCAAGCTGGACCGGCGATCCACCAGGACACTGCTGCAACTGAAGGCGAAACCGAGCGTTGCCGAGACGGTTCTGCCCTCCGCGGGCGCGTTTTTGGCCTCGAGAGGCGCATGGATTCCACGGCCTTGGCGACAGGATCCACGCCGGGCGCGCCGTCCGTGGCGGCCAGGCCCTGCCATGATCGCTGATCACCGCCTAGGGCGCAGCGACGGCGATGCGCATGACGATGGCGCGGCCGAACCGCATCTGCACCTCGCCCTCAGCCACGAAGCCCGCCGCCGTGTAGAAGGCCAGCGCCGCGGGATTGGCCAGCACGTGAAGCTGGCGGGCGCCCTCGCCGGCCGCCTTGGCCAGCACCGCCTGGACGAGCCGTCGCCCCACGCCGGAGCGCCAGCGCGCAGGCTCGACGAACAGGCCGTCGAGCTCGGCGCCGCCGTCCTCCCGGCCCAGGACCACCGCGAACCCGATGATCGTCCCGTCTTCGACGGCCACCAGGACGCGACCCTCGCGCAGCTGTTCGGTCGGCAGGCGGATTTCCTCTGGATGGGCGAGCAGGTGCGACCGATCCTCGTCGGAGGTCAGCGAGGCGCGCCATTGCAGCGCCTCGAGCAGCTCACGCTCCTGCGGATCGCCGGGACGGACGCGGACGTCGGTCATGGCCCGCCTATGCAGCCGGCGATGCGGACGATCAATGCATGAGCCCGGCGCAACCCAGGCTGTTCGACGCGCCGGTCGCTGAGCCCGAGGGCTTCCGCTATCGGCCCGAGGTGATCGCGCCGGACGAAGAGTCCGAGCTGGCGAGCCAAGTTTCGGCCCTGCCCTTCAAGCCGTTCGAATTCCACGGCCATCTCGGCCTGCGGCAGGTGGTGTCGTTCGGCTGGAAATACGATTACGGCGACCGGCGGATCCGGCGCATCGAGGACATCCCCGGCTTCCTTCTGCCCCTGCGGTCACGGGCGGCGGACCTGGCCGGGCTCCGGCCAGAAGAGCTGGTGCAGCTGTTGATCAACCAATACGCACCCGGCGCGCCGATCGGTTGGCATCGCGACAAGCCGCAGTTCGGTAAGGTTGTCGGCGTATCGCTGCTGTCGCCATCCCCGATGCGATTCCGGCGCCGGCGCGGACCCGGGTGGGAGCGCGTCACCGTCCGGCTGGAGCCCCGCTCGGCCTATCTGCTCGACGGCCCGTCGCGCGACGAGTGGGAGCACAGCCTGCCGCCGGCCGAGCGGCTTCGTTTCTCGATCACCTTCAGGAGCCTTCGCCCCAATGAGTCCTCAGTTCAGGCCTAGCCGCCGAGATCCCGCATGACCTTCATGTTCGCCACCGGCATCGAGAATTCCTACCCGACGATCAAGGGCGGGACGGTGCGCGTCGACGAGATGGAGTCCTGCCGGCACTACCAGCGCTGGCGCGACGACCTGGATTGCACCCAGGACATCGGCATCCGGTTCCTGCGGTATGGCCCGCCCCTCCACAAGGTATGGCTCGGGGACGGCAAGTACGACTGGGAGTTCACCGACCAGGTCTACGGCGAGATGCAGCGCCGCAACATGGTGCCGATCACCGACCTCTGTCACTTCGGGGTGCCAGACTGGATCGGCAACTTCCAGAACCTCGACTTTCCGGAGCTGTTCGCACGCTACGCCCGGGCCTTCGCGGAGCGCTTTCCGTGGGTGCAGCTCTACACGCCGGTCAACGAGATGTTCATCTGCGCCACCTTCTCGGCGCGGTTCGGCTGGTGGAACGAGCAGGAGACGTCCGAGAAGACCTTCGTCACCGCCGTGAAGAACATCGTCAAGGCGAACATCCTGGCGATGCAGGCGATCCTGGACGTGCGGCCCGACGCCGTCTTCGTGCAGAGCGAGTCCTCGGAGTACTTCCACGCCGACAGCCCGCTCGCCATCGGCCCGGCCGAGACCATGAATTCCCTGAGGTTCCTGCCGCTCGACCTGAACTACGGCGTTCACGTCAACGCCGAGATCTACCGCTACCTGCGCGACAACGGCATGACCGACGAGGAGTACGACTTCTTCCAGAACACCCGGCTGAAGCACCACTGCATCATGGGCAACGACTATTACGTCACCAACGAGCACCGGGTCTGGCCGGACGGCCGCACTCAGGCGGCGGGCGAGGTGTTCGGGTACGACGAGATCACCCGGCAGTACTACGAGCGCTACCGCCTGCCGGTGATGCACACCGAGACCAACCTCAAGGAAGGCCCGAACGGCGACGAGGCCGTGCTCTGGCTCTGGAAGGAATGGGCCAACGTGCTTCGGGTGCGCAACGACGGCGTGCCGATCGTCGGCTTCACCTGGTACTCGCTGACCGACCAGGTGGACTGGGACAGCGCGCTCACCGAGCAGAACAACCGGGTTAATCCGCTCGGCCTGTTCGACCTGGATCGCAACATCCGGCCGGTGGGCAAGGCCTATAAGGATCTGATCACCGCCTGGCGCGACGTGCTGCCGACCCAGAGCGTCTGCCTGCAGGTGCCGATCATCCTGCCGGACGAGTTCCACGAGGCGTTCGTGCAGCGGCGGATGGAGATGGCGCGCAAGCGCCAGGACGCGGTCGGAACCGAGCCCAAAGACCCTGAGGGAGGATCGTGATGCGCTTCGACGGCAAGGTCGCCATCGTCACCGGGGCCGCCGGGGGGATCGGCCAGGCGATCTCGCGGCGGCTCATCGCGGAAGGCGCCAAGGTGCTGCTGGCTGACCTCGACGGCGGGAAGGCCGCGCAGGCGGCCGCGGACATCGGCCAAGGCGGGGCGGCGGCGACGGGCCAGGCCTGCGACGTGTCGATCGAGGCTGACGTCGAGCGAGCGTGCGACGCCGCCATGACCCGCTGGGGCCGGCTCGACGTGGTGGTGAACAACGCCGGCCTGATGACCTTCGCCCCGATCAGGGACCTGACCGAGGAGGCCTGGCTGAAGGAGCTCCGCGTGGACCTTCTGGGCGCGGCCCTGTTCGTCAAGCACGCCTTTCGGCGGATGGAAGGAGGCGGGGCGATCGTCAATGTCGCCAGCATCCACGCCGTGCAGACCTCGCCCGACGCGGCGCCCTATGCGGCGGCCAAGGCCGGCCTCCTCTCCCTGACCCGGACCGCCTCCATCGAAGGCAAGCCGCTCCGTATACGGGTCAACGCCATCCTGCCCGGCGCGATCGACACGCCGATGCTGTGGAACAATCCGAACGTGAAGTCCGGAGCGGAGAAGATCGATCCCTCCGATGTCGGCAAGCCCTCGGACATCGCCGCAGCGGTGGCGTTCCTCGCCTCGGACGATGCGGGCTTCGTCACCGGGACCCAACTGGTCGTGGACGGCGGACGGCTGGCCAAGCTCTGAGACCGTCGCTCGCGGGGCCGGCGATGGAACGGCCACGCTTGTTGCGGATTTCAGCTGGGCCGCGCCAAGGTCGCCGACCTGCGCCGTCCACGGAGAATTTTATGGGTAAGGTCCCCGCGCCTGTGAGTCCGGAGGAGCGCACGGCGATCCTTGAACGGGCGCGGCTGCGCAAGATGGCCCGCTCGGTCCATGCCTATGTGCGCGGCAACACGGTGAAGTTCTACGAGTGGCTGAGCACGGCCGAGGCCGACGCCCTCCCGGCCGGCCCGCCGATCTGGATCTGCGGCGACTGCCACCTCGGCAACCTCGGTCCGCTCGCGGACGCGGAGGGCCGGGTCGACATCCAGATCCGCGACCTCGACCAGACGGTGATCGGCAATCCCGCGCACGACATGGTCCGTCTCGGCCTGTCGCTGGCCAGCGCCGCGCGGGGCTCGAACCTGCCCGGCGTGACCACGGCGCGCATGCTGGAGCAGATGGTGCGCGGCTACATCCTGGCGCTGCGGGATCCCGAGTCCGAGGACCCGCCCCCCGAGCCGCACGCGGTGAAGGTGGTCCGACGCCATTCGCTCGGACGGCGCTGGCGGCACCTGGCGCGCGAGCGGCTGAGCGACGTGACCCCGACCATCCCGCTGGGCTCCAAGTTCTGGGCGCTACAGGCGGACGAGCGCCTGGCCATCCAGGCCCTGTTCGAACAGGAGGATGTGCGCCGCCTCGTGCTGTCGCTGAACGACCGGGCGGACGAGAGCGACCTCGAGGTGGTCGACGCCGCCTATTGGAAGAAGGGCTGCAGCTCGCTCGGGCTGCTGCGCTATGCCGTGCTGGTCGAGCTCAAGGGCGGCGGACGCAAGAACAGCAACGCCCTGGTCGACCTCAAGCAGGCGGGCCCGGCGGCCGCGCCGCGGGCCTCCGGCGTGAGGATGCCGCGCCATCACGGCGAGCGGATCGTCCAGGGCGCCCGCGCGCTGTCGCCCAACCTCGGCGATCGGATGATGGCGGCCGACCTGCTGGGCAAGCCGATCGTGGTGCGCGAACTGGCGCCGCAGGACCTCAAGCTCGAGATCGATCAGTTCAGCCGGCAGGAAGCGGTGCAGGCCGCGAGCTACCTCGCCTACGTCGTCGGCCACGCGCACGCGCGCCAGATGGATGCGGCCACGCGCAAGGCCTGGCGCGCGGAGCTGGAGCGTCGCCACCCCGCAGACCTCGACGCCCCGAACTGGTTGTGGTCCAGCGTGGTCGAGCTCGCCGTGCGCCACGAGGGCGGCTACCTCGAGCATTGCCGGGACCACGTCCTCGACGCGGCCTGACCGGCCGCAGCTCAGCTTCGGGAGAGCTTGGCCAGCTGGCGCTCCAACGCCCGTCGCCGAAGCCATGGACGCCAGGAGTCGGAGGGTCCGACCGGATCGCCGAGATGGTATTGGGCGACGACGGCCGAGACCGGGTTCATCGGCTCGGGCTTGATCGGGCGCAACCGGGCGTAGCCGTGGGTCCGCAGCGCCTCGAGGCCGCCAATCAGCCCGCCCTCCGCCTCGATCGCCGACGCCAGCACCTCGTCGGCGCAGCCGAGCCAATGGCTCAGGAGGCGCAACCGAAGCGCGGCGATGCGCGCCTGCGCCGCGCTGTCGCCCCCCGCTTCGATGGACAGGTCGCATTCGGTGTCGAAGCCCATCGAGCGGTTGTTGATGTTGGCCGATCCGACCCTGAGCAGCACGTCGTCGACGATGGTCAGCTTGGCGTGCACGATGATGGTAAGCCCGAGCGTCGTGACCGGGCTGTACATCCGGAATCGCCCGGCGTGGTCGGCCTTGGCCAGCCGTTCGATGAAGTTCGACCGGGTCTTGTCCATGGTCGCCTGGTCGAAATAGCTCGGCGCGTGCTCGGTCGAGATCAGCACCACCTCGGGGGGGTTGCGTCCGCGCAAGCGCCTGGCCAGGGCGGCGGCGATCACCGGCGAGGTGAAATACTGGTTTTCCATGTAGATGACGCGCCTGGCGGCCTCGATCGCCTCCAGGTGCAGGGTCTCGACCTCCCGCACTTCCGGATATTTGCGCCAGCGCGGCGAGGTCCGGGACAGGCCGACCTGGATCCCCCGGAAATCCGGCGTGACGGCGCGGGGCCAGGCCGGCGTTCGGCCTTCGCGAGGCTCCAGCGTCTCGCCCGTGCACCTGAGCCAGCGATCCCTGAAGATCTGCCCCAGCGCCTTGGCCGCATCGCCGTCGACGATCGCCATCACTTCGTGACGGCTGTCGAAACAGCGGTTGTCCCGCCGGGTCTTCTCGCGCCGCGGATTGTCGTCGAGGTGCTCGGGTGTGTCCCAGCGGTCCGGCCCAATGTCCCCGCCGCCGCAGAAGGCCAGGGCGTCGTCGATCACCAGCATCTTTTGATGGTGGCAGGCGCCGAGCGGCAGCTTGCCGTCGAGCACGAACTTCACCGGGGTGCCGACGAAGGCGCTGCGGTCGCCGATCGGGAAGAACCGCTGGGTCGCGGCCACCGGCATCGCCGACTTCCAGCAGAGGATGCGGATGTCGAGCTCGGGCTTGGCGGCGGCCAGAGCCTTGAGGAAGTTGCCGATCTGGTCGTCCGGCTTGCCGCCCCCGCCAGGCTCGGGATGGAACTGGGTGTCGTGCTCGAAGGCCCAGTTGAGGAAATGGATGGAGCGGTGCGCCTTCTGCATCGCCGTCTTCGCCGCGTCGAAGTAGCAGGCCATGTCGATCAGCAAGGCGGCGCGGTCGGCGCGGGCCACGCGAACGCAGGTCTCGCCCTCTCGCAGCATGGGCCGGGCAGTGCGAGCGGCGCTCATTCCAGGGCGATCCTTAAACACGGACGGCGCCGGCGTCGCAGCGATGGGCGATGCAGGCTCGGATCGCGAGTCGCGTCCGGCCGTGGCTTTACCCCACCCGCTGCTTCGGCCCAAATGCGTCCAACGAAAAACGGGGAGGCGGGCGGATGCGGAAGGCAGGCGTCTTTGCGCTGGCGGGCGTCATGGGGATCGGCCTCGGCCTGGGGGTGTTCGCCCAGGAGGGGGCCCCGCCCAATCCGAAAGGGGTCGTCTCCACCGAGCAGGGCTTCGGCATCTTCCAGCAGAAGTGCCTGGCCTGCCACGGCTCGCCCGCCTACGAGCGGGCGCCAAGCCCGGCCGCCCTGCGGGACATGTCGCCAGAGCGCATCTACGCCGCGCTTACCGATGGGGTGATGAAGCCGATCGGCGACACCCTGTCGGACGAGGAACGGCGCAAGGTCGCCGAGTCGGTCGCCGGTCGCATCCTCGGCTCGTCAGGCTCCGGCGACGCCGCGAGCCTGCCCAACCGGTGCGCGTCCAATCCCGCCTATGACCTCCGGGCCGGCCCTGGCTGGAACGGCTGGAGCCCCGACGTCCAGAACTCGCGCTTCCAACCGGCGGCGGCGGCCGGACTCAGCGCAGCCGAGACGCCGAAGCTGAAGCTTAAATGGGCCTTCGGCCTGCCAAACAGCTCCTCGGCCTACAGCCAGCCGACCGTGTCCGCTGGGCGGGTGTTCGTCGGAACGGATACGGGCAATGTCTATGCGCTCGATGCGGCGACCGGCTGCGTCTACTGGTCGTTCCGCGCCAAGGCGGGCGTTCGGCACGCGCCGGTCCTGGGCCCCGGAAAAGGCGGCCCTGTCGTCTATGTTGGGGACCTCAAGGCCAACGTCTTCGCCCTCGACGCCCGCACCGGCCGTGAGCTCTGGACCAACCGGATCGAGCAGCACTTCACCGGGCGGGTGACCGCGGCACCTGCGCTCTACGCCGGACGGCTCTATGTGCCCCTGTCCTCGTGGGAGGAGTTCAACGCCCGCTCGCTGGACTATGCCTGCTGCACCTCCGTCGGGGCGGTGGCGGCGCTGGACGCCGCGAGCGGCAATCTGCTTTGGAAGACCTACGTGATCCCCGAACGGCCCATGCCCACGCGCAAGAACTCCCGCGGCGTGCAGCAGTATGGCCCCGCCGGGGGCTCGGTGTGGAACACGCCGGCGGTCGATCCCCGGCGGCGGGCGGTCTACTTCGGCACCGGCGACGCCACCACCTATCCGGCGGCCGCCACCTCCGACGCGGCGATGGCGCTCGACATGGACACCGGCAGGATTCTGTGGAGCCGGCAGGCGCACACCGGCGACTCTTTCCTGGTCGGCTGCACCGGCCCGGGCCGCACCGACAACTGCCCGAAGGTGCAGGGACCCGACTGGGACATCCCCGCCTCGGTGATCCTGAAGCGCCTGCCAAGCGGCCGGCGGCTGCTGCTCGTGGCGACCAAGCCGGGCGACATCCTGGCGCTGGATCCGGACCGCAGCGGCGCGCTGGTGTGGCGGGTGAACGTCTCGGGCGGCCCGGTGGTCGGCGACCGGCCGGCCTCGGCGGGCGATCGGCTGAATGGCGTGGTCTGGGGCGGGGCCGCCGACGACGCGGCGGTCTATTACGGCCTCTCGGGCGGGGGCGCGGCGGCGCTCCGAATCGCCGACGGCAAGCGGCTCTGGTTCAATCCCCTGGGGTCCACGCCGGACGGCGACGGGCCGCAAAGCCGCGCGCCGGCGTCGGCGATCCCGGGGGCGGTGTTCATCGGCGATTCCGATGGGCGGCTGACGGCGCTGTCCACGGCCGACGGGCATGCGCTTTGGAGCTTCGACACCGCGCGGGCGTTCGACACGGTCGATCGGGTCAAGGCCAAGGGCGGCTCGATCTCCTCGGCCGGCGCCACCGTGGCGGGCGGCATGGTGTTCGTGGGTTCCGGCTACGCCGTGGCCGGCGGACGTCCCGGCAATGTGCTCCTGGCGTTCTCGGCGCGGTGAACGAGATGCGGTTCCTGCTCAACGTCCTCTGGCTGATTTTCGGCGGGTGGCTCTCGGCGCTGGCCTGGACCCTGGCCGGGGCGCTCTTGGCCGTCACCATCGTCGGCCTGCCCTGGACGCCGGCGGCCTTCCGCATCGCCGGATTCAGCGCCTGGCCGTTCGGCCGGGAGGTGGTGTCGCGCCAGCTGGTCCAGGGTCACGAGGACCTGGGCACCGGACCGCTCGGGGTGGTGCTCAACGTGTTGTGGTTCCTGCTCGCAGGCTGGTGGCTGGCGCTGCACCATCTGATCCTGGCCGTGCTCCTGATGATCACCGTGATCGGCATCCCGTTCGGGCTGCAGCACCTGAAGCTCGCGGCGATTTCGCTGGCTCCCGTCGGCAAGGCGGTGGTCGAGGTCTAGGCCGGGCTCAGGCCACCTGGGCTCCGGACAGACGGTCCTCCTCCACGGTCTCGGCGGCTTCTTCGTCCTCGAAGGGCACGTCCATGGTCGGCGCCCCCTGGCCCGCGTCGGGAGCCTGGCCTCCCGCCTCGCTTTCGAGAGGCAGCATGCGCAGCCGCCGCCAGCCGCCGTAGCGGTAATAGAGGAAGGTCAAGATCCCGGCGGTGATGGTGCCGAGCGGGAAGCTCCACCAGATCGCATCCGCCCCGATGCGCGGGATCAGCACCATCGCGAAGGGGATGCGGATCAGCCACATCGACACGATCAGGATGATCAGGGGCGGGGCCACCGACCCGGTGGACCGGACGATGCCGGAAAGGGCGAAGGTGATGCTGAACAGGGTCATCGACCACAAGACGAGGTGGTTGATGTGCCTGGCGATCGGCAGGGCCGGCGAGCCGGACGGCAGGAAGATGTGCAAGGTGAGATCACCCAGCAGATAGATCAGCACGGTGATCGAGCCGGTCACCGCGAGGCTCGACAGCACCCCCGACAGCGCGATCTTGGACACCCGGTCCCAACGCTGCGCCCCGATGTTCTGGGCGGCCATGGATGAGATCGAGGCGCCCAGCGCCATGCCGGGCATCTGCACATAGGTCCAGACCTGCGAGGCGGCGGTGTAGGCCGCGGCGGTCAGCGCCCCATAGCCGTTGACGAACCCGATCATCACCATGGCCCCGCCGGACATGACCAGCATCTGGAAGCCCATGGGCAGGCCGCGCAGCACCAGGGTGCGCAGAATCTCCAGGTTCGGCCTCAGCAGGCCGAGCTCGCCCCAGCGCAGCACCAGCGGGCTCTTGCTGCGATAGAGGTGCACCAAAAGGCAGGCGAGGCTGACGCCCTGGCCGATCAGGGTCGAGGTGGCCGAGCCGGCGATGCCGAGCTTGGGGAAGGGCCCGATCCCGCGGATCAGGAGCGGGTTCAGGATGATGTCCAGCGCAATGGCGAGCAGCAGGAAATAGAACGGCGTGCGGGAGTCTCCCGCGCCGCGCTGGGCCATCTGGAGGAAGATGAACATGCACATGAAGGGCATCGAGAGGAACACGATGCGCAGGTAGATGTTCGCCTCCGCGCGGGCGGCGGCGGGCGTCCCCATCAGGGCAAGGATGTGGGGCGCGAGGAAGTAGCCGATCACCGCCAGGGCGAGAGCAAGGGCCATGAAAAAGCCGATGGCCGTGCCCATGACCTTCTTGATCATATGCATGTTCCGGGCGCCCACCGACTGGGCCACCAGGATGTTCGCCGCCATGCTGATGCCGAACAGCGAGCCCAGCATCAGCATCATGACGATGTTGGAGTTGCCGATGGCGGTGATCGCGGTCACGCCGAGCGTGTGGCTGACCCAGAACTGGTTGACGCTGCCGTTCAGCGACTGAAGGGCGTTGCCGCCCAGCACCGGCAGGGAGAACAGCAGCAAGGTCGAGGTGATCGGACCTTGGGTCAGGTCCCGTTTGTGGCGTCGGCCGTGGAGGCCGCCACGGCCGGCGTCGGCCGCATCTGAGTCGGGCGTTTCCATGATTCTCCCAGGCTAGCCGCCCGCAGCCCGGGACGCGACGTTCAGATAACCGCGCTCGCGCGCAAACTCAGCCGCCCGGGGGGCCCTCGCCGCCCTGCGGCCCCTGATCGGCGCCGCCGCCGGCGGCGCCCGGCGGGCGGTGAGCCTGGAAGTAGGCCTTCATCTCGTCGCGGGTGACCGTCCCGTCGTGATTGGCGTCCATCTCCGCAAAGCGCGCCTTGGTCTCGGCGTCGAGCTCGTCGGTGGTGACAACCCCGTCGTGGTTGGCGTCGGCCTCCATCAGGCTGCGCCCGCCCAAGCCACGGCCGCGCCCGCCGCCGGCTCCTGGGCCGCCCGGCGCGCCCGGCGAGCCGCCGGCTTGAGCCTGCGCCTGGAACTGGGCCCGGGCCTGGTCGATCTCGGCCTTGGTGAGCTTGCCGTCGTGGTTGAGGTCCATGCGCGCGAAGCGCTGGCGGGCGCGCTGAATCATGTCGTCCAGGGTCATGCTGGCCGGGGGGCCGAAGCCGCCGCCGCCAGCGCCCCCCGCGCC